>Ga0209594_1001760_pt1 | contig 10529 bp, 12 predicted proteins | sample AshMeaCrysSpring_FD_184126 | JGI IMG/M metagenome (GOLD analysis project Ga0209594, IMG submission 184126) | Groundwater microbial communities from Big Spring, Nevada to study Microbial Dark Matter (Phase II) - Ash Meadows Crystal Spring... | ecosystem: Environmental > Aquatic > Deep subsurface...
CCACAGCGGGGACCGGGCCGACGGGTCCAGGTCGCGGGCCACGCGGGCGGCGAAACGGTCGCAGCCGGCCGGGTCGAGCACCTCGACCGGCCACGCCTGGCCGGCGGCGGGGTCGGCGGCCGCGTCAGCCAGCCGCGACGGGTCGGCCGGGTCGCGGAAGGCCACCCCGAAGGCGGTCGCGGCCTCCCGAGCCACGCCGCGGATGCTCAGGCAGTAGCCACGGTCGGGAGTGACGGCGATGTCGAGCACGGCGTCGGGCAGGCCGAGCACCGGACGGGCGTCCGCCCCCGCAACGGCCTGAGCCACCGCGTCGGGCGTGACCGCGCCAGGCGCGGCCGCGGCCAGGTCGTGCGGCGTGAGCACGAGGATGCCGTCGTGGTCGTCGCCGATGCCCAGCTCGCGGACCGAGCAGATCATCCCGGCGGAGACGTGGCCGTAGGTGCGCCGGGCGGTGATGGCGAAGCCGCCGGGAAGCACGCAGCCGGGCAGGGCGACGACGACGAGGTCGCCCACCTCGAAGTTGTGGGCGCCACAGACGATGCCCTGCGGCTCGGCTCCCCCGACGTCCACCTGGCACCAGCGGATGCTCTTGCCGTTGCTGTGCGTCTCGACCTCGTACTCGAGCACGCGGCCGAGCACCAGCGGGCCGGTGACGTCGACGGTCTGGACGGTCTCGACCTCCAGCCCGGCTGCCAGCAGCCGGTCGCCGAGCGCGCGCGGGGTGAGGTCGGCGGGCAGCTCGGCGAAGGCCCGCAGCCAGGACAGCGGTACGCGCATCTAGACGTCCATCCCGAAGGGCAGCGTGAAGCGCACGTCCCCCTCGATCAGGTCGCGCATGTCGGTGATGCCGTGCCGGAACATCAGGGTGCGCTCCAGGCCCATGCCGAAGGCGAAGCCCGACCAGCGGTCGGGGTCGATGCCGCAGGCCACCAGCACCCGCGGGTTGACCATGCCGCAGCCGCCCCACTCGATCCAGCCCTCGCTCGAGCAGGTACGGCAGGGCCGGTCCGGGTCGCCCACCGACGCCCCCCGGCAGGCGAAGCACTGCAGGTCGACCTCGGCCGACGGCTCGGTGAAGGGGAAGTAGGACGGGCGCAGCCGGGTGACCAGCCCCTCGCCGAACATCGCGGCGGCGAAGTGGTCGAGGGTGCCCTTGAGGTCGGCCATCGTGATGCCCTCGTCCACGACGAGACCCTCGACCTGGCTGAAGACCGGCGTGTGCGTGGCGTCCAGCTCGTCGGTGCGGTAGGTGCGGCCCGGGCAGATGACGTAGAGCGGCAACGGCCGGGTGAGCATCGCCCGCACCTGCACCGGCGAGGTGTGGGTGCGCAGCACCACACCGGAGTCGACCGACTCGACGAAGAAGGTGTCGCTGCTGCCGCGGGCCGGGTGGTCGGGCCCGATGTTGAGGGCGTCGAAGTTGTACCACTCGGCCTCGACCTCGGGGCCGTCGGCGACCTCGTAGCCGAGCGCGACGAAGATCTGGGCGACCCGCTCGACCAGCGACAGCAGCGGGTGGCGGGCGCCGACAGGGCGGCGCACCCAGGGCAGCGTGACGTCGACGGCCTCGTCGGCCAGCATCCGCTCGTCCCGCTGCGCCTCGAGCACGACCTGGCGCGCGGCGAGCGCGTCGGCCACCTCGCGCCGCGCGGCGCCGACGAGGCGTCCGGCCTCCTTGCGGTCGGCGGCCGGCAGCGCGCCGATGCGGCGGTTGAGCAGGGCCAGCGGCGAGCGGTCCCCGGCGTGGTCGATGCGGGCTGCCTTGAGCGCGTCGAGGTCGCCGGCCGCCCCGACCGCGGCGAGGGCGGCCTGCCGGGCCCGCTCGACCTCGGCGGGCTCGAGGGGGCCGGTCGGGTGGGCGGGCATCGGGCGGGACTCCCAGCGGTGGCGAGGGGGACGGACGCCTGGTCGGCCAGGCCGCTGATCAGTCTAGAGCCCAGGTGGCGACCGGTCGGATCGCCTGGGCTCGGATCTCGCAGACCCGGGTCGCGACCGAGCCCCGGCCGTGGCAGCAGCCCGCCGCGCCGGTCCTCCGTCCGGCACCACCCGTGATCCACGGCAACCGATGCACCTGACCACGGTGATCCACGGGAACCCATCCACCGCGGGCGGTGATCCGTTGGCGTCGATCAACCTGCCCGGGTGGATCAGTTGCCGTGGATCACCCCTGGAGCCGGGGGGCGGGGGGCGGGGGGCCGGGGGGTGGCGCGCCGCTGGGCCACCGCCGACGCGTACAGGCACAGCGCGGTGGCGACCGACACGTTGAGGCTCTCGGCCGGGCCGTACAAGGGGACGCGCACGGCGGCGTCGGCGCGGGCAAGCACCGCCGCGTCCAGGCCGTGCGCCTCGTTGCCCACGACCCAGGCGGTCGGACGTGACAGCGAACCGGCGTCGGCGAGGTCGTACAGGTCGCTGCTGCCGGCGCCGTCGGCCGCCAGCACCGTCAGGCCCTCGCCGCGCAGCGTGTCGAGCACCTCGACGGGGTGGCCGGGGCTCACCGGCAGGTGGAACAGCGACCCCACGGTGCTGCGCACGCACTTGCCGCCCAGCGGGTCGACCGATCCGGCCAGCAGCAGCACGCCATCGGCGCCGGCCGCGTCCGCGCTGCGGATGATGGTGCCGGCGTTGCCGGGGTCGCTGACACCGGCGAGCACCACGAGCAGGCGGGGCTCACCGGCCAGCACCTCGGTGAGGCCGACGGTGACGTCACGGCAGACCGCCACCACGCCCTGGGGGCTGGTGGTCTCGGCGAGTGCCTTCAGCACCCTCTCGCTGACCTCGTGCAGGGGCACCCCGTGGCCGGCCACGGCGTCCCGCAGGCCGGGGTCGGCCCCCAGGCGCCCGGCGGTGGCGAACACCTCGACGACGACGCCGGGTACCGCCAGTGCCTCGGCCACCGCCTGCGGCCCCTCGGCGAGGAACCGTCCGGTCCGGCGCCGTCCGACGGGTGCGTGCAGACGCCGCGCCCCCCGGACCCGGGGGTGCGCGGCGTCGTCCAGCACGCGGTCAGGCCGCGGGGGCGTTGCGGTCCTCCGGCAGCGCGGCCCGGGCGGTGTCGACCAAGGCCGTGAAGGCCGCCGGGTCGCTGACCGCGAGCTCGGCGAGCATCTTGCGGTCGACCTCGATCCCGGCCCCCTTGAGCCCCTGCACGAACCGGTTGTAGGTCATGCCGTTGGCGCGCGCCGCGGCGTTGATGCGGGTGATCCACAGCTTGCGGAAGTCGCCCTTGCGCTTCTTGCGGTCGCGGTAGGCGTAGACGTTGCTGTGGAGCACCTGCTCCTTGGCCTTGCGGTAGAGCCGCGAGCGCTGGCCGCGGTAGCCGCTGGCCTGCTCGAGGGTGCTGCGGCGCTTCTTGTGGGCGTTGACCGCCCTCTTGACACGTGCCATCACGTTCTCCTGTGCGTCGGGGTGCGCGTCGTGGTGCGTAGGGGTGGCGGCGTCACGCGCCGAGCAGTCGCTTGACCTTCTTGACGTCCGCGGACGAGACCTCGGCCGGCGGGGCGAGACGACGGGTGCGCCGCGAGGACTTGTGCTCGAGCAGGTGGTTGCGGTTGGCCCGGCGGCGCATCACCTTGCCCGAGCCGGTGGTCTTGAACCGCTTGCTCGCACCGCTGTGCGTCTTCATCTTCGGCATTCGTGCTCCTCGTCGTCTCGGTGCCGCCGTGCGGCGGCCCCTGGTCCTGCGGGGGGTCGACCGGTCCGGTCACCCCCCTGGTCTGTGCTGGGGTCCGTGCTGGGCTCTGTCCGGCCTCGGGTCAGGCCTGATCGGCCCGTCCCGCGGACCGGCCCGCCTGGCCGGCGGCACGTTCGGCCTTCTCCCGCTGGGCGTCCGCCTCACGCTCGGCGGCCTGGCGGGCCACCTCGACCTTGCGCTCGGCCTGCGCGTCGGCCTTCTTCCGCGTCGGCGCCAGCACCATCACCATGTTGCGGCCGTCCTGCTTGGGTGAGAACTCGACGTAGCCGAGCTCGGCCACGTCCTGGGCCAGCCGTTGCAGCAGCCGGAACCCGAGCTCGGGCCGGGACTGCTCGCGTCCCCGGAACATGATCGTGACCTTGACCTTGTCGCCACCCTTGAGGAACCGTTCGACGTTGCGCCTCTTGGTCCCGTAGTCGTGGTCGTCGATCTTGGGCCGGAGCTTCTGCTCCTTGATCTGCACGTGGGTCTGGTTGCGGCGAGCCTCGCGGGCCTTCATCGCGGACTCGTACTTGAACTTGCCGTAGTCCATGAGCTTGGCGACCGGCGGACGGGCATCCGGGGCCACCTCGACGAGGTCGAGGTCGGCCTCCTCCGCCAGCCGCAGGGCGTCCTCGATGCGGACGATCCCCACCTGCTCGCCGTTCGGTCCGACCAGACGGACCTCGGGCACGCGGATGCGGTCGTTGATGCGGGGCTCGACGCTGATGGGTCCTCCTGGGATCGGGTGCGTCTGTGGACCTGGCCTGCGCCGGAGAGGACGAGAAACGCCCCCGGGCCGACGGCGCGGGGGCGAGAGGTCGGGCACCAGCCCCGCGATGGGGAGGCACCACCACGGCCACCACCCTGCGGTGGGGCCGGGACCGGGACCTGGCGACGGTGGTGCCGCCGAGGTGGGAGCTCGTCTCCGCTTGTCGCCGCGGGCGCGGGCCCTCGGCGAGGTCATGTCCGTGACAGTGGTCGACGGTGTTCAGTTGTACGTGTGCCAGGGTATCAGCCGTGCCGGACGCCGACCTCACCCGCGACATCGCCGAGGTGCCCGCGGTGGAGCTGCTCGGCACCACTGCTGTCCACCTGATGAGCGCGGCGGCCGTGCACCTGGGACTGGCCGAGGACCTGGCCGGGCACCGCGACCTCGACGAGGCCCGCGCGCTCATCGACGCCCTGGCCGGGTTGGTCACCGGTGCGGCCCCTCACCTGGGCCACCACCACGCCGCTCCGCTGCGCGACGGGCTGCGCACGCTGCAGCTGGCCTTCCGCGAGGCGTCCGCCGTCCCCGACGCCCCCGGTGAGGCCCCCGGCGAGCGGTTCACCGGCCCCGTCCTACCCTGACCCGCGGCGGCGCTGGGCCCGTCCGCACTGATCACGTTAAGCAGGACTCGTTCGGCTCTGCACGGACTCGAGACCGTGCAAAGCCGACACTTCCCTGCTTAACGTGATCAGTGCGGGGGGCCGGGACGGCTTGGGCGCGGCGGGGCGCAGGTCATGGGAGGCCGAGGCGGCGGTAGCGGGAGTGGCGGGCCGCCATGCGCTCCGCGGCGTCGAGGTCGTGCAGGTCCAGCAGCTGCGCCTCCAGCGCCGCGCCGAGCCGGCGGCAGAACGCCTCGGGCTCGGCCGCGGCGTCGGGGCGCTCCGGGACGAGGACGTCGACGATGCCCTGCTCGAGCAGCCGCCCGGCGCCCACCCGCTGCCGGCGCGCCATCTGCGCGGCGTGCTCGGTGTCACGGTGGACGATGGAGCTGGCCCCCTCCGGTGACAGCGGCGACAGCCAGGCGTGCTGCGCGGCCAGCACCCGGTCGGCGGCGGCCAGCGCCAGCGCCCCGCCGCCGCTGCCCTGCCCCAGCAGCACCGCCACGGTGGGTGCCGGAAGCGCCACCAGGTCGGCGAGGCTGCGAGCGATCTCCCCGGCCAACCCGCCCTCCTCGGCCTGCACCGTCAGCGCGGCGCCGGGCGTGTCGACCACGGTGACCAGCGGGAGGCCCAGTTCCTGGGCCAGCCGCATGCCGCGTCGCCCTTGCCGCAGCGCGTCGGGCCCGAGCGGCCGGTCGTTCTCCTGGCCCTCACGGTCCTGGCCGAGCAGCACGCACGACGCTCGGCCGAAGCGGGCGAACGCCAGCAGCAGCCCGGGGTGGCTCTCCCCCGCCGCGGTGCCGCTGAGCGGGACCACGTCGTGCGCCGCGGCCCGCAGCAGCTGCCGTACGTGCGGACGACCAGGGTGGCGCGAGCGCCGCACGGCCTCCCAGTCGTCGACCACCGGCACCGCGGGGTCGTCCACCGGCTGAGGTGGGACGGCGCCAGCGGCCAGCCGCGGTTCGGTGACCAGGCCGAGCACCCGGTCGGCCAGCTCGGCCAGCCGCGACGCCGGGACGACCGCGTCGATGATCCCGCGCCGGACCAGGTTCTCCGCGGTCTGTACCTGCGGCGGGAACGGCCGGCCGTACAGCGCCTGGTACACCCTCGGCCCGAGGAAGCCGACCCTCGCGGCGGGCTCGGCCGCGGTCACGTGGCCCAGCGAGCCCCACGACGCGAACACGCCGCCGGTGGTCGGGTCGCGCAGGTAGACCAGGTAGGCGAGCCCGGCGCGCTTGTGCGCGACGATCGCGTCGGTGATCTTGATCATCTGCACGAAGGCCATCGCGCCCTCCTGCATCCGGGTGCCGCCCGAGGACGGCGCCGCCAGCAGCGGCAGCCGCTCCCGGGTGGCCCGCTCGATCGCCAGCACCAGCCGCTCCGAGGCGGCCACCCCGATCGACCCGGCCAGGAAGGCGAACTCCCCCGCCACCACCGCCACCGGGCGGTTGCGGACGGTGCCGCGCCCGGTCAGCACCGACTCGTCCAGGCCGGACGCCTTCCGGGCCGCGACCCGCTCCGCGGCGTACTGCACGGTGTCGGCCCACGGGGCCACTGGCACCGGCTCGACGTCCCATGGCACGAACGACCCCTCGTCGAGCACCAGCGCGACGAGCTCGCGGGCGCCGGGGTGGCCGGGACGCGAGCTCATCCCCCCGGCCCGTCCCGGCCGGCCAGCCAGGCCCGCACCGACGCGTCGTGCTCGCCGAGCAGCGGCGGCGGCCGGTGCTCGGGGACGTCCCTGTGGTCGAAGCGCAGCGGCGAGCCCGGCAGCGTGACCGGGCCGAGCACGGGGTGATCGACCTCCACCAGCAGCTGCTGAGACCGGGTCTGCTCCCATCGGTAGACCTCGTCGAGGCTGCGTACCCGACCGGCGGGCACCCCGGCGGCGGTGAACCGCTCCAGCCACTCCTGCGCGGGGGCCCCGGCCAGGGCGGACTCCAGCAGGGCGGTGAGCTCGTCGCGGTGACCCACCCGGGCCGCGTTGTCGGCGAACCGGGGGTCGTCGGGGTCGATGCCCACCAGCGGGGCGAACGCGCGCCACTGGGCGTGGCTGCCGACCGCGATCTGCACCTGCTCGTCCCCGGCCCGGTACAGGCCGTACGGGACGATCGAGGGATGGCGGTTGCCGGCCCCGGTGGGGACCTCGCCGGCGACCGTCCAGCGCGTGCCCTGGAAGGCGTGCACCCCGACCACCGAGGCGAGCAGGCTCGTACGCACCACCTGGCCCCGGCCGGTGCGCTCCCGCTCGAGCAGGGCGGCCAGCACGCCGGACAGCCCGGTGAGCCCCGCGAGCAGGTCCGCGATGGGCACGCCCACCCGGGTGGGCTGCCCGGGCGGGCCGGTGATGCTCATCAGCCCGGCCTCGCCCTGGGCGACCTGGTCGTAGCCGGGACGGTCCCGGTCGGGGCCGTCGTGGCCGAACCCCGTGATCGACAGCACCACCAGCCGCGGGTTGAGCGCCTGCAGCCGGTCCGGGCCGAACCCGAGGCGGTCCAGCCCGCCGGGCCGGAAGTTCTCCACCAGCACGTCCGCGCGGCGCACCAGCTCGGTGAGCAGCCACTGGCCGTCCTGGCTGCCCAGGTCGGCGGTGACCGACTCCTTGTTGCGGTTGCAGCACAGGTAGTAGGTGGAGATCGGCTGGTCCGGCGGCCCGACGAAGGGCGGCCCCCAGGTGCGTGAGTCGTCCCCGTGCGGCGGCTCCACCTTGATCACACGCGCGCCGAGGTCCCCCATGGTCATCGTCGCGTGCGGCCCGGCCAGGGCCCGGGTGAGGTCGACGACGAGCAGTCCGTCGAGGGGACCAGGCACGCCGACAGACTAGAAGCGACCGCTCGTCGCACCGGGGTGACACCCCCGAACGAACCCGGGCGAGCGCTGCCGCACCATTCGAGATGCCGTCGCGGCGGCCGCACGGTCACACTGGTGCCTGTGCCCCAACCCCCCGGGGACGCTGGAGGACAGATGAGTCAGGGAACCGTCGCCGTGCGCCAGGTCGGCTACGACGACCTGGCCCGTGATGTGCTCGCCGCCTCCCCACGGCTGGGCGTCGTGCGCCTGGTGACCATCGACGGGCCCAGCGGGGCCGGCAAGTCCAGCCTCGCCCGGCGGCTGTGCCGGTCGCTGCGACGGGTACCGGTGGTACACCTGGACCACCTGTACGAGGGCTGGACGGGCCTGGACGGCGTGGGCGACCGGCTCGATGCCTGGGTGATGACCCCGATGCGCAACGGGCTGCCCGGCCAGCACCTGGTCTACGACTGGCACCGCGGCGCCTACGCCGAGTGGCGCGAGGTGCCGCTGGCGCCGGCTCTCATCGTCGAGGGCGTCGGCGCCGGTCAGCGCCGCTTCCACGACGCCGCCGTGCTGCGGATCTGGATCGAGGCCCCTGAGGAGCTGCGTCGGGACCGCACGCTGGAGCGCGAGGGCCCGGTGCTGCAGACGGCGCTGACCGAGTGGTGGCCGCGCGAGGAGCGGCACTTCTCCGCCGAGAACACCCGGGCCCGCGCCGACCTCGTGGTGGACGGTGCCCCGCACGCCGGGGTGAACCGCGACGAGACGCTGGTCGTGCTCGAAGACCGCCGATAGCGCCTGCCCGCTACAGGCGGCAGGCGTGGATGTCGGTCACGAGGATGCCGCGCGCGCCGAGGTCCCACAGGTCGTCCATCACGCGCTGGGCGCCGTCCCGCGGCACCATCGCCCGCACCGCCACCCACCCCGCCCGGTGCAGCGGGGAGACCGTGGGCGACTCGATGCCGGGCGTCAGCCGGCAGGCCGCGTCCACCCGATCGACGGGGATGTCGTAGTCCATCATCACGTAGCGCCGGGCGACCAGCACGCCCTGCAGCCGCCGCACGAACACCTCCAGGGCGGGGGTGTCGGGCGCGCCCTCGCGCCGCGCCAGCACCGCCTCGGAGCGCAGGATGGGCTCGCCGACGACCTCCAGGCCGGCCTGCCGCAGCGTCGTCCCGGTCGACACCACGTCGGCGATGACGTCGGCGACACCGAGCCGCACCGCGGTCTCGACGGCCCCGTCGAGCCGGATCACCTGCGCCGACACCCCGTGGCCGGCCAGGTGCCGCGCGACCAGCCCCGGGTAGGAGGTGGCCACCCGCAGCCCGGCGAGGTCGGCCTCGACCGCGACGGTGCCCGGGCGGGCGGCGAACCGGAAGGACGCGTCGGCGAACCCCAGCGGCATCAGCTCCTCGGCCGGTGCGCCGGAGTCGAGCAGCAGGTCGCGGCCGGTGATGCCGACGTCCAGCGTGCCGGCTCCGACGTAGACGGCGATGTCGCGGGGGCGCAGGTAGAAGAACTCCACCCCGTTCTCGGGGTCGTGCAGCACCAGCTCGCGGCCGTCCGAGCGCTGCCGGTATCCGGCCTCGCGCAGCATGGTGGCGGCGGGGTCGGCCAGCGAGCCCTTGTTCGGGACGGCGACGCGCAGCGTGCCGCGGCCGTTGGCCGGCAGCGTGGGGTCGGGCGAGGTCACGGGGTCTCTTCGCTCTCGGGGCTGGCGGCTACAGGTGGGCGTACACGTCGTCGAGGGTCACGCCGCGGGCGAGCATGAGCACCTGCACCTGGTACAGCAGCTGCGAGATCTCCTCCGCCGCCCGGTCGCTGCCCTCGTGCTCGGCGGCCATCCACGCCTCCGCGGCCTCCTCGACGACCTTCTTGCCGACCTCGTGGACCCCGGCGCGCACCGCCGCCACCGTCCCCGAGGAGGGGTCGGCGGCGGCCACCTTCGCCGTCAGCTCGACCCACAGGTCGTCGAAGGACTTCACCCGGCCAGGGTACGGCGCGGCGGTGGCGCCCGCGTGGCACCATCGGGAGCATGGCCGGGTCGAACGACGACATCGAGCGCCTGCTCGCCGAGATGAACGCCCTCACCGAGCAGGCCGACAAGGCCCTCGCCGGGCCGACCGCGACCGGCGACGCCACCGCGGTGGCCCGCCGGCCCGGCTCCCAGCCCGAGCCGGCGACAGCAGGGCAGCAGCCGGCGAAGGGCGGCATGTCCCCGGCCCTGCTGCGCGCGCTGGCGGTGAGCGGGGTGGCGACCGGGCTGGTGTGGGTGGTCTTCCTGCTCGTCCCGTTCATCGGGCTCGGCCTCTGGGACACCGTCGCCGTCTTCGCCGCGTCGCTGCTGGTGGCGGCGTTCTACGCGTTGCGCGGCCGCGGCTGAATGCTGCCCTCGCTGGGCACCACGCTGTCGACCGGGGCCTGTGGGCCGCGTGATCCCGACGCGGTCTGGACGGCCTACGCGACCCCGGCGCTCTGGCCGTCCTGGTCGCCGCAGGTGCGCGAGGTTCGCTGCCCGCACCCGGAGGTGACGGTTCGGGTCGGCACCCGAGGGCAGGCGCTGGGGCCGGGCGGCCTGAGGGTCCCGTTCGAGGTCACCGAGGTCGACCACGAGCAGCGCCGGTGGGCCTGGCGGGTGCGGGTCGGACCGCTCGTGCTGGCGATGACCCACGGGGTCGCCGTGGCGTCCGCG
>Ga0209594_1001761_pt1 | contig 10527 bp, 6 predicted proteins | sample AshMeaCrysSpring_FD_184126 | JGI IMG/M metagenome (GOLD analysis project Ga0209594, IMG submission 184126) | Groundwater microbial communities from Big Spring, Nevada to study Microbial Dark Matter (Phase II) - Ash Meadows Crystal Spring... | ecosystem: Environmental > Aquatic > Deep subsurface >...
ACGACTTGAATCCGAATTTTCCAGCCTGCGTGAGCACATCCCACATGCTCACACTGTTTTCATTTGCCCGCAACACAATCTTGTCGATTGTTGTTTTGCCAATCCCGCGGGCGGGGTAATTGATGATCCGTTTCAGCGCTTCTTCGTCTTTTGGATTGACCAGCACCCGCAGGTAGGCCACATAGTCCTTGATTTCTTTCCGTTGGTAAAAGCTGATGCCCCCGTATATCGTGTAAAGGATATTCATGCGCCTCAGCGCTTCTTCAAATGCGCGACTTTGTGCATTGGTCCTGTATAAAATGGCAAAATCACGATTGAAAAAGTGATTCCGCAGTTTCTGTTCCTGGATGGTGTCCGCCACGAATTTGCCCTCGTCATTATCTGTCATCGTCCTCACCAACTTAATTTTCTCACCTTCAGGGTTCTCTGTCCAAAGCGCCTTGGGAATCTGGTTTTTGTTATTGCTGATGACTTCGTTGGCAACCTGGAGAATCTGCTGGGTGCTGCGGTAGTTCTGTTCAAGTTTGACCACATGCACTTCGGTGTAGTCTTTCTGAAATTGCAGGATGTTCTGAATGGTTGCACCCCTGAAAGAATAGATCGACTGCGCGTCGTCGCCTACCACGCATACGTTTTCATGTGCCGCCCCGAGGAGTTTGATGATTTCATATTGTGCAGGATTGGTGTCCTGGTACTCATCAATCAGGATGTATCTGAATTTATGCTGGTATTTATGCAGGCTGTCCGGAAAATTTTTCAAGAGTTCGTAAAACCTGAGCAGCAGATCGTCAAAATCCATGGCCCCGTTTTTGAAACATCGCTTTACATAAGCCCCGTAGATCTGTGCGATGGCAGGGCGGTTGGAACGCATGTCTTCCTGCTGCAGATAGTAATCCTGCGCGTATTCTTCCGGACCTACCAGTGCGTTTTTGGCCGAAGAAATTCTGTTGTAGACCGTATTGGGTTTATAATGTTTATCGTCCAGGTTCAGCTCATTGATCACGGTCTTGACCACGCTCTTCGCGTCATCCGTATCGTAGATCGTAAAATTGGAAGGATAACCCAGTCTCTGCGCTTCGCTGCGCAGGATGCGGGCGAAAACGGAATGGAAGGTGCCGATATAAAGGTTGCGGGCCTCGTTGTTGCCCAGGGCATGCTCCACCCTTTCCTTCATTTCTTTGGCGGCTTTATTGGTAAACGTCAGCGCCAGGATGCGGAAGGAGTCTACGCCCTGTGCCATCAGGTGTGCGATGCGCGTGGTCAGGACCTTGGTTTTTCCGCTGCCCGCACCGGCGATAATCATCAGTGGACCATCCAAATGCAGTACGGCTTCTTTCTGTCTTTCGTTCAATCCCTTCAGGTAGTCTTGCATGACCGCAAGGTACAATTTGCCGGGGGTAAACGAGGCGATGTGGATAGCTTTTAGCCTCGTCAGTTGGAGGAAAAAGACACGATATCAGGGATTTCCGTATCTTTTGAAAGCATTCTTTCACCCTTTTGTCCTGACCATGACGGCATCCGCTAAATCAGTGTATTTTTTCGGGCTTTATCTTTATGGGGTTGCCGTTCCCCTGGTCTTTTTTCCCAATCATTTGTTGCGCCTGATGGGTATAGCGGAAACCAACGAAGTATGGATTCGCATCCTGGGAGTGCTGGTAGGACTGATTGGGTTTTACTACCATCGAAACGGAATTGCGGAAAATCGCATTTTTTTTAAACTCACGGTCCCCGCGCGGATTGCAGTGCTGGTTTCCTTTGTCCTATTCGTGGCTTTGAAAATGGCCAGTCCGATGCTGATTGGTTTTGGGGTGGTGGACGCGCTTGGTGCCTTCTGGACCTGGCGGACATTGCAAGCCGAACGACGGCAATAATAGATTGTCTGCCGATTTCAGGAAATTGCGTGAGGTAACTTGTCTGATCCAGCATTGTTGCTACCAGCGCATTAGCTGAGGCTGCCAAGACCAAAAGGGGTTCGTCGCAGAATTTCCTGTGTTCGTCTCTGTTATCGCCCCGTTCTGGCCGTTTACCGCAGAATCCCGCTAATTTGCAGCCATGGCTAAATCCATATGGCAACAGAAGTGGTTGACGGCGGTGCTGCATGCCATCGCCTGGGCCATCATGTTCTCCCTGCCCTATCTGCTGAAACCTGACCGCAGCGCCAACGATCCAAAGGATTACGAGCGCCACAAGGAGGCCTTTATCGCACTGTTTTTCGTTGTCCACCTGCTTTGGCTGGCTTTATTCTACCTCAATGCCTTCCTGTTTATCCCCCGGTTTGCCTACCGCAGGAAGGTGGGCATGTACCTGCTGGCAATCCTTGCATCGATCGGCGTCATGCTCCTGGTGGATGCTTTGTATTTCCTGCTTTTCATACCCCGAGTAGACTTTCGGTTGATCAACTATTTTGCCTTCAATACCTTGCCGATCGTTTTTATCCTGATCTCTTCGACGGCGTACCGACTGATCATTGACCGCATCGAAACCCAACAGCGCGAGAAAGAGCGCATTGCCGAAAATCTCAAAACGGAATTATCCCTGCTGCGTTCCCAAGTCAGTCCGCATTTCATGTTCAATGTGCTCAACAACATGGTGGCGCTGGCGCGGAAGAAGAGTGACCTGCTGGAGCCTTCGCTGATGAAGCTATCCCAGTTGCTGCGCTATATGCTCTACGAGACCCATGAGAAAGTTCCGTTGCAGAAAGAAACAGAATACCTGCAGAGTTATATCGACCTGCAGGCACAGCGTTTCGGGAAGTCCGTTGCGATCCATTCCCGGTTTGAAATTGCGGACGGCAACCAGTCGATCGAGCCGATGCTGCTGATCCCGTACGTGGAAAATGCGTTCAAGCATGGTGTGACCATGATCCAGGATCCAACTATTGAAATCGCGCTCCAGGTGAACGGGAATAAGCTTGATTTTCACGTCCGGAACAAGTTCCGTGCGGAAGGTGAAGAGGTGAAAGACGAGGCGTCAGGGATCGGGATGGCCAATGTGGAGCGCAGGCTCAGGCTGCTATACCCCGGCAAACACCGTCTGACCATTCTACGGGAAGATCCCTGGTTTGATGTACAATTGCAGATCGATCTGACATGAAAATCAGGTGTATTGCCATAGATGATGAGCCACTTGCGCTTGAATTGCTGGAAGACAATATCCGGCAGGTCCCGTTTATAGATTTTCAAGCTGGATTTAATAACAGCATGGAAGCCTTGCAGTATCTGCAAAAGCAGGACATCGACCTGGTTTTTCTGGACATCCAGATGCCCGGTCTGACCGGTTTGCAGTTTATCCAGAGCCTGGCCCGTAAGCCGATGTTTATCCTGGTGACAGCTTATGAGAAATTTGCCCTGGAGGGCTATAGCCTGGATGTGGTGGATTACCTCGTCAAGCCGGTGCCGATGGATCGATTTGTCAAGGCCTGCACCAAGGCCATGGAGCTGTTCCGGCTCAGGCAGAACGGCGCCCAAGCGGGTCCCGCAGCAGCCTCCTATTTTTTTGTACCGGCAGACTATAAGATGGTGAAGGTGGAGTGGGGCGATGTGGTCTATGTGGAAGGGCTCAAGGACTATCTCAAGATCCATCTCAGAAGCCAGAAGTCGCCCCTGGTCACCCGTATGAGCATGAAGGCATTGGAGGAGCAATGTCCGGCAACCGATTTTCTGCGCATTCACAAGTCCTATATCGTTTCCAAAAAATCCATTTCCGCTGTCAAGAAGAGTTCCGTGTTTATCGGGGAACTTGAGTTGCCGGTAGGCGATCTCTACAAGGATGAGGTATCCGCTTTTGTCCGCTCGGACCTGGGATGATGCCTGTTCGTCGCAACATTTCCCGCCTTGATCTCATTCATTCCCAACCCCTGTTTGATCCGTCTAGTTTTGATTCCTGAAGCTGAGGCTTTATCAAAACAATGACCATGAAACAGATTCTACTTGTCCCTGCACTCCTGATAACCCAGTTTTTTGCGATTGCCCAAGTGCCCGGTGGTGCTCCTTCCGGGGGAATGCAGGCTGGTAAGTCCATGCCTGAGCCCCCAGCCATTGGAAGCGTTACGGGCAAACTCCTGGACAGCAATGGAAAAGCGATCGCGGGCGCTTCCATCGCCATCACCGGAATGCGGATGGATACGGCTACCCGAAAATTCAGGCAGGTATTGCTGAAGTCTTCCGTTACGCGGAGCAATGGAAGTTTCAAAGTGGACGAGCTGCCGATTGCCGGACCACTTACCCTGAAGATTTCTGCGATGGGCTTCCTTGCCTTGGAAAAAACCTTCAGCATCATGGAGATGCCGTCCGGCAGTAATAGGGCGATGGCTCCAGCCGGAGCAGTCATGCCCCCGCCTTCCGGCGCCATGCCTGGTGCGGGAATGGCGGCGATGGATATGGAGAAAGACCTTGGAAAACTGGTGATGAAAGTGGATGAAAAAGAATTGCAGAACATCGTGATCACGGCCAGCAAGCCGGGTTTGAAAATGGACATTGACAAGAAAGTATTCAACGTAGAAAAGAATATCGTCAGTGCGGGTGGTACGGCAGTGGATGTGATGAAGAACGTGCCCTCTCTGAATGTGGACATCGATGGCAATGTGACCCTGCGCAATGCCTCCCCGCAAATTTATGTAGACGGAAGGCCATCGACCCTTACCCTGGACCAGATCCCGGCGGATGCCATTGAGTCCGTGGAAGTCATCACCAATCCATCTGCGAAATATGACGCGTCCGGCGGCAATGCGGGGATTCTGAATATCGTACTTAAGAAAAACCGGAAAAGCGGTTATAATGGAAACCTCAGTCTTGGGGTGGATAAACGCGGGGGTGTCAACGCAGGCCTGGGTCTGAATGTCCGGCAGGGGAAGTTCAATTTCTCCGCCAACGGGTTTATGAACCAGATGAAACAGCGGAGTACAGGAGAAACCCATTTCACGGACCTGCTCAGCAACCCCAACCTCATGGTAGACCAATATACGCAGGGAAGGAATGGAGGTGGGTTTATTTTTGGAAAGTTGGGTGTGGATTATTTCGCTACCGACCGGTCTACAATTTCCGTTGGACTCATTCGGGTTCATGGAAGTATGAAACCTACCGAAACGATCTACTCAGACAGCGCCTTCCAGGATGGCACCTACAAGAGTTATAGTGAGCGCAATACCAGCACGGAGCGTGTCTTTAATGCCACCGGGCTCAACGCGGGTTTTAAGCACCTATTTGCGCGAAAAGGTGAAGAAATCACAGCCGACATCAATTACTTCAGCGGCCGCATGGAATCAGAGGCGCTTTATGCCACCACGGTCTACCCGCAGAAAGGAGAACTGGCCATGCAGGATATCCGCCAGCGAATCCTGGGTACGGGAGACAATCAGTTCATCACGATGCAAACGGACTACGTCCGCACCTTGAATAAAGGTGCGAAGCTGGAAGCGGGGCTGCGCGCACAGTTGCGTTCCATGAGCAGCACCCAGGGTAATTATGTTTATGATCCCGGGTCAGGTCAGTATGTCCAGGTTCCCAATGCCTCGGTGAATTATACAAACACGGATGATGTTTATGCCGCGTACCTGAGCTACAGCGGGTCTGTGAAGGATTTCGGGTATAAGCTGGGCCTTCGGGCGGAGCGCTCAAACTATGACGCCGAGCTACTTGATACCAAGCAGAATTTCGGCAACAGCTATCCCATCAGCCTGTTCCCCTCCGTTTTCTTAAGCCAGAAGCTGAAGAACAAACAGGAGTTGCAAATGAGTTATACCCGCAGGGTTAACCGCCCATGGTTTCTGCAGCTGATGCCCTTCATTGATTCATCGAACCAGTTGAATTGGACGGTGGGCAACCCTGACCTGAAGCCTGAGTTTACCAGCTCCATAGAGGCGTCGTACAGCAAGACTTTCAAGGGAAATCACAGCATGCTGATATCTGCTTATTACAAGCATACGGATAACCTGATCACCACTGTATTGGATACCATCAGCATGGGCAATGGCAATACCCATCCCGTGACTACCTATATCAATGCAGCGTCCAGCTATCTTGCGGGGCTGGAATTCACTTCTCAGAACCCGGTAGCCAAGTGGCTTGATCTGAATACGAACCTGAACATTTATCAGTCGAAAATCAACGCAGAAAATGAGGGCATCTCCCAGGATGCCATCTGGAGCTGGTTTGCGAAGTTCAATGCCACGTTCAAGCTACCAAGGCAGTTTAATGTGCAGTTTTCCGGTACTTACCAGTCGAAAACCAATTCCCCGGTAAATAATTTCGGCGGCGGCATGGGTGGACCTCCGATGGGCGGTGGAAGCAGGTCTACCGCACAGGGTTTTATCGGGGCGAATTACGGGTTTGACCTGGCGGTGAAAAAATCTTTTCTCAAGGATCAGGCCGCTTCGGTGACGCTGGCCATCAGCGATGTTTTCAGCACACGCGTCAATTATCAGTCGATCAGCAGTCCGCTCTACTTGCAGGAGTCCTATCGCTGGCCGGACAGCCCGATGTTCCGCTTGACTTTCGGCTATCGTTTTGGCAAGATGGACATGAGCCTGTTTAAAAGAAAAAATATGAAAGGCGAGTCTGAAGGGATGCAGGGAGCGATGCAAATGCAATAGGTGCTTAAGTAGAGTTGGTACCGCCGGGGTCCTCAGGAGGGGCTCCGGTTTTTTTGTGTTCCAGATATGAAGAACAATGAATTTGGGTACCTTGAGAACATGAATCGCGCCTGGATTATCGCAGTCCTTCTTTGCCTCGGTACCGGGGCTTTTGCCCAGTATCCGAGGGTGGTCTATGGCAAGCTTGTGCGCCTGGATTCTTTTCCATCACGCCATGTGGCAAAGCGAAACGTGGATATCCTGCTGCCCGAGGGGTATACATCAGGCAAGCGCTATGACGTATTGTACATGCACGATGGGCAGATGTTATATGATAGCGCAACCACCTGGAATAAGTTAAGCTGGGATGTGGATGATGTGTTGGGGAGGTTGGTCAATTCCGGTAAAATCCGTGAGGTCATAGTGGTGGGGGTATGGAATTCCGGCCCGGGAAGACATGCGGATTATTTCCCGCAGAAGCCATTCGAGTCGCTGCCCAGGTCTGTTCAGGATAGTCTCTACGGCGCTGCGCGTGGCAGCGGGGCATCTGTATTTCAGGGGGAACGCGTGCATTCAGATAATTACCTGGAATTCCTGGTAACAGAATTGAAGCCTTATATAGACCAGAACTATTCTACCCACAAGGATAGGGCGCATACCTTCATCGCGGGCAGCAGCATGGGTGGTCTGATCTCGATGTATGCCATCTGCGAGTATCCGGACGTGTTTGGCGGTGCGGCCTGTTTATCCACCCACTGGCCCGGGGTATTTACCGTGGAGAACAACCCGATACCAGATGCATTTTTCCGGTATATGGCTGAGCGTTTACCGGACCCCTCTACGCACAAGCTCTATTTCGATCACGGCAACCAGACCCTTGACGCTCTGTACCCGCCTTTGCAAAGAAGGGCTGATTCCGTGCTGATGAAAAAGGGGTACGGATCCGCCAACCTGCTCAGCAAGTCTTTTCCCGGAACCGATCACAGTGAGAAAGCCTGGCGGACACGGCTCGATCAGCCGTTGGAGTTCCTTTTAGTTCGTTAAAGCGTTGAGGCTTTCGCGACTTTGGTGCGGATGCGCTACCTTCCCGAAACAAGTCTTGTTATGCTGATACGATTGTCTGTATTGTTGATCTCTTGCCTGTTCAGTGCTGTATTAACGCCTTCCATGGGTCGGCTCCCGAAGTGGGCAAGGATCCCGTGGTGATGGCCTGCAATGCCGTGATGCAATACCAGACCATTATCAGCAGACAGGTGGCTGCACAGGACGCGGCTGTGTTGACGGTGGGTGCCATCCATGCGGGCGTGGATAACAATGTGATTCCGGCATCGGCCGTGGTCAAACTCAACCTGCGTTGGTTCAATGAAAAAACCCGCAATGTATTGCTCGATGGAATCAAGCGCATCAATGAAGGCATTGCCGTAGCCAACGGTCTTTCACCGGAAGCCTACCCGAAGATTACCATGAAAGGTAATGTTAACCCCTTGGTGAGCGACGCCGGATTGACATCAAAAGTCAATGCTGTGCTGGCAGCCGTGCTTGACCCGAAGAAAATCAGGACGGATATCCCATCGTCCATGGGTTCCGAAGATTTCCAGCACATCATCGCGGCGGGTCAGAGGACGATCTACAACTACATCAAAGTAGGCACGGCACACCCGGAGCTATACGAAGCGGCGATCAAAGAAGGAAAGCGGGCGCCTTATTTCAACCATAATGGAAATTACCAGGTGGACCTCAAAGCGATTCCGCTGGGGACTGTGATTGGCGCCACTGGATTGATGGCTTTGTTCAGCAAATAGTTTGTTCCCGGAGTATCCCAGCTTAAAAGCATGATTCGGTACCCCCTGAAGAGTCCGTGCATGGAAGTCAAGCGCTTGGATTCAGGTAAAGCCGCAGGGCTTTGACCGGCTCAATCCACAAGGTTCCTGCGGCGGCAGCCAGCAGGCAATAGCCAATGTCTGAACCATGCAGTTGAACGAGGTTGAAGAGTTCACGTATCGGGGCTACAAAAAGCAGCAGGAGGACAAAAACCAGGGAGATCCCGATGATGAGCGGCACCAGCCAGTTTTTGTAACGGATGGTCGTGAAGATCGTATAGCGGAAAGACCGGTTGACCATCGTCAGCTGGATATTGCTGAACAGCAGGGTGAAAAAGATCATGGAGCGGACCTTGTCTTCACCTGCGCCTTCCCGTATAGCCAGGTATCCCATCCCCAGGCAGGCTGCCGTGATGCCCAGTCCCTGCAGAATGCTGGTGCCCAGTTGGCGCAGCGACAGAAATGTTTGTCCCATCTTGCGCGGTGGTCTTTCCATTGTCCCGGCCTCCATCGGTTCGTTCTCATAGATGATTGAGCAAGTGGGGCCCATGAGCAGTTCGAGGAAGATCACATGCACCGGGGTGAAAATGTCATGGAAGGCCCAGCCCAGCAGGAGCGGCAGCAGTACAATCAGGATGATGGGGATATGGATCGATACGATATACTGTATGGCTTTTCGCAGGTTATCGTAGATTTTCCGGCCAAGGGCTACCGCCTGAACCATGTGGCCTAGATCATCATCCCGCAGAATGAGCGCTGCGGCACTCCGGGCTACCTCGCTTCCCCGCTGTCCCATCGCGATGCCGATGTGGGCGGCTTTGAGAGCGGGTCCGTCGTTTACCCCGTCACCGGTCATCGCCACCACCTCCCCGTTTTCTTTCAGGGCATCAATCACTTTCAGTTTGGCTTCGGGGAACATGCGCGCAAATATGTTTGTGTGCTGCACCACCTTACGCAAGTCAGATGTTTCCATTTGCAGGACTTCCTTGCCTGTGATCACCTGCTGCCCCTCAAGGTCGAGGCCCGCCATGCGGGCGATGGCGAGGGCGGTTTCTGCATAGTCGCCCGTCATCATTTTTACGGTTATACCTGCACGTTTAAAGGTCTGGATGGTTTCCCGGATGCCTTCTTTTGTCGGGTCCTGGAATGCCAGCAGCCCGAGGAAAGTAAAGCGAAGTTCGTCCTGGGATACCGGCCAGGTGGGCAGGTCCCAGGAACTTTTTCCAACGCCCAGCACACGGAAGCCCTGGCGGGCAAGATTGAGCGACTGCCCCTCTATGCGTTTGACTTCATCAGGGTTGAGGGTGGATTGCCTGAGCAGTCGCTCCGGCGCCCCCTTTGCTGCGATGATGGTTGACCCCTGTGCATCCTGGAAAATATGGGTCATGATGGGCGGTGTCCCGCCGATGGGATATTCGTGCACTTGTGTGAATGAAGTGCGCAGATCTACCGGGGCAACGGAAGCATACAATTGATGGATGGATTTCTCCATCGGGTCAAACGGCGATGTTTCACTTGCCCACATCGCATAGGCAATCAGTTCTCCGGGAAGGGTTGCAGGTTCAATCACCTGGTGGGATCTATGCGATATAGCATCATAGAGCGTTTCCAGGTGCATTTGGTTTTTCGTCAGGGTGCCCGTTTTATCGGCACAGATGACCGTGGCCGCCCCGAGGGTTTCCACGTACTGTGGCTGTTTGACGATGATGTTTTCTTTGAGCAGTCGGAATGCGCCCAGGGCCTGGAAAGTGCTGAACGCCACCGGGATTTCTTCAGGCAGGATGCTCATGGCCAGGGTGAGGCCTTGCAGGAAGGCATCGACCCAAATACCGGAACGGAGAAAATTGATGGTCACTACGATGGCGAAGGCAACTCCGCCGATCCAGACCATGTTGCGCACAAAAGAACGGACCTGCACCTGGAGCGGGGTTTTGACCACTGCGGCCTCCTGGATAGAAATACCCAGTTTGCCAAACATAGTGCGGTTACCCACGGCCGTTACTTCCAGCATGGCGCTTCCGCTGCTGGCAAGGGTACCGCGGTAGGCGCTGTCCTTGCCTGTTGCGCTTTTGTAAACGGGAAACGCCTCACCGGTGAGCATCGATTCGTTCACAGAAAAATCACGGGATTCAATCAGGC
>Ga0209594_1001762_pt1 | contig 10525 bp, 9 predicted proteins | sample AshMeaCrysSpring_FD_184126 | JGI IMG/M metagenome (GOLD analysis project Ga0209594, IMG submission 184126) | Groundwater microbial communities from Big Spring, Nevada to study Microbial Dark Matter (Phase II) - Ash Meadows Crystal Spring... | ecosystem: Environmental > Aquatic > Deep subsurface >...
GCGGAGACGCTGGAGGAGGTGCGCTGCCGCTGGTGCGGTGCCACCGGCACCATCGAGCTCGTCCCGCGGCCCAGCGCGGCCGAGGAGCCCACGGCCACGTCGTGACAGCCGGCGCGGGCGCCGCCATGTGCGGGCTTGTGTCGGACGGGGTCCCTAGCGTCCCCGGCATGCGAGTGGACTGCGACTCCTGCCTGGTCAGAGGCCCCCGAGCGTGCGGGGACTGCATGGTGACGGTGCTGCTGGGGGCGCCCCCCGAGGGGGTGGTGCTCGACCCCGACGAGCAGGCGGCGATCGAGGCGCTGGCGGCTGGGGGCTTGATCCCGCCGCTGCGGCTCGTCCGTGGCGCATGACCGTCCGACACGCCGTGCGGGCAGGTGTGGGATGCCCGACAGCCCCCCACGATTGGGTCGCCAGGTCACGGTCGGGTAACGTTGGTGTCACGACCGAGACGTGGCCTCCTTCTCCGGGCCGCACCAACCGACCCCCAAGGACGCATCGATCGTGACTTCTGCCCCCCGCCGGCGCTTCCGCACGGCCGTGATCGGGCTGACCTCGCTGGCCGTCGCCGGCGTGGGCACCGTCGCCCTCACCACTTCGGCCGTCGCCGACCCCAACGACCTGGCCTCCGTGCGCGAGCGGATGGAGCAGGTCAGCGACCAGGTCGACGAGCTTTACCACGAGGCCGAGGTGGCCAACGAGCGCTACCTGCAGGCTCAGGAGCAGCACGCCGCCGCCACCCAAGAGCTGGCGAGCGCCCAGGCCGCGGTCGAGCGGCAGAAGCAGAAGGTCGCCGAGATGACGGCCAGCATGGGCGGGTTCGCCGCGGCGGCCTACCGGCAGGGCGTCATCGACCCGACGCTGCAGCTGGTGCTCAGCGAGGACCCGGACTCGGCCCTGGCGGAGTCCACGATGATGGACGCCTTCGCCGACCAGCAGTCGGCCTCGCTCGAGAAGATCGCCGCCGAGCGGACGGCTCTCGCCCAGCGTGAGGCTGGCGTGCAGGAGCAGGCCGCGCTACTCGAGCAGCTCGAGGCCGACATGGCCGAGCAGAAGCAGGCCATCGACGCCAAGACCGCCGAGGCCGAGAGCGTGCTGTCGTCGCTGCAGAGCCGGGAGCGCGAGATCCTCGCCGAGGTCGAGGCAGAGCGTCAGCGCCAGGTGGCCGCACAGGCCTCCCGTGACCAGGCCCGTCAGGCCCCAACCGCGACCGCGGCCCAGCCGACCCCCGAGCTGCCGCCGGTGCCTGCCTCCGGCCGAGGCGCTGCGGCGGTGGCTTTCGCTCTCGCCCAGATCGGTGACGCATACGCCGCGGGCGGCACGGGCCCCAACGCCTGGGACTGCTCCGGGCTCACCCAGGGCTCGTGGCGCGCTGCCGGGGTCTCGATCCCACGCACCTCGCAGAGCCAGTTCTACGGCCTGCCCCGGGTCTCGATGAACGACCTCCAGCCCGGCGACATCATCGGCTACTACAGCGGCCTGAGCCACGTCGGCATCTACATCGGCAACGGCCAGATCGTGCACTCGTCGCGGCCCGGCCGCCCGGTGTCGATAGCGGGCCTGTACTCGATGCCGGTGATGGGAGCGGTTCGCCCGGGCTGATCTCAGTAGAAGTCCCCCGAGGATCCGGTTCGTGGTGGCCCCAGCAACTGCGCCACGGTCACCAGAGTCATGCGGTGTATGAGGCCTCTCGACCCATGTTGAGATGGCGCGTGCTGCTTTGGGGACGCGAAGCGAGAGGGTCCTTCATGGAAGCATCCCCGCGTCCGCTTGACTGTGAGACGTGTTGGGCAGCGAGGGGGAGCCACCGCTCAAGTCGGGGGCGGTGGCGATGCTGGCGTGTGCGGTCGCACTCGCTGTCGCCGTACCCGCGATGCGCCTCCCCTTGGGCGCAGTCCTGGGGCCTTGGGTCGGCTTCGAGTTGGACGGGCTCGGATACGAAGTCAGCGTCACGACGGCTCATGAGGCCCCGTTGCTGTCGACATGGCTCAGCAGCGATCGCTTCGGCTGGCCAGGAGGGATGGATCTCGCCTACTTCTTTTCTGGCGACTACCTCCACCTCGCAGTGCTAAAGGCTGCGGCTGCCCTCGTTGGCGTGGGGCCCGCGATGAACTTGTACCTACTCGCCGGGTTCCCGCTGGCAGTACTGACAGCATCCTGGTTCGCGCGCAGATCCGGGCTGGGGGTGTGGCCGTCACTACTCATCGGCTTGGCCTTCGCACTGCTGCCGTACCACTTCATCCGAGCTACCGAGCACTACTTCCTCGGCATGATTTGGTCCATCCCCGTGAGCCTTATCCCGCCACTCTTGGCGGTACAGGCATTGGACAGCGGACCCATCCGACTGACCAGTGGCTGGGGGTCTGGGCGCCGAGACCTCATCATCGTCGTGGGGGCCTCGCTAGTGACTGGCGTGTCTGGGGTGTACTACCTGTTCTTCGCTCTCCTGGTCTGGGTGCCGACGGCTGTGGTGTTGCTGGTTCGGCGCCCGAGGCGTTGGGGATGGACCCTCTCCCCGACCGTTGTTCTAGTGACAGCGGCCTTTGCGTTCCTTCCCAGTGTGCTAGTGGCGCGACGGGTTCCTCCTCTGGCAGACCTCTCCGAAAGAGGGCCAGACGAGTCGCTGCTGTTCAGTGGGACACTCCCCGACCTCTTCGGTACCGCGTTGCTGGACGCCACGACGTGGGAGGCGGCCGGCACGAGTGCGGTCGTGTTGCTCGCCATGGGTCTCGTCGCGGGGGCCGTCGGGCTGCGCGCCGGGCGGCTGGCGCGGGGGATCCCGCTGACACCGCCGTCCTCGCTCACACTGTGGCTTTCGGGTTCGCTCGTTTGGCTGATGCTGTGGTGGTTCAGAGGCGGATTGGGGTACCTGTTCGCGCTCACGGTGACGCCGCAGTTCCGGTCGCTGGGGCGCTTGCTTCCTTTCGTCGCCCTCTTGGCCATGACGCTCGGTGGGCGGCTTGTCGTCAGGTGGCTCGACACGAGTCCGCTGGTCACCCATCGGCGCTTCTTCCGCGTCGCCGTCTCCTCGGGAGTGGTGGCACTGACCGTCGCGTCGGCAGTTCAGCAGGTTGCTACCCCCTTGTCGGAACTCGTCGCGAAGCGGGAGCGAGTAGGGGCCATGATGACGCAGGCACAGGACCGATTGGGTGGTGGCTGCCCCATCGCAGTGACGCCCCTAGTGCCCCTTCCAGAAGGCTTCAGTCCAGGAAGCATGCAGCGCCAGGCCACATTTTCGCCAATGCTAGAGGTTCGTCCCGAAACCCCTGCGTCCACTGGTGCACTGCGTAGCACGCTACAGGGGGCGTGGGAGATGCCGTACGCCTACACCGATCCGCTGACCGATGCCTACCTATTCGGAGCGCTCGGATTCTGTGCGATGGTCGTCGACTTCGACGGCTTCCGTCGAAGCGCTCCGGTGTCCGAGGCAGTACAAGCGAGGCTCGGTGAACCGATAGCCATGACGGATAGCCTGGCAGTGTATTCCCTTGGCGACCTCGATGAGGCCATCCCCCGTGACGCCCGAGAAGACCTGCTTCATCCTGCCGTACTGCTGCCTGTGCCAGGCAGTCCTGCATCCACAATCCCTTCCGGCAACATCTTCTGGGCGGGGCCGCCGAGTGGACCGGCTGCTTCGTCCAGCGCTGCGGTTCGGGTCTGGAACACAGCGTCGCAACCAGGCCAGGTGCTGGTCAGGGAGCGGCATCCCAGGGGGGAGCTCGACCCATACCTGCAATGGGCATCCTCGACCGAGGAGAGGACGGAGTCGCTCCCTCTGGTACTTGATCTCCCCGCGAAGGCGTACGAGGACCTGTCCATTACGCCGCCAAATGGGGCGAGCCAGATCGAGCTCTTTGCCTGTCGCCTCGGCTCTTGGGTGGCGACCGACGACGGTCTCGAGCGATGCGAGTAGGTGAAGACCCGTCTCCTACAGAGAGGCTGGGCCGCCCGTGACTGCGGACAGCACGTCGACGCACACCTGCCTGCTCTGTGGTGGGACCACCGTCGTGGTTCCTGCGAGTGCATCCCGAGTGCAACGTCCCTGGTCGAGCTCTCGCTCAGGCTGTCGTCATCACTCTGCGATCTCATATAACCAATTCGCGCTCGTATCGAAGTCTCTCGTGGAGTGAGAGGACTGCTTGGGCGGGCATGTGCTCGTCAGGGGGCGATAAGCAGCACGTAACCATCAGCTTCCCCCCGGGACATCCAGCCCTCTGCGCGCAACTTCCTGGCCAGCGCGGTGTCTGTCTTCAGCAGCGCCACGTCTGGGGTCACCTCGTCCAAGAGTTGCCGCCAGTCCCTCAGGGTATCGTCGGCGGCGAGATACCTGTCCACGTAGTCGGGGGGGTACCGGTCGGCCCGTCCGTCTATCGCCACCTCGACGCCTGGGGGTCCGAACCTAGCGACCAGTCCTCCCAGTTCGTAGGAGTTCAGTACACGGGGCGGGGGGTCGATCGTTGCCAGTTTGGCGACCAAGGTCGTCGGACCGACTGCAGTCGGCTGCGCAACGATCGCCCAGGTCAGGGCAAAGCAGGCTGCCAGCAGCATCATGGCGGTCGCGATGCCACGAACCCGTCGCTCCTCGACCGGCGACGGTGGGGGAGCCGGCCGAAGGACGACGGTGAGCCGAGCCGCGGTGATCGGCGCCAGCAAGATCATCGCGGTCGGCACGTTCCGGATGGCAGCGAGACCGAGCGCGATCAAAGCCAACGCGACCAGCGCTTCGTCACGTGGAACAGCGCTGCTCCGAGCCCACGCGATCGCGTGCAGCAAGACCATGGCAAGCAGCATCACTCCGTAGGTGGTGGCAAGGGGTGTCGGTCCCCACTCCAGGATGTGTCCGGTGCTAGCACGGAACCTGGCGATCGCGGTTAGCCCCGCGACACCTGCGGGATTGACGAGGCCCGCTAGCCCGCCAGTCAGCGTGAGCGCGGCCGCGCGAGCCCGCCGTCCCGGTAGTGGCTGAACGAAGTCGACAAGCGTTACCAGCAGGAAGACCGCGGGGACGAGCACCCAGGACCCGTGGAGGCTGCTCCACAGCAAGGTGACAGCGCCGACCCAGTACCACCGTGGCAGACGTCCGGTGAGGGCACCTTGCAGCCAAGCGGCCAGCAGCAGCGTCAAGGGCAATGTGAGCGTCTGCGGACGATCTCTCGACAGCCAGAGTGCCGTGCCTGCCACGGTGATCAGGTACACGACCACAGCGGCGCGCGGGTTGTTGCGGGGGAACAGCGCGACGAACAGGCCACCCAATGTGAGAGCAGCAACCAGAACTCGGAGCACGATCACGGCCTGCCAGCCGCCGGCCGCGACGGCGACGGCGTACAGCACCTCGCTGAGCCATTGGGTCGTCGTCCATCCCTGATCGCCCAAAGGTGCCCAAGAGTTACCGAGGCCGCTCACCGACCTTGTCGCCAGGATCTCCGAGCCGATGAGCTCGTGCCACCAGAGGTCTTCATCGCGGATGGGCTGCATAGCGAGGATGGCCAAGAGCACTGCCCCAGCACCAACTGCTAGCAGTGCCCAGGGTCCCCACGACAACCTCTGTCGCTGCGACAGAAGCTGCCTCATCGGTCGACCGGGGGCTCGAGGAGCAGGTACTCACCGTCTCGAAGGGTCACGGTCCAACCCTGGTCCTGAAGATGGTCAGCGAGGGCTTCGTCACGCTTCAGCACTGCCACGTCCGGAACCACCTGTTCGACCAGCGCCTGCCAGTCCTGGAGGCTTCGGACTGCGTCCAGGTAGGACGAGGAGTAGTCCGACGGGTACCGGTCTGCGCGGCCGTCTATCGCGAGCTGGACGTTTCCTCCTGAGAACTCGAGCAGTACACCCGAGGCCCCATAGGAGTTCAGCACCCCAACAGGTTCAGGGGCGTCACCCAGGAGGGCCGCGATACGTCTCGGCGCCGCCAGGGCTAGGGGATCGGTCGTTGCATGCTGCCACCAGGCCAGCGCAAGCCCGACCAGGAGCACGAGTGCAGTGGCCACAGCAAGCAGATTCGCCTCCCTGCGGCCCACCAGGGACCGGTGGGGGTAGACGACTGCAAGGCGAGCGGCGACGACGGGTGCCAGCAACAGCAAGCTGTACGAGACGTTCCGATTGGCCAGGAGCGCGAAGATCGTGAGGCCCGCTGCGAAGACGAGTTCGTCGGCCGGAACCACAGGACCGCGAGCCCATGCCCACAGCAGCACGGCGAGGGACAGTCCTAGCGGCAGCGCGTAGAGGGCCGTCAGCGCAGTCGGCTGCCACTCGGTGAGCAGGTTGGTGCGCTCGGAGAAGCGAGCGACCGCAGTAACCGAGGACAGGCCGGCGGGGGTCGCGAAGCCACCAGCAATACCTGCGAGAACGATGGCGCAGTAGCGGAGGATCGCTGTCCGTCCCGGGCTGGCGCTGAACGCCTTGCCAACAGCAAGCAGGCCTAGCGTGAGGGGGACGAGGACCCATGAGCCGTGCAGGTTTGCCCAAACCGCGGACAACAGGAGCACCACCCAGACCCGCGGGATTCGGTCCTCGAGGAGCCACCGTGACGTCTGAACGGACAGAAGGCCGGCTAGCACAAGAGCCAGCGTCTGAGGGCGGTCCTGAACAGCGAACGGGATCAGACCGAGCAGTGTCAAGCAGTAGATGGGCACCGCGACCAGGGCTGGGCGACCTGGCAGAATCGACCAGGCAACCACCAGGCTGATGGCGACGGCGGCGAGTACCCGCAGACCCGTGATCGCGCTCCACCCGGCGAGATCGCCTAGCCAAGCGTAGAGAACCTCAGGGAACCACTGCGTCGTTCGCCATGTCAGGTCACCGAACGGTGCCCACTCGGCGCCGAGGCCGGCGACAGAGCGCGTCGAGAGGATCTCCTGGCCGATCCAGCGGTGCCACCAGATGTCCGCATCACGGATGGGTTGGCTTGCCGAGACCACGACGAAGACGACTGCGCCTACGGCGGCAGCGAGATGAAGCGGACGGATGCCCTTGACGATGGTGATGAGGAGCCGAAACGGGGCTGGGACGGCTCATGCTGAGCCGTCCCAGCCCCGTTGATTGCTCAGTTAGCCGGCAGCGAGGAGCTGTTGACGTACGAGCCGACGGCGGACAGCTTCTGGTTGAGCGCGCCACCCAGGAAGAGAGCGCCGAAGATGACGAGCAGCGCGACGCCGATCAGAAGCAGCACGTACTCGGTCGCCGTGGCCCCGTCCTCGGTGCGAACCTCGTCACGGATGCGGGCAAGAATGTTCTTGTGCACCAAGAACCCCCTTCAGTAGTTAGTGGGCCGGTCGGCCACGTTCATGAAGTATGTGCTCAGCCAGCGGTCTGGTGTCATCCACCGAACGGGCGATTCAGCCAGCATCGACGAGACCTTCCCGCAAGGCTGTGGCCACGGCCTGAGCTCGGTTGGCCGCGCCGAGCTTGGTATAGATATTGCTGACGTGGGTCTTGGTCGTGGACTCGCTGATGTAGAGCCGCCGCGAGATGGCAGCGACCGAGAAGCCCTCCACCAGCAGGGACAGGACTTCGACCTCGCGACTCGTCAGCCGCGGTACGGAGCCATCGGCGACCCGTGCCAGGACTGCTGGGAGTCCCGGCGACTGGAACGAACGAGGGCTCAGCAGGGCCGCCCGGGCGACGTCGAGGACGACGTGGCTGGGTTCGTCCTTCGTGACGAAGGCTGACGCACCGGCGTCGCGTGCGTCGAGTACCTGACCGTCGCCGGCGTACATCGTCAGCACGACGATGGCCAACTCCGGCCTCTGCTCAGCCATCTCGCGCACCAGGTCGAGCCCGTTGCCGTCGGCCAATCGCACGTCGACGACCAGCACGTCCGGCTTATGTCGATGCATCACCGCCCGTGCCTCGTCGAGGCCGGCTGCCTCGGCCGCCACGGTCAGGTCGTCGCACCTGTCGATCGCCCTGCGCAGTCCGTCGCGAATGAGCGCGTGATCATCGACCAGCACCACTGTTGCAGGCTCAGCGTCTCCCACGCGTCCCCCCATACTCGACGCGGACCACGGTACCGCCGCCCAGTCGATTGGTGACGAGCACCTCGGCTCCGATACTGCGGGCTCGCTCGCGCATGATGCGCAAGCCGCTGCTGGTCGGTGATGCGAGCGCCTCGTCCACGCCGACGCCGTCGTCCCGCACCGTGATCGAGCAGTGGTCAGCCTCGTGCACGATCTCGACCCACAGGGTGGCTGCCTGAGCATGCTTACGGACGTTCGTGATCGCCTCTTGGGCGATGAACGCCAGCTCGCGCTCGGCTCGTGGTTCGAGCACGCTGTCGGAGTCGCGAACCGAGAGCCGTAGGTCTATGTCGGCGGCAGCCGCAGTGCGACGGGCATGCTCGGGGACACTGACGACGACGCCCTGCTCGGGCAGGTCCGACCGCAGGTCGAAGATCGACAGTCGGAGGTCGCGGACCAGTGCTCGCACCCTTTCGCCCACCGCAGCCACGGCGACGGACTGATCGTCGTAGGCGGTCGCGGACATTTCGTCGACCTCGTAGGCCAGTGAGGCCAGGTCCTGAGCCACCCCATCGTGGATCTCTCGCGCGATGCGCATCCGCTCTTCCTTGGCTGCGATCTCTCGCACCTCGGCGAAGGTTTGGGCCGCGTCGAGCCTCAGCATGTAGCGGGAGACGACGTCAGCAATCCGCTGCCGTGCTGCCGATACATCTCCCCGCGCTTGAACCACGACCCACTGAGGAGCGCGTTCGTCGTCGGGGAGCACGATCACGGGGGCGCCTGGAGGAACCGCGCCAGTCTCGAGCCCGTTGAGCCATTCGTCGTTCGCTCGACGTGAAGCCACCACACGTGCCGCCGTGCGTGTGCGCAGAAGAACAGCCGCCCGATCGACAGGCACCCGGCCGGCGATCTCGTCCAGCAGGTCGTCGGCGAGGCGGGTGACATCGAGGCCGGCAGTGAGTTGAGGCGTGAGCTCGCGCAGCTCGTCGAGCAGCCGCGACGCTGTGAGGTACGCCGCATCCTCGGGGGGTCGACCTCCCTGTTGGCGGTATCCCCAACCACCCAAGAGGGCAAGGATGATCGCGAGGGTTCCCCACTGAAGGGCGCCGCCGATGAGGTCCACGGAGTTGACGGGCTGCGCCAAGACCAGCTGTCCCGAGAGGAAGGCCGCACCGGCCGCCAGCGCCACCACCAGGCCAGAAGCCACACCGCCACGCAGTCCGGCGCTGAAGCCGGGGACCACGAGGTACGACAGACCCAGCACGCCGCTCTCCCCGGCCGTGCCTACCACCAGACCGGCGACGACCGCCTCTAGTCCGGGCATCCACCGCCTGGTACGTCGCGTGGCATCCAGGAAGGTGGCAGCCGCGCCAAGGACCACTAGGGGGACGACTACGCGCAAGAGGCCAGTGCCCGCGATCACGCTGACGAACAGGGCCTGGGCCACCGTGACCACTCGCAGGGCCCCGGGCAGCCACCAGTCGGAGGTGCGCTGACGCCAGACCGGCTCTGGTTCACTAGGGTCGTGCCCGATTCCCTTCACCTCCTCTCCGAAGTTCTCCACGACGCGGACGAGAAGCTCGCCCGAGGAGAGTCTGCCGCAGCGGCCGTGTGGGCCACTGGCTTCCCCGTGCTGGACGAGTACCTCGGCGGCGGACTGCGTGCTGGGGAGCTCACCCTGCTCGGCGGCCCCCAAGGGCTCGGGAAGACGACGTTAGCGCTGCAGTTGCTGCGCAACGTGGCCGTGTCTGGGTCTGCGGCTGTCTACTTCTCCTACGAGCACGACGCGGTGACGTTGCTGGCCAAGCTACTGGCCCTGGAGTCGGGCGAGGCGCGCGGCATCGACGGCCTGAGCCTGGCGCGAGTCCGGTCCGTGCTCCAGCAGACCGGCGAAGCATCGGACCTGCTGGCCGCCTTCTCCGCAGTGCCCGGCGGCTCCGACGCCGTGGCCGCCGTCACCTCGTACGCCGACCGCCTGTTCATCCACGAGTCTTCCGGGAAGCACACCGATCTTGACCAGGTGCAGGCAGTCGTGTCCGAGGTCCGCTCGCGCACCGGACGACCGCCGGTGGTGGTGCTGGACTATCTGCAGAAGATCCCGTTGCCCGGGTCGACGGAGGTGGAAGAGGAACGGGTCACCCGAGTGGTCGAGGCGGTCAAGGACCTGTCGCTGGAGCTGCAAGTGCCGATCCTGGCCATCGTTGCGGCGGACAAGGAGGGGATCACGGCGGGCAAGCGGCTGCGGACGTCGCACCTGCGGGGGTCGTCGGCTCTCGCCTACGAGCCCGACGTCGTACTCATCCTCAATGACAAGTACGACGTGGTCGCTCGCCACCACCTCGTCTACGACCTGGGGAACGCTGAGCGGTTCCGTGGGTGGGCCATCCTCACCATCGAGAAGAACCGCGGTGGCTTGAACAACGTGGACCTGGAGTTCCGCAAACGATTCGAGCAGTCGCGGTTCGAGGTCGGGGGTCAGCCTGTCGAGGAGCAGCTGGTGGACGAGCGGGTCTTCATCGAGTAGGAGCAGTCACACCCGGTAGGACTCCAGGCGCCTAGCGACCTCTCGGGTG
>Ga0209594_1001767_pt1 | contig 10507 bp, 5 predicted proteins | sample AshMeaCrysSpring_FD_184126 | JGI IMG/M metagenome (GOLD analysis project Ga0209594, IMG submission 184126) | Groundwater microbial communities from Big Spring, Nevada to study Microbial Dark Matter (Phase II) - Ash Meadows Crystal Spring... | ecosystem: Environmental > Aquatic > Deep subsurface >...
AACTCCCGCGCATATTTTTAATGGTAAACGACTTTCTCTGAATGGATACCCGCCTGTAGCGAGAAGTTGCTATAGCGAGGTTCCCTCGCGGCAGCAAACTTCGGTGGACGGACTGGCGGAAGCATCCGTAGGTGTCGTGACGTAAAGAACGTAGTCCACTTAAGGACTTAGCCTGGTCAACTATTTTATTTCTAAAAACCGTGAACTTCAAGACTTGCTGGAGAGCTACCGTGTCTTTAGACCGGAGTCGTTGACTATTGTGCCTGTTATAAAAGTGCATATCACAATCTGTATTATGCATGTTTATATCATAACATCAAAGATGAAAACAATTATTTAGGCTAGATGCACAATATTACACTGATAAGCTGGCTTATTTAGTGAGGAATATCAACGACCCGTAAATAATCAGATTACTGATGAAGTCAAGATATTTTTCCAAATATACGCTGAGGAATAATACAGAAAAATCATTATCAAAAATATTTTTGATAATGATTTGGTAAATTTTGCCTCCTGGTAAATACTGGATTTTCATCATCTTTGTTAGTATTATTACTACGTTCTTTATTGCTAACTCAATCTTTTTATCAACAGCAATGGTAAAAATATTACTGATAAAACCCCAGAGAACAGGCAGTAAAGATAGGGAATCAGTAAATCAATCAGCATTTACACTTACTAATTCAGTATTCAGGAAAAAAGGGGCGTTCATATTTTCTTCAATAGTTAATAATCTTCTTTATCTATTTTTTAACTATTTTGGAAAATATATAGTAATCTAAATGTTAGTAAGTAAATAACTTAGCATCTACCATTGCCTTAAATTCAAAAAATAAGTGTGAATTAATACCTTTAGGTTAAGATATAAGTAGATATTCATACCCACATACAGCTAACCAGGGTGACAACCAAGTCCACAACAAAGTTCGAGCGTGTTTCGAGGAATTATGAAAACATCGGCTTATTCTCTAAGAGTCACCACTGCACTACTACAATATTTATTCCCTTACCGATTTGACTTACCCATCAGGTATTATTTGGGCTGTATTTTTTCAGTCCTTCATCTGTTTGGCTTTGAGTAGAAGGTTAAGAAAAAATAAAAATAAAAGTACAGCTTCGCGTTGCAATAACTACTCTCATTAAATACGGGTAGCGGATTGGGAAATGCTAAAAAAGCATAATAGTTTATAAAGTTAAAAACCCCCAATAGCATACCAAAAATTAACAAAACCAAGAATTATTTGAATGACAACAATCATGAAGACACTTCCTATCAGCAGATACAGATTTTTCCAGCAAATCCAACCGTTGTCTATATTGACCCAGGTCACGAGCAAATCTGCTAACGGCTGCTTACAAGTCTTTAGTCATAAGAATTCTTGGTGCTTCTACTTGGAAGAAGGAAAAGTAATTTATGCCTGCTGTACGGAACAAATGTTTGAAATGCTGTATAAAAAATTACAATTTTTGAGCCAGCATATACCATCTCTCCAAGCAGGTGTCAACGAGCATTTACAGGCAATCTTTGAAAGAGGAATTGATAATCAAGCAATTCCTAATCCAGATTATCTAGCTATTTGCTGGTTAGTCAATCATAAATACCTTAGCTATGCTCAAGCTGGGATGTTAATAGAAGAATTAGCGCGGGAGGTATTAGACTCATTTTTAACCATTACGGAAGGTAGCTTTGAATTTAATACAGAAAGTTTTTTAGATGACATGCCAAAGTTTTGTCATTTAGAACCACGCTTATTAATAGAGGATACTCACAAGCAAAATGAAAATATTAACGCAATTACAGGAGGTACAATTACAGGAGGTTTAAATACAGCTTTACCTTCATCTGTATCGGGAAATCAAATAAGCGAAAGAAATCAATCATTAAGCAACAGTAAAAATAATATATCACAGAAAACCCAAATAAATTCATCTGCACAAGCCAAGACTTATACCATTGTCTGTATAGATGATAGCCCAACAGTTATCAATGCAATTAAAGGCTTTTTAGACGAACAAGCCTTCCATATTGTGGGTATTAATGACCCATTAAAAGCATTGATGCAAATTTTGCGAACAAAACCTGACTTGATTTTGTTGGACATTGAAATGCCTAATTTAGATGGCTATGAACTATGCTCATTACTGCGAAAACATTCACATTTCAAAGACACACCGATTGTGATGGTAACTGGCAGAACAGGGTTTATAGATAGGGCAAAAGCAAAAATGGTTAGAGCTTCTGGATATTTAACTAAGCCCTTTAATCAGGCTGAGTTATTAAAAATTGTTTTTCAACATCTTGATTAGTAATTAATATTTATGTGAGGATACAAGAGGTGATTTCAACATTGTTACAGACTATTTTGATAGTAGAAGATTCTATCAGTGAATTAGAATTAATGACCCATTATTTACTAGAAAGTGGATATCAAATCATTAAATCGACTAATGCTAAAACAGCTTTAGATTTAGTTTCATCAAGTCACCCAGACTTAATAATTACAGATGTGGTAATGCCGGGAATGAGTGGATATGAGTTATGCCGCGCTCTTAAAAAAAATCCTTTAACAAAGAAAGTTCCTGTTTTAATTTGTAGCTCAAAGAATCAAGAAATCGACCGTTTGTGGGGGATGAAACAAGGGGCTGACGCCTATTTAACAAAACCATATACCCGCGACCAGTTACTACAAGCCATAGAAGCAATGGCTAGTTAAGCATAAATATAAATATGAACAGTAAAGAAATTACAGTTCCAGCTAAACAAAAATTTAATCAAGTAGGGGATGGATATTTAAAACTCAAACTTTTAGAAAATTCATCAGCCTTATTAGGAATGAAATATATTCAGGAGGTAATTTTAATTTCCATAGATATAGTGACTCCCATGCCTAATATGCCTAGTTGTGTATTGGGATTAATCAATTGGCGCAATCGGATTCTATGGCTAATCGATTTACCAAAAATGCTTGGTTTACATCCCATTGATATAAACCAAAGACAGTACAATGTCGTAATTATTAATGTTGATTCTATTGTGTTTGGTTTTGCTGTTTATGGAATAGAAGGAACAACAAAACTACCGTCTGATGCCATTAAATCTCATGAAGAAGAAATAACATCAAACTTAGCCCCCTTTTTAAAAGGATATGCTTATCAACAAAAAGAAACATTATGGGTATTAGATGTAGCTGCCATTGTTAAATCGTCAATACTCTATAGTCACCATAGCTAATCCCTAATTAACAAATATTTATTTAATTGCGCTTATAAAATTACAACAGAGAAGAATTACATGTTTCATAGAGTTGATGTCAATAAAAATTCTGTAGTTAAAGATAATACAGTTAATACTCCAGGTTTATTTGTTTCTTCAGAACCAGCAAGTCAGACTGTAATCCAACTATCTGAGGATGAAAGTCCCGTGTCAAAACCCAAACATACTAGTTTACGAACAAAAGCTGTGGCACTTGCTGTAGCTATTGGTACAATTCCAATACTCAGCATAGGAGCGATCGCCTATTACGTAGCTCACCAATCAGTGGAAAAAGAAATTGTTAATGCAAAGGAAATTAGCGCTGTTGCTTTAGCAAATAACGTTAGCAGGTTTATGGCGAGTAGATATGGGGACTTAAAAGTTCTTACTAATCAACGTATATTTGTCAACAAGCGAATCCGGGATGTGGCGACGAAAGAAGATAAAGAAGCACGGATGAATAACTTAAAAGACGCATATCAAGCTTATGACAATATTGCTGTTTTAGATTTAGATGGGAATGTGCTGTATCAAACAAAAGGAGAACCTTTATCTAATGAGAGAGACTTAGAATACTTTAAAACGGTAGTAAAGACAGACCAGTCCTATGTTACCCAACCATCCAATGCGACTGATGAAGATAATAATAAAATTTACTTAGCATCTCCTATTAAAGATAGCGAGACAAATCAAACTATATTTATTGGTAGATTTGTCATGCCAGTAAAAGCTTTGGAAGAAATAGTAAAGTCTCAAGTTGGGAAGTATGACTATAACCTGATTGATACAAATGGGAAAATATTCTTATCATCTGAAAAAAGTCATTTAGCAACAAAATCAGAACAACATTTTCCTGGTATTGAAGAACTGCATAAAAATCGTCAAGTTGATACTAAAATTTTAATTGATAAAAAAGATAATGTTGAAGAATTTGTTACCTATGCTCCCTGGCAAAAAAATAAAGGCATACCAGACCTTAATTGGAAGGTCATGCTGACTGCGGATACCAATATAGCCTTTGAATCTCCTAGGAGACTACTTTTATTTCTACAATTAGGTGTTTTAGCAACTGCTACCCTTGTTGGTGTGATAGCCGCTATTGCAGCCAATAAATTGACTAAACCAATTTTAGCAGCAAGTAACACCATAAAAAAAATAGGTAAAGGAGACTTGGAAACTAGGGTGCCTGTAAAAGGTAAAGATGAATTGGCTACCTTGGGATTTAATATTAATCAAATGGCAGACCAGTTACAAGATTTACTACAACAAAAATCCACTGAAGCCGAACAATTAAAACAATTTACGAATATATTAATTGCGCTGCGTCAAGCACCAAATACAGAAGATTTATTAAATACAACAGTAACGGAAGTCAGGACTACATTAGGAGCAGACAGAGTTGTAATTTACCGAGTTAATTCCAATGGAGGTGGAGAAGTTATTGCTGAATCTGTAGCATCAAGTTTACCTCAAGCTCTTGGAGAATCAGAAGACCCATGTATCAGCCAATCACTAATAGAAGCATATAAAAACGGTCGAGTTGTAGCCGTTAATAATGTTTATGAAGCTGGATACTCATCAGAACATGTTAAATTTTTAGAAAAATTGCAAGTTTACGCTAACCTAATTACTCCTGTTGTCAAAGATAACCAGTTATTTGGATTTTTGATAGCCCATCATTGCTGGGGTCCACACCTGTGGCAAGCTGCGGAAATTAATTTTACTAGGCAGTTAGCTCTTCAGGTTGGGTTAAGTTTAGAAAGAGTTAGTTTATTAGAAACAACCCAATCATTAAAAGAATTAGCCGTCCACATGTCTGGAACCTTAGATACCAAAGAAATATACCAATTAGCTGTTCAAGATATCCGCAAGGCAATTAAGGCTGACAGGGTTGTAATTTTTCAATTTGATGAAAATTTAGATGCGATTCCTATTGCTGAATCGGTAGTCGCTGGATTTCCATGCATTATAGGTATAAAACAAAGCGATTATTGTTTAAAAGACTATATAAATAAGTATAGAACAGGTAAAACTTTGGTGATTAATAATGTTTACCAAGCTAATTTAAGTGATTGTTATTTACAACAGTTAGAGTCTTTTGCTGTGAAGTCTAATATGGTTGCCCCACTGCTTGTTGGCGATAGATTACTAGGTTTATTAATCGCAAATCAGTGTAGTAAACCTCGCACGTGGCATAAATCAGAAATTGATTTATTTGAGCAATTTGCTAGACAAGTTAGTATGGCTTTAGAAAGAGCTTCTTTATTAGAAGCTACGGAAGAAGCCCTAGAAACAGCGGAAAAAGTTTCTTTACAACAGTTACGACAAAAAGAAGCCATACAAAAACAATTGATTATGCTGTTGAATGAAATTGAAGGCGCTGCAGATGGGGATTTAACCGTGCGTGCGGATGTTACGGCTGGAGAAATTGGTACAGTTGCAGACTTTTTTAACTCGATTATAGAAAATTTAAGAGATATTGTTACCCAAGTTAAAGATACTGCATCTCAAGTCAATGGAGCTATCAACAAAAACGAAAGCGCTATTCGTCAATTGGCGGACACGGCAATTAAACAATCGGCTGAAATTAATCGTTCCTTAGAATCAGTTGATAAAATGACAACTTCTATTAAATCGGTGGCAGAAAGTGCTAGACAAGCAGCAATAGTTGCTCGCACAGCTTCCTATACAGCTGAGTCTGGCGGTACTGCAATGGATTTAACAGTAGAAAATATTTTAAGCCTGCGAGAAACAATTGGTGAAACAGCAAAAAAAGTCAAGCGCCTTGGGGAATCATCTCAACAAATTTCTCGTGTAGTTTCTTTGATTAACCAAATAGCCTTACAAACCAATCTATTGGCTATCAATGCAGGAATTGAAGCTGCCAGGGCTGGAGATGGAGGGCAAGGTTTTGCTGTTGTTGCAGAAGAAGTTGCTGCTTTAGCTGTTCGCTCTTCTGCCGCAACCCACGAAATAGAAGGAATTGTTGCTAATATTCAAATGGAAACCAATGAAGTTGTTAAAGCAATGGAATTAGGTACAACCCAAGTTGTAGAAGGTACACGTTTAGTTGGTGATACAAAACAAAGCCTACATAAAATTTTAGATGTATGTCATGAAATTGATGAGTTAGTGCAGTCAATTTCTTCTGCTACCGTATCCCAAGCACAAACATCTCAAAGTGTTACTCAGTTAATGAAAGAGGTTGCCAAAGTCTCAGAATTAACCAGCCATTCATCCAGACAGATTTCCGAATCATTACAAAAAACAGTCCACATTTCTCAGGATTTACAAACTACTGTGGGTACATTTAAAGTTAGCTAATGGCTAATGGTTAATAGCTAATAGAAGACTGGCTAATGGCTAATGGCTAATGGCTAGTGGCTATTCATGAATTTTAATAATTAATTTTTATTTACTATATCAAATAAATTATGTCACTAACAAAAGAAAGAGAAATCCAGATGCAGTTTCTGGAAGAAGCAACCGAACACTTAAATACTTTGGAATCTGTGCTTTTAGAAGTAAAAAATAGCCGCCATATTGATATCAAAAAAAATAATGCGGCTCTTCGTGCAGCACACTCGATGAAAGGTGGTGCAGCAATTATGGGTTTTCGTCATATCAGTGAACTCTCCCATCGTTTAGAAGATAATTTTAAAGTTTTAAAATCACACAAAAATTCTTTAGAAGTAGATATCGAATTACAAAGTTTACTACTATATGCTGTGGATTTAATACGCCAAATAGTAGAAAAAGAAGCTTTAAATATTCCCATATTTGATGATTGGCTAATTACAACTTGTAATCCTGTTTTTGAAAAATTACATCATGTTTTAGGAGACCCTCCATCTGAAGATGCTAGCAGTATTCTTTCTCCGGAAGATGGCATAGAAAATATAATTCCACTATTATTTAAAACTGAAGTAGAAAATAGCTTACAACGTTTAGAATCTCTTCTAGCGGAAGAAGATACTTCTGGTTTAGCCGAAGAAATTTCCATTATGGCGGCTGAATTTGGTGGTTTAGGTGAAATGCTTTCTATCGAGAGATTTGCTAGACTTTGTGAGTCTGTTACTCAATCCTTGGAAACATCGTCTAGTAATATCCAAGAAATAGGAAAATTAGCTCTACAGGCATGGCGGCGTTCCCAATTTTTGATTTTAGCAAGCGATTTTGAAAACTTACCAACTTCAATTATTGAATCAGAAGTAACCGCTGTTAATAATCCCATAGAAACAGAAACAACAGGAAGAAAAGCTGAAGAAAAATTACCTGAATTAGAAGATGTATTAGCAGGAATAACTCCTATTATATCTTCATCAAAGGTTGAAAATTCCGTATTAGAAGCTATTACAGAAGTAAATATCTCAAATCATAAAAATGAAAATCAAGAAAATACTGTTAGAGTTTCCACAAAACAATTAGAACAAATAAATGATTTATTTGGCGAACTAACTATTCAAAGAAATAGCCTCAATTTGCAAGTAGATAGATTACAAAAACTTATCCGTCAATTGGGTAAAAGAGTTAAGACTCTCGAAAGAGAAAATCATGAATTACGTATTGCTTATGACAAGGCAGATACGCAAAATAACGGAAAAAAAGAGATCCAAAATCAAGTAGAAAATCAAAAAGAATCAAACATACAGAAAAGTATATTTCATAATAATTTTGATGTCTTAGAAATGGATAGGTATAATGACTTACATTTACTATCCCAGGCTGTAATGGAAACCATAGTTCAGATCCAAGAGGTCACTACGGATATAGAAATAAGCTTAGATGATACAGACCAAGTAACAAGACATATCAATAAAACATCAAAACAGCTACAAACGGAGCTTACACATATTAGAATGCGACCGCTATCTGATTTAGTGGAGCGTTTTCCCAGGGCATTGAGGGAACTATGTGTAGAGTATGGAAAAAATGTCCAGCTAAAAGTTGAAGGTGGCAGCACTTTAATTGAGCGTAATATATTAGAAGCCTTAAATGAGCCGTTAATGCATTTACTACGTAACGCCTTTGACCACGGGATAGAGGAACCGGGCGATCGCCTAGCCAGTGGCAAACAAGAAACAGCAGTTATTGAAATCAAAGGCTTCAACCAAGGAAATAGAACAAATATAACTATTAGGGATGATGGACGCGGTATTTCCCTTGATAAAATTCGTTCTAGGGCATTCTTGATGGGTTTAGATGCCACTTTATTAGCCCAAGCAACAGATGAAGACCTATTATCTTTGATTTTTGAACCAGGATTTAGTACCTCCGACCAAGTAACTGCCCTTTCTGGGCGTGGCGTTGGGATGGATGTGGTACGCAATAATTTAAAGCAGGTTAGGGGTGACATTACAGTTGACACAAAAGCAGGACAGGGAACTACTTTTACATTATCAGTACCATTTACTTTATCTGTTGCTAGGGTATTGCTGGCAGAAAGCAATAAAATGCTAATGGCATTTCCCACAGATGCTGTTACAGAAATTTTTCTCTTGCAAAATGAGCAAATTTTTAGTATTGCCGGTAGCGAAGTTATTAACTGGCAAGGCTCAATGGTTCAACTTATTCGTCTTAGTCGTTACCTAGAATTTAACTGTCCTCGCCCGATTGGTCAATTTTTAGAAACTCCTCCTACCATTAATGCAGCCAGCATACTAATTATCAACCAAGGTAATCAATCTGTCGCATTACAAGTAGACCGGTGTTGGGGAGAAATAGAAGCTGCTATCCGCCGTGTAGAAGGTAATTTATCTCTACCGGATGGATTTAGTAGTTGTACAATCCTTGGCGATGGGCGAGTAGTCCCCCTTGTTAATATTAATGAATTACTACACTGGATTGCTAGTACACAGATTGCCTTAAATAACAATCGTTTAAAAGCTACCGAGAGTGACAGTGAAAAATCTAAAATAGAAGATATTTTCACCGATAAACGTAATATAATAGCCCCTACAGCTGGTGCTTTAGCTTCTAGCCAAAAAGGTAGCATTTTGATAGTAGATGACTCTATTAATATTAGGCGTTTTCTAGCACTGACTTTAGAGAAGGCTGGATATCGTGTAGAACAAGCAAAAGATGGTCAAGATGCGATTGAAAAGCTGGAAAGTGGCTTAGAAGTTCACGCAATGGTATGTGATATTGAAATGCCACGTCTTGATGGCTATGGTTTATTAGTTCGCCTCAAATCCCATCAGGAATTTCAGCATATACCTGTAGCTATGTTAACATCACGGAGCAGTGAGAAACATAAGCGTTTAGCTATAGAGTTAGGAGCTAAAGCTTACTTTTCCAAACCCTATAATGAGCATGAATTATTACAGACTTTAGAAGAAATGATTTTTGCTCCCTTTGAATTCTAATTCAGCCAAAATAATTTGATAAAATGGGAGTCTTTCTTTTACAAACAGGACTTACGATATTGTCACATTGTTTTTGTTTGTAGTTGGGCGCAAGCGCGCCCATATTTTTGGAGTGAAGACAGCCCAACGCGCGAACATGAGCCGCAGTGCCAGTTGCGGCTATCCCTGACAAAGCAAGGATGAAATTTAACAGTGGATTATTTTAAAAATTTTATGCTATTGTCACACAGCTTCATCCAGTGCGATTTGACTACAAGCCTTATTCATAGCTTTGTGGACTCTAGCTTCGCTGTCTAGACTTTTTTCGCAACCCATAAATACGAATAACTTTGACTATAAACTATATTTTTATAATAACTTTATATTAACAGTAAAATTACTTTTTTTAGTTATATTTAATTCTTCAACATTTAAGGTATTTACTCTCGATACATAAAAACATATATAAATAATATTGCTTCTTGGAAGGTAATTGATAAAACCAAAATACGTGAAAATTTTGTTTGAATTGATATACCTTCAAGAAATGATATTCCTTATATCTATTGAAATTTAACTCAAAACCGTGAGAATTTATTATCTAAACCTGTATTTTAGTTAGTATTATTACATAGATATAAGGAATATTATTATATTTAAGCTACAAATAGCTTAGTATTTATTTTGACTTTAAAACTTAAGCGAAAATTACTATATAGCCTTGACACAAAAAAATACAGGAGTAAAATTTATACAAACAAATCAAGTGACGTCAGGGAAAGAGTTAACCAGTTAGGTACAACCTAAATTTTCTTTTGGAGACTCTGTATCTACCGGATAACTCCGTCCCAGGTTAGTATTATGACCTAGCGATGCGATCGCTATTGATTATTGATTTTTTAATCTA
>Ga0209594_1001768_pt1 | contig 10505 bp, 10 predicted proteins | sample AshMeaCrysSpring_FD_184126 | JGI IMG/M metagenome (GOLD analysis project Ga0209594, IMG submission 184126) | Groundwater microbial communities from Big Spring, Nevada to study Microbial Dark Matter (Phase II) - Ash Meadows Crystal Spring... | ecosystem: Environmental > Aquatic > Deep subsurface...
CACGTGCGCGCGAGCCTCCTCGGCCCGTCGCTCACCGTCCCCTTTCGGGACGGCCGGCTGCTCCTCGGCACGTGGCAGCAGGTCGTGCTGATCGACTTCGACACCCGCCCGCGCCGGCGCGAGATCCGGCGCGTCCCCGAGGGCGCGCCGCGCCTCCGCCAGCGCCCGCGCGTTCGCCCAGTAATTACCGGTCTTCCATCCGCCGGGCGCCGCCACATAAGGCAACCGCGAAATCGAGACCCCCACCCCGTCCCCGGGCCCCGCCCCGACCTCGCAGTCCTCGAAAATGCCGACTCCCAGCGGGTCCTCCGCCGGCGCGTCGGGGGCTCCCGGCCCGGCGGGTGGAAGCCGCCGCAGCCAGTTCGTCAAGAAAATCGGGAACCACCCCGAGAAGCGCGCGCGCGGCGAGTTCCAGGCGGGCCGTGTGCGCTTCGAGCAAAACCGGGCGGCCGCCCCACACAGCCACGGTTTCAAAAATGCTCATCCCGAAACGGAACGCGCGGTCGAGCACGAGGCGCGAGGGATCCGGCGCGGCATTCCGGGCGCAGCCGCCGGCGAACCAAACCGTGTTCACTCGTCGTCGGCTTCCGGCGGAGCGCCGGAGGCGGCCCGTTCGAGGCGCTTGCGCAGGGTGGCGCGGGAAATGCCGAGCATCTTGGCGGCGCGGGCCTGATTATTGCCGGTGCGCGCCATCGCGCGGGTGGTGAATTCCGATTCCAGCCAGGGGAGCAGCGCCATGTCGGGGCTCGTCGCCGCCTCGGTAAAAAGCAAATCCACCGCGTCCGCGAGTGTCGGCGCGGCCGCCGAGCCCGCCGCTTCCGGCGCTTTCGCGACCGGCTCGCCAAGCGGGATGTCTTTGGGCAGGAGGACGTCGGCCGTGGCCAGCACCGACGCCCGCTCGATCGTATTCTCCAACTCGCGCACATTCCCCGGCCACGGATAAGCCTCGAGCATGCGCGCGGATTCCTCGCTCAGCTTGATCAACGGCCTGTGCTTCTTGTGCGAAATGCGCTGCAAAAAATACTCGGCCAGGAGGCGGATATCCTCCGGCCGCGAACGCAGCGGCGGCAGGTGGACCCGCACCACGTTCAGCCGGTAAAAAAGATCCTCGCGGAACGTCTTCGCCGCGACTTCCTGCTCGAGGTGCTTGTTGGTCGCACAGACGATGCGCACGTTTGTGCGCAGGGTCTGACTCCCCCCCACCCGCGAAAATTCGCCCTCCTGCAGGACGCGGAGGATCTTGCTCTGCACGTGCAGCGGCATTTCTCCAACCTCGTCGAGAAAAAGCGTGCCGTCGTCGCACTGCTCGAAGCGTCCGATGCGCTGCGCGTGCGCGCCAGTGAAAGCCCCCTTCTCGTGTCCGAAAAGCTCGCTTTCGAGCAGGTTCTCCGGGATGGCCGCGCAGTTGATGGCAAGGAAGGCCTTGTTGTTGCGCGTGCTGTAGTTGTGGATCGCGCGGGCGACGAGTTCCTTGCCCGTGCCGCTCTCGCCGGTGACCATGACCGGCGCGTCGCTGGCCGCGACCCGGCCGATCATTTTGAAAACCTGCTGCATCGCGTCGGATTGTCCGACGATATCGTCCCGGTGTTGTTCGATGGTGAGGGTCGGCTGGAAGGTCTCCGCCGACTTGAGTTCGGCGGCCGCGCGGAGGGCGGAATCCGCCACGATCTTGAGGTTGAACGGGAGTTGTTCCTTGCGGACAAAATCGAAGGCCCCCATTTTCATGGCCTCGATCACGTTCTGGGTCGTGCCGAAGGCGCTGGTGAGGATCACCATCGCGTTCGGGGTGTGCTTGCGGATGCGCGCCAGCAGTTCGATTCCAGTAAACGGATGCAGGTTCAACTCGCAGATCACCACGTCGGGCGACCGCATCGAAAAAGTCTTGTAGGCCCCGTCGGCCGTCGTCTCGGTGAGCACCGTGCCGACCACCTCGCCGAGTTGGTGGCTGGCCCATGCGAGAAAATCGGTCTCGCGGTCCACCAGCAGAATCGACTGCTCTTTTGCCTGCGGATTGGGTTTCAACGAATCTTGGGTTCCCTCCCGGCCCCGCCGGGTCGTCGGATCTTCTTCGGGCCGCGCGCGCTACTCGGGCTTCACCTCGCGGGTCGCCCCCACGTCCTCGGCCTTGACCCCCGGAGGAAAGACCGTCTTGTCGTCATAGACCGCATCGGTCCACTGCACCGTGTCGAGGTCTCCCTTGGCGCGCGAAAAATCGGCCCCGCGCAGGTCCGCATCACAGAACGTGCAATCCGAAATGTCCCCCCACCCTTTAGAATTTTTCAGATTGGCTCCCCGGAGGTTGATCCGGTGGAAATCGGCACCCTTCAAGTCGAGACCTTCGAGTTCAGCCTCGTTGAGCGTGCATTCGCGGAACTTGGTCTCCTCGCCAAAAATCGATCCCACAAAGTTGGCGTGGGTCAAGCGCACCTGACGAAATGTCGCGCCGTCCAGATTGGCCCCTTCGAAATTCGACTTGGCCAGATTTACACGCGTGAATTTGGCGCCCTTGAGATCCTCCCCCTTGTAGCTCTTGCCGTGCAAATACTGGTGCAGGAACTCCCGGATCGGCTTCTTGGGAGCCGGAGTCGGCTCGGCCGCAAAAACCGCCGGACCTCCCAAAACCAACCCCACCGCTCCCAAAAGCAGGAAATGCTGAATTTTCATCTTGCAATCATCATGGGCCACCTCCCCCGGCCCATGCAAGCCCGGAAAACAGGCCCCCGTTCCGCGCCAAGACGCCAACGCCGGAAGCGCGAACCTCCGTGTGAGCCCCAATTTCGGCTCGGCCGGAGCCTCGCCCTGCCTTGCGTTATCTATGGGTCGGTGATCCCTTTTTCTCAATTATTTCCTTCCTTGCGCGCGGATTTGGGGCTGTCACGGATCGCCGGGCAGCGGCGGCTCGCGCAGAATGAGATGGTAATTTTCTCCGCTCGGGCGGAGTCCGGATTCCAATTCGGGGGCGGGCGGATTCTGGATGGCGGGAGGTTTTCCCGAAGGATAAACGAGGGCGTCGATGTATCCCTCGCGCCAGAGGCGTTCGGCGCGGTCGCGGTGGATGGTTCCCGGAAGTCCGCAATACATGACGAGCCCTTCGTCGCGCCCGCCGACGATGGCAAAGCGCCCCTCTCCGGATTGCGCGGCCAGCGCGGCCGCCTCGCGGCCGAAGCGGACGAGCGCGTCGTTCCCGTCCCGGTAGCCCATCACAACAATCCCGATGAAATACACACCCGAAAAAGCCGCGGCGGCCAGCATGGAGGCCCCGCACCACGCGCGCACCCGCACTCCGCACCGGCAGGCCGCCACCATGCCGGGCAGCAGGACCGCCAGCGGAACCACCACCGGAAAAATCCGGTCCACCCGCTTGGAGGGAATGAACGTCATCAGGAGGAGCCCCCCCAGCGCCCAGCACACGAGCCAGAGCAGGCCGGGGTTTTCCCGCACCGCCCGCCGCACATTCGCGGAAAAGGCGGGAAGCGCGATCACAAGCGCGCTCCATGGAAGAAATTTGTGGAGCAAGTGGGGGAAGTAGAACCAGATGGGTTGTTGTTTTTCGTGGGATTTGAGGCTCTGATCAAAGCGGCTGAAAAATTCCTGCACGACGACCTGGTTGTAGAATTCCTCGTTGGTGAGGATCCCCGCGACACCCCATGCGATAAACACCAACAACGGGACGACCCATGTCCACCATCCGCTCCAGACGAGGTGGCGTTTGCCGCGCGGGCCCAGAAACGCGTAGGCCGCCATGCCGGGCACGAGAAAGGCATAGATAATGGGCCCCTTGGTGAGCAGGGCCGCCAGCATCGCGGCGAAAAATACCGTCCGCTCGCCCGCCCGCCACCCGTCCCCGCGCGTCACAACCCGCAGGATGAGCAGCCCGCAAATCCCGATCCAGAGCGAGAGCATCATGTCGGTCCGCACCAGTGTCGCGATCCGCGGCGTGAGCAGGTTCAGCGAAAGCGCGCAGACAGCCAGCGCCGCCCCGCCCTCGGGCCAGAAATTTTTCCCCGCCGCCGCCACAAGCAGCGCCAGAGCCAGAAAGGCCAGATAGCCGGGCAGCCGCCAGGCGAGATCCCACGATCCGGTGGCATAAAAAACCGGCAACGAAATCCACCCCGCCAGCGGCGGCTTGGTCGCGATTCTCCCGCGCGGGGTATGTTGGAAAAACACATCCCCGCCGTGTGCGATCTCGTACGCCACGAAGGCCTGCTTGGCCTGGTCGTAATTGTCGAGGTGCCATGGCAGGTTGCCCACCGCGCAGAGCGCCGCCGAAAAAATCAGCGCCAAGAGCCATGCGCGGGGATGGACCGCAACGGCCGCCAGAAAGCCGGCAACCGGCTTGGCGCGGGGCGACCCTTGCGCCCCTTGCGGATTCGACACCGTCATTTCCGCCATCTCCGCCGGAGCGCCTGCGCGCGCGCGAGTAGGGCGGCGGCGAGACCGTCCCCGCGCAGCAGGACGAACCGCCACACGACCCAGCCGACCGCAAGCGACAGCAGGATCGAAACGGTCACGTCGGACGGATGGTGCGCGCCAAGCGCGATGCTCGACCACGCCACAAGCGCCGCCCCGGCCAGCACCACCACCCCGGCGGCGGGCGCGGCGAAAACCACCGGCCAGGCCAATCCGAAAGCGGTGGCCGTGTGACCCGAGGGGAACGCATTGAATTTCGGCTCGCCGACCAGCAGGCGTCCCTCGTAGAAAAGACCGTAGAATCCCTGCGGGAATTCCGGGCTCGCGCGCGGACGGGTGCGGCCGGTCGTGAGGCGCGACGTATTGGCAAGGATGCCCGAGAGGGTCGATGCGATCATCGCGGCGGCGATAATGCGGGTCCATTTGCGATTTCCACACTTCACGCACCCCGCGAGCAGGATCCCGCCGCCGAGCATCAACCACGGCCAGTCGCCCCATTTGCGCACCGCGCGATAGAACCCCGCCTCGCCGCTCTTCGACCAGTCCTTGCGGGCTTTCTGCGAGGCGACGACCGTCTCGCGCACCGGACGGTCGAGCGAGAACGACCAGACCGAAAGCGCCGTCGCGCCGGCAAGAAAAAGGATCGCGGCAACCGTCTGCGCGCGTGTCATTTGCGGAAAACAATCATTTCCGCGTCGATTCCCTGGATCGTCCACGAGGTCGGATACGAATAACCCGGCTGAAAATCCGGAATCCAGGTGGTCCCGTAATAAACCTGCCCCTTCTTGTTTTGGCAAACTGGTCCCGGCACGGGCACATAATTCAAGCGCGGAGGCACATTGACAATCCCGTATTGGCGTTTTTGCGTCGTGTCGCGGAGGATGACCGCGTCGGCCCCGTTGGCGCGCGCGTTGTAAAGCATGCTGTCCCGCAGGAACCGCCAACCCCGCCCGGTCTGGAAGGCCAGCCGTCCGATCACACGATACGGCTCGTCGGGAGCCTTCGCCAGAATCGGCACCGGCGCGTCCGCCGCCTTGGGCGGATAGGTCTTCGCCGAATAACTCAGGTAATACGCGGAGGTCGAAGCGACCGTCTCGCAACCGGTCAGAGCCACCCCGGCAAAAATCCCGAGCACCGCCAAAAAAACCGCCGGGCCGATCTTTGAATAAAACATGCGCATCCGCGTTTATCTCAATAGCACACGCTATGAAAATCAAACTCGCAATTCTCACCCTCGCCGCAACCGCCTTCGCCACCGCCGCCCAGGCGGGCCCGCAGTTCGGCTTCTACGTCACCACCGGCAACAACGGCAACCAGTGCGGACGCCCGGTTTACTACCAGCGTCCCGCCTACATTTGCACACCGGTTTACCAGGCCCCGCGCTACGTTCCGGTCTATTACGGCAATCCCTACGGATACAACAACAGGCGCCGCGATTGCGACACCGTCCGAGTCCCGCAACCGGTCCGCCGCTACTACAGCGAAAAACCGAAACGCTGGAGAGGCTGCGACGACGATTGAGGCACCAGGGTCACAATCAGCAGCAAATGGATCGAGAGTCAAACACGGGGAATCGACCGCGAGACGGCCGGTTCCCCGAACTCTTATCCGGAGTCGTATCCCCTCGGGCCCTCACTTGGGACCGGTTCGGTCGGCGAATCTCGGAGCGATACTGAGTGGATGGGGCTCCGCCGCCGTCCCGCTTTTTCGGCATCGGGTGCGCAAACCAGATTCTTCGGACCCCGGCGGAGCGGGGTCGATGGCTCTCAAGCGAGGAGGTCGCGGATGCGGCGGAGGATGGCGGCGGCGCGCGCGACTTCGTCGTGGGTGTTGTAGAGGTAGAAACTTGCGCGGGCGGAGGCGGGGATCCCGAGTTTGCGGAGGAGCGGCTGCGTGCAGTGGTGTCCGGCGCGCAGGGCGAGGCCCGAGGCGTTGGCGAAGCTCACGATATCCTGCGCGTGCACCCCGTCGATCACGAAGCTCACCAGCGCCGAGCGGCCGTCGGGCGGTCCGAGGATGTGCAGGCCGGGGATCGTGGAAAAGATTTCCAGCGCATGGCCCACGATGGAGGCGTCGTGTGCGGCGATAAAGTCGCGGCCGACCCGGTTGAGGAAACCGACCGCCGCGCCGAGTCCGATGGCTTCGGCGATCGGCGGCGTGCCGGCTTCGAATCTCGCGGGGGCCTGTTTCCACTTGCTTTCGTTGTAAAATGCGGATTCCACCATTTCGCCGCCGCCTTCGAATGGCGGCATGCGGTCGAGGATGCCGCCGCGCCCGACCAAGACGCCAATTCCGGTCGGTCCGCACATTTTGTGGCCGGAGAAGACAATAAAATCGCAACCGAGTTCCGCGGCGTCCACCGGGAGATGACCCGCGCTTTGCGCGCAGTCCACGAGCGTCGTCACGCCGGCCGCCCGGGCCCGGGCGCAGAGGTCGGCCGCAGGGTTGATGGTCCCGAGCGTGTTCGAGATGTGGGTGAAGGCAAAAATTTTGACGGGGCCGGCGAGGAGGCTTTCGAAGTTGGAAAGATCGAGGCGTCCGTCGCCGTCAACCGGCACAAAACGCAGGCTCGCGCCCCTGCGCGCGGCGAGCATCTGCCATGGCAGCAGGTTGCTGTGGTGTTCCATCTCGGTGAGGAGAATCACATCCCCAGGACCGACATTTTCATCCCCCCACGCGCGGGCCACGAGGTTGATGGAATCGGTCGTGCCGCGCGTGAAGACGGTCTCCTCCGGCCGGGCTCCTACGAAACCGGCGACGGCTTCCCGGGCGGCCTCGAACGCGCGCGTGGCGCGGTTGCTGAGTTCGTGGATGCCCCTGTGAACGTTGCTGTTGTCGCGTTCGTAGTAGTGAGTGATGGCGGCGATGACCTCGAGCGGTTTCTGCGAGGTGGCGGCGTTGTCAAAGTAAATAAGCGGGTGGCCGTTGATGTCCTGCGCGAGAATGGGGAATTCCGCGCGGAGGTCACCCGCCCGCTGATCGGTCATGAAATCCACCCGCACAAACTATCCGCGCCGGTGGGAATCTCAAGACGGTCCTCAAACTTTTTGGTGCCGCGCCCGATGATGGACGCGGACACGCACGGCGGGGTCAGTCCCAGCGCGCCACCTCGGCGAGACGCCGGATCGAGGAATCGCTCACCGAGAAAACGATGGGGAAAACGTGCCGGGCCGAGCTTGCGAGGCGCAACTTGCCGGAAATTTGGATTTTTTTGCCGTTGAGGTTGTTGAGCAAAATCGAGCTGGATTCCGAGTAGCCGGAGAATTGGACCGTGCTGCTCGTGGCCGAGTCGCCGTCTTCGTAAATCGTGATTTTGGCGGGCAATTTGAGCACCCACACTCCGCGCTCGTGGGCGACTTTGCCATTCAGGATAGATGTGGAGTCCCCGGCCCGGGCGGACAAAGCGGACAAGCCAAGAAACGCGGCTGCGAGGGACATCACCAAGGCGATAGAAAATTTGCGGCGGTTCATGAGGGGATTCCTGACACGAAATTGCCGTTTTGTCGATTGTCTTTCGCGCGTTTGTCGCGCGTTTCGCGTGTTTGCGGGTGGCCGCTTCGCAGAAAGAATGGGTTCGGGCGGAGCCTCACCCTCCCGGCGTTTCAAATGGAGGGCAACGCTCCGTCGTTGCCGATTCTTCCGCGCGTTCCGCGTGTTTTGCGGGCGGCCGCTTCGCAGAAAGAATGGGTTCGGGCGGAGCCTCACCCTCCCGGCGTTTCAAATGGAGGGCAACGCTCCGTCGTTGCCGATTCTTCCGCGCGTTCCGCGTGTTTTGCGGGCGGCCGCTTCGCAGAAAGAATGGGTTCGGGCGGAGCCTCACCCTCCCGGCGTTTCAAATGGAGGGCAACGCTCCGTCGTTGCCGATTCTTCCGCGCGTTTCGCGTGTTTCGCGTATCAAGATGGGATTTGACCTCCCGGGTATTCGGCGGCAGGTTGGCTGGCCATGAATACCGAGGCGTGGAATGTCGGGCTCTACCTTGCGAAGCGGCTCACGGAAGCCGGACTCGGGGCGTATTTTTCCGTTCCGGGCGACTTCAATCTGGTGCTTTTGGATCAGTTGCTGAAGGAACCCCGGTTGAGGATGGTGGGGTGCTGCAACGAACTCAACGCGGGCTATGCGGCCGACGGATACGCGCGCGAACGCGGGTTCGCGGCGGCGGTCTTCACTTACACGGTCGGAGGGTTGAGCATCCTCAACGCGGCGGCCGGGGCTTACTCGGACGATCTGCCGGTTCTTTTCGTTTCGGGCGGTCCAAATTCGAACGACGCCCCCGCCGGCCACCGGATCCACCACTCGACCGGCGAACAAAATTTCGCGCAGGCGGCGGAATGTTTCCGTCCGGTCGTGGCGGCCGTCCATGTCGTGCGGCGGGCGGAGGACGCTCCGGCGGAAATCGACGCCGCGATCCGGACCTGCCTCGCGCGCCGGAAGCCGGTCTATTTGGAAATCGCGTGCAATATCGCGGCGGCTCCGGTTTGCGAGCCCGCGCCGATCACGCTGCCGCCACCGCCCGCCCCCGGCGATCCGGCCTCGCACGAGGCGGCCGTGCGGGCCTTGTCGGCCCGGATCGGGCATGCGGTGAAGCCGGTCCTTGTGGCGGGCGGAAAATTGCGCGCAGGGAACGCGGCCGGCGGATTCGAGGCGCTGGCCGACGCGCTGGGCTGCGCGGTGGCCGTCATGCCCGACGCCAAGGGCCTCGTGCGCGAATCGCGGACGGATTTTATCGGCACGTATTGGGGGGAAGTGAGCAGCCCGTTTTGCGGCGAGATCGTGGAATCCAGCGATTGCCAGATTTTCGTCGGGCCGGTCTTCAATGATTACACGACGGTCGGCTGGACCACGCTCACCCCGCCCGCGAAGGTGGTCGAAATCGGGACCGACTTCGTTCGCGTGGACGGCCGGTATTTTTCGGGTCTGCGCATGGGCGACGTGCTCGCGGACCTCTCCCGCGCGGTCGCACCCAAACCCGCCTCGCTCGAAGCCTACGTCCGGCTGCGCGAGCCGCTCGCGCCCGCCGCGGCGGCCGGCCCGGAAGAAAAATTGAGTCTGCGCGAGTTGCGCAGACAGGTGCGGGATTTCCTCGCGCCGGGGATGAGCCTCGTCGTCGAGACGGGAGATAGTTGGTTCAACGGTCAAAAGCTCCGCCTGCCGGACGGCCTGCGTTACCATTTTCAGATGCAATACGGGTCGATCGGATGGGCCACGCCGGCGACGCTCGGGGTCGCGCTCGGGGCCGAAAACCGCACCGTCCTCCTCACCGGCGACGGGTCGTTCCAGCTCACCGCCCAGGAAATCTCGACAATGATCCGTCAGGGAGCCGATCCGGTCATCTTTCTCATCAACAACCGCGGCTACACCATCGAGGTCGAGATCCACGACGGACCCTATAACGACATTCAGAACTGGGACTACGCGGGACTTCCCGCGATTTTCTCCAAGGGCGGCGGGAATGCCTTCGGGGTGAGGGTTTCCACAGCCGGCGAACTGGCCGAAGCCATCGCGCGGGCGGCCGATTTCAACGGACTGGCCCTCATCGAATGCGAACTCGACCGCGACGATTGCACAAGCGAGTTGCTCGAGTGGGGCAGCCGGGTCGCGGCGTCGAATTCGCGCGCCTGAAGGGTCCCCATGTCGGTTCACGACCTGCCGGCGTTCAACGCCTCGCTCAACGGCCTCGCGACCGTCCTCCTCACGCTCGGCTTTGTATTCATCAAAACCGGCCGGCCCGGAGCCCACCGGGTGGCGATGGTGGGCGCCTTCGGCGTCTCGGTGATTTTTCTGGTGACCTACGTCGCGCATAAGATCCTTGTGCGGGGAGTCCACACCCCGTTCGGTGGCGAGGGGGCCGTGCGTTGGATTTACTACGGGATGCTCATCTCGCACATCCTGCTGGCGATGGCGGTGGTGCCGCTGGTGCTGGTCACACTGCGCCATGCGGTAGCCGGACGCCTTGCCATCCACCGGGCCTGGGCGCGGTGGACCTTCCCGGTGTGGTATTACGTCTCGGTCACCGGTGTCCTGGTCTATTTTTTCCTCTACATCTGGTTCCCGGCAAAATAGAAGCGCCCCATGTCACATAAACAGACTGACGGCG
>Ga0209594_1001770_pt1 | contig 10496 bp, 10 predicted proteins | sample AshMeaCrysSpring_FD_184126 | JGI IMG/M metagenome (GOLD analysis project Ga0209594, IMG submission 184126) | Groundwater microbial communities from Big Spring, Nevada to study Microbial Dark Matter (Phase II) - Ash Meadows Crystal Spring... | ecosystem: Environmental > Aquatic > Deep subsurface...
GCTATTTGCTCAAAAAATTTCCTATAATATTCATATTCTGGTAAATATTGCCCTGCTAATTCACCAGGTTGAAAAATATTCTGCACATCATCAAGAATTACTAAACAAAGTCGGTCGCAAAAATAATCTATTATTTCTGGTAATGGGGTTGCTTGTGATTGAGAAAAAATTTGTTTCAGGTTATCTTTAAGAGTTATGAGTTTAGGAATATTCTCCAAACTTCGATAAACAATATAATCAAATTCTGTTTGAATTTCTGAGATTAATTTAAGAGTTAATGCTGTTTTTCCAATTCCACCTATTCCGCAAATTGTGATTAATCTAGTTTGATTTTTTATCCACTCTTTAAGGGGAGAAATTTCTGAGGAGCGCCCATATTTATAACTTAATTCAGGTGCTTCTGTTAAATCAATTATTGGGGGTTTATTTTGATTGGAGGGAGAAGGAAAAGGCTTTTTCTCAGCTTCTGGAGTTTGCTGATTTTCTCCACAAATATTGATATGACTATTAATATTACCACCAAAAGAAGAATTACCAAAATTGTAGATAGTAGATAAAGCTTTATTTTCTAAAATAGAACGAACATTATTTTGTTTAATATCTTTTTCAAAAACTTCAGAGAGAAGTTTCCATAAATCTGCTCCCTTTGCTTTAATATAATCGTAATTGTAATTATAGTCAAGATTTGAGGCAATTTTTTGATAATTTTGAGATTGCAAAACACCTTCTAATATAGATTTTTGGAGTGAATCAAGATGTTGTCCTGTTTTAGCGAATACAAGATCATCAGTCCATGTTAACAGTTCTTGGATGTTCATATATCATGTTTGATTTTAGTAACCTTTTTTATTGTAGATACTAAAACCCACTTTTTACCACTAAAAATGAAGTTTTGTAAAGAAGTCATTAAATATAACCACCAAATCACACTATATCACACTAAATCACACTAAATGGGTTGTGGAGCTAGTTGAAAATTTTCTACTAAATATTACTAAATATTACTAGGCTCTGAAACTTGAAAATTATAATAGTGGATGTGAGTGAATAAACAAGTTAATTACTCATACTTTTTAAAATACCGAACTGGTGTTCGCATTATTAGGTTAAGCATTAATATTAGGGGTGAAATTTTTATGATTTGCATCGTTCTTGTTGGAGGAATAGCATGCTTCTTTGGTATTGGAGTTATAGCAACTGTTGTAATGTTGCAAACTCGCGATCAACAAATATACTGGACTGTATTGATAAGTTCCTTTATTATAGGATCAGCATTAGTTTGGTATTACAATCAGACTGATGTATGTAACTAGTAGCTATATTTAATAAATATTTTTTTAAAGGGTGATCTTTCCAGGACATACTCTACGGGCATTTTCAAACACCTTCTAAAGGGATTTTTGGAGTGAATGATGTTTACCCGTTTTAGCGAATAGTTACTCATCAGTGCATTGTGACAGTTCTTGGATATTCATATATCATTTGTAACTTTAGTAACGTTTTTAGTTTAGCCACTAAAAGTCACTTTTGACCACTAAAAATGGAGTTTTGTAAAGAAGTTATTAAATATAACCACCAAAACCCACTAAATCACACTAAATCACACTCAATGAGTTGTGAAGCTAGTTGAAAAATTTTCTACTAAATATTACTAAATATTACTAGGCTCTGAAACTTGAAAATTATAATAGTGGATGTAAGTGAATAAGCCTTAATTGGCTTATTTGCTTAACGAATTACTATCATATCGCATTTTACGGTTATCTAATTATGTATCAAGAACTGTTAAGCAGTGCCAAACCAGGATTTATCATCATTATGATTGATCAATCAAGTTCAATGTCAGACTCATACGCTAACTCAACCAAAGCAGAATTTGCTGCACTGGCGGTTAATAAAGTCATAGAAGAAATTATTTTGTCTTGTTCATCTGGTAGTGTAATTAAGGACAGATGTTATGTAGCAGTAGTCGGCTATGGAACTGGCGTTAATATAATTTTTCTTGAAAAAGTATCTGATTTAGCTAAAAATACTAACACAGAGACTCGTAAGAAAAAAGTCTCTGATGGTGCAGGTGGATTAGTTGAAGTTAATGAAATGATACGAGTTTTTGTCAAACCTACTGCAAGTGGGGGAACACCTATGGCAGAAGGTTTTCAACAGGTTTATAAAGGTGTAGAAAAATTTGTTTCTAACAATCCCAATAGCTTTCCACCCATTGTTATTAATATTACTGATGGTGAACCTAACAGTTTTGATACCGCCACTACTGAAGCTAAAAAACTAGCCCAACTCAAAACTACTGATGGCAATGTAATAATATTAAATGCACATATTTCTACAGCATCAGCAGGTAAAATAGAGTTGCCCAGCAGTAATTCTGGTTTTAGTGGTAATAAATTTGCCAACTTTTTGTTTGATATTTCAAGTGTTTTGCCAGATATTCTTGCTGAAAGTGCTAAAAATGCAGGTTTTAATGTCCAGCCTGGTGCTAGGGGTTTTGTATTTAACGCAGATGCTGAAACGCTTATTAAACTCCTTAATTTCGGCTCTCAAGGATCTTTACGCTAAAGTTGTCTGTTGCTCAACATTTTGGAAATTAATAACAGTATGGCAGTCAACCTTATTTTTAGTGGTAGAACCCAGAAAGAAAATGAAACCATTAGCGATTGTCAAGATTACTTTCAAATTAACAAAAAAGAAAGTTGTTTTGCGATCGCTGATGGTGCAAGTCAATCATTTTATCCGAGTATATGGGCAGAACTTCTTGTAAATCATTTTTGTAAAAACCCTGACATTGATGAAAACAACTGGAAGAAATGGCTTGAACTTATTCAACAAAAATGGTTGCAAGAGGTAAAAAACCAAGTAGAAAAAGCGAAAAGAGAACATAGTTCGATCTGGGTAACAAATCAAAATCGCTTAAATCGCTTTGAATCAGCAACATCTACATTCATAGGCTTACAATTTACTGAGAATAAAGTAAAAGTTTCTATTGTTGGTGATAGTTGTCTATTTATTGCGCGTGAACAAACCCAAAAATCTTCATCAAACAATTCATATTCAGTTGACAGTTATTTATTACAAAATTCAAGTGATTTTGGCAATCGACCAGAATATTTTGCCAGCTATAAGAAGAATAATGATTTTGAACCTCATTGTTTTGACATAGGTTTAGAGAGTAAAAAATGTTCAGAGAACCTTTATTTTATTCTGGCAACAGATGCACTATCAGAATACATTTTTAAATGTATGGAAAAGAAAAAAAAGATTTTTCAAACTTTACTAGAGATTTCTTCGCCAAAGCAATTTGAAGATTTTGTGGCATCTGCAAGAAATGCTAACACCATAAAAATGAAAAATGATGATGTTACTTTGATGGTTTTAGCTGTAGGTGATAGAAGCATGGTCCAGAGTAAGAAGAGGGAGCGGGAAAACCAATTTCTTTCTATAGGGGGGGGTGATATCACTTTAACGAATGAAACAACAGAAAATAACGATTCTGTTTCACCTTCAAGTGATGAATTTGAACAACCTCCTGCAGAAAATAATCCAGAGAGTACGCTCACAAAACTAAAAAAACAAAATAGAAATTTGAATCTGCAGCTTTTAATTTTAGGTGTTGTTGTAGTATCCCTATTGCTTTTCATTGTTATTGACAAAATAAGCAGTAATAAAGAAAATCAGTTAGCAAATAAAAATAATGAGTCACTTAGCACTCAACCAGATCCAAATTCTAAAGTTACTGAATCTAAATCTACACCTACTAACCTTGAAGAAGAAAAAACTACTAGTGATAAAGTTACTAAATTTGAACCTATTAAGAAACTTGACAAAGGAACTACTATCTACAAAGATCAAGAACTTAAACAAGTTCTTATTGAACCATTATTGAATTCACATGAAGTAATAATCATAGAAGAAGGAGAAGATTGGATTAAATTTCAAATCGAGCTTTATGCAGATGAATCACTTTTAAATTTAAACCAATGTAAGAATTGTACCGCTGACGAAATTGAAATCAAGCCTAATTCCAAACTTCTAGGATTTCCTGATCCTAACTATACTGAAAAGATTTTTGGACAATTAAAGGATCAATCAAGGTTTAAAAAACTCGAATTTAGCTTGTATAAAATTTGGTATAAATTTAGATTTGAGGGGTATATCAAAAAATGAAATATCCGCTTAGAGGCGAATACGAGACAGTCGTTAGATATATTGATAAATTCGTACTTGACAGTGTTTTGAAGGTGGGAAAACCTGTTAAGCAAGCTCAAAATCCTAATTCTTTGTGTTCATATAATGGCGGGAAAGCCATTGTTTATGAAATTCAAACAAATCCGAAAAAGTATGCCCTTAAATGTTGGATAGAAGATTTAGGCGATCTAAAAATTCGCTATAAAGCCATTGATGACTACCTTAAAAAAGTTAACCTTCCTTACTTTGTTGATTTTTCTTATCAAGAACAAGGGATTTTAGTCAATGGTCAAAAATTTCCAATTATTAGAATGGAATGGATTGATGGTATTAGTTTTAAACAATTCATAGCAAATAATATTAAGAATCCTGGTTGTATTCGTGACTTCGCTGAGAAATTCTTAGAAATGGTAAAAGTTCTCCATCAAAATAATATTTCTCACGGAGACTTACAACATGGCAATATTATGGTGCGTAAAAACGGGGATATATGCTTAATTGATTATGATAGTTTGTATGTACCCCAATTAAGTAATGAAAAAGACAATATTAAAGGACTACCAGGCTACCAACATCCTAAGAGAGACAAGTTAATTAAACTTAGCCCAAAATCTGACTATTTTTCAGAACTTATTATTTATTTATCATTGCTTGTTATTTCAGAAAATACAAGCTATTGGGGAAAAGTAGAGCCAGAAGAGAGACTACTTTTTTCTGAGAAAGATTTAGTTAATCTACGTTTATCTCCTATATTTGCAGAGCTGACAAAGCTTTCACCTGAGATTCAATATTATACGCTAGAGTTAGAGAAGTTTTGTAGAGAATCAGATATTGAAGCATTACAGCCACTTGAAAATTTAGTAAATGTTTACACAGGTTCAAAAGTAAGTTGGGATTTTCCAGTTAATTCAACTCCAAACTTGTCTCCACCACCACCAATTTCTATTAATAATAATACCACAAATAACAATAAAACCAATACAGTAAATCCAACTGTAGATTGGAGTAAACTTGATACTAAATCATTATCGGAGTTGTTGGATGATAAAAGTCAAACATCTAATCAGAATCTTGTGGATAAACTTGATGGAATTAAAACATCTAATCAGGATCTTGTGGATAAACTTGATGGAATTAAAACATCTAATCAGGATCTTGTGGATAAACTTGATGGAATTAAAACACCTATTAAGGGTCCCATCCAACCACCACCTCCACCTGTAGATGAAAATATCTGGGATAAATTCGATCATATTTGGAATAAATTCTTAAAATCTGTTTCATCTATTTGGGATGGATTGAAGAATTGGTTCAATTAGTGACGGTTAAAAATCCCATTAAAAATTAGAATTATATTGATGCCATTCCACAAAATTGCTACCCTAAAAATAACTAACTCAAAAAAATTTTCTATGAAACTTTTATCAAATGTTGTTAACAAAGATCCAGAAATACTAGGTGGTATTCCTGTTTTTTTAGGCACTTGTGTACCTATTAAAACTTTCTTTGATTATCTCGAGGCGGGAGATTCTCTTCTTACTTTCCTCGAACATTTTCCCAGCGTCCAGCGCGAACAAGGGATGCGCCGCACGAGCCTTACGGGCATCGCTCCAGGCCGCAGCGAAAGCGATCGCCGCCCTAGAAGGGATGGACAAATTAAAATCAGCCATTAAACTTTCAAGATGGCGGATAAGTAGTCAACTACCCCGACCCGCCTAACGGCTGAGGTCGGGGCTTGCATCTAGACTCCACCTCAATTCCAAAAACCTACAAAGGTTCTTAGCTTTGGCTTCAACATCTGACACATCAAGGGTGGCTGACAAACACCCTTTGCTTATCCAATCTTGTCGAATAAGCAAAGTTCTTAACGCCATATTTCTTGCTCCTATCAAATCAGCATGAAGTTTATAGCCGCAACACTGGCAATGAAATAATAGTCCTTTATTTGGTCGATTTTCTTTTGACACATGACCACATTTAATACAACATTGGCTACTGTAATTAGCTGGTATCTTAATAGCTAAAGAATTATTTAGAATTGCCTTATAATCTATAAAAGAGTGCAACTCTGCAAACGACCATTTACTTTTATTTCTGTTAGCTTTTCTTTGTTTTTTAGTAGCTCTTTTTCCTGACTTGGATTTAGTTCTTTCTCTAACATGAGTTAAGTCTTCCAAGCCTATTAACCTATTAGGTTGTGCTATTTTTTTGCTGATTTGATGGTTGATGTCAGCGATAAACCGTCTCTCTCGTCCCGATAAAGCAATTAATCTTCTTTTTGCTCCGCGAGTGCCTTTTCGCTGTAATCTTTTCCTTGCTTGATAGTATTTAGAAGCTTTATGCTTTATTTCTTTTCCTGAATAAAACTTGCAACTATTATCTATCCCTGCGTCAACACTCAAAAATCGGCGACCCACATCTATTCCACGCACTTGGAAAATATTTTCTGGTTTAATATCAGGAATATCTACTTCAATGGAAACTAACAAATAATAGGTCTTATTTGAGCAATTGTAATAGATTTTAGCCGCGCCTATTTTCCCTCCATTTTTGATTAATTCAAGATGCTTATTATAACCAGAATAACTTACAATGATTCTTCCTGATAAAGTTATAATGCTAACTCTTTGCTCAGTCTTAAAGCTATAATCTCTGTTATAATTCAGGGTACAGGTTCTGGAAGAGAATTTAAGAGGATTATCAAGTCCTTTATATCGTTTCTTGGTGTAACCTTTTTCTCTAAATTGCTTATTTTGTTTTAGTTTTGTCCACTGAACCTTATAGCTTGCTGCCACTTGACGTGGAACATTACAAGCCATTTGAGCGCCTAACCCAAAGTTCAATCGAAGGTCATGGTAAACGAGTTTCTGTAGTTTACTGCTACTGCTCATTTTTCCATTTTCAAAAGCTATTTGTGAACTATAGTGTAGAGCATCTCGATAAGCCAAACAAACCTTTCTTACAGAGCTTTTTTGCTCCTCCGAGAGGTTTAATTTTAGCTTTGCAGTAAGTTGTTGCTTCATTTCTATTTCTTCACCACTTTTTTTTATCATAGCATTGGTGAGGAGAAAATGCAAAAAACAAGGAATTATTTTTTTATTTTCTGGTCGCAATTCCTCCCCACCCCGCCTGCGGCTGAGAGTGGGGAGGAATTGCTTAATTCGTTGAATTAAGCTATCTATTATATATAGTCAATTAGGGTGAACTTTAAAACTTATGGATGTAGAATACTTAACGGATAAAAATGGTAATCTTAAAGCTGTAGTTATTCCCATTGAATTATGGCCAAAAATCATACCTATAGAAAACATTAATTTAGATGATTTAGCGGAATCTATTGAAAATTATTGTTTAAATAAAGCGATGGATGAAGCTAAATCTACTGCCTTGTTATCGAAAGAAACTGCTTTACAATTTTTGGAGAGTGAAATTGAAAGTTGAATAGCGTCAGTTATTCCTCAAAGATTTAAAAAAGCTCAAAAAACAACTGATTTATCAACAAGTTTTCGATTTAGCTTTTACCATTTTACCAGAGATTAATTCTTTACAAGATTTAACTCAAATTAAAGCTATGAAAGGTTATCCTAATCGTTATCGTATTCGTATAGGTGATTATCGAGTAGGGCTTGAAATAAATCAAGATAAAATTGAAATAATGCGAGTGCTTCATCGCCGTGAATTTTACCGTTATTTCCCTTAATATTTATTCTTCATAATTTTATGTTATTTTTATATTTCAAATTTTAATTTACACATGGCGGCTATTAGCTGATAATGGATAAGCAAAAAGTGATTAACGTTAATAAAGGAGGCTGAATTGATTGTTTTTTATTGATTTTGTTGACCAACTTTAAGCTGATTTCTAAATTCTAAAACAGCATCAAATGGTTCATCATATCTTTAATAAATCTAAATCTAAATTTGGGAATAACTGACTTTTTTCCCCCTGAATATATTCCCCATTGTGCAGATAATAAACCCTTTTTTCGGCTCAAAAATACTTTTAAAACATTAGTGATATACAATGGGCTTTAGCCCCTTACCCCAGCTCCAGGCAAGAGGTATGAAACAGTTGGCAGAATTTCTACACTTTTTTAAACTTATATGCTTTAGCTATTCATTTCAAGGGCTGATGACTGTTTGGGTAGATGAGTTACAAGGGAACAGCGCCTCTACTAATTAAGCGTAATTAAATAGAATTATATTAATGTCATTCCACAAAATTGCTACCCTAAAAATAACTAACTCAAAAAAATTTTCTATACTTAGACAATTTTAGTGGTTTTTGTGCTCAGAGCGATCGCTTTGCGATTAATTATATACTATATAGCTTACGTCTCCGCATTATTGTTTTTGATGATCAAGGCGATAACTTTCTCAAATTTTCTGTGTATGATAAAAGAAAATTCTTAATTAGGCATTTATCCCATGACTCTACGACAACCACGCTATAGCCAAGAAGAATTTGCACGTCGAGGGAACGAAATATATGAAAACCAAGTGCGATCGCAAGTTGAAGCCGACAACCAGGGCAAAATTGTAGCGATTGATATTGAAACAGGAGCTTTTGAGGTTGCGGATCAGATTGTAGCAGCAACAGAGCGATTATTTGAGCGATATCCAGACGCTCAACCCTGGGTAATTCGGATTGGCTATCCTACAGTATTTCGCTTTGGAAGCCGAAGTTTGAGGAAAACTATATGATTTTCGGGTTCGTTAATGATAACTGTGAGGCAATAATCAAAATTGCAGTAGGTCATGCTAACTCACCTAAAATAATGGTTGATGCTGTGATTGATACAGGTTTCACAGGTTCTTTGTCCCTACCTTTATCGACAATCACTGCTGTTGGATTACCTTGGAGTGGTCGTGATGAAGGCACTTTGGGAGACGGGAGTGAGGCTATTTTTGAGATATATACTGCAAGCGTCATCTGGGATGGACAAATTAAAATCATTGATGTAGTTGCATCGGAATCAGAACCATTAGTTGGAATGAGCTTATTGTATGGATTTAAAATTCAGATTGAAACTGTTGAAGGTGGTACTGTGAGAATCGAAGCATTAAACCAGTAAGCCTACTAGAAACTTTCATAAACTTTTATTTGATTGCAGTTTAAAAATCTGATTCAAAACCCGATTAGATTAATTTTTTGTTTTGATTATTAAGGACATTGAGCCCTTCTCAGCAGCGGAGACGCTGCGCAAACGGTTACGCTCGCGGGTAAACTCCGTCGAAATGTCTAACCAACCCTTTTATTGCTAAGTAGGTAAGCAAAATTAATGGCATATTGTTTTTTTCAAAAACTGATAAGACAAGGGGTTTAAACCCCTTGCCCCAAAGACATTAATTTTGCACAAGTACTTATAGTTTTCTTAAATACATAAGAAAAACTTATGATTAACATAAGTAAATTAAACTTAAAAACTCTTGACAAAACTTAAAAAAGCGGTTAATATAAAAATATAGATTCGCACATAAAAAACTTAATAGCAATCATAAGAACATGACCACAACTTTACAGCAACGCGAAAGCGCTTCCTTATGGGAGCAGTTCTGCCAGTGGATCACCAGCACCGAAAACCGTCTTTATATCGGCTGGTTCGGCGTATTAATGATCCCAACTCTCTTAACTGCAACCATCTGCTACATCATCGCTTTTATCGCAGCTCCTCCAGTAGATATCGACGGAATCCGTGAGCCTGTAGCTGGTTCCTTATTGTACGGAAACAACATCATCTCAGGTGCTGTTGTACCTTCTTCCAATGCGATCGGTCTCCACTTCTATCCTATCTGGGAAGCAGCATCTTTAGATGAGTGGCTTTACAACGGTGGCCCTTACCAGCTCGTAATTTTCCACTTCCTCATTGGCGTATTCTGCTACATGGGTCGTGAATGGGAATTGAGCTACCGTTTAGGAATGCGTCCTTGGATCTGTGTTGCTTACTCTGCTCCTGTAGCAGCAGCTTCCGCAGTATTCTTAATCTATCCTATTGGTCAAGGTTCTTTCTCCGATGGTATGCCTTTGGGTATCTCTGGAACATTCAACTTCATGATTGTTTTCCAAGCAGAGCATAACATCCTAATGCACCCCTTCCACATGTTGGGAGTAGCGGGTGTATTCGGTGGATCTCTCTTTAGCGCAATGCACGGTTCTCTAGTTACCAGCTCTTTGGTACGTGAAACCACTGAAGTAGAATCACAGAACTACGGTTATAAGTTCGGTCAAGAAGAAGAAACCTACAACATCGTAGCTGCACACGGTTACTTTGGTCGTTTAATCTTCCAATACGCATCTT
>Ga0209594_1001773_pt1 | contig 10484 bp, 8 predicted proteins | sample AshMeaCrysSpring_FD_184126 | JGI IMG/M metagenome (GOLD analysis project Ga0209594, IMG submission 184126) | Groundwater microbial communities from Big Spring, Nevada to study Microbial Dark Matter (Phase II) - Ash Meadows Crystal Spring... | ecosystem: Environmental > Aquatic > Deep subsurface >...
ACCTTTGGTATAACCCGTGCCGTCGGCATTCAACATTGGGAGGCAAAAGCCCCTTGGCCTTCGAACGTCAAGTGGCCTAAACGAGCACTGGGGGCGGCACAAATACGCGACCACGTCCAATTCGGGACTGAACACCTAGGGCGTGTCGTCAGTTATCGGATTCCCAAATCATGAAATGCGTGATTTGGGAATCCGATAACTGACGACACGCCCTAATTGAACAGGGCGTCGATTTCGTTCTGCCCGACATGGTCGGTCGAATTCACCGGCACCGGGCCGGTGAGGAGAGAGGCTGCCCCTTCGGTCGCACGCTCTTCTTCCTTGGTCTTGATCTCGGTTTCAATAAGGTCGTGCAAAGCCTGCAGGCCGCCCCAGGCCTCGATCATGCGATGAATGCGCCCTTCGATGAAGTTGAGCGTATCGACGACGCGGGTGACACGCTGGCCGCTCAGATCCTGAAAATTGCACGCCATGTAGATGATGGTGATGCGCTCGGCGATGTCCTGCGCGAGGGCCTTTGCCGCTTCCAGCGTCGTTTCGCTCTGGATGGCGCCTGCCATGGTTTCAATCGCCTCGCTGGCGGCAAGAATATCGTTCGTCGCGGCTTCGGTTTGCGTCACGACGGTGGTGAGTTCCAGGGCCGCGACGTCGACCCCGCCAATGGTGTTGCCAACCTTGATCGCCGCCAATTCGCGCTTGGTGCCGGAAATCGCCTGATCAATCTCGCTCATATCGGCGCGGATGCTGGAGGCCACTTTCAAATCGTTGCGATATGTATCGCTCATGCTGTCCATGATGCCACGCAGGGGGTCTATCGTCGCGCGCAAGGCACGGATTTCATCGAGCAGGGATTGCCCCATGCCGGCCTCGACAGGCAGGGCGATCGCCCCGCCCGCAGGCAAGGCCATATCCGGAAAGCGCAAGACAGGGCGGCTTGCGCCACCTTCGACACGAAAACGCCGGGCATTGAGGGTCATGAGCCATACTCGATTGAAGAAGCACTCGTTCAGGTTGCGGCAGAGAGATTAATCAACGGTTGACCGGCGATAAAAAGAGTCGATCTCTTGAGCTATATCCTAAACATATCCGTAAACTAGAGCATTTTCCGATCAAGTGGTTGCCGGTTGATCGAAGAAAATGCGATAAAAAGAAGAAGATAGAGCGGCCGACCTGATTCAATCAGGTCGGCCGCTCTAGCTCACATCCTCTCCCGCCAGCCCCACGACCGCGAGCGCGAAAGCATAAATCCGCGCGACATCCTTGAGCGACGAAAACCGCCCCGAGGCTCCGCCGTGGCCCGCGCCCATATTGGTATGGAGCAGGACGGGCCCGCCTGCTGTCATGGTCGCGCGCAATTTTGCGACAAACTTCGCCGGTTCCCAATAGGTCACGCGCGGGTCGCTCAACCCCGCCAGAACCAGCATGGGCGGGTAGGGTTTGGCCGCGATATTGTCATAAGGCGAATAGGCGCGCATGGCGTCAAACGCGGCCTTGCTGGTGATGGGGTTGCCCCATTCCACCCATTCGGGCGGGGTGAGGGGCAATTCCGGGTCGAGAATCGTGTTGAGGCTATCCACAAACGGCACATCGGCGATAATCCCGGCGAAAGCCTCGCCCGCCATATTGGCAACCCCGCCCATCAGCAAGCCGCCCGCCGAGCCGCCCTCCGCCACGATTCTGTGCGGCGCGGCATAGCCCGCTTTCACAAGATGCGCCGCGCAATCGATGAAATCATGGAACGTATTGATTTTATGAAGCTCCTTGCCGGATTTATACCAGCGCACGCCCTTTTCCATTCCCCCTCTCACATGCGCGAGGGCATAGACAAAGCCGCGATCAACCAGGCTGAGGCGGGCAACCTCGAAATCTGCCTCCAGCGCGTGGCCATAAGCGCCGTAACCGTAAAGAAGCGCCGGGGCCGTGCCATCCAGCGGGGTTGTTGCAAGATGCAGCAGCGTCATGGGGATGGTTTCGCCATCGCGCGCGGGGGCGAAAATGCGCGTCGTGACATAGCGCGCCGCCTCATGCCCCGAAGGCACCTTTTGCAGCTTCAGAACCTGCTCATCACCCGTGACAAGATCGCGTTCGAGCGTGATGGCGGGGTCAACCGGCGAGGAATAGGTGAAGCGCAGCAGGTTGCTCGCGTATTCATGCCCCAAAGTGACGCTGATATCACCCACCGGCGCGCGGGGCGAAAAATGCTGCTCCGCGCCATCGCGCCAGGACCGCACGTGAACCATCGGCCCGGCTTCACCAAGGTCAGACCAGATCAGCCAGTCTTCCAGAACATTGACGGAGAGGATGATGCGCCCCGGCACCTCCGGCATAAGAACCTCGGCCTTTGTCCAATCCTGCGCCGAGAAGGGCAAGGCACCCAGCGGGAGCGCGCGAATCGAAAAATCCGCCGCGCCGCCCTGATTGCTGCGCAGGATGAGCCGCCCCTCGTGATGCTCCAGCTCATATTCGACACCCTTGACGCGCGGGAATACAAGCGCGGTGCTGGCCTTGTCATCCGCAAGATCGACGAGGCGGCATTCGCTGGTTTCATGGTCGTGGATGTCGATGAGGAGGAAGCGCTCATCCTGCGTTGAGGAGAGCGAGACGAACCAGCCCGTATCCTCCTCGCGGAAGAGTTCCTCATCCTGCGCCTGATCCTCGCCCAGCTTATGGCGCATGACGCGATGCGGGCGCTGGTTGGCATCAAGCGCGATATAATAGAAAAACCGGCTGTTCCGCCCCCAGACAACCTCGCCGGAGCTGCGCTCCAGCCTGTCATGGTCAAGCCCGGTCGCCAGATCGCGCAGGCGAAGCGTGTAGCTTTCCGCCCCCGTGACATCCGCCGCCCAGACAACAAGCGCGTGGTTTGGCGAGGGTTCAACCGCGCCGGCATCGAAATACTCGAAATCCCGCGCTTCCTTCTGCCCGTCGAACAGAACCTCCTCGCGCCCCGGCGTGCCGGTTTTGGCGTTGAGGCGTTTGCGGCAGGCAAGGGCATAATCCTGCCCCTTGCGATAGCGCTCGTAATAAAGGAAATCACCATGCCGGAAGGGCGGCTCGCTCTCCTCTTCCTCCATGCGGCCGCGCATTTCGAGAGCAAGCGCTTTTTGCAAAGCCGAAAGCGGCCTCAGCGCCGCTTTCGCATAAAGGTTTTCCGCCGAGATATAGGCGCTGATATCCGCTGGCAGCGTTTCGGGGTTTTCGATCACCGCGCGCCAGTGTTCCGCGCGCAGCCAGGCGTAATCATCCGCGAGCGTCACGCCCTGCACCACGCGCGCCGTGGGTTTGATCGCCGCGCGTGGTGGCTTGCGCCGCCCCAGATGCAGGAAAGCCGGGTGCAGCGCTTGAGCAGTTTGCGGCATGGGACGATCCTTTCAGAGGCTCACGCCTCGGAATCAGGCACGAAGGCGAGCGCACCGCCATTGATGCAATAACGCAGGCCGGTTGGTCGCGGCCCATCCTCGAACACATGGCCCAGATGCCCGTCACAGCCCGCGCAGCGGATTTCCGTGCGGCGCATCAGAAACGAACGATCCTCGTATTCGCTCACCGCCTCCTTTTTGAGGGGGGCGTAAAAGCTCGGCCAGCCGCAGCCGGATTCAAACTTGGTTTCGCTGCGATAAAGCGGCTCATGGCAGGCGGCACAAACGAAGGTTCCTGCGCGTTTTTCGTCAAGATAAGGCCCGGTAAAAGCCCGTTCCGTGCCATGTTCGCGCAGGATGCGATATTGCTCCGGCGTGAGCATGGCTTTCCATTCCTCATTCGAGCGGATGATTCTTTCCTTCATGATCGCCTCCTGTGCTTGTGCCTGACATGGAGCGGAGCGCTACCGCGCGCAAGTCCTCCACAAAACTGTGATGGGTAAAACTGCCTTGGAGTATGTTTCGATTAAAGCAATTCCAGCGAAGGCGGGACGGGCACCGGTTAACCGCAAAACATGCGACGAAACCAGACATGCTCTGGCAGGCTGTTGAAAAAGGCGATTCCTGTCCCCGTCATTGCGACCGCGAGCGAAGCGTGGCGGGAAGCAATCCAGGCTTTCTTCCGCTTTTTGCTTCCGCTTTTTTGCCACGTCTGCGGATAGCGACGGAAATTTTATCTGGATTTCCACGTCGCTCCGCTCCTCGCAAGGGCAGCCTCAGCGTTTTTCAGCAGCCTGCTAAAGCAATTCCAGCAAAAGGAGGAACCGGTTTCGCGTCCGGACTTGCTCTAACGATTTTGGTGACCGCAGCTATGTATCAAATAAAAATGCCCCGGATGATCATCAAGGGATGCGCATTCGCAGTAAAGCTGCGGTTTTTGTATTGCATGTCTGCATCGGGTTGGTTATGGAGATGAATGTTGGAAGGTTTGATTCCTCTTCAAGGTCAAATAATCCGAATGAAAATATGGAATTTGAACATATCCATATTTTGAATGTCAAATCCTCGCATGCTTCATTTCAGGCGTCATGCGCCCAAATCAAAAGAAGGATACAAAAATGGCTGTTGCTGTTGACGGAGCGGATGTCATCGAACTTGCAGCAGAAATTGTTTCGGCTTATGTCAGCAACAATTCTGTGCCGGCCTCTGATCTGCCGGGCCTCATCAATGATGTTTACATGGCGTTGACACAGGTTGGCAGCGCCCCGGTCGAGGTTTCGGTCGAGCCGTTGAAACCCGCGATTTCCGTCAAGAAATCCATCCATACCGATTACATCATCTGCCTTGAGGACGGAAAGAAATTCAAGTCGCTGAAGCGCCATCTGCGCACGCAATACAACATGTCGCCGGAGCAATACCGCGAAAAATGGGGTTTGCCAGCAGATTACCCCATGGTTGCGCCCACTTATGCCGCCGCCCGCTCACGTCTCGCCAAGGAAATGGGTCTTGGCCAGCAGCGCCGCCGTGTGGCACGCTAGAGCATGCTGCGATAAAAGCTTGTCCCCGCGAAGGCGGGGATGGATACCGGTTTATCGCAAAAAACATGCGAAAAGAAGAAGATGAGAGCAGGATGCGATTCTGTATGAGCGCCTCCTGCTCTAGAGCGATTGATCTCGTTCACTTGGATCGAAAATCGCTCTGTTTTGCTCATCTCACAAGGTCAAGCGTTTGAGATGCAGCCTTTTCCCATGAAAAAAGTCGAACATTCCTCAGTGCGGCATCAGAAAGGCGGCTTTGCTCGGCCTTGTTATGCTGAAAGTCCCGCATGATAATGTGCAACTGTTCTGGATGATGAGGGTTGAAAAAGAGTGCACCCTCTCCGGCAACTTCCCTCAGAACAGGGAGATCAGAAACAATGACGGGCACTCCAAATGCCTGCGCCTCCAGAATGGGCAGACAAAATCCTTCCTTCCATGAAGGCACAACCAAGGCGATTGCTTGTGAATAGACGTCCTGCAACTCTGCATCAGATATTGATCCCAGGCTTTCAAATGCTGAGGGTAAACCGTATTTGGCAGACCAGGCAGCAATGTTTCCTTCATCATCACGACCAACCCATTTCACGCGGATTGGTGCCCCATGCTGATCCGCAATCCTCAAAGCATTGAGCAGGCATTCAATGTTTTTTGTTGATTTGACATTGGCAACCAGCAAATATGAATTTCTGGTTTCTACATTGGATGATTTTATTTCTACATTGGAAAATTTTGATGATTCTGTAATGACACGCATTTTTTTGGCTGCATATGGGAATAGATATGCAGCTTCGTTACGTGTTGCATTGGAAACACAAATAATGTTCCTGCACACGAGTGCAAGCCAGCGCCATAAAATACTGCTGTAGATAAAAGTGCGCAACGGTCGAAACGCCCGATCAAAGTCGTAAATATCATGAAATGTAACAATCTGGGGCACAAACGGAATGACGGACCCCTCCGGTGTTGTGCTAATGAACGCTTTGCAGCCTGTTCTGCGTGCAAGAAGAGAGGCCTTCAGGCAAGCGAGAAGCGTATAAATCTTGTAGGGAAGCCAGCCTGGCCTCTGTTTTATGGCGACCCATTCAACATGGGAATTTTCCTGCAATTCCGGCAGAACATGCGCATCGGCATTTGTCAGAAGTATAATTTTATCCGGAAAGACCTGATAGGCAACGTGTTTGACCAGCATTTCAGTGTAAACTGAAATTCCACTCTGCAATTCTGGATGAGTTGAAATGTAACAGAAGGCAATTCTGGCGTTTTTTTCAAATTGCATGATAGGAACCCCTCAAGCATTTTGCGATTCCGGTTTCTAGAGCATTTCCGGCGAAAGCATGCCCCCGCGAAGGCGGGGGTGGGAACCGGTTTCGCGTCCGGAATTGCGTCAAAACGTGAGAATAGAGCGTTTCAGGTGACTCGGTCTTCGCCGGAAGCGCTCTAGCAGGCTGTTGAAAAAGGCGGTTCCTGTCCCCGTCATTGCGACCGCGAGCGAAGCGTGGCGGGAAGCGATCCAGACTTTCTTCCTCCTTTTTGCCGCCTTTACGGATAGCGGCGGAATTTTTATCTGGATTGCCACGTCGCTGCGCTCCTCGCAATGACAGCCTCAGCGTTTTTCAACAGCCTGCTAGAGCAATTCCAGCGAAAGCACGCCCCCGCGAAGGCGGGGGTGGGAACCGGTTTCGCGTCCGGAATTGCGTAAAAACGTGAGAGTAGAGCGTTTCAGGTGACTCGGTCTTCGCTGGAATTGCTCTAGAGCGTTTTCGACAAAGATCGAGTCACCTGAAGCAATCTATCTTCTTGTTTTATCGCATTTTCTTCACGCGAACCGGTATCCACTTCGCTGGAATTGCTCCAGGGGACAGGGGCATCATCCCCCGGCCGTTTTCTGGTAATCCTTGATATCGGTGAAGGTGATGTCGCTCGCGCGCTCCTGATCATAGCGCAGGTTGAAGGCGGAGGGGGAGAGGAAGACCGGGTCGCCATCGACATCATCGGCGATGGCGGAGCGATGCCGCGTGACGAAGGTGTCGAGCAGCTTCTGATCGGCGGATGAAATCCAGCGGCAAAGATTATATTGGCACATCTCGAATTCCACCGGCAGGCCGAATTCGGCAAGCAGCCGCTCCTTCAGAACGTCGAGCTGCAAGGCCCCGACGACACCGATGATGGGGGGCGCGCCATCCTGCGGCACAAACACCTGCACGATGCCCTCTTCGGCCATCTGCTGCAGCGCCTCGCGCATCTTCTTCGCCTTCATCGGATCCTTGAGCTTGATGCGGCGCAGGATTTCCGGCGCGAAGCTCGGCACGCCTTTAAACACGATCTCCTCACCATCCGTCAGCGTATCACCGATGCGCAAGGTGCCGTGGTTGGGGATGCCGACGATATCGCCCGCAAAGGCTTCATCCGCCACTTGTCTATCGCGCGCGAAGAAGAATTGCGGCGCGGAAAGCGTCATGGGCTTGCCGGTGCGCACCAGCTTCACCTTCATGCCGCGTGTGAGCTTACCGGAGCAGATGCGCGCGAAAGCGATGCGATCGCGGTGGTTGGGGTCCATATTCGCCTGAATCTTGAAAACAAAGCTCGTCATGCCCGCTTCATCGGCGGCAACGTCGCGCCTGTCCGCCTGCTGCGCGCGTGGTGAGGGGGCAAGCTGCGTGAGCGCGTCGATGAGGTCGCGCACGCCGTAATTCTTCAAGGCGGAGCCGAAATAAACCGGCGTGAGATGGCCTTCGAGAAACGCCTGCTTATCAAACGGGTTGCAGCCTTCACTTGCGAGCATCACCTCCTCGCGGAAGCTTTTTAAAACATCAGCGGGCAGCAATTGATCAAAAAACGCATCCTCCGGGCCGGAGGTTTGTTGCGCTTCCGCCTCGGTATCAAGCTTGCGAAAGGTTTTGGCGGTTAAATCATAGGTGCCTGCGAAATCGCGCGCGCGGCCCACCGGCCAGGTCATCGGCGCGGTATCAAGCGCGAGGGTTTTTTCGATATCATCCAGCAGCTCGAACGGGTCGAGCGTTTCCCGATCCACCTTGTTGATGAAGGTGATGATGGGAATATCGCGCAGGCGACACACTTCGAAGAGCTTGCGCGTGCGCGCCTCGATGCCCTTCGCCGCGTCGATCACCATGATGGCGGAATCAACCGCCGTGAGGGTGCGATACGTGTCTTCGGAAAAGTCCGCATGGCCGGGGGTGTCGAGCAGGTTCATCACGCAGCCAGCGTAATCGAAGGTCATCACCGAGGTGATGACGGAAATGCCGCGCGCGCGTTCGATCGCCATCCAGTCCGAATTGGTTTGCCGCCCGCGCTTGGCCTTCACCTCGCCCGCAAGCTGGATGGCGCCGCCGAACAGCAGCAGCTTTTCGGTGAGTGTGGTTTTGCCCGCATCCGGGTGCGAGACAATGGCAAAGGTGCGGCGATTGTGATGCGGGGCATCCTTCACCATATGAGAGGAGGTTTCGTGCGACATGGTGGCGTTGAAGGCTTTGGCAGGCGCGCTGTCAAGAGGCGGGCGGTGAAGTGGCCGCAGCATCAGCCGCCGGCGCCGCCCCGACCTGACGAATGCGCGCGAGTTCCTGCTCGATTGCAATGGTTTCCAGTTCCCGCTCTGCCATGCGCAGGGCAATGCTCAGGTTTTGCACCTCGCTGCGCAATTGGATGCTGCGCTGTGCCTCACTCTCATAGGCATTTTGTGCCCTCTCACCGCGCAGAGTGGCATCATCCAGCGCGATACGCCGCGCTTCGGCGGTTTCAAACGTTGCCGCAAGCCTTGTGCGCAAGTCCGCGCGCTCGCTCTCAAGCGCAAGAATCATTGCCAAAGCCTCATTCCGCGCCGTGGTCATGGCGGCAAGCTCGCCGTCCAGCATGGCAATGCGGTCATCGCGCATGCTGATCACGCCTTCAAGCCGGGCGATTTCGGCCTTGTGCGTGGCAATCTCATCCAGAAGCTTGCTCTCGATCACCAGCCTTGCGCCGGTTTCGGCCTTGGCGCGGGCAATGGCAAGGCGCATCGCCTCCACCTCATCGCGCATGCGCGTGAGTGTGACGGCTTCGCTGGCGCGCAACACATCCTGCCCGGCGCGCATCTCGTTGAGGGAGAGCGGCAGGCTCTCTTCCAGCCGGCGCTGGCTGAGGCGCATGGCGCGACGCCAGAAGGCGGGGAGCAGCAACAGCCAGATGAGCGCCGCGACAAGCAGGCCCAGGCTGAAAAACAGGCCTTGCTCGATCATGAACATGCCGCGCGCAGATCAGCGCATGCCGAAACCAAGTCCATCAGAAGGGGTTCCACGTCGATTGTTCGGTGAATTTCAGATAGCCGACATTCACCCCCAGCCGCGCGCCAACCCCGGAGCGGATGGGCACAACGACGATATTATTGGCGGTGAGCGCCGTCATCCCGAAACCACCCACGAGATAAGCCGAGCCATCCACCCCCGCAAAGCGCTGATAGATGGCGGCGACACGCGGCAGGCTGTAAACCAGCATCATGGTGCGCGCGCCATCGCCGCCAAAATCAAACCCCACGGAAGGGCCTTGCCAGAACACCTTCCTGTCACCCGCATTGCGGGTGTAAAGCACGCCCTCACCGTAGCGCAGGCCACCAACGAAGGCACCGGCGGCCTCCTGCCCGAGGATGTAGCCGTTCGGCTCCCCCCAGCGGCGGGTGGCTTCCTCCACCGTCAGCGCGAGCCCGCGCGAGATGCTGCCGAAAAACCGGTGCCCCGTCTGCACGATCTCGCTCGCGGAAAAGGTGGAGCCGGAGCCCGGCCTTGTGCGCTGCTGTGCAACGGCTTCGTAAGAAACCAGCGTCATGAAGAGAATGGCAAGAATGGCGCGCATCCCTTGCAACCGCCCTCGGCTGCCGAGGCCTGCCGGGCGGCGCGATGGCTCGCGCTTTTGTTCTGCCTGCAATAAACCGGAAATGAGCATCATGCATACCTTCCAAAGGGTCAGTGTTCGGACAAGCTGGTCAAGGTCGCACCAAGATGCAGCACAGGCGACCTGGAGCAATTCCAGCGAAAGCATGCCCCCGCGAAGGCGGGGGTGGGAACCGGTTTCGCGTCCGGAATTGCACCAAAACAAAGAGACAAAGCATTTCAGGCGACTCGACCCTTGCCAGAAACGCTCTGTCTTCTTGTTTTATCGCAAAAAAGCATCCGAAGGGAAGAAGACGTAAGCGGGATATGTTCCATGAGAACGCATTCTGCTCTGGAAAAACAATGCGGTCAAAAGACACGTAAATCAAATTCAATTTTATGATTTTGAGCCAGAAAAACGGCCAACTCAAGGCAAAACACATGGCGCATGGCTTTTTTTGGGGGTTTGTCTTCTGCCTGCCAGGCGCAGCATGGCCGTGTCAGCGATAGAGCAATTCCAGCGAAAGTGGGAACCGGTTTTGCGTTAGGAATTGCGATAAAACAAAGAGATAGAGCGCTTCAGGTGACTCAATCTTCGCTGGAAACGCTCTAGATGTGAGCTTTCCATAGGTTGTCCATTCGAAGCAGATCGAGGAGACTGGAGTTACCACACCTCAGTTTCAAGGATCGCTCCGAATGAACATTCATAAGAATGCCCGACTGACGCC
>Ga0209594_1001774_pt1 | contig 10482 bp, 6 predicted proteins | sample AshMeaCrysSpring_FD_184126 | JGI IMG/M metagenome (GOLD analysis project Ga0209594, IMG submission 184126) | Groundwater microbial communities from Big Spring, Nevada to study Microbial Dark Matter (Phase II) - Ash Meadows Crystal Spring... | ecosystem: Environmental > Aquatic > Deep subsurface >...
GACGCCACCGACGACGCCGCGGGCCGCCGCGCGCTCTCGGCGCTGGCTGCGTCCCTCGCCGCCGGCGTCCGCACCCCCTAGCCGACCCCGGCTCGCCCTCCTCCGCCCACTTCTGCGCCCACCTCCCGCGGTGATCTTGGAGGACACGCCGGCGACACGCCGAAGAAGGCCCGATCTTCTCCAAGATCACCGAGCAACGGCACCGGGCAACGGCACGGGGCAACGGCACCGGGCGACGGCACGGGGCGACGGCACGGGGCGGACGGAGGGCCCGCGCAGAGCGCCTACGCTGGTCTGCCATGAGCTCGAAGAAGCCCTCCAACGACGACCGACGCGCCCGGGCCGAGCAGATGAAGGCCGAGCGCGAGGCCGCGGCGCGGGCCAGCGAGCGGCGCACCCGGCTGCTGGTGGCGGTCGCCGTGCTCGCCGCCGTCGCAGTGGTGGTCGCCGCCGTGGTGATCAGCCAGCAGGGGTCCACCGACGCGGCCAGCGCCACCGAGATCGACCAGGCGGCGGCCGTCCCGACCGGGGTCGAGGCGCCGTCGGGAGGCGCCCCCGTCGGCGAGGACGCCGCGCCCGTCGTGCTCGACGAGTGGATCGACTTCTCCTGCCCCGCCTGCGCCGCCTTCGCCGAGGCGCTGGGCCCGACCATCAACGAGCTGGCCGACAGCGGCGACCTGCGGGTCGTCTACCACCCGCTGTCGTTCATCAACGAGGGCTCCAAGGCCGCGGGCAACGCGTTCGGCTGCGCCATCGACGAGGGCAAGACCTCGCAGTTCTACGACGTGGTCTTCGCCAACCAGCCGCCGGAGTCGCAGAACCTCACCGACAGCGAGCTCATCGAGCTGGGCCGTCAGGTCGGCATCGACTCGCCCGACTTCGAGGCCTGCGTCAACGACGGAAGCTACGACGCCTGGATCAACAACGTGCAGCTCAACGGCCAGCAGGAGCTCCCGCAGATCCGCACCCCCACGCTGTTCATCGACGGCGAGGAGGTCACCGACCTGCCGGCCACGCCCGAGGAGCTCGTCGGCCTCGTCGAGGAGGCCAAGGCCGCCGGCTGATCGGCGCGCGGCCGGGGCCGGCCGGCCTCCGCGCGGGCGCGGTCCGGCGCGGCGACCCGGGGCCGGGACGGCTACGCTTCGCAGCCAGCAGGGCCAGTGCCGTCCCTCGCTCGGCGACGCCGTGCCACCCTCCGCGGGCCGTGGAGAGATGAGTCCAGCAACGAGCAGAGGTGATACGTGCCTGACGGCTTGACCTCCGCGCAGGGTCTGTACGACCCGGCGTTCGAGCACGACGCGTGCGGGGTGGCCTTCGTCGCCACCCTGTCCGGTGTCCCCAGCCACCAGATCGTCGCGGACGCCCTGACCGCGCTGCGCAACCTCGAGCACCGCGGCGCGGTCGGCAGCGAGCCGGAGTCCGGTGACGGCGCCGGCATCCTGCTGCAGGTCCCGGATGCCTTCCTGCGCGCGGTCGTGCCGTTCGCCCTGCCCCCGGCGGGCCACTACGCGGTCGGGATGGTCTTCGTGCCCGACGACGACGCCGCCGAGCGGGCCGCCCGCGACGCCATCGTGCGCCTGGCCGGCGAGGAGGGGCTGGCCGTGCTCGGCTGGCGTGACGTGCCGGTCACGCCGTCCCTGCTCGGTCGCGGCTCGCGCTCGACGATGCCGCGGTTCCGGCACGTGTTCGTGGTGCCGGCCCACGCCGACGGCTCGCCCGACCCCGACGTCGCCGGCCTCGATCTGGACCGGCGGGCCTTCTGCCTGCGCAAGCGGGTGGAGCACGAGACCGCCGACGCCGGCGCCGGGGTGTACCTGCCGAGCCTGTCCAGCCGCACGCTGGTCTACAAGGGCATGCTGACCACCGGGCAGCTCGAGCCGTTCTTCCCCGACCTGTCCGACCGTCGGCTGGCCAGCGCGCTCGCGTTGGTGCACTCCCGGTTCAGCACCAACACCTTCCCGTCCTGGCCGCTGGCCCACCCGTTCCGTTTTGTCGCCCACAACGGCGAGATCAACACGGTGATGGGCAACCGCAACTGGATGCGCGCCCGCGAGGCGCAGCTGGCCACCGACCTGGTGCCGGGCGACCTCTCACGCCTCTTCCCGGTCTGCACCCCGGGGGCCAGCGACTCGGCGACCTTCGACGAGGTGCTCGAGCTGCTGCACCTGGGCGGTCGGTCGCTGCCGCACGCGGTGCTGATGATGATCCCCGAGGCGTGGGAGAACCACGAGCAGATGGATCCGGCCCGCCGGGCCTTCTACGCCTTCCACTCCTCGCTGATGGAGCCCTGGGACGGCCCTGCCTCGGTCGTGTTCACCGACGGGACGAAGGTCGGCGCGGTGCTCGACCGCAACGGCCTGCGCCCGTCCCGGTTCTGGGTGACCGACGACGGCCTGGTCGTGATGGCCTCCGAGGTCGGCGTGCTCGACATCGACCCGGCCCGGGTGGTGCGCAAGGGCCGGCTCCAGCCCGGGCGCATGTTCCTGGTCGACCTGGACGAGCACCGCATCGTCGAGGACGACGAGATCAAGGCTGGGCTCGCCGCCGCGAACCCCTACGCGGAGTGGCTCGACGCGGGCGTCATCAGCCTGGACGACCTGCCCGACCGCGAGCACGTCGTGCACGGGCACGCCAGCGTCACCCGCCGCCAGCAGACCTTCGGCTACACCCAGGAGGAGCTGCGGGTGCTGCTGGTGCCCATGGCCCGCACCGGAGCCGAGCCGATCGGCTCGATGGGGACCGACACCCCGATCGCGGTGCTCTCGTCCCGCCCACGGCTGCTCTTCGACTACTTCACCCAGCTGTTCGCCCAGGTGACCAACCCGCCGCTGGACGCCATCCGCGAGCAGCTGGTCACCTCCTTGTCGTCCACCACCGGCCCGGAGGGCAACCTGCTGGGCACCTACCCGGCCCAGTGTCGGCAGGTGCGGCTGGCCTTCCCGGTGGTCACGAACGACGAGCTGGCCAAGATCCGCTACATCAACGCCGACGGCGACCTGCCCGGCTTCGCCGCCGCGCGGGTGCGCGGCCTGTACCGGGTCGACGACGGCGGCGAGGGGCTGCAGAAGCGGCTGCACGAGGTCTTCGACGAGGTGGACGCGCTGGTCGCGGCAGGCAAGCGCTTCATCATCCTGTCCGACCGGGACAGCGACGTGAACCTCGCCCCGATCCCGTCGCTGCTGCTGTGCTCGGCGGTGCACCACCACCTGGTGCGCACCAAGCAACGCACCCAGGTCGGCCTGCTGGTGGAGGCCGGCGACGTGCGCGAGGTGCACCACGTCGCGCTGCTCATCGGATACGGCGCGTCGGCGGTCAACCCCTACCTGGCGATGGAGACCGTCGAGCTGATGGCCCGCGAGGGGGTCTACCTGCCCGGCGTCGACCCCGCGACGGCGGTGGCCAACCTGGTCAAGGCGCTCGGCAAGGGCGTGCTCAAGGTGATGAGCAAGATGGGCGTCTCGACGGTCGCGTCCTACACCGGCGCGCAGATCTTCGAGGCCATCGGCCTGGACCAGGGCCTGGTCGACGAGCACTTCACCGGCACCACCTCCCGGCTCGGTGGGATCGGCCTGGACGTGGTCGCCGACGAGGTGCGCCAGCGCCACGACGTCGCCTACCCGCCCAGCGGCCTGGCGCAGCGGCACCGCACCCTGGAGGTCGGCGGGGAGTACCAGTGGCGCCGCGAGGGCCCGCCGCACCTGTTCGACCCCGAGACGGTGTTCCGGCTCCAGCACGCCACCCGGGCCGGGCAGTACGAGGTGTTCAAGTCCTACACCTCCCGGGTGGACGAGCAGTCCGAGCGGCTGATGACGCTGCGCGGGCTGTTCCGGTTCGCCGAGGGCGTGCGCGAGCCCGTCCCCATCGACGAGGTGGAGCCCGTCGAGTCGATCGTGCGGCGGTTCTCCACCGGCGCCATGTCGTACGGGTCGATCTCCGGCGAGGCGCACGAGACGTTGGCGGTCGCGATGAACCGGCTGGGCGCCAAGTCCAACACCGGGGAGGGCGGCGAGGACCCCGACCGGCTGCACGACCCGGCCCGGCGCAGCGCCATCAAGCAGGTGGCCTCCGGCCGCTTCGGGGTCACCGCCGAGTACCTGACGAACTCCGCCGACATCCAGATCAAGATGGCGCAGGGCGCCAAGCCGGGCGAGGGCGGCCAGCTGCCTGGCCCCAAGGTCTGGCCGTGGATTGCCAAGACCCGCTACTCCACCCCCGGGGTGGGGCTCATCTCCCCGCCGCCGCACCACGACATCTACTCGATCGAAGACCTGGCCCAGCTCATCCACGACCTCAAGAACGCCAACCCGCAGGCCCGCATCCACGTCAAGCTGGTGGCCCAGGTCGGAGTCGGCACGGTCGCGGCCGGGGTGAGCAAGGCGCACGCGGACGTGGTGCTGATCTCGGGCCACGACGGCGGGACGGGCGCCTCGCCGCTCACCTCGCTCAAGCACGCCGGCGGGCCGTGGGAGCTCGGGCTGGCCGAGACCCAGCAGACGCTGCTGCTCAACGGTCTGCGCGACCGCATCGTCGTGCAGACCGACGGCCAGCTCAAGACCGGTCGGGACGTGGTGGTCGCGGCGCTGCTCGGGGCCGAGGAGTTCGGCTTCTCCACCGCGCCGCTGGTGGTGTCGGGCTGCATCATGATGCGGGTCTGCCACCTCGACACCTGCCCGGTGGGGGTCGCCACCCAGAACCCGCAGCTGCGTCAGCGGTTCAGCGGCAAACCCGAGTTCGTCGAGCGCTTCTTCCTCTACATCGCCCAGGAGGTGCGCGAGTACCTGGCTGCCCTCGGGTTCCGCGGCCTGGACGAGGCCATCGGCCACGTCGAGATGCTCGACACCACCGCCGCCGTCGCGCACTGGAAGGCCGCCGGTCTGGACCTCACCCCGATCCTTCAGCCGCTCGACCTCGACCCGGGCATCCCGCTGCACCAGGTCACCACCCAGGACCACGGGCTGCAGAAGGCGCTGGACAACGAGCTCGTGCAGCTGTGCCAGGACGCGCTGTCGGGCGGCGACCCGGTGCGGGCGCGGCTGACCGTCCGCAACGTCAACCGCACCGTGGGCACCCTGCTCGGCCACGAAGTGACCAAGCGGCACCCGCAGGGCCTGCCCGACGGCACCATCGACCTCACCTTCACCGGCTCGGCCGGCCAGTCGTTCGGGGCGTTCGTGCCCGCCGGTGTCACCCTGCGGCTGGAAGGCGACGCCAACGACTACCTCGGCAAGGGTCTGTCCGGCGGACGGCTGGTGGTTCGGCCCGACCGGTCGGCCCCGTTCCCCGCCGAGCAGAACGTGGTGGCCGGCAACGTGATCGCCTACGGCGCCACCGCCGGGGAGATCTTCGTGCGGGGAGTGGTCGGCGAGCGGTTCTGCGTGCGCAACTCGGGGGCCACTGCGGTGGTCGAGGGAGTGGGCGACCACGCCTGCGAGTACATGACCGGTGGCCGGGTGGTCATCCTGGGCCCCACCGGGCGCAACGTCGCCGCCGGAATGTCGGGAGGCATCGCCTACGTGCTCGACCTCGACGAGCGGGCTGTGAACCGGGAGCTGGTCGACCTCGAGCCGCTCTCCGACGACGACGCCGCGCTGGTGCGGGGGCTGGTGGCTCGCCACGCCGAGGAGACCGACTCGGCGGTGGCCCGCCGGCTGCTGGAGACCTGGGACAGCCGGGCGGTGCCCGGCCGGTTCACCACGGTGATGCCGCGGGACTACCGGCGGGTGCTCGAGGCCGAGGCCGCCGCCCGGGCCGAGGGCAGGGACGTGCTCGTCGCGATCATGGAGGCCGCTCATGGCTGACCCCCGCGGGTTCCTCTCGACCGACCGGGCCACCGCCGCCTACCGGCTGCCGGACGAGCGGGTGCAGGACTGGAACGAGCTCTACCCGGACACCCCGGGCCGCGTCCTGCTGCCGATCATCACCGAGCAGGCGGGCCGGTGCATGGACTGCGGCATCCCGTTCTGCCACTCCGGCTGCCCCCTAGGCAACCTGATCCCCGAGTGGAACGACCTGGTCTGGCGCGACGACTGGCACGGGGCGGTCGAGCGGCTGCACGCCACGAACAACTTCCCCGAGTTCACCGGCCGGCTGTGCCCTGCTCCGTGCGAGACCTCCTGCGTGCTGGGCATCAACCAGCCCCCGGTGACCATCAAGAACGTCGAGGTGTCGATCATCGACCGGGCCTGGGACGCCGGCTGGGTGCAGCCCCAGCCGCCGGACCGGCTCACCGACAAGACGGTGGCGGTGGTGGGCTCCGGCCCGGCCGGGCTCGCCGTCGCCCAGCAGCTCACCCGCGCCGGGCACACGGTGGCGGTGTACGAGCGAGCCGACTCGCCCGGTGGGCTGCTGCGCTACGGCATCCCCGAGTTCAAGATGGAGAAGCGCCACTTGGACCGCCGGCTGGACCAGATGCGCCGGGAGGGCACGGTGTTCCGTTCCGGCGTCGACGTGGGCGCCGACATCACCGGGGAGGAGCTGCGTCGCCGCTACGACGCCGTGGTGCTCGCGGTGGGGGCCACCGCGTGGCGCGACCTGCCGGTGCCAGGCCGCGACCTCGACGGCATCGTGCAGGCGATGCAGTACCTGCCTCCCGCCAACCGGGTGGCGCTCGGCGAGCGGGTCGAGGGGCAGGTGACCGCCCACGGCAAGCACGTGGTGATCATCGGCGGCGGCGACACCGGCGCCGACTGCCTCGGGACGGCACACCGGCAGGGAGCGGCCTCGGTGACCCAGCTGGAGATCCTGCCCCGTCCCGGCCTCGACCGTCCCGACAGCACCCCGTGGCCGACCTGGCCGCTCGTGCTGCGCACCTCGCCGGCCCACGAGGAGGGCGGCGAGCGGGTCTTCTCGGTCAGCACCAAGGAGTTCGTCGGCGACGCCGAGGGTAGGGTGCGGGCGTTGCGGCTGGTCGAGGTGCGCCCGGCCGGTCGGGGCTTCGAGCCGGTCGAGGGCACCGAGCGGGAGATTCCCGCCGACCTCGTGCTGCTGGCGATGGGATTCGTGGGGCCCGAGCGCTCGCCCCTGCTCGAGCAGCTCGGCGTCGCCCTCGACGAGCGCGGCACCGTGGCCCGGGACGACTCGTACGCCTCGACCGTGCCCGGCGTGTTCGTGGCCGGTGACGCGGGCCGGGGCCAGTCGCTCATCGTCTGGGCGATCGCCGAGGGACGCGCCTGCGCCGCCGCGGTCGACACCCACCTCATGGGTGGCACCGAGCTGCCGGCCCCGGTGGCCCCCGGCGACCGCCCGCTCGTCGTCTGAGCGCACCGCAGACGGTGCCGCGTAGGCGCACGGGCGGCGTCTGCGGGATGGGCAGTCGGTGAACAGAGCGCCGGTGGGCCGGAGACGCACTACGGTCGGGCCCGTGCGCCGCGCCAAGATCGTCTGTACCCTCGGGCCCGCCACGGAGAGCCCCGAGGTGCTGAGGGCGCTCATCGCGGCCGGGATGGACGTGGCCCGGTTCAACATGAGCCACGGCACCCACGCCGACCACGACCGCCGCTTCGCGCTGGTGCGTGAGCTGGCCGGCGAGGTGGAGCGTCCGATCGCCGTGCTCGCCGACCTGCAGGGACCCAAGATCCGGCTCGGCACCTTCGCCGACGGACCGGTCGAGCTCGCCGCCGGCGACACCTTCACGATCACGGCCCGGGACGTGCCCGGCGACCGGCACAGCTGCTCCACGACCTACGCCGGGCTGCCCGAGGACGCGAAGACCGGTGACAGGTTGCTCGTCGACGACGGGAAGATCGTCCTCGCGGTGCAGCGGGTCGAGGGTCCCGACGTCGTGACCACGGTCGTCGAGGGCGGCCCCGTCAGCAGCAACAAGGGCATCAACCTGCCGGGTGCGGCGGTGAACGTGCCGGCGCTGAGCGCCAAGGACGAGGACGACCTGCGCTGGGCCATGCGCACCGGGGTGGACCTGGTCGCGCTGTCGTTCGTGCGCGACGCCGCCGACATCGAGCCGGTGCATCGCATCATGGACGAGCACGGGCACCGGGTGCCGGTGATCGCGAAGCTGGAGAAGCCCCAGGCGATAGCGAACCTCGAGCAGATCGTCGCCACCTTCGACGGGATCATGGTGGCCCGCGGCGACCTCGGGGTGGAGCTGCCGCTCTGGGAGGTCCCGCTGGTGCAGAAGCGGGCGGTCGAGCTGGCGCGGCGCCGGGCCAAGCCGGTGATCGTGGCCACCCAGATGCTCGAGTCGATGATCACGAGTTCACGGCCGACCCGGGCCGAGGCCTCCGACGTCGCGAACGCCGTCCTCGACGGCGCCGACGCGGTGATGCTGTCGGGGGAGACGAGCATCGGGGCCCACCCGGTGCAGGCAGTCGAGACGATGGCGCACATCGTGGAGACGACCGAGCAGGAGGGCTTCGACCGCATCCCGGCGCTCACCACCAAGCCGCACACGCCCGGAGGGGCGATCACCCTCGCCGCCGCGGACACCGGCGCCCTGATGCGGGCGCAGCACCTGGCGGCGTTCACCCAGAGCGGCGACTCGGCCCGACGTCTGGCCCGGCTGCGCTCACACATCCCGGTGGTCGCATTCACCCCGTTGGAGACGACTCGGCGGCAACTGGCCCTGGTGTGGGGGGTGCAGGCGTTCGTGGTGCACCTGGCCGGAAGCACCGACCGGGCGATCGAGCAGGTCGACCACGCCCTTGCCGACCTGCGGCTGGCCCGCCAGGGCGACCTCGTGGTCATCGTCTACGGAAGCCCGCCGGGATACGCCGGGACGACGAACACGATGCGGCTGCACCGCATCGGCGACCCGGTCGAGGGCGTCGTGCCCGACGTCCCCGCCGAGCACGACGGCTAGGCTGGGCGGTGCCGGGTGCGGGACTCGAACCCGCACGCCCTCGCGGGCAGCGGTTTTTGAGACCGCCATGTCTGCCTGTTCCATCAACCCGGCGCGCGTCCCAGGGTAACGGCGCGCCTGCAGCGCCCGAGGAGGAGACGACCAGTGCCCGACCCCGACCGTGTCGCCCCGGCGGCCGCCGCCGGGCCGACCGTCGTGATCGCCGAGGACGAGGCGCTCATCAGGCTCGACCTCAAGGAGATGCTCGAGGAGGAGGGCTACCTCGTCGTCGGCGAGGCCGCCGACGGCGAGACGGCAGTCGAGCTGGTCGAGCGGCTGCATCCGGACCTGGCCGTCCTCGACGTGCGCATGCCGGTGCTGGACGGCATCTCCGCCGCCGAGCGCATCGCCGGGCGGCGCCTTGCCGCTGTGGTGATGGTCACCGCCTACTCCCAGCGCGACCAGGTGGAGCGGGCCCGCGAGGCCGGCGCGATGGCGTACGTGGTCAAGCCCTTCACCGCCGCCGACCTGGTGCCGGCCGTCGAGATCGCCCGCTCGCGGTTCGCCGAGGTCACCCAGCTGGAGCGAGAGGTGGCCGACCTCGCCGACCGACTGGAGACCCGCAAGCTCGTCGAGCAGGCCAAGGGGCGGCTGCAGCACCGCTACGGGCTGAGCGAGCCCGACGCGTTCCGGTGGCTGCAGCGCACCGCGATGGACAAGCGCACGTCGATGCGCGCGGTGGCCGAGCTGGTCCTGGCCGAGGTCGCCGTGGACGAGCCCGCATCACCCTGAGGCCGGTGGCAGCCGGCCGCCGGCCCCAGGACGACGGTCCGGGTCAGCCGGCTCGCTCGAGCGTCACCTCGCCGACACCCATGTCCAGCTCGAGCTCGAGCGTCCCGCCACTGGGGGTGCCCTCGAAGGTCTGCTGGCGGCTCAGGCCGATGCCGTCGGTGCGGTCCCCGAACACGTCCAGCTCGCCGCCGCCCACCTCGGCGTCGAGCACCACGGTGACGTCCTCGGGCACCTCGACGAGCAGGGTGCCGGCGCCGACGTTGATGCTGGTCTCGGCGCTGCGGTCGGTGAAGTCGATCCCCGACAGGTCGTAGGTGACCTGGCCGGCCTCGTGCTGGAACTCCCGGCCGTCGATCGCGGCGATCCTCGTCGGTGCCACGCGTAGCTGCTCGCTCTGGACGTCCTCGGCCACCGTGCCGAAGGTGAGGATGCCCAGCGGGATCGCGATGACCAGCAGCAGCAGCCCGAGCACCAGCGCGACGCCGTAGAGCACCAGCCCGACGATCGACAGGATGCGGGCGGTACTCGCCAGCCCGTCACCGCCGAGCCGGCCGCCGGAGGCGCGGATCGCCCGCAGCGACTGGTTGGCCAGCACGAGGCCGACGACGTGCAGCACGATCGGGCAGAGGATGAACCCGGCGATGGCGCTCACCAGCGACCAGACCGCCTTGTCGTCGGTACGCGGCGGCGCGGCGCCGTACGCCGCGGCCTGGTACCCGGGGGCAGCCTGGTACCCGGGGGCGCTGTACTCGGGGGCGGGTGCCGGGGGCTCGGAGGTCGGGGTGGTCATCGGGTCTCCTCGTGGTGGATGGTCGGATCGGTCAGTTGGGGGGAGTGGGGACGAGCGGTCAGACCTGGGTGTCCTCGCTCTCCGGGTGGCGGCGGGCCAGCGCGGC
>Ga0209594_1001775_pt1 | contig 10482 bp, 8 predicted proteins | sample AshMeaCrysSpring_FD_184126 | JGI IMG/M metagenome (GOLD analysis project Ga0209594, IMG submission 184126) | Groundwater microbial communities from Big Spring, Nevada to study Microbial Dark Matter (Phase II) - Ash Meadows Crystal Spring... | ecosystem: Environmental > Aquatic > Deep subsurface >...
CCGGCAGCGGCTGCGTCCCGGTCGGGAACTCGGCTCGGAATCCGTACGTGGGCGGTCCCTCGGACCGGAACACGCGCATGCGCTTGTCGCCTGCGGTGCCGCCGAGCACGACGTCCTGGTGGCCGTCGTTGTCCAGGTCGACGACGGTGACGCCGTAGGTCGCCGGGAAGCCGTCGGCCACGAACGCCCCGACGACTCGCGGGTCGGTGACTTCCTGCCAGCCGCCCGCGACGATGCGGCCGCTCGCGTCGCGCGCGCCGCCCCGCCAGGCGAACAGGTGCGCGACGCCGTCCCAAGGGGTGACGGTAACGAGATCCGGGTAGCCGTCGTGGTTCCAGTCGATGATCGCGGCGCCCTCGTCGAACAGCGGCCGCGTGCCGCGCGCCGGGTGGACGCGCTCGAAGTCCATCGCGCCGCGGTTGCGGAACAGCATGCCCGAGACGAACACGTCGACGCGACCGTCCTCGTCGAAGTCGAACGCCTGCGCGCCCTCGGGACGCGCGTAGTGGCGCGTCTCGTCCCAGTAGTTGCCGCAGTCGGCGCCGCAGTCGGCGAAGGTCAGCGTGAGCGGCGTGTTCGCGCGGAGCTCGAAGTAGGCCGGGGCCGCGGCGCCGCGGTTGCGCAGCAGCCACGACTGGCCGGCGGCCGGCGCGGCGATGCCGTGGCACTCGGGAATCTCCGCGCTCAGGTCGTGGCGCGTGTAGCCCGGCAGGTAGACGTCGACGTAGCCGTCGTCGTCGAAGTCGGCGGCGAGGATCGTCTCGCCCCAGCCCGTGAGCGGTGGCAGCCCGTCGAGCGCGGGCGCGATCTCGAAGGGCCCGCCGCCGTCGTGGCGCCAATAGACCTGCGCGCGGTCGCGCGGCTCGCCCGCGCACCAGTACGCGTTGGCGACGAGGTCGAGGTCGCCGTCGTTGTCGAGGTCGACCATGCGCAGGTCGCGCACGTGGCGCGCGCGGCCGTCGGAATCGCGGAACATCGGCGCAAGCCCCATCCGGGACGCCGCGAGCGACGCCATGTAGGTGCCGCGGTTGAAGAGCCCCGGTATCTCGAAGCGGCCGTCGCCGTCGGCGTCGACGATGTTCGCCGTGTACGGCGTGTCGGCGAAGAGGCGCGAGGCGAAGCTCAACGTCGCTTGCGACTGCGCCGGCAGCGCGATGGCGAGCGCAACGAGGGCGACGAGCGCGGGTGCGGCCGTCCGCGCCGCGCTACTCCTCAACCGCAACCTCCTTGATGTCCTCGCCGTCGACGTGGCGGGTGCACGTGCCGCTGCCCTGGATGATCACCGTGCGGCCGGTGGCCTGCGCAAGCATCAGGAGCGCGAGTTGCTGCTTGCCGACCGCCGACGTCTCGTCGCGGATGATCCAGTACGGATGCACGGCGCACGCGGGGCGATTGATGCGATCGCCGTTCAGGTACGTGTACACGAGACCGTCGCTCGCGCGCACGTGGAGGCGGTACACGGTGCCGCGCGCCGAGCCGAAGGCCCAGGCGGGAGGAGTGGTCGCCAGCGCGCCGAGGAACGCGGCGGCGACGGCAATCGGGCGTAGGCGGATCATGGGGCTTCCTCGTCGGGGCGCTCGCCGGCGAAGCAGGCGGAGCCGATCCATTCGCAACGCGCATTATCCGCTGCCCGCGGGCTCCCCGCCGGTTCGTGCGGCTGCGCGCGCGGTCCCGCCCGACCGCCGGCCGCAGGCGGCCGCTCAGGACACCGCGCCCGGCGAGTGGATTTCGGCGATCTCGCGGTCGTGGCGCCGCGAGAAGAGCGCGAGCGCGGTCAGCGCGCCGAGAAGCGCGAGGAACATGTCGGACTGCGTGTCCCAGGGGTCGCCCTGCGTGCCGAGGAACTCGTCCGCCCCCTGCCCGAGCGCCAGCGCGGCCGCCCACTCGATCAGTTCGTAGGTGGCGCTCACCGCGAGCACGATGCAGACGACGAGGAACGCCAGCATGCGGCGGCCGCGCACGAAGGCGCCGCGGATCAGGATCTCGCGGGCGAGCAGCGCGGGCACGAAGCCCTGCATGAAGTGCCCGATCTTGTCGTAAGGGTTGCGCTCGGTGCCGAGCACGTCCTGCATCCAGAAGCCCATCGGCACGTGCGCGTAGGTGTACGCCCCGCCCAGCATGAGCACGCAGCAGTGCACGAAGATGCAGGCGTAGAGGAGGTCGGTGAGGGGGAAGCTACGTCGCGTCGACCACATGAGCGGCAGCGCGACGAAGACCGGCGCCACCTCCATCAACCAGGTCAGCCGATCGTGGGGGCGCCATCCCGACCACGCGAGGAACCCGACCAGCGCGATCGACAGGATCGCGAGCTCGCGGGTGACGTTCCTGTTCGGTTCGGGGGCTGGCATTGGGGGGGCAGTAAGCGGCGCAACGTCCGCCGTGCCGCGATTCTAGCCCGTCTCGCTTCAGTCGTCGTCGCCCGACGCCCCGGCCGGCAACGGCGGCGCGTCGTGCGCGTGTTGCAGCCCGCCTACCCGCACGCCGAGGAGCCGCAGGCGGCGCTCGAGCGGCACGCGCTTCAGGCACGTACCCGCCGCGCGACGGATCGCGGCCGCGTCGGCCACCGGGGCGTCCAGCGTGACGTCGCGGGTCACGGTGCGGAAGTCGTCGTAGCGCAGCTTGACGCCGATCGTGCGGCCGGCGTACCCCTTGCGCGCGAGGTCGCGGGCGACCCGCTCGCACAGGTCGGTGAAGATCGACGAGAGCAGCGCGCGGTCCCGCTTCGCGGAGAGGTCGCGCTCGAACGTCGTCTCGCGGGACACCGACTTGGGCTCGCTCTCGGTGACGACCGGACGCTCGTCGCGCCCGTTGGCCGCATCGAGCAGCCACGCCGCGTAGTGATGGCCGAACTGCGACTCGAGCACGTGCAAGCTGGCATGCGCGAGCTCGCCGATCGTGCCGAAGCCCATCGCCTCGAGCCGCGCCGCCGCCTTCGGGCCGACCCCGTTGATCCGCCGCGCCGGCAGCGGCCAGATGCGTCGCGGCAGCTCGTGCGGCGGCAGCATCGTCAGGCCGTCCGGCTTGTCGAGGTCGGAGGCGATCTTCGCGAGCAGCTTGTTCGGCGCCACCGCGATCGAGCACGTGAGCCCGGTGGCCTCGCGCACCGCCGACTTGAGCGCCTTCGCGACGTCGCGCGCGCGCCACCACGGGTCGTCGTCGGGCTCGTCGTGCTCGGGGAGCCGCACGCCGGTGAGGTCGACGTAGATCTCATCGATGCCGCGGTCCTCGACCCGCGGCGCGATCGCCCGCACCGCGTCCTTGAAGGCCCGCGAGGCGCGGCGGTAGGCGTCGAAGTCGGCGGGCAGCAGCACCGCGTCCGGGGCGAGCTTCGCGGCCTTCATCAACCCCATCGCCGAGCCGACGCCGAGCGCGCGCGCCTCGTAGGTGGCCGTGGTGATCACGCCGCGGCCCGCGTAGTCGGCGAGGCGCGCGAACTTGCGCACCTTGCACCCGGTCGCCGGGTCGGTCGCCTCCAACGGGGTGTGCGCGCGACGCCCGCCCACCACCACCGGCCGCCCCTTGAGCTCCGGGTAGCGCAGGAGCTCGACGGACGCGTAGAACGCGTCCATGTCGAGGTGCGCGACGAGTCGCGGGCCGGCGGGCATCACCCCGCAAGTGTCACATGCGGCCGGCGGCTGCCTCCTTGAGCCCGGGCACGTAGTCCGCGCCCTCGGGCACCCTGAGGCTCGAGCCGGCGAAGTCGCCGTCGACCGGTTGGTAGCGGCCACCGAGGCACTTCGACAGGAAGCCCTCGCTGATCGCGAAGAACGAGATGCGGTTCTCGGGCCGGGCGAAGCCGTGGCCCTCGTCCGGATAGAGGACGTAGGTCACGGGGATCGACTTCGCCTTCATCGCCGCGACGATTTGGTCGGACTCCTTCTGGGTGACGCGCGGGTCGTTCGCGCCCTGGCCGATCAGGAGCGGCTTGCGGATCGCGTCGACGCGGGTGATCGGCGAGCGCGCGAGCAGGTCCTTGCGGTCCTCCTCCTTGCGGGGGTCGCCGACGCGCGGGTACCACGAGAGCTCGAGGATCGGTGCCCAGTACGGCGGGAAGCTCTCGATCAGCGTGACCAGGTTGGACATGCCGACGATGTCGACGCCGCAGGCGAACGTGTCGGGCGTGAAGGTGAGGCCGACGAGCGTCGCATAGCCGCCGTAGGAGCCGCCCATGATCGCCACCTTGTCCTTCTGCGCGATGCCCTCCTTCACCGCCCAGGCGACCGCGTCGATCAGGTCGTCGTGCATCTTGCCCGCGAACTCGCGCGTCGCGGCGTTGATGAACGCCTTGCCGAAGCCGGTCGAGCCGCGGTAGTTGACCGACAGCACCGCGTAGCCGCGGTTGGCGAGCCACTGGTGGACGGCGTTGTAGCCGTAGTCGTCGCGGGCCCAGGGACCGCCGTGGACGTAAAGCACCATCGGCAGCGCCTGCTCGGGCTTGCCGTCGCCGTTGCGGTCGGCGCCCGGCGGCAGCGACAGGTACGAGGGCAGCACGAGCCCGTCGCGGCTCCGGATCTCGAACGCACCCATCGGCGCGAGCGCGCGGCCCTCGAGGTCCGGGCGCGCCGTGAAGAGGCGCGTGAGCTTCTTCGCGTCGCGGTCGTAGAGGTAGAACGTGACCGGCTCGGTGACGCGATCGACCTGCAGCGTCCACTTGCCGTCGTCGCGCGTTTGCGAAAGTACGCTCCAGTCGCCCTTCACCTCGCGGTTGAGGAAGGCGATGTCGTCCTTCACCGAGGCGGCGACCGGCACCCACTCCTTCCTGAGGTAGTCGACGCTGAAGGCCTCGACCTCGCCGGTCGTCGGATGCGCGATCAGGCCGGCGATGTCGGCCTTCTCGCTCCCGCCGATCGGCGTCGCCTTGCCGCTGCCGCGATCGACGGCGAGGAGCGCCGTGGTATTGCGGCCGCGGCTGTCGCGCACGTACAGCGTCCGGCCATCCGCGGTCATGCCCATCGGCCGGGTGGTGAGCGCGTCGTCCGCGCCGATCTCGTCGTAGGGCTCGGCGCTGCCGTCGGCGGCGATGCGGTCGAGCGCGGCGCCGCCCTTCGGCGTCTGGCGGAAGCCGTAGCGCACGTTCAGGTCCCAGTCGGCGAGGAAGCCCGCCCAGCGGTCGTTCTTCAGCACCAGCTCGCGCTTGCCGGTCGCGAGGTCGAGCCGGTAGACGTCGTGGAACTGCGGCACGCGGTTGTTGAGGCCGACCAGGATCGAGCCCGGCACCTTCGGGCTCGCGCCGACCACGCGCACCGTCACCTTCTCGGGGTCGGTGTAGGCGGTCTGCTTTCCAGTGGCGAGCTCGACGCCGTAGAGCACCCAGTTCTCGTTGCCGCCGCGGTCCTGTGCGTAGACGATGCGCGTGCCGTCGGGCGACCACCAGTACTCCATGATCGGCCGCGGGCGCTCGTCGGTGACCGGCTTCGCCTTGTCGAGGGCATCCGCGGGCGCGACCCAGACGTTCAACACGCCGTCGCGCGGCGCGAGCCAGGCGATCGACTTGCCGTCGGGCGAGAGCTTGGGCAAGAGCCGGCTGGGGTTCCCGAAGATGAGGTTGCGGGGAATCAGCTCAGGCGACTGCGCGACGGCGTTCGGGGCGAGCGACGACGCGGCGACGAGCGCGGCGGCAACGGTGGCGGTCAGGACTTTCTTCAAGCGGGTCTCCGAACGGAAAGGATGCGCGGCGGCGCTGACCCGGCCAGCCGGGGCGCGGCTTTCGCAAAGGGCGCGAATCTAACCGATTTCCCGGTCCCGGCGCGCGGGTGGCGCGACAGCCTGTCCCGTCGCGCACGCGAGACGCCGTCCGCGGCGACGGGCGGAACCATGCCCGGCCGCCGCTCGCCGCCGATCAACCCTGCCGTACGGGGACGGGAAAGGCGAACGCAAGGTGGCCGAACGCGCGGCCGTAGCGACTCGCCGAGTCGGCGAGCGCATCGGCAAAGCCGTCGGCGAAGCGCGCGCTGCCGAGGAGGGCGTCGCGCGTCGGCCCGGGCGGGACCGCGGCCTCCGAGAGGCCGGTGATCGCCTCCGACTGCGCGCGTGCGAAACCTGCGATCGTGTAGGCGGCCTTGACCTGGCTGTGCAGCGCCTGGTTGGCGGTGAGCGCGCACAAGGCGAATCCGGCGCCGGCCGAAAGCGTGGCCAGCCGATGCGACAGGGTGAGCGACCGGGCGAGGTCGGTGAACAACGCGGCCGGAAGATCTCCAGCGCCAGCGCCGACCAGGCCCGTGCCCGGGTAGGGTTCGGGTTTCATCGGGGTCTCCTTCAAGAACATTGTGCAGTGCACAATACCTCAGATCGCAACCCTCGGCAAAGGTTTCAAGACGCGAACGGTCGCCAAATCGCGCGAATTCCGCACAATTTGTCGTCTTCTTGCCGTAAACGCGCCGAAGAGTAGCCGCCGAACCGTCAACCGCCCGTCAGGCCCGCAGCGCCCGCCAGACCTTTTCGGCGGTAAAGGGCATTTGCAGCGCTTGCGCCGCGTCCGCCCGGCCTGCGCGCGCCAGCGCGTCGACCACCGCATTGGCGACCGCCGGCGTCGCGCCGATCGTGCCGAGCTCGCCCACGCCCTTCACGCCGAGGAGGTTGTTCCGGCAGGGCGTCGACTCGTCCATGCGCATGTCGAACGAGGGCACGAGGTCGGCGTGCGGCAGTGCGTAGTCCATGAACGTCGCGCTGATCGGCTGGCCGGACTCGGGATCGTAGGCGACCGCCTCGCACAGCGCCTGGCCGACGCCCTGCAGCGCGCCGCCCTCCAGCTGCCCGACGACGATCAGCGGATTAACCACCCGGCCGACGTCGTTCATCGACCAGTAGCCGTCGACCGTCACCGCCCCGGTCTCGGGGTCGATCTCGACCTCGCAGACGTGGCAGCCGTTGGGCCAGGTCGCGTCGTCGACCGTGCTCGTGCTTTCGAGGACGATGCGCCGTTCCGGCTGCCGCGCCGCCAGGTCGAACAGGCCGATCGCGCGGTCGGTGCCGCCGATGCGGAACACCCCGTCGCGGTACTCGATGTCCGTCGGCGCCGCCTCGAGCGCGTCGGCGGCGAGCGCCCGGCCGCGATCCACGGTCTCGGTCGCGGCGACGTGCACCGCCGAGCCGCCGACGAAGAGCGAGCGCGAGCCCGCGCTGCCGAAGCCGGTGCCGCGGTCGGTGTCGCCCTGCACGATGCGCACGCGCTCGATCGGCACGCCGAAGACGTCGACCGCGAGCTGCGCGTAGGTGGTGGCGAGGCCCTGCCCCATCGCCTGCGTGGCGGAGAAGATCTCGATCTCGCCCGTCCCGTCCGTGCCGCCGTGCACGGTGACGGTCACGTGCTCGGTGAACACCTCCGCCCCGGTCCACTCGAGGAACGTCGCCAGGCCGCGGCCGCGCAGCCGGCCGCGCGCCCGCGACGACGCCTCGCGCGCGGCGAAGCCGCTCCAGTCGGCGAGCGCGAGCCCTGCGTCCATCACCTTCTCGAACTGCCCGCTGTCGTAGGTCTTGCCCATCGGGTTGCGGTAGGGCATGCATTCGGGGGGAATCAGGTTGCGACGTCGCAGCGCCACCGGGTCGATGCCGGTCGCGCGGGCGGCGGCGTCGACCAGCCGCTCGATCAGGTAGATCGCCTCGGGGCGGCCCGCTCCCCGGTAGGGACCGGTGGGCGTCGTGTGGGTGAGCACGCCGTCGATGCGCACGTCGATCGCCGGGATGTCGTAGACGCTGGTGGTGACCCACGGCCCGATCAGGAGCTGGATCACCGCGCCCCCGGGCGTCGCGTAGGCGCCGAGGTTGGCGCGCGAGGCGACCTCCAGCGCGAGGAACCGACCGTCGGCGTCGAGCGCGAGGCGCGCGCGGCTCGACACGTCCCGGCCGTGCGTCGCCGACAGGAATTCCTCGAGCCGCTCCGCGGTCCAGCGCACCGTCCGGCCGAGCTTGCGCGCGCAGTACACCGCGACCACGTCCTCGGCGTAGAGCGTGGTCTTCATGCCGAAGCCGCCGCCGACGTCGCCGACCAGGACCCGCACGCTCCCGGCGGGGATGCCGAGCACCTGCTTGCACAGCTCGTCGCGCCATCCGGCCGGCGTCTGGCACGAGACGCGCACCGTGGTGCGGCCGCTGGCCGGGTCGTGGCTCGCGAGCGTCGCGCGCGGCTCGATCGGTGAGGGCGCGAGGCGTTGATTGATCACGTCCAGCGCGACGACGTGGGCGGCCTTCGCGAACGCCGCGGCAACCGCATCCGGCGTGCCGTGGCGCGCGACGCACGCGACGTTGCCGGTCGCGGCCTCCCACACGACCGGTGCACCGGGCCGAACCGCCGCATCGACGTCCACCACGTGGGGCAGCGGCTCGTAGCGCACGTCGATCGCCTCGGCGGCGTCGCGCGCCGCGTCGCGGGTTTCGGCGACGATCGCCGCGACCGCCTCGCCGACGAACCGCACCGTGTCGACGGCGAGCACGTGCTGCGGCGGCCCGGCGGTGCGCGAGCCGTCGGCGCGCCTGAAGTCGCGCGACAGCGGAAGCGGCTTCACGCCGGCGGCGACCATGTCGCGGCCGGTGACGATGGCGACCACGCCGGGCAGCGCCGCGGCCGCGGCCACGTCGACTGCGGCGATGCGCGCGTGCGGGTGCGGCGAGCGCAGCAGGTGCAGCACCAGCTGCCCCGGCGCATCGACATCGTCGCAGAACTGCCCCAGGCCCCGCAGCAGCGCGTCGTCCTCGACGCGGCGCACCGCCTTGCCGCTGCCGAAGCGCGTGACGGGAGAGGATGGGTCCATCGGATGCCCGTTCGGGTGGGAGGCTCGGGGTGCAATGGTCGCCCGAATCGGCCGGCGGCGGAAGCGCCGGCGCGCGGGCCATCGCCTTCGACCCGGGCGCCGGGCAGGTGCGACGCCACGCCGATGCCTCGATCGGCGCGCGTGCCGTCCCCGCGACTTCCCGGTTTGCGATACTGCACGCCTCGCCGGCCGGCCGGCCGCATGCGGAGATCGGAATGACGCTGCTGATCGCAGGACTCGTGCTGTTCCTCGGCACGCACTCGGTGCGCATCTTCGCCGACGCGTGGCGCTCCGCGCGCATCGCGGCGATGGGCGAGGGCGCGTGGAAGGGCCTCTACTCGGTCGTCGCGATCGCGGGCTTCGTCCTGATCGTCTGGGGCTACGGCGAGGCGCGCGCCGCGCCGACCGTGCTCTACGCCCCGCCGCTGTGGACGAAGCACCTCGCCGCGCTCCTCACGCTACCGGCGTTCGTCCTGCTCGCGGCGGCAAAGACGCCAGGCACGCGCATCAAGGCGGCCGTGGGGCACCCGATGGTGCTGGGCGTCAAGCTGTGGGCGTTCGCCCACCTGTTGTCCAACGGCACGCTCGCCGACGTCCTGCTGTTCGGCAGCTTCCTCGCCTGGGCGGTGCTCGACTACGTGGCCGCGCGGCGCCGCGACCGCGCCGCCGGCGTCGCCTACCCCGCGGGCCCCCTGTCGCGCGACGCGATCGCGATCGCCATCGGCGGCGTCGCGTGGCTCGCCTTCGCGCTGTGGCTGCACGGCCCGCTGATCGGCGTGCGGCCGTTCGGCTGACCGTCGCAGGCCTGCCGGAGTCCACCCACATGGCCGCCGCCCCCGGGGACACCACGCCCGCCGCAGCGGGCGGCCTCGCGCCGGCCGACCGCGAGCGCCTCGAGGCGCTCATTGCGGCGTCGCCGTTCGCGGCGCAGGCGATGCAGCTCGATGAGCTCTTGGGCTTCTGCACCGCGCTCGCCACCGGCCCCGATGCGGAGCCGCCCTCCGACTGGATGTCGGTGGCGCTCGACGCGCCGCCGGAAGCCCTCGCGGATGCCGCCTTCGCCGAACTCGTCGCGCTGCTCGAGCGCTTCCGCATCGCCACGGCGGAGACGCTGGATGCCGGAACGCCGACGATCGCGCCGCGGGTGCGTCGCACCGGCCGCTCCGACTACGGCGGCTACTGCCGGGGCTTCCTCGACGGCATCGAGTGCGCGCCGACGGACTGGTTCGCGGCGGCCGACCCCGACGACGTGGCCGAGCTCCTCTTCCCGATCGAGGTGCTCGCGGACGCGCTCGACCCCGCCGAGCGCGCGGCCTACCGGCCCGCCGATTGGCGCCGGCTGGTGCGCGAGTCGGAGGAGGGGCTCGGCGCCGCCGTGGCGCGCATCGCCGACTACTGGCGCATCGTCCGCACGCCGGCGGCGACGATCCGCCGCGACGGCCCCAAGGTGGGACGCAACGATCCATGCCCCTGCGGCAGCGGCCGCAAGTTCAAGCAGTGCCACGGGCGCGGGTGAAGCGGTCCGACTCGCCCCCCCGCCTCCGATCCGCACACCTCCGATCAGCGAGCGGCCGCCCAGTAGCCCTGGCCTTGCGCAGGCGCCGCCGTCCCCGCGGCCACGCCTTCGCGGCGCGGGTCGGCCGCGCCCTCCCAGCCGGAGCGCGGCGCGAGCGCATCGAGCCACGCAACGCCGGTCCGCCACCCCGGGCGCGAGACGATCGCGTGCGTGCCGCTG
>Ga0209594_1001779_pt1 | contig 10474 bp, 12 predicted proteins | sample AshMeaCrysSpring_FD_184126 | JGI IMG/M metagenome (GOLD analysis project Ga0209594, IMG submission 184126) | Groundwater microbial communities from Big Spring, Nevada to study Microbial Dark Matter (Phase II) - Ash Meadows Crystal Spring... | ecosystem: Environmental > Aquatic > Deep subsurface...
CGAGCTGCGGCAGGGGGCCGCGGCCGGCTTGATGACCGAGGCGGTCGCCGCTGCCGCCGGTGTCCCCGCCGACCGGGTGCGCAGCGCGGTCACGCTGGCCGGCTCGCTGCCGCAGGTGGCTGCCGCGCTGGCCCGCTCCGGGCCGTCGGGGCTGGATGCCTTCGCCCTCACCCTCGGCACGCCGCTGGCGCCGATGCTGGCTCGCAGCGCACCGAGCGTCGCGGACGCGATGACCGGCCTGGGCGGCGGCGAGGCCGGGGTGGAGTGGAAGCTCGACGGTATCCGGGTGCAGCTGCATCGCGACGGCGACGACGTCGCGGCGTTCAGCCGGTCCGGCGACGACCTCACCGCGCGGCTGCCCGACGTGGTGGACACGGTCCGCGCGCTGCCGGTGCGCCGCGCCCTGCTCGACGCGGAGGCGCTGGTGCTGCGCCCGGACGGCCGTCCCGCGCCGTTCCAGGTCACCGGCAGCCGGGTGGGTCGAACCGCCGACGTGGCCCGGGCCGCCGCGAGCGCGCCGCTGCACCTGTACGTGTTCGACGCGCTGCACCTGGACGGGGCGGACCTGGTGGGCGACCCGGCGCAGCGACGGTGGGCTGCCCTCGAGGCCGCGCTGCCCAGCCAGGTGCGTATCCCCCGGCTGGTCACCGGTGACGTGGCGGCCGCCGAGGTCTTCGTCGCGCAGGCGCTGGACCGCGGCCACGAAGGCGGGGTGGTGAAGGCCACCGACGCCCCGTACGAGGCGGGCCGACGCGGTGCCAGTTGGGTGAAGGTCAAGCCGCGCATCGAGCTCGACCTGGTCGTGCTGGCGGCGGAGTGGGGCCACGGGCGCCGCCAGGGCTTGTTGTCGAACCTGCACCTGGGCGCCCGTGACCCCGGCGGCCTGTTCGGCCCACCGGAGGGCTTCGTGATGCTCGGCAAGACGTTCAAGGGGCTGACCGATGCCGTGCTGCGCTGGCAGACCGAGCGGTTGCTCGGGCTGGCCGTCGGCCCCACCGACGGCTGGGTGGTCACGGTGCGGCCCGAGCTGGTCGTTCAGGTCGCGATCGACGGAGTACAGGCCTCCCGGCGCTACCCCGGGGGAGTCACGCTCCGCTTCGCCCGGGTGCTGCGTTACCGGGACGACAAGGCGGCCGGTGAGGCCGACACCGTCGACGCGGTGCGCTCGCTGCTCACGTGAGTCGCGGTGGTGGGCACGGCCCGCCGCCACAGCGCGTACTCCCCGCTGGCGTCCAGCAGACCCGCCACCACCCAGCCGGCGACGAGGACGTCGTCGGTCATGCCGACGAGCAGCATGAGGCTTTCAGGCACCAGATCGATCGGCGAGAGGATGTAGGCGACGCCGAGCGCCAGCGCGGCGAGGCGGCCCCTGGACAGCGCCGGGTAGCGCCCCGACGCCGCGTCGATGACCATGGAGGGCAGCAGCCGGACACGCTCGAGCAGCCCGGGCGAGCCCGGCCGGGTGCCGGACCGCACCGCGCGTCCGACAGCGGTCACAGCGGCGACCTGACGAGGAGTGGGCATGTCCATCGTCCTTTCCGGCGCTCCCGGGCGGGAGCCCAGCGTCGACTCAACGTCCCTTGCCTCAGGGTTGTTCCCGCGCACGCCCCACATCTAACCTGCCCGGCCCACCACCCGACCGCTCCCGAGGAGCCCCCGTGCCCGTGCCCGCCGACCCCTCCCCCGAGCTCGCCCAGTACGCCCACCCCGAGCGGCTGGTGACCACCGCATGGCTGGCCGAGAACCTCGACGACCCGGGGCTGGTCGTGGTGGAGAGCGACGAGGACGTGCTGCTCTACGACACCGGGCACATCCCCGGGGCGGTGCGCATCGACTGGCACCTGGACCTCAACGACCCGCTGACCCGCGACTACGTCGACGGCGAGGCCTTCGCGCGGCTGATGGGCGGGCACGGCATCACCCGTGACACCACGATCGTGCTCTACGGCGACAAGAACAACTGGTGGGCCGCCTACGCGCTGTGGGTGTTCTCGCTGTTCGGCCACCCCGACGTGCGCCTGCTCGACGGCGGACGATCGGCCTGGGTCGCCGAGGGGCGCCCGATGACGCGCCAGGCGCCGTCCCGCGTGAGTACCGACTACCCGCTGGTGCGTCGCGACGACTCCGCCCTGCGCGCGTTCCAGTCCGACGTGCTGGCCCACCTGGGCCGACCGTTGGTCGACGTCCGCTCTCCCGGCGAGTACTCCGGTGACCTGCTGCACATGCCCGACTACCCGCAGGAAGGGGCGATGCGCGGGGGGCACGTCCCGGGTGCGGTGAGTGTGCCGTGGGCGCGCGCGGCGGCCGAGGACGGCCGCTTCAAGGACCGTGAGGACCTCGAGGCGATCTACCTGACCGAGGTGGGCCTGGACCCGCAGACCGAGACCATCGCCTACTGCCGCATCGGGGAGCGCTCCTCGCACACCTGGTTCGTGCTCACCCACCTGCTCGGCTTCTCGCACGTGCGCAACTACGACGGGTCGTGGACCGAGTGGGGCAACTCGGTGCGGGTGCCGATCGTGCGCGGCACCCAGCCCGGCGGCGTCTGAGGCCGCCATGACCGCCAGCACCACGCCGCTGCCCGCCGCCCTGGCCGACATCGCCGCCGACCTGCAGGCGGCCTCGGCCCGCGGACGGCTCGACCTGCTGCTGGAGTTCAGCGACGAGCTGCCGCCGCTGCCGCCGCGCTATGCCGGGTCGGCTCTGCTCGAGCGCGTCGACGAGTGCCAGACCCCGCTGTTCCTCACCGTGGAGGTCGAGCCCGAGCAGCCCCACCGTGTCCACCTGTTCTTCGCCGCCCCGCCCGAGGCGCCCACGACGCGCGGCTTCGCCGGCATCCTGCACGCCGGCCTGGACGGCCTGCCGGCCCACGACGTGCTGGCCGTCCCCGACGACGCACCGATGCGCCTGGGCCTGGCCGAGGCGGTGTCACCGCTGCGGGTGCGCGGCATGGTCGGCATGCTGGCGCGGATCAAGCGCCAGGTCCGGGCCAAGGCGCACCCCGGCTGAGGGCGGCGTCAGCGCGCGGTGGCACGAACCAGCCGCACGACCTGCTCGGCCAGCTGAGGGCCGGCGTCCTCCTGCACGAAGTGCCCGGCCCGCTCCAGCGTCGGGTGGTCGAGCCCGGCCGCCCCCGGTACGTGCCGGCGCAGGATCGGCGCCATCCCGCCGGTGATGGGGTCGGAGTCGCCGAACGCGACCAGGAAGGGCCGCCGCCACTCCCCCAGCGCGGCCCAGGCGGCCCGGTTGGCCGAGGTCTCGGGGTCGTCAGGTGACACCGGGACGAGTCCCGGCATCGCCCGCGGCCCGGCCTTGTACGCCTCGTCGGGGAACGGGGCGTCGTAGCCCGCTCGGGCCTGCTCGTCCAGCCCGCGGACGCAGCCGGCCGCCACGAGCCAGCCGACGTCGAGCCGGGGCGCGGACTGCACCGCCTCGCGGAACCGCCACCACAGCTCGGGCATGGGCACGTCGCCGGTGGGCAGGCCGGTGTTGGCCGCGACGACACGTGCGACCAGGCCCGGTTGCTCGACGGCCAGCCGCAGGCCGAGCAGGCCGCCCCAGTCCTGGCCGACCAGGGTGACCTCGCGCAGCCCGAGGTGGTCGACGAGCAGGGCGCGCAGCCACTCCAGGTGCCGGGCGTAGGTGTGGGCCGAGACGTCGGCCGGCTTGTCCGACCGCCCGAAGCCGACCAGGTCGGGGGCCACCACCCGCAGCCCGGCGGCCAGCAACGGCGGGATCATCGACCGGTACAGGTACGACCAGGTCGGCTCACCGTGCAGCAGCACGACGGTCTCGCCGGTCTCGTCGGGCCCGCCGGCTCCGGTCGGCGTCGGGGGGTCGAGGTCGAGGTAGGCCATCCGCAGGCTCCCGCCGTCGGGCGTGCGCACCTGCGCGTACGAGGGCTCCCAGCCGAAGCCGGGCAGGTCGTCGAAGCGCTCCTCGGGGGTGCGCAGCACCGTCCAGGCGCGGCCCGCAGGCTCGTGGCTCACGCGCCGGACCGGTCGTAGTCGGCAGCGGCGATGGCCTGGGCTGCCTGGTCGGCGGTGAACGAGCCCGAGCCCGGGATGCGTGGGACGAAGCCGACGAGCATGCCGTTGCGCATCACCTGCGCCTCCAGGCCGGCGGCACCGTCGACGTCCCAGAGCGCCTCGCGCCCGTCACCGACCAGCACCCGCACGCCGAAGGTGAACACCCCCGGCCGGGCGACGCTGGCGCGCACGCCACGCTCCCGCAGCAACGCGACGACGTCTCGGGCTTCCTGCTCCTGCACGACGGCGAAGCCTAGCCAGCCGAGCCGGGCGGGCTACGGTGGCCGACGTGCGCATCGCCACCTGGAACGTCAACTCCGTCACCGCTCGGCTGCCCCGGCTGCTCGAGTGGCTGGAGTCCCGACGCCCCGACGTGGCCTGCCTGCAGGAGCTGAAGGTAACCGAGGACGCCTTCCCCCACCTGCCCGTGCAGGCGCTCGGCTACGAGTCGGCCATCCACGCCGACGGGCGGTGGAACGGCGTGGCCGTGCTGTCGCGTGTCGGCCTCGACGAGGTCACCCGCGGCCTGGACGGCGAGCCGGGCTTCCCCGACCCGGAGTGCCGGGCGGTGGCTGCGACCTGCGCCGGCGTCCGCGTGCGCAGCGTGTACGTGCCCAACGGCCGAACCCTCGACGACCCGCACTACGCCTACAAGCTGCACTGGCTGGACGCCCTGCGCACGACCCTGGCCGCGGAGCTGGCCCAGTTCCCGGCCAGCGTCGTCATGGGCGACTTCAACGTGGCGCCGGCCGACAGCGACGTCTGGGACCCGGCGGCCTTCGTCGGCTCCACCCACGTCACCGGCCCCGAGCGGGCCGCCGTCGGCGCCATCCGGGACCTGGGGCTGGTCGACGTCGTACCGCGACCCGGCAAGGGGCCGAACCCGTTCACGTACTGGGACTACCGCGCCGGTTCCTTCCACCAGGACATGGGCATGCGCATCGACCACGTGTACGCCTCGGCCCCGGTGGCCGCCCGGGTGACCGACGCGTGGGTCGACCGCGAGGCGCGCAAGGGCAAGGGGCCCTCCGACCACGCTCCGGTGGTCGTCGACCTGTCCGGCACCTGACCGGATCGCGCTCGCGCGCGTACGCTGAGGTGTCATGAGCGGCAAGCCCCCCGAGGCTCTCGAGCAGGCCGCCACCCAGGCCGCAGCAATCGTCGACCGGTTCCTGGGGTTCCGGGACGACGCGGGCAGCGCCCAGCTGGCTCTGTGGCGGGCGCGCACGGCGCAGGCCCAGCGGGCGGCGCACCGGGCCGAGCGGCGACGCCGCAACGCCCGGGTCGAGGTGCCGGTGCTGGCCGGCGGCGCGGTACTGGCCGCTCTGGCCGGCTGGTGGTTCGTCGTGACGGTGCTCACCGTGCTCGCAGTGGTGGTCGGCTGGCGCGCCGCGACCACGTCGGTGCCGCAGCTGCCGCCGGTCCCCCCACCGCCACCGGTGCTGCCCAGCGCGACCCGCTCGTCGTCGGCCTACCTGCCGCTGCGCCGGGCGATGGCGGCTCGCGGTGCCTTGGCGGGGCTGGTCCCGCTGGTCTCCCCCGACATCGGCGGGCTGGCGCTGGAGACCGGAGCCGAGACCGAGCGCGTGATCGCCGGGCTGGCCTCGGCGCTCGTCCCGGTCGAGAACGCCGCCCGTGCCAGCGGGCACCGCTCGTCGGCGGCGGCGCGGCTCAAGGCGGACCTCGACAAGGCCGTGCACGCCTACGAAGACCTCGTCCGGACCGTCGACGAGGCCGTCGCCGTGCGCAGCGACGTGCGACTCGACGAGATCCACGCCCGGGTGGACGGCATCCGGGTCGCGGTGGCCGCTCTCAGCCCGTCGCTGCCCTCCTGACGCCGAGCAGTCGCACCACCTGGGCGGCCGCCCGGGGGACTGCGTCGAGCACCTCCTGCTGGGGTGCAGCGCCGAGCTCGTACGACACGCCCGCAACGGTGACCAGCACCAGGCAGGGCGGGAGCGTGCCGAGGTGACGGGACAGCTCGAGCACCGAGGCCAGCGACACCCCGTGGCTGCTGGTGACGGCTGCCCCGGAGTCGGGCAGCGGCGTCGTGTTCAGGTCGTGGACGAGCACCCGGCCCGGTGGGCCGCCGACGGCGGCGTCGACGAGGATGACGGGGACCGCGTCCTCCCACACCTCGATCAGCCGCAGCGGGTCGGCCAGCACCGCCAGCCGTACCCCGGCCGGGTCCATCGCCCGAACCGCCTCGACGACCAGCGGACCGACGGCATCGTCGCCGCGATCGGGGTGGCCGAGGCCGACGACAAGGCCGCCGGGGGCCGGCGCGCCGGCCGACCTCGGGAGCGCGTCAGCCACGGTCCACCGTGAGCCGCACGGCGTGGGTGGCGCAGGAGATGCACGGGTCGTAGTTGCGCACGGCGGTCTCGCACCGGTGCTGCAGCGCCGCGTCGTCCAGGCCGATGTTCTGCTCCACCACCTGGCGCAGGTCGGCCTCGATCTGCGCCTGGTTCTGCGACGTCGGCGGCACGATGCCGGCGGCCCGGATCTCCCCGGCGGCGTCCAGCCGGTACCGGTGCACGAGCAGCCCGCGCGGCGCCTCGCTGGCCCCGTGGCCGACGCCGGCCCGAGCCGGGCCGTCCACGAAGGCAGGGCCGGGGTCGGCCGGCCAGCAGTCGACGATCCGCAGGGCCTCCTCGAGGGCGTAGACGACCTCCACGGCCCGCACCACGATCGAGGCGAAGGGGTTGCGCAGCGGACGTGGCAGGCCCACCTCCGCGGCGACCGAGCCGGCGGCTCCGCCGAGCCGGTCGCCCAGCAGCGCCCACCGCGCCAGCGGCCCGACCAGGTAGGGACCCACCCCTCGCAGCCGCGCGTGCAGTGCGTTCGAGTGCTGCACGTGCACCTCGACGACCCGCTCGTCGAACTCCTCGAGGCCGAACGCCTCCGCCGGGGCCGTCCCGTCGCCGGACAGCACGACCCGGCCCCCTTCCAGCGGGTAGTCGCTCGCCCGGTCGGGCTGCAGGGCGACGAAGTGGTACGGCATCTCCAGGTCGGGGAGGTCGAGCGTGGCGACGGTGCGCACGGTGGCCACCGCGTCCTCCAGCGCCTGCGCCAGCCACGGTCGGGCGGCGGCCAGGTCGGCCGGGTCGGGGAAGCGGTAGAAGCCGCCCACGCGCACGTTGACCGGATGGATCGCCCGGCCACCCACCAGGTCCATCAGGTCGTTGCCGGCCTTCTTCAGCCGCAGGCCGCGCTCCACCAGGTCGCGGTGGTCGCGGGCCATCGTCAGGGCGTCGGGGTAGCCCAGCAGGTCGGGCGCATGCAGCAGGTAGACGTGCAGCGCGTGGCTCTCGACCCACTCCCCGCAGTAGAGCAGCCGGCGCATCAGCCGCACCGGCTCGCCGACGTCCAGGCCCCAGACCTCCTCGACGGCGTTGCAGGCCGCGGTCTGGTACGCCACCGGGCAGATGCCGCAGATGCGGGCGGTGATGTCGGGAGCCTCCCGGGCCGACCGGCCGCGCAGGAAGCCCTCGAAGAAGCGGGGCGGCTCGTAGATCGACAGGGCGACGCTGTGCACCGTGTCGTCCCGGATGCGCACGTGCAGGGCCCCCTCGCCCTCCACCCGGGCCAGCACGGGCACGTCGATGCTGCGGGAGCGGGTCATGTCGGGGCTCCGGTGCGAGCCGCCCGCTGGCGCTCGGCCTCGGCGGCGAAGGCGGGGGCGCCGGCGTTGAAGGTGGCGAAGAGGTGCTCGGTGTCGCGGGCCGAGCGGCCGTGGGCCCGCAGGTGGTCGGCCAGGGCCGCGGTGTTCGCCGATGCGTACGGGCCGAAGCAGCCGTAGCAGCCACGGGCGAACGCGGGGCAGATCGCGCCGCACCCGGCCTGGGTGACCGGGCCGAGGCAGGCCTGCCCCTCGGCGACGGCGACGCAGACGATGCCGCGCTGCTTGCACTCAGCGCAGACGGCGGTGTCGGGGATGCGCGGCTTGCGGTCGGCGAGCACAGCCGCGACCACCTCCAGCAGCGCCGCCTTGCTGACCGGGCAGCCGCGCAGCTCGTACTCCACGCTCACATGGGCGCGGATCGGCGTGGACCGGTCGAGCACGTCGAGGAAGTCCGGGCGCGGGTAGACCACCGAGGCGAGCCCGGCGACGTCGCGGGTGTTGCGCAGCGCCTGGATGCCGCCCGAGGTGGCGCACGCGCCGATGGTGACCAGTCGCCGCGCCGACGCGCGCAGCTGTGCCAGCCGGGCGGCGTCCCCCCGCGTGGAGATCGAGCCCTCCACCAGCGCGAGGTCGTAGGGCCCGCGCAGCATGGTGCTGCTGGCCTCGGGGAAGAAGGCGATCTGCACCGCGTCGGCCAGCGCGAGCAGCTCGTCCTCGCAGTCGAGCAGGCTGAGCTGGCAGCCGTCGCAAGAGGCGAACTTCACCACGGCCAGCCGGGGACGCCGGGTCGGCACCTCACACCTCCCGAAGCCAGAGCAGCCGCTCGACCCGGTCGTAGCCGAAGACCGGGCCGTCGACGCAGACGAACAGCTCACGCAGCTGGCAGTGCCCGCACAGGCCGACGCCACAGTCCATCGCGCGCTCCATCGACACACGGACGCGGTCGCGGCGCACGCCTCGGTGCACGAGGGCGGCGGCGACGGTGCGCATCATCACCTCGGGCCCACAGACCAGGGCCAGCGTGTGGGCGGGGTCGAAGCCCGCCCGCGGGATGAGGCTGTCGACCAGCCCCACCTTGCCCCGCCACTGCGGCGGGCCGTAGTCGACGGTCACGTCGACGTCCAGGTCGAAGCGCCCGCGCCAGTGCTCGAGCTCGCGGGCAAAGAGCACGTCGTCGGGGGTGCGGCACCCGTACAGCAGCACTACCCGGCCGTAGTCGCCGCGCCGGGCGAGCACCTGCAGCAGTGCCGGTCGCAGCGGGGCGAGGCCGATCCCGCCGGCGACCAGCACGATGTCGCCCCCCCGGCCGGCCTGCACGTCCCAGCTGGTGCCGTAGGGGCCGCGCACGCCCAGGACGTCGCCGCGCCGGGCCCCGGTGAGCGCGTGGGTGACCCCACCCACGTCGCGGATGGTGTGCAGCAGCGGGCCGGAGCGGGTCGGGTCGCCGCTGATCGAGATGGGCACCTCGCCGACACCGAAGGCGTACAGCATGGTGAACTGCCCTGCCTCGAACGTCAGCCGCTGCCCGTCGAGCGGCTCGAGAGCGAGCGTGGCGGTGTCCCGGGTGTCCTGGTGCCGGCGCACGACGCGGAACTCGCGCAGCGTGAAGGCGCCCGCGTCGGCGGGGGGCACCGACGTCACCGTCACGACGGCACCCCGTAGAGGTCGACCAGCCGCACCCGGGCGGCCCGCAGGCGGTGCAGCATCACGGCGGTGACGCGCTGCAGCAGGGCGTACCCGAAGGCGGGGTCGGCGTCGGCCTCGCCTCGCAGCGCGGGGGCGTCGACCACCACCGCCACCAGGTCGGTGACGGCGCGCGCGTCGAAGAACCACCGGTACGGCGGCAGCACCCACGACCAGCCGACCGTGTCGCACTCGTCCACGGTGTCCACCAGCTGGGCGCCGCGGCCGGGCACGTGCAGCTCGAGTGCCACCCGACCGGTCACGAGCAGGTACACCCGCTCGGCCGGGGCGCCCTCGGTGAACAGGACGGTCCCGGCCGGGATGCGCTCGATCCAGGCGTGCCGGGCGACGCGGTCGAGGTGCTGGGCGCTCAGCCCGGCGGTGAAGCAGTGGTCGGCCAGCAGCGTGGCGACGTCGGACTGGCGCATTCAGGCCTCCTGCGCTCGGTGCGCCCGGGTGCGGGCGGTTCGCTGCAGCGCGGCCGCCTCGGCGGTGAGGTCGATGCCGACCGGGCACCAGGTCAGGCAGCGGCCGCACCCGACGCAGCCACCCGTGGCGTACTGCGCCTGCCAGGTGCCGAGCTTGTGGCTCATCCATTGCCGGTACCGGCTCTTCGTGGACGAGCGGATCGGCCCCCCGTGCACGTAGGAGATGCCGGCCGAGAAGCAGGAGTCCCAGACGCGCCAGCGCTCGGTCCGCCGCCCGCCGAGGTCGGTGACGTCCTGCACCGAGGTGCAGAAGCAGGTGGGGCAGACAGCGGTGCAGTTGCCGCAGGCCAGGCACCGCTCGGCGACCTCGTCCCACTGGGGGTGCTCCACCTCGGCGTCCAGCAGCGCGGGCAGGCCCTCGGTGCGCAGGTGCCGGGCGATGGCCTCGCGAGCGGCGGCGACGACCGCATCGGCCGCCTGGAGGTCCTCGGGGTCGGCCTGCCGGGTCGGCACGGCGGCGAGCAGCTGCGCGCCGGCCTCGGTGCCCACCCGGACGACGAAGCGGTGCCCGTCGACGTCGAGCACCTCGGTGAGGGCCAGGTCGTAGCCGTCGCCCGGTTCGGGGCCGGTGCCGGTCGAGGTGCAGAAGCAGGTGTCGGACGGGTGGCCGCACGCGACGGCCACGACGAACGTCGACGCGCGCCGTTGCG
>Ga0209594_1001782_pt1 | contig 10470 bp, 10 predicted proteins | sample AshMeaCrysSpring_FD_184126 | JGI IMG/M metagenome (GOLD analysis project Ga0209594, IMG submission 184126) | Groundwater microbial communities from Big Spring, Nevada to study Microbial Dark Matter (Phase II) - Ash Meadows Crystal Spring... | ecosystem: Environmental > Aquatic > Deep subsurface...
CGCCGCGACCACTTGCGCGCGCTCGCCCAGCGTGTCGAGGTCGCGGACGGCGAGGTTCGGATCATGGGATCGAAGACCCGGTTGCTTCAGGCGCTTACCGGAAAAAGTGGCGTAAACGCAGTGCCCACTCAGGGACTGAAGTGGCGGAGAGGGAGTCCGCTTAACGTGTGTTTCTTGCCATCTATATCTATCCATCATCGTATTGTTTATATGAGGTTTTATGTCGCTTAATCACTCATAATCGTCTTTCATTGTCCCTTATTGTGTGCCATAGTCCCAATATAGATTTGGGACTGGAAATGGGACGCTCGATATGGCGAGGGAATTGAACCGACTGAGCGCAAGGGCTGTAGCGACCCTTACAGAATCAGGCCGTTATGCCGATGGCGGCGGGTTGCATCTGGTGATCGCCCCCGGTGGTTCGCGGAAATGGGTGTTTCGTTACACCATCGGCGGCAAGACCCATGATCTCGGCCTGGGCAGCGCGCGGGAAGTCAGCCTTGCGGAAGCGAGGCAGGCCGCGACCAAGCGGCGCGATGAAATCCGCAAAGGTCAAAACCCGATCAAGGAAAAGGCCAAGCAAGCTGCGCCGCTTTTTGGTGCTTTCGCTCTCGAATATGTCGAGACGATGCAAAGCCAGTGGCGGAACGAAAAGCACATTGCTCAATGGAAGATGACACTCACCAAATACGCCGCGCCGCTCCATGCGATGCCTCTTGATGCCATCGGCACGGATGACGTGCTTGCAGTGCTGAAACCGCTCTGGAGCCGCACGCCTGAAACGGCTGAGCGCTTGCGCGGGCGTATCGAGGCAGTGCTTGACGCTGCGAAGGCCAAGGGTTGGCGCTCTGGTGAGAACCCAGCCCAATGGCGTGGGCATCTTGAACAGCTTCTGCCGCGCCGCCAGAGGCTCACGCGCGGTCATCACAAGGCCATGCCCTATGATGACTTGGCCGGTTTCCTGGCCGATCTGCGGGCACGCGATGCGCTGGCAGCGCGGGCGCTGGAATTCATCATCCTGACAGCGGGGCGCTCCGGCGAGGCGCTGAATGCGACTTGGGCTGAAATCGACATTGCAAAGGCTATCTGGACTATTCCGGCAATCCGCATGAAGGCGGGGCGCGAGCATCGGGTGCCGCTAACCAATGCCGCATTGGCCGTGCTGGAGCGGGTGAAGCTGCTATCAGCCAATGGCGAAGGCTTTCTTTTCCCCGGTGAAAGGCAGGGACGCAAGCGCAAGCAAAACGAAGGGCAGGAACCGGAATCGCGCCTGCGAACTGATGCACCACTTTCCAGTGCGTCCATTGTAAACCTCATGGCGCGCATGAAATGCGATGCCACGATACACGGCTTTCGCTCCAGCTTTCGCGACTGGGCGGCGGAAACAACGGGCTTTCCGCATGAGGTCTGCGAAATGGCGCTGGCGCATACCATCCCGAACAAGGCGGAAGCGGCTTATCGGCGCGGCGATCTTTTCGACAAACGCCGTGCGCTGATGGATGCATGGGCGGAATTCTGTGAGCCGAAGCCCGCGAACGTGATCCAGATGAAGCGGGGGGCGTGAGGCATGGTGCGCTTACCCTTCTGGGTACTTGGCGACGACACGCTTTCGCCCAAACGCTTGAAGCAATTTGCCGATTATCTGCGAAGCGATTTGATCGCAGATATCGACCGGGGCGGCTGGGATCGTGAAAATGCGTTGCACGGCCTCAACTGGATTGCAAACCTTCTGGATGCTGAAAGCGAGGCACCGTCTATCTTGCGGCCTGTCCACAAAGCCAAAAACAGACCGAAGGGGAGCGGCAAGGACTGGTATGCCATCGGGCAGGACGTTGAAGAACGGATCGAAGAACACCTACCGGATTTGCATTCCGCCTCGCAACTTGAGCAGTCGCGCGCCAAGGGTGCCGCAATTCGAGAGGTGGCGAAATCCCACCGGCTGACCCCGCGAGCGGTTCGCACGCTGTTCGACATCTATCAAAGCGCTATGGCCGAATATAACCGCATCCTAGCGGAGGAATGAACCCTATCGGAGAGTAAAAAAAACTCGGTGACTTAACTTCACGCGACACTCTGAAAAAGCGGGCATAAATGATCTGCATCCTTCCGAACAACAGGAGATGCACATGGAACCTATCGCCCTTCAAATCCCGGATGCAGTGAAGATTTCGGGGCTAGGTCGCTCGTCGATCTATAAAGCAATTCAGGAAGGCCGTCTTCCGATCCGCAAGGCTGGTAAGCGCACGCTGATCCTTTCGGAAGACCTTCGGGCATTCATTGGTGATTTGCCGACGTCACCAAACACCCAAAAAGCTATCAAGGCCTGACCGATGGCCGGAAATGAGAAGCCCGCCAACTTGCGATTGGCGAGCCTTGGTGAATCCGAAGTGAGCGCCTTGGAACTTAGCCAAAAAATCGCAGAATTCAAAGACAAAATCTCCTCTGCTTCGGACGAGGAATTGCGCGCCCGTAATTTTTTTGAGGTTGCGCGAGAGCGGGAGCAGAATATTGAGATTCGAGCCTTGAACGGGGCACTTTTTGGCGCGCACTGCTGCGCCGCTTGCGCCTACTACCACCCGCGCCAGCAAGGTTTTGGTGAATGCCGATACGGTGCAAGGCGACACTCTGACTGGCCTGCAACAGGGCCGCATGAATGGTGTGGCAGGTATCGCAAAATCAGGGGGGTAAATTGATGCCTCCAATTCACCCGCAACCTTCACCTGATGCGATTCACGCCTTGCGGAAAAGCCTCTGGAGCGCGGGGTATCCGCCAGTCCCTGTCTACGGCCTTAACTTCCAAGGCGAAGGGCGTGGGAAGCGGCCCTTTGGCGAGGCATGGCAGCTTGGCGCAAGAGATAACCCACCGCGCGCAACCAGCGAACCACCACGTCCCGATGCACTCAATACCGGCGTCCTTTGCGACGGCTTGCGTGTGATCGATATCGACATCGAGGATCGCTCGACCGCCGATGCAATCGAGGCAGAGGCGCGAGAGCTGCTCGGCTTGGCTCCCTGCCGCTGGCGCGAGAATTCGGGCAAGAGGGCGCTGTTCTACCGGGCAGCGGAGGGCGAGCCGAAAAAGGCAAGCATCACAGGGGCGCATGGCAAGGTCGAAGTGCTCGGACATGGGCAACAGGTTGTTACCGACGGGTTCCATCCGTCCGGCGTGGCTTTGAAATGGCGCGACGCTGACGGCGTGATGATCGATGGCTTGGACAAGGTGCCTCGCGCCACGCTCCCGGTGGTCAGCGAAGACGATGTAGCGGCCTTCCTTGATCTCGTGCACGAGATCATCGGCGCGAAGCCGAAACCCCTGCCAGTAGCTGCGCCTGCCCTTTCTGCTCCAATCATAGCGGGTGATCCCGATGCACGGCGGATGAAGGCGGCGGCAAGCAAGGCTCTGCACGATGAGGCCACCAAGCTCGCCGGGATGGCGAAGGATTCTGGTCGAAACGACGCGCTCAACGCCATTGCCTATCGTCTTGGTCGTTTCATTGCGGGCGGCGGACTAACACGCGATGAGGTGGAATCGGCGCTGCTCGATGCGTGCTCCAGAAACGGGCTTTGGAGTGAGGGGGCAAACGCCTGCCGCGCGACGATCAAATCCGGGCTGGATAAGGGTGCGAGCGCAGGCGCGCCAAGCCTTGCGGAACGTGAGAAGCCTGCTGCCTCTGCTCCCCAGGGTGCTACACGCGGGAAAATTATCGATCTGAGCCGCGACGAAGACTTTGTGCCGCCTGACGAGATTGTGCGCGACACCATCCCTGCAACGGGAGTTGGGTTTCTTGGAGGGCAATCGGGTGCATTCAAGACCTTTGCAGCTATCGAGTTGGGCGCGTGCCTGATGACGGGAGAGCCTTTTGCAGGCCGAAAAGTGGAGCGCGCCGGGGGCGTGATCTATACCGCATTCGAGGGCGCTGGCACCATTGCAGGGCGCTTGAAGGCGCGCCGTTCCAAGATGGCCGATCCTTCGCAAGAGTTGCCCTTCCTGATGCTGGAAGGCTTCGGAACGATGGCAAAGCCCGAAGACTTTGGCGCTTTTGCTGCAACGTTACGCGAGGCGGCAAGACTGCTTCTCGACCGTTGGGGCGCGCCGCTCGCGGCAATCATCATCGATACCGTCGCAGCTTCGGGCGCAATCCCCGAGGATAAGGAAAACGATCCCGGCGCATGGCAGCGGGTTTTTGATGGACTTAATCCGATTTCGCAAGAACTCGCCGCCCCGGTTATACTCATTCACCACTTCGGCAAAAGCGCGGATGCTGGTTTGCGAGGATCTTCTAATGCACGTGCCGGGGCGGATTTTGTATTGGCTATGACGTGCGACCGCGACGAACAGACCGGATCGAGCGCGAACCATAGGCTGGCCCTGTCCAAGAGCCGCACCGCGCCCGAAGGCGTGATCGGTGGTGTTACCAGCGAAGCTGTGCAAATTGGCACCCGCCCCGATGGTTCGCCGGTGACAAGCCTTGTGTTGAACTTCGACACCGACACCAAAATCGTGACGCTCTTCCGGCAGCGCAAGCCGAACCGGCGCGACCGCGCCTTTTCCGAAGCGCTCACAGCAGCCCTGATCGATTCCAGTGAGCTTGTGCATGTTCACGGCCAAAGCACTGCGCCACGCGTAACAGCAACCCAGCTGACACGCGTGCGAGAGGAATTCGGCAAGCGGTATGTCACCAGCGCTACAGATGACAAAAAGCGTGCCGACACCATCCGAAAGCAGTTTTCGGCAGCAATAGACCGCGCGACTGCTGCTCAGCAAATATTTGCCGGATCATGGGGCGGCAACGAATGGCTTTGGAGCGCGAAGGCTGGGGGCGACGATGCGGAATAACTGGAATTTTGCGGAATATTCCGGTCTTTTCCAGAGGGCCAAAATCCCGGATGGGAAGGGATTGTCAGCGCCAGCGCGGGCGAGGGCGAAGCCCGCTAGCCCACAATTCCACCCGGAACGGAATTTTCCCTATAAGGATTCCGTTCCGAAAATTCCGCGATTTTGAGGCTTCCTTCGTGACTATCTCGACACCGAAGGCGGGGCAATGAAGACGGCAGAATTGGAGGTTTGAGGTGACATCGAACAAGCGGCGCAAGACAATCGGGGGCAGCAGCCCCACTGAAACCGAAATCAATGTGATGAAGGCCGTCACCGGCCCTCACATGGGCAGCGCCATGGTGATGCTCGACTTCGCAGAGGCATCTTTCGGAGATTTGGCGCTGGACGGCGCGATTCACTTTCTCAAGAAAGGTGGCGAGGCGGTGAACGGTGGCGACCTTTCTACAGTCGAGGCGATGCTGTATAGCCAAGCGGTGGCTCTAAACACGATATTTGCCGAGATGGCGCGGCGGGCGGCGTTGAACCTTAATGACTATCCGAAGGCAGCAGAGGAGCGGCTGCGCCTTGCCTTCAAGGCGCAAAACCAGTGCCGCATGACGCTTGAAACGCTGGCAGCGATTAAGAACCCGCCAACCGTTTTTGCGAAGCAGGCCAACATTGCGAACGGCCCACAACAGGTGAATAACGGAGTTGCAGGCGCACGGGAAAGCTTAACCGCGCCGATCAAAGTTTTGGAGGCTCATCATGACAGCATGGACGATGGAGCGACGGGAGCGACAACGGCAAGCGATCCGGCTTTGGTGCCCGTGGGAGGCTTCGACAGGGCCAAAAAGCAATGAGGGCAAGCGACGCGTTGCGCGAAATGCCTTCAAGGGCGGACATCGTGAGGCGATGCGATCTGAAATGCGCGAGCTACGCGCTGCTTTGATCCATCAGCAAAGCTGGATTGATGCTGTAAGTGCCCAGTCATAGAGCCTCGGTTCACTCCCGCGCATCCGGCTTCAAAATTCCCGCCCTCTCAAGAATGGCCGGGCGAATGACGCTCACCACGCTGATTGCAAAAAAGATCGAACCCGGCCTAGCGCCGGGTTTTGTTTGTGATTATCCACCACAATGCAGCATCAAAAATGGGCCTGAAAATGGGACTGACATCAATCACCTTATATATTTCAATGGCTTAATGGCGATAATGGCGGACAGGGAGGGATTCGAACCCTCGATAGAGTTGCCCCTATACACGCGTTCCAGGCGTGCGCCTTCAACCACTCGGCCACCTGTCCACAAGCGCAGCCAGAAGGCGCACGCTTAATTCCAAAGAGGGACGCGATGCAAAGCATCGCTGGTGCGCCTTCAACCACTCGGCCACCTGCCCACAAGCGCAGCCAGAAGGCGCACGCTTAATTCCAAAGAGGGACGCGATGCAAAGCATCGCTGGTGCGCCTTCAACCACGCAGGCACACCTGTCCACAAGCGCTGCCAGAAGGTGCAGGATAGAGCACATCTGGTTTTGTCACATTCTGCGATTAGCCGGATCCCGCTTAATCGCAGAATATTCCATCTGAATTCCATGAGGAACATTGCGCTTATGGCGGGCCGCGCAGCAAAAAGCAAGGCAGGCTGGCGCAACTTTCTGCACGACATTTCACGGATGGCATTAGAGCGTTTCCAGCGAAGATTGAGTCAGATGAAACGCTCTATCTCTTCGTTTTTACGCAATTCCGGACGCGAAACCGGTTCCCACCCCCGCCTTCGCGGGGGCATGCTTTCGCTGGAATTGCTCTAGCTCTTGGTTTGCCCTCCCTTTACGCCTTGACCCTCCCGCGCTCTACGCCATCCCTGCAGGATCATGCCCTCGACCTGACCATTGGCCTATCAAGGCTCGGGTCAAACAGGGGCAGGCGCTGCAAGCCCTGGAGCAATTCCAGCGAAAGCATGCCCCCGCGAAGGCGGGGGTGGACACCGATTTTGCGTCCGGAATTGCGACAAAACAAGAAGATAGAGCGTTTTTTGAGTCCATCAAAAACAAAAAGCCCTATTGGCTCACCCATAAAATCCGCGCCACCATGCGGATATTTGCGTGCCTGCGGGGCTGAAGTTGCACTCCATCGAGGGTTTCGAGGTGAAGATGCGACGCGGTGATCGGCCCCAGAACGGCGATGACCAATGTCTGGTCATGCCCCGCCACGACAACCTTGTCGCCTTTGCGGCGCGGTGCCTCCTGCGAGGCAATGAGAATATCGCCATCCTTGTAATGGGGGTAGAACGCATCACCGCGAATGCCCAGCGCGAAAGCGCCGTTGGCCTCGGTTCCCGGCACGGTTATATGATCCCACAGGGCCTTGTTGATCTCCCCCGTGCTGTCAAACGCGCGCACGGCCTCACCATCGAACACCCGGAACGGCAGCATCGTGGCATCCGGTTTCTGAACCGGTCGAATGAGAGCAAGAAAATCATCCACCGAGACATGGGTGGCGGCAAGGATTTTGGCAATGGATTCCGTAGAGGGCCAGCGTGGGTTGCCATCACTGCTCACCCGCTTCGAGCGGTTGAACGCCGTCGTGCTCAGCCCGGCCAGCTTCGCAAGGCTGGACGGGGTAAGACCGTTATTGGCGGCAAGGGTGTCGATTGCGAACCAGATTTGATCGTGGGTGAGCATTCTTTTATAGCCTGAAGGTTGAACGCGGCTACCACCAACGGTTTCAATATGCAATGCACAATACCCTCTGAAGCTGTGATGAACAAAACCCGGAAACTGGATATATACAATAAAATTCTTTCATAATCAGGAGTAAAACAGTGACAATCATCTATAAAATCGTAACCCACAGGGAATGGACGCTGTTTTCGGATACGGGGCTTTTTTCAGGCTCGGCGGTTGACTTCAAGGATGGTTTCATCCATTTTTCGCATGCTAACCAGCTTGCCGAAACGGCGCGCAGGCATTTCTCGCACCAGCCGGATCTCGTGCTTTTCGCGGTGCGGGCGCAAAGCCTCGGCGCGGCCTTGCGTTTCGAGCCCTCTCGTGGCGGGGCCCTGTTCCCGCATCTTCATGCCGCGCTTGCCTTAGATGCCGTGATCTGGCACCAGCCGCTCGCGCCTGATGCCGAAGGCGTGCCGATCATTCCACCTTTGCCTGCCTGATGCGGCAAGATGGCTTTCCTTCACGGGGAATGCGGTTAAAAGAAATGCTCTTCGCAAGGAAGGATTCGCCCCCGATGCAACATCATGCCCGGTTTCGTCTGCTCGCTTTTGCGATTGGCGGCCTTGCCGCGCTGGCTTTCGTGCTGCGCCTTGCCGCTTTGCATGATGGCGTGCCGCTTTACGTGAGCATAGCCGGGCTGTTTCTGGCGGGTGCGATTGCGATGCCGTTTCGCATCGGGGCGTTCCTGCGCTTTTTCATCGTGTTTTACGGCATCGGCTATCTTGGTCTTCTCGCGTTGTTTCTCATCGCCCCGGCTTTGCCTGCCGGGCTTCCGGATTACCTTCCCCCGCCGCTCACCGGGTTTACGGCGGCGGCTTTCGGCATTCTGGCGGCGGCTCTGGCGCGGGTGAAGATCACCGCGCTCGTATTCTCGATCGCTGATCCTTATTTTGAAGCCTCGGAAAAAGGCGTGATCACCCTGCCTTTGATCGGGCGCATCACCGCACCCGAGAACTGGATCGCCTTCATCCTGCTGGGCATCGTCATCGTCATCAACCTCGCGCAGGTGGGGATTTCCGTGCGCCTGAGCTATTGGGGGCGCGACTGGCTCGATTCCATCCAGAACAAGAACGCGGCCGAATTCTGGCGCTTGCTGTTTGCTGTCTGGGTGCCGTGGGTTGGCGTGCTGATCACCTCGAATGTCATTGAATTCATTCTGTATTCCGCCTTCAAAATCCGCTGGCGGGAATGGACGACCTTGCGCCTCATCGGGCGCTGGCTCGATCACGGCACGCATTACCGCCTGCAATTTTATGGTGGCGCGGTGGATAACCCCGACCAGCGCATTCAGGAGGATGTGAACAAATATATTGCCACAACCTATGGCCTGACGATCAGCATGATCCAGCAGATTTCAACCTTGATCTCCTTTGCCTGGATTTTGTGGGATTTATCCTCCGCGCTCACCATTCCGGGCACGGATACGAAATTGCCGGGGCTTTTGTTCTGGATTTCGCTGATTTACGCCGCCATTGGCACCTTTGTTGCCCATCGCATCGGGCGACGCCTGATCAGCCTCAACTACCAGCAGGAACAATATGAGGCGAATTTCCGCTATGCTCTGGCGCGCCTGCGCGAATTTGCCGAGCCTGTAGCGCTGCTTGGCGGCGAGGGGGCGGAGAAGGCGAGCCTCGGGGTTAAATTCAAGGGCGTGATCAGCAATTTCTTCAACATCGTCGGCGTGCAGAAATGGCTCACCGCCTTCACCCAGCTTTATGGCTCCTCGAACAGCGTCATTCCTTATGTGGTGGCAGCGCCCTTCTATTTCGTGGGGCAGATCACCTTCGGCGTTCTCAACCAGACGGCGCAGGCCTTCGGGCGGGTTGATTCCGCGCTCGCGTTTTTCATCGACCGCTATTCCACCCTCGCCGAATTCAAGGCGGTGGTTGACCGGTTGACGAGCTTTGACGCCTCGATCGGCACGGTGCTCGACAAGGCCGCCGCGCCCAGCATTATGCGGCAATTGGGGGCGGGGGATGATATCACGCTCAAAACCCTCGCCCTTGCCCTGCCCGAAGGGCGGGTGATCGCCAGCATCCCTGACCTTCATTTCACGAAGGGCGAGCGCACCTTGCTCGTCGGGCCGTCCGGCTCCGGCAAATCGACCCTCTTTCGGGCGATTGCGGGCATCTGGCCGTTTGGCGCGGGCAACATCGCGCTGCCTTCGGGGCAGAGCATCATGTTGCTGCCGCAACGGCCCTATATCCCCATCGGCTCGCTCAGGGCGGCGATTTCCTACCCCGCGCTTGAAGGCGCGCATGCGGATAGCGCCATCCACGCCGCGCTCGATCTGGTGCATCTCCCGGCCCTCAAGAACAAGCTCGATGAGGTGGCCAACTGGTCGCAGAGCCTTTCAGGGGGTGAGCAGCAGCGCCTTGCCGTGGCGCGGGCCTTGCTTGCGCGGCCCGATTGGCTGTTTCTGGATGAAGCGACCGCCGCGCTCGATGAACCGCTTGAAGCGGCGGTGTATCAGGCGATCCGCGAGAGCCTGCCCGGCACCAGCGTCATTTCCATCGGCCATCGCTCCAGCCTCATCGCCAGCCATGACCGGCGCATCGCCATGGTGAAGGGCGAGGACGGGCTTTTCGCCATCCACGAGACGGCGGGGGTGTAGGCTGTGCCCTATCTTCTTGTTTTATCGCATTTTTTAATGATTAACAGGCTTCCATTCCCGCCTTCGCGGGGACAAGCTTTCATCATAAAATGCTCTATCAAGGCCCTGTGCCAACGCGAGATGCAGATATTTCATCTAATTTAGAATTGTGAAAACCTAATCCTAATCTATACTCAAATGTTACAAAAAAACGGCGATTATGCACTTGACGACACCAAGGCCAATTTCAGTTTTAAGGCCGCAGCGGCTATTTCTTATGAAACTCAGCTTTGCCGATGCTTTGGTGGGAACGCGCTAAGCCGCTTCTCTTCGGTCGGC
>Ga0209594_1001783_pt1 | contig 10469 bp, 6 predicted proteins | sample AshMeaCrysSpring_FD_184126 | JGI IMG/M metagenome (GOLD analysis project Ga0209594, IMG submission 184126) | Groundwater microbial communities from Big Spring, Nevada to study Microbial Dark Matter (Phase II) - Ash Meadows Crystal Spring... | ecosystem: Environmental > Aquatic > Deep subsurface >...
TGCGTTTTTCGACAGCTGGCGCTCCAATTACCGGCGCGCGGCCTTCATCGACACCGGCGAGGACGCCGCGCCGGAGGCCGAGGCGTTCGCCCGGAAGCTGGCCGAGCAGAACCGCTGGCGCTTCGAGAAGGTCAAGGGCAGCACCCGGCTGCTGCACTGGCTGATCGCCGCGACCGGAACCAGCGACGAGATCCTGGTCGTGCCCCCGGAGCACATCACCGCCTTCGACGCGGCGCGCGGCCGGCTCAGCGCCCACCCGATCGCCTCTGCGGGCAGTCCCGCGGCGGATGCCGTAAGGCAGGTGCGACTGCCGGGCGAAGGGCCGGCGGCCCCCTGCGGCACGTTGCGGGTCGGCCTGGGCATCGACGCCGGCGGCACCTACACCGACGCCGTCATCTATGATTTCCACGGGCAGCGGGTCCTCGCCAAGAACAAGGCCTTGACCACCAAATGGGACTTCTGCATCGGAATTCGCGCCGCCCTTGCCGGCCTGGGCCGGCAGCACCTGCACGCGGTCCAGCTCGTTTCGGTCTCGACGACCCTGGCCACCAACGCCCTGGTTGAAAACGACGGGCAGAAGGTGGGGCTGCTGCTGATGCCTCCGCCGGGCTTCGACACAGCACGGGACCGGCTGCATGCCCCGCAGGCGGTGCTGAGCGCCCGGCTGGATATCACCGGCCGGGAGCTGGAGGCCCCGGATGAAGCCGAGGTCCGCCGGACCGTCCGCCGAATGCGTACTCACGACGGGGTCGAGGCCTTCGCTGTTTCCGGGTACGCCGGCGCCATCAACCCGGAGCATGAGTTGACGATCCAGCGCCTGGTGCGGTCGGAGACCGGCTGCTTTGTGTCCTGCGGGCACGAGCTTTCTCAAATGCTCAATTTCAAGATGCGCGCCCTGACGGCGGTGCACAATGCCCGCATTGTCCCGCGTCTGACCCGGCTTCTGGAGGATGTCGCCGCCGTGCTCCTGCAGATCGGCGTTAACGCGCCGGTGATGGTGGTCCGCGGCGACGGCGCACTCATGTCGCGGCGCATGGCCATGCAGCGCCCCGTGGAAACCATTCTCTCCGGCCCGGCGGCCAGCGTGGCCGGAGCCCGCCATCTGACCGGCTTGAAAGACGCCGTGGTGATCGATATGGGCGGCACCACCACCGACATCGCCGCTCTCGCAGGCGGCGAGGTGCGCCTGTGCGCTGCGGGGTCGCGAGTCGGCCCGGTGCGCACCCACGTTCAGGCCTTGGACATCCAGACCACGGGCCTGGGCGGCGACAGCCTCATCCTGTTCAAGTCCGGCGAGTGGCAGATCGGCCCCCGGCGGGTGGCGCCCGTGGCCTGGCTGGGCGGCGACGGCCGCGACCTCGGGCCGGCTTTCGACTATCTTGCGGCCAACCGCCGCCGGCTGGGTGACAACTCCGCGGCCGCCCAGATGCTGACCTTGAACCATCGCGGCCTCGACCGGCCCACATCGGACCTGGAGGAGCGGATTCTGGATCTGCTCGGCCGGAGGCCCTACAGCCTGCTGGAGCTGGCCGACGCACTGCAGATCATGCATGCCAGCCTCCTGCCGCTGGCGCGCCTGGAGTCGCTGTTCGCGGTCCAGCGCAGTGGGCTGACGCCCACCGATCTGTTGCATGCCGCCGGACGGTTCGTGCGCTGGGATGCGGCGGCCGCCGCCCGCATGCTGGCGATCGTGGCGGCGCTCGCCGGCACCTCCCCCGAAAAGCTGCAGACCGATCTGCTGGCCCAGATCGTGCGGCGCCTGACCACCGAGGTCATTCACCATCAGCTGGCGGCAGAAGGCTCTTTCTCACCACGGGAATCCTGCGCCGCCTGCGCGCGGATCTTCGAAAACTTTTTCCAGGAAGGCGGGCGCTCCTTCAAGGTGCATTTCCGGCTGCGCCCGCCGATGATCGGGGTGGGTGCGCCGATCGGTCATTTTCTGCCCGAGGTTGCGCAGCTGCTGGGAGCGCAGACCCTGCTGCCCGAGTTTCACGACGTCGCCAACGCGGTCGGCGCCATCACCAGCCGGGTGAGCATCCGACGGCAGGTGGCCATCAAGCCAGATTCGGCCGGCGGCTTTTACATCGAGGGATTGCCCGGCAGCCGGAGGTTCGATGACCTGGATGCCGCGGAGGGGTATGCCCAGGCTTCTCTGGCGAAAGACATCCGCCGCCTGGCAGCCCAGGCCGGCACTCGTCAGACCGCCGTGCAGATGACCTTCACGGACGTCACGGCCAAAGCCGCCCTTGGCGAGGAGATCTTCATCGAGAGACTGGTAGCCGCAGAGCTGCACGGAACGCCGGATCTCATTCCCTGCAATTGAAGAACGAAAATGCCCTCTCGCGGCTCGCCGGCCGGCCTCCCGGCGACCCCCCAAAAGGGCTGCTGCAGACCCGCGTGAATCTCGGCTCTAACCGCGCCGGAGGGGAAAGCACCATGACCGGTTCCACGCCGGTTCGACATCATCTCGCAGCCTATCTGTCCGTTGTTACAGCAGCTTGCTGCTGGGCCACTTCGGGGATCTTCATCAAGCTGATCATGAGCCACAGCGAGACCTCGGCCATCGCGCTGGCCTTCTGGAGGGACCTGGCGACGTTCCTGGCCATGCTCGCGCCCGCTGTTTTCCTCCGCGGCCACGCCTCGCGCCTGCGACGTGAGGACTGGTCCTGGGTGGCTGCCCTGGGCATCAGCCTCGGCCTCTTCCATGCCGGGTTGAATTTTGCGGTCTTTCTGAACGGAGCGGCCGTGACCGCCATCCAGCAGACGGCCATGCCGGCCATCGTCATCGTGGTCGAGCGGATCGTCTGGCGGGAAACATTGACCCGCCGGAAGATCGCCGCCATTATACTGATTGCCGCGGGGACGATTCAGATGTCGGGGCTGACGGCCGACGGAAAAGCGGACGTCTCGACGGCGGGTATCCTGGCCGGCTTCTCCGTCCCTGCGCTCTATGCCGCCTGGAGCCTTTTGGGAAAAAGGATGCGCCGGGATTATGATCCCCTGCCGATCCTCACCCACGCCTTCGGGGTTGCGGCCCTGGTGCTGCTCCCGTTCCAGTTCCACTCGGCTCACCCCTGGCCGGTTGCAGGCAGCATCTGGATGTGGTTCGCCGGGCTGGTGGCCCTGTCCACCGTAAGCCCCTTCTTGATCTATACGTTCGGCCTGGGGAAGCTGCCGGCCGGGGTGGTGACCATTATCGCGATGTCGGAAATCGTCTTCTCTTCAATGCTGGCCTATCTCTTCCTGAACGAAACCTTGGCGTTGAGGGAAATCCTCGGCGCCGGGGTGATCGCTGCAGGCATCGTGTCCCTGTTCTTCCCCTGCAGCCGGACCCCAACGAACAGATCCTGACTGCTTGGAAACGGCAGGCCGTATGCGAGGAAAAAGCCCCAGACCACCCAAGACCATGCGGGCCATGCTGCTGACCGGCTTCGGCGGCTACGAGAAGCTGCACTATCGGCCGGACGTCCCCGTGCCGGCGCCGGGCGGCGACGAGGTGCTCGTGGAGGTGGCGGCCTGCGGTGTGAACAACACCGATATCTGGACGCGTGAAGGCGCATACGGAACCGGCACCCGGTCCGGATGGCGCGGCGGCGCTTTCGGATTCCCGCGGATCCAGGGAGCCGATATCGTCGGCCGCATCGCGGCGGTCGGCGCCGGTGTCCCCCGGGACCGCCTGGGGGCGCGGGTGATGGTCAACCCCACCCTCTACGCCGGGGCCGGGGACGGCCTTTTTGAAGCGGCCTTCATCGGCAGCGAGAGAGACGGCGGGTTTGCGGAATTCGCATGCGTCCCGGATTCGAATGCGCATGCGATCGAATCCGGACTCAGCGACCCGGAGCTGGCCACGTTCATGACCGCCTATCTCACCGCCGAGCACATGCTCAATCGCGCAACGGTGACGGCGGATGAGACGGTCCTCGTCACCGGGGCCTCGGGCGGCGTTGGTTCGGCTCTGGTCCAGCTGGCGCGGCTGCGCGGCGCCCGAGTGATCGCCGTCATCGGGAAAGGCAAGGAGGGGCCGCTGGAAAAGCTCGGCGTCGCCGGCGTTATTTTCAGGGGCGAAACGGATTTTCGCAGCGCCCTCGAGAGCCAGCTGTCGTCAAGCACGGTGGACGTCGTCGCCGATGTCGTCGGCGGGGAGCAGTCCCCCCGCGTGATCGATCTTCTCAGAGCGGGCGGGCGCTATGTTACCGCCGGTGCCATCGCCGGGCCGATGGTGACGATCGACTGGCGGACGATTTATCTGAGACACCTGACGCTCTTTGGATCGACGGTGGGAACCCAGCGCGAGTCCCGGCGCATCGTGGATTACATCGCCTCCGGCCGGCTCACGCCCCTGCTCGCCGGCGTCTACCCGCTGGAGCAGCTCGTGCAGGCGCAGAAGGCCTTCAAAGAGAAATCCCATTTCGGCAAACTGGTGATCGTTCCATAGGTGGACAACGTATGGGCATGGTCGGTATTCAGCACGCGCCATACGAATACGGCACACTCCAACCGACGGTGTTCCGCATGCTCGCCTGCATCGAGCGCCTGCGGATCGAACCGGGCATGCGGGTGCTCATCAAGCCCAATTTCCTCATGCCCGCCCGGCCCGAGTGGGCGTTGACCACCCATCCCCTGGTGGTGCGGGCGGCGGTCGAGTACGTGCTCCATAAGGGCGCAAAGCCGCTCGTCGCCGACAGTCCGGGCCTGGGAAGCTTCGAGCGCCTCATCCGCCTGGGCGGCTACGCCGACGCGCTGCTCGGTCTCGACGTCGAGCTGCGTCCCTTCAAGGAAACGGCCCAGGTGGACATCGGCGAGCCCTTCGGAAAGATCGACATCGCCCGGGAGGCGCTGGAAGCGGATGCGCTGATCAACCTGCCCAAATTGAAGACCCACGCCATGATGCTGCTGACGCTGGGGGTCAAAAACCTCTTCGGCTGCGTCGTCGGGCTCGCCAAGGTGCGGTGGCACATGCGCAGCGGCGTCAACCGCCACCTGTTCGCGCGGCTGCTGGTCCAGATCCAGCGGGCGGTCCATCCCGCCGCCACGCTGGTGGACGGCATATTGGGCATGGAAGGACAGGGGCCGGGCCGCAGCGGGACGCCGCGGCGACTGGGAGTGCTGGTGGCCGGCGCGAGCGCCCCGGCCGTGGACGTGGCGGTCTGCCGCCTGCTGCAGCTACCGGCCGATCGGCTGCCGACGCACCGGGCGGCGGTGGAGCTGGGACTGGCACCCCGCGAGGTCGTCATAAGCGGCGATTTCAAGCCGGTAGGGGATTTCAAGCTGCCCGTTCTGGGGCCATTGACCTTTGGCCCGCGGAGGCTCGAACCCCTCATTCGCAGGCACTTCGTCCAGCGTCCGGTGGCCGATCCCGTCAAGTGCCGCATGTGCGGCGAGTGTTGGCGTCACTGCCCGGTCCAGGCCATCGCGCCTTGCGCGGAGGCGGTCGGTTTCGACTACAACCGCTGCATCCGCTGCTATTGCTGCGTGGAGATGTGTCCCCACGGGGCGCTGGCCGCGGTCGAAACCGGTCCGGCCAAGGCGGTCCGGCATCTGGCGGCCATGCGCGACCGCTTCGCCCACCGCCTGGGCCGCGGGGCGGGCCGGAGGATGCGGCGTTCGGCGCATTGACTTTGGAGGGTGATTTGGGTATCGGTGTGCGGACCGCAGATCCATTCGGCAATAAAAACTGGAGGAATCCAATATGGCGGGCATCAACAAGGTGATAATTGTCGGAAACCTCGGGGCGGATCCCGAAGTTCGCTACACCCCCAGCGGCTCGGCGGTTGCCAATTTCAGCGTCGCCACCTCTGAATCGTGGAAGGACAAGAATACGGGCGAAAAAAAGGAGCGCACCGAGTGGCACCGGATCGTCGTATGGGGCAAGCTCGGCGAGCTCTGCGGCGAATACCTGTCCAAGGGTCGTCAGGTTTACGTCGAAGGCCGGCTTCAGACGCGCTCCTACGACGACAAAGATGGCGTGAAACGCTACATGACCGAAATCATCGCCACGGATGTTCAGTTCCTGGGATCGAAGGAATCCGGCGGCGGACGCCCTGCTGGGGGCGGCGCGCCGCCGCGGGACTCCTTCGGAGGCCCGGGGGCGCCTCCTGCCGATGACGATATTCCCTTCTGACCGGATCGGGAATGTCCGGCAGCGTTTACTTTCCGATGTCGTCCCACCCGGCGGAGGGGTTGCCTGAGGGCCGGAATTCGGCGGTTAGCCGCCCCCCATTTGGAACGGTTTCGCTGCACTGTCTGTCGAACGGCTGCATCGAAAGCTCCTGAAAACCAGCCAAAGACGTCATTCCGAGCCGCCGGTCTGCCCTGCGGGCTCCGTCTTGACCGCACGCAACCGCCGGAATTTTTTCTGCAGCGAATCCATATAGAGGTAGAAGACCGGCGTCACGAAAAGCGTCAGCATCTGGGAGAAGAACAGGCCGCCGACCACCGCCAGGCCCAACGGCCGGCGCGACTCGCCGCCGGCGCCCCAGCCGATGGCGATGGGGATGGTTCCCACCAGAGCGGCGATGGTGGTCATCATGATCGGCCGGAACCGCACGATGCAGGCCTCATAAATCGCCTCTTGCGGCGGTTTGCGATCGACGCGCTGGGCCTCCAGGGCGAAATCGATCATGATGATGCCGTTCTTCTTGACGAGCCCCACCAGCAGCACCAGCCCCACGAAGGAATAGATATCAAGCTGGGCGTTGAAAAGAAACAGCGTGGCGAGCGCCCCCGCACCTGCCAGCGGGAGGGCCGAGAGGATGGTAAGCGGGTGGATGAAGCTCTCGTATAGAATACCGAGCACGATGTAGATCACCACGATGGCCACCACCAGCAGCAGACCCAGGTTGCGGATCGAGGATTCGAACACCTGGGCCGTCCCCTGGAAATTAGCCGTGACGGTGGCCGGCAGGGTCCGGCGGGCAAGGTCGTTGAGAGCCGCCACGGCATCGCCCAAAGCAAACCCGGGCGCCAGGTTGAAGGAAACGGTGACCGACGGCAGCTGCCCGCTGTGGTTGATGGTCAGGGGGCCGTAGCCGCGGGTGATTCTGGCGACGGCATCGAGCGGTACCAGCGTCCCTCCGGATGACCGTACGTAGAGCAGCGACAGGGCCGAGGCATCCAGCTGGTACTCGGGTTTCAGCTCCAGGATCACCTGGAACTGGTTGGTGTCGGCATAGATCGTCGAGACCTGCCGGGTGCCGTAGGCGCTGTAGAGGGCATCCTCGATCTGGGCGGCCGTGACGCCCAGCGACGCGGCCTTGTCCCGGTCGATCTCGATATTGATCTGCGGGTTTTTGATCTGCAGGTCGGTCGTCACGTCCTGAAACCCCGGCAGCGCCTGAACCCCGGCGGCGAGCTGCGGCGCTGCGCGGTAGAGCTCACCGACGTCCGGGCCCTGCAGGGTGTACTGATACTGGCTCTTGGTCACCCGGCCGCCCAGCGAGATGGCTGCCGGGTTCTGCAGGAAGGCGCGGATTCCGGGCACCTGGGCCATTTGCTGGCGCAGCCGCTGAATGATGGCATCGGCCGAAAGCTCCCGCTCCGCACGGGGCTTGAGCCGAATGACCAGGAAGCCGCTGTTGCTGCCGGTGATGCTGCCGGCGCGGGCGCCCGCGCTGGACATGAAGGCCGCGACGTTGGGCTCCTGCTTGGCGATCGCCGCAAGCGACTGCTGCTGCTGCCGCATGGCTTCCCAGGAGATGCCTTCCGCAGCTTCGGTCAGACCGTAGATGAGCGACCGATCCTCGGTGGGGATAAACCCCTTGGGCACCGCCCGGAACAGCCAGACCGTGGCAACCAGGACCAGGACCAGGAAGATCATCGTGAGGCGGCGGTGCTCTAGAAACCATCGCAGGCTGCGCCGGTAGAGGTCCAGCATCCCCTCGTAGATGGTCTCGGAGGCCCTGTAGAGCTGGCTGGGCGGCTGTTCGGAGTGCGGCCGCAGGAAGCGGCTGCACAGCATCGGCGTGAGGGTGAGCGAGATCACCCCCGAGATGAGGATGGCCACGGCGATCGTGACGGCGAATTCGCTGAAGAGCCGGCCCAGGATGCCGCCCATGAACAGGATGGGGATGAAGACCGCCACGAGCGACAGCGTCATCGACACGATGGTGAAACCGATCTCCCGCGAGCCGATCAAGGCCGCCTTCACCGGTCCGGCGCCCATCTCGATGTGCCGCACGATGTTTTCGAGCATCACGATCGCGTCGTCCACAACGAAGCCGACCGCCAGAATCATGGCCATCAGCGACAGGTTGTCGATGTTGTACCCCAGCAGGTACATCACCATGAAGGTGCCCACCATCGACATCGGGATCGCCAGGCTGGGGATCAGCGTGTAGGACAGCCGCCGCAGGAAAAGAAAAATGACGAGCACCACCAGGACCAGGGTGAACAGGAGGGTGAACTGCACGTCGTGCACCGACTCCCGGATGGACTGCGAGGAGTCGTAGAGAATCTGCAGGGACACCGACGCGGGCAGCTGGGCCTGAAACACCGGCAGAAGCTTCTTGACCGCCGAGGCCACCTCGACCGTGTTCGTTCCCGGCTGGCGCTGGACCGCCAGCACGATCGCGCGCTGGTCGATGTACCAGGCCGCGGTCTTGTTGTTCTCGACGCTGTCGAACACGGCCCCGATGTCGCCCAGCCTCACCGGCCGTCCGTCGCGGTAGGTGACGATGATGGATCGGTAGGGTTCGGCCGTGAACAGCTGACCGCTCGCCTGGACGGTGAAGGCCTGCTGAGGGCCGTAAAGGGTCCCGGTCGGCAGGTTGACGTTGGCCTTGCTCACCGCTTCGGCCACCTGGTCGATTCCGATGCCGCGCGAGGCCATTTCCTTGGGGTCGAGCTGAATCCGCACCGCGAACTTCTGGGCTCCGAACACCTGCACCTGGGCGACCCCGCTCACCATGGAGATGCGCTGGGCCATGAGCGTTTCGCCGTATTCGTTCAGGGCGTAGAGCGGCAGCGTGGGCGAGGTCAGGGCGATGCGCAGGATCGGCTGATCGGCCGGGTTGACCTTGCGGAAGTACGGCGGTACCGGCATTTCCTTGGGCAGATTGCGGGCCGCCCGCGAGATGGAGACCTGCACGTCCTGGGCGGCGGCGTCGATGTTGCGGTGCAGGGCGAATTGCAGGGTAATTTGGGTGCTGCCCAGCGAACTCGTGGAGGTCATCGAATCCAGGCCGGCTATCGAAGAGAACTCGCGCTCGAGGGGCGTGGCGACGGCCGAGGCCATCGTGTTGGGGTTGGCGCCGGGAAGCGACGCCGTGACCTGAATGGTCGGGAAATCGACGTTGGGCAGATCGCTCACCGGCAGCTTGGTGTAGGCCAGGATTCCGAAAATGAGGACGGACGCCATCACCAGCGTTGTCATGATCGGCCGGCGAATGAAAAGCTCTGAGAAATTCATGAAATCGGTCCGGAATGCCTTTCAGCTTGCGGCCGGGGGAGCGGCATTTTGCCGCGATCGAAAGCAGTTGAATCGCGGCTGGAAGCCGCTCCCGCCGAAATTCGCTAAGACTCGGACATCTGCACCCTGGCCCCGGGCACCAGCCGCAGATGCCCTTCCGTGACCACCCGCTCGCCGGCCGCGAGGCCCGTGTCGATCACCACATCGTCGCCGACGCTAACCCCCGGCGTTACCGGCCGGGACTCCACGCTCATGTCCGGCTTCACGACATAGACGAATTGGCCGTCCTGCCCGACCTGAACGGCCACCGCCGGAACGACCACGGCGTCGCTCCGGGTGGTCAGGGTCAGGGTCGCCGTCACGAACTGGCCGGGCCAGAGCAGGCGGTCCTGGTTGGCGAATGATCCCTTGAGCAGCACGGTCCCCGTCTGGGTGTTCACCTTGTTGTCCAGGAAGCTCAGCGTGCCGGCTTCGGGTTTCGCCATGCTCCCGGGGATCTCCGCCTCCACCTTCAAAGGGCCGGCCGCCATGTGGGTCTTGATATCGGATAAATGCTGCTGGGGAACTGCGAACCCCACGTGGATCGGCATGATCTGCATGATCTCCACCATGCCGCTCTTGTCGTCGTTGGCCTTGATCTGGGCGCCTTCGTCCACGAGCAACCGGCCGGTTCGTCCCGTCATGGGCGCCCGGATGTAGCAGTACTCGAGGTTCAGCTGCGCCCGCTCCAGGGCGGCCCGGTCGGCGGCCACCGTCGCCTTCAGCGCCTCGGCGTTGGCACGGAACTGTTCGAACTTGTCGCTGCTGACATAATTCTTGGCGACCAGCTCGGCATAGCGCTTGGCGTCGAGATCCGCCTTGTCCGCCAGTGCGGCGTCGCGTGCGAGCCGGGCGCGGGCCTCCTTGATGGCCGCCTCGTGAGGCCGCGGGTCGACCGTGAACAGCAGGTCGCCCCTCTGGACGTCCTGGCCCTCACGGAAGTGGACCCCCACCAGCTGGCCGTCGATCCGCGATTTGATCGATACCGCGGCAAACGCTTCGACGTTCCCGACCGCCCGCAGCT
>Ga0209594_1001785_pt1 | contig 10467 bp, 8 predicted proteins | sample AshMeaCrysSpring_FD_184126 | JGI IMG/M metagenome (GOLD analysis project Ga0209594, IMG submission 184126) | Groundwater microbial communities from Big Spring, Nevada to study Microbial Dark Matter (Phase II) - Ash Meadows Crystal Spring... | ecosystem: Environmental > Aquatic > Deep subsurface >...
AAAGGAACATTGTCGGTATGGCCTTCAACCATGAATTCGATGTCTGGCTGAGCTTTCAGTACAGTTGCTACTTTACCGAGTACCTCTTTAGCACGGTCAGTGATATCATAGCTGCCGGATTTGAACAGGAGTTTATCGGAGATATCGATGAATACAACGCCTTTGTCAACTTTAATGTTGATGTCCTGATCGTCCATATTCCCAATAGCACCCTTGAGATTCATAACCAGTGCCATATTCAGGGAATCTTTTCTTGCCATTTGGGTCTGGAGATCTTGGATATAAGCATCTTTCATACCGAGGTTTTCCATAGACTTCTTGATGCTTTCAGCCTGGGCTCCAGAGATCACAGCCATGTCTTCGAGTTGTTTGAGAGCCTGCGTATTGTTTTGCTTCAGATAGTCAACTTGCTTTTTCAGGCCGTCAATTTCTGCTTCATTTGCGGCCCTTTTTCTTTCCAGTTCGGCTTTCTCGTCTCTACACGCAGCAAGATCATTTTGTACGCCTTTATAGGAGGTATTCAATTCGTCATAATTCTTTTGAAGAGATTTGAACTTACCGCTGCTTACGCAGGAAAAAAGCAGCATTGAGGAAACTGCAATAAGGGTCAATTTTTGCCATTTCATACGCGATTGATTTTTGGACTGTCAAGATACATAAATATCACGCTCAATATGTCTAACTTGTAGCTGTAAAATATGTTAAATGAGGAAAATCATATTTCTGGTATTTGCGGTTACTGCAGTATCAGTAAAAGCACAGAAACTTGCATCTGGCGGGCCTTTGAAACCGGCACAGGCCAACATGGATATCCGTCATTATAAAATCGTTCTGGATGTAAACCCGGATTCAGCTTCTTATCGAGGGTATACCGAAATTGATCTTACACTGTCTAAAGCATATCCGCTTTTGGAGTTCGATCTGGACGGGGCTTTTGCTATCTCAAAAATTAACGTCAACGGCAAACCGAAACCTTTCATCCATGCGAATGGGTTGATACGCATATATGCAGATCTCAATTTCCCGACTCGTGCTGAGACCGAATTTCAAGCCGGAAATACTAAGGTCCGCATCGAATATGGCGGTAAACCTCATATTGCCGCACGACCACCCTGGGACGGCGGGATACAGTGGTCAAAAGACAGTTTGGGCAGGTGGTGGATAGCTCAGAGTTGTCAGGAAGATGGCGGGGACCTTTTCTTTCCCTGTAAGGACCATCCTTCAGATGAACCTAATGAGGGTGCAGATATGATCATTACTGTTCCCAAAGGCATGGTGGTTGCGGGCCCCGGCATTCTGCAGAAAACTACCACCAAGGGCAAAAAATCCACGTATCATTGGAAAACCAATTACACCATCAGTAATTACTGTATTGTTTTCAATGCAGGTTACTATGCTGTAGAGAAAAGAACCTATACTTCTGTAGACGGGAATAAAATTCCCATGGAATATTATGTACTAGACTACAATAAGCACCGGGCGGCTTACCACCTGGACCTGTTAGAAAGATCGACTAAAATGCTCGAGAAATATTTCGGTGAATATCCTTGGGCAAAGGAAAAGATCGGCATTGTAGAAACACCGCATTTAGGCATGGAGCACCAAACCATGAATGCCTATGGCAACCAGTATAAATATACCAAGGTGGGTTCGGTAGATTTCGATTGGTTAATGCATCATGAATTCGGCCATGAATGGTGGGCCAACAAAGTAAGTAATAAAGATTGGGCCGATATGTGGATACAGGAAGGCATCTGTTCTTTCGGAGATCACCTTTTCACTGAAGACTTTGGAGGAAGGGAAGCCTACCTGAGAAGATTCAGACAAACGGCTGTAGCAACTCAGAATAAACTCCCGATAGTCCAGGGCGATGTGGTTGACTCCAGGCAGGCATATCATTCCGATATCTATGGTAAGGGAGCTCTTTTCATGCACACGCTCAGGTATGTTTTAGGCGATGATGTTTTCTTTCCTGCTTTGAGATCTTTTGCCACTGACCCCAGGTACACCTACGATAACGTGGTTGTCACATCAGATGTGCTGAACCATTTCAATGGAGCATCTGGAAAAAACCTGACACCCCTATTCAAACTTTTCATTTATTCTACAGACAAACTTGGCATCAGTATAAAGCAGGTTGTTGGAAACTCATATTCCGTGAAGCTGGATAATCTGGACATGACTATTCCTGTGGAGGTCCAGACCTCATCGGGGGTTAAAAAACTGATGTTATCAGGGAAACCTGTAACTGTGCAGTCCGAGACCATGCCGATTGTTGACGCTGATGGATACTATCTAAAGAAGGTGAGCTATGAGTAGGAGGTTGTTGGTTGTAGTGAAACTTGCGTTAGAACCTAAAACCTAGAACCTACCACCTGGTCTTTCTCGGACTCTGCCTTCACAAAAGCTGCCCTTCGCGGAGCAGGCATTTCTGAATGTTCACCTTTCACAGCTTTCCAGATCACTTCACTGAATTCGAGATCGGGGAGTTGATCTTCTTTACTGAAATCCCAACCCGCGCTTTTCCTGGCAGAAGCGGTGTTGGGGTTTTTATTCAGCTCGTTGAAATCTATGTTTGAAGGCCGGGCAACAAAAGGAGTAAGGTTGGCATTTGAAGTGAAGCTTCGCCACATAGATGTGGCAGCAGCATCGTATTGTGACATGGGAGGAAGACCGAGTATCAATTCCATAGTCCTTAACATGGAAGATGTAGAATACATGGTGTGATCTATGAATCCTCTTTTCACAAATCCCCCGGCCACATAAGCTGTTGTGCGGTGCGCATCCACATGGTCAGGGCCATTCTGTGCATCGTCTTCAATAATGAATACGGCTGTCTCTTTCCAGATAGGCGATTTGGAAAGATATTCAATGAACATCCCGACGGCCAGGTCATTATCGGCTACATGTGCCCGTGGGGTTGGCCTTCCTACCCTTAATCCTTCGGTGTGATCATTGCCGAAGCGGATGGAATTGAAGCGCGGAACATTGTTTGCAGCAAGCAGTGAATCGAATTCTCTTTTCCACTGGTAGAACCTGGTAGTATCTCTTATCGAGAGGTCATAGCCTGAATAGTAACTGCAGAAATTTCCCTCTAACACAGGGATATTGGCTTTGCCATCGTCCACAAATTCACCGTACGACCTGAAGCTGACGCCGTTGCGTTTGCAATTATCCCAGCAGAAACCGTTCTTGTTATTAGCGATCTCTCGGTTGCCTTCACCGTCATACCTTCCTCCACGTCCGCCATAATTGGTTGGCCAATGCTTCTCGAGATAGTCCGTTGCGTATGCGCCCATTGTCCAGTTGTGGCCATCCATACTCACTTCACCATCGCAATAGATATTATCCAGCAGTACGAATTCTTTTACGAGTGCATGTTGGTTAGGAGTTACATGTTCGCCAAACAGCAGTAAGCTGGTGTCACCATTTCCGCCAGGTACATCAGACAATACCTGGTCGTACGTGCGGTTTTCCTTGATCACATAGAACACATATTTGATGGGCGAGGGGTCACCCACTTTCATAGGTATGGGATTACCCACCTCACCTGCCGCAAGGGTTTCTTTCTCCTTTGTGAATGGTGAGTTGCTGTACACTGCTTTTGAATAGGTAGCCAGGAGTTTTTCATCTGGTTCATCAATGATGGACATGGTGCCCTTGAATAGTCCGCCGATGTATTGAACCTCTTTAGGTTTTGACGTATCACCCTGGTGGCGGATAACGGCTTGCCTTGGATTGACGGGGCTTGGGCCATATGGATTGGATTGTGAGCTGAAGCCCTTACCGTTGCTGACAAATATTTTCTTATCGACCACTTTAATGTTGGTAGGATACCAGCCTGTGGGAATGAAACCTTCGGATTCAGAAGATCCGGGTTTCTCTATATCAAAGACCGAAAGGCAATTGTTATCGGCATTAGCCACATACAGTGTTTTCTCATCTGCGCTGAGCGCCACCGCATTGGAAGTTGAACCCGCGGGGGCATTTGGATAGAGTGCGGCGTTCAGTGTTTCAATGACTTTTCCTTCTGTGGTGTTAATGACAGACACTGAGTTATCATTTGCATTTGCAACAAAAAGATATTTACCGTCTTTCGTCATGCACATTTCATTGGGGTGATCACCCACGGCCCATTCTTTTTTTCTTTGGCTTACCAGATCCCACACTAGGATCTTTGCGCTGCCCCATAGAGATATGTACAGGGTATTTTTATCCGGCGACAATAATGCAGTATAAGCTTCGGATCCAAGTGAGATCTGTTGCTGGACCTGCTTTGTTTTCAGGTTGATGATATAAAGACTGTTATTGTCTTTCGTGACTACGTACATCAATTGTTTTGCATCATCGATCTCAATGCCGGCGGGGGAGATCCTGTTGGGCCATTTTTTGCCGAGTTTGATACTATCACGCAAAGCAAGTTTGTTATTGGTGATGCCGAATTCAAGGATCCAGTTATCGTTACCACCTGATGCATACAATGTTTTTTCATCCGCGCTGAACTTCAGCCCGTACCATGATTTTGGCACAGTTTCCGAGTGAAGGACTTTTTCAGTTTTTGGGTCAATCAGTTGTATGGATTGAACGCTTTGGCCGTTATTGGTGACGGCCATAAATTTTTTCGATTTCGATACCGCTATATTAAGTGGTAGATCACCCAGTGGGAAACTTCTTCCGGCAGGAGAGAGCGACCAGCCGTTGGGAAGCTGCACTTGTTTTGGTAATTGGGCCTGGGTGAATGTGGTGGTGATCAGACTGAATAACGCGAGTAATCTTTTCATGCCATTAAGGTAGAGAAAATGATCATTTCTTCCACCGATATTGATTTCTTTGAATGGTTTCCCCTGTGGTCATGTATTGGACAACCTTGGTCATAGTGAAACTGGTATCGCTGATCACAATGATCTGTTTAATAATAGCAGGTTTGCTGCCGTCTTCACCACGTGTCTCGATAATTAATTTTATGTTACCATTTTCATCAACGGTCCTCTCAAGCAGTTTTTCTCCGTTGATCCGCGTGCCATCAGCGCTTATGCGTACCTGGTCTTTATTGTTATGTGACTTCTCTTCGGGATAATTGTAGGACATCTGCACCAGTTTCATGTCATCTTTCAGTTTTACTTCGAGGTCGCAGGGCATCACTACCTCTTTTCCACTCTTATAATCTTTGTATGCAAGAACGCCTTTCCAGTTCCCTTGGATCTTCTTAAGATCATCCTGTTGTATGGCTGGTTGTTGCGCGAAGCATTGAAATGAACAGAGTATGAGGAATGTTGCGATGGCTGGTTTAATTATAGGGTTAGAAGAAAGATCGAATTTCTTTTTTAAAATGAGTGCGTCGATTGAGAACATGCCACCACCAGCAGCACTGCAGAGTATATAACACCAGAAATAGAGTTGTTGGAAGTACATGCCAGTGAGCGGTTCCGGTTCACTATACCAGAGGAATGAAATGACCAGGAACTGGAAAGCAAGTTGGATAGAAGCAAAACGGGTAAGCAGGCCGAATGCGATCATCAACCCGCCGATAAACTCGCCCCAGGAAGCCGCCATGGCCCAGAACTGGGGTGAGGGGTAAGTGAAGCCAAGGGAAGCTACCTGTTCCGAAAACCAACCGGGTGCCAGGATATTTTTCATTTTTGGATAACCGGCATGGATGGCTATACTTAGGCCAACATGTAATCTGAAAAACAGGTAGGCGATATTAAAGGATTTATTATTTCCGGTTGTAGAGCCGAACAGAAACTGGGCAACAGAATTTTTCATGATCATTTGTTTGATGTTTACGATGCCGTAAAACTCATCAAACAAAACGCCTCAGTCGACTCAAAATAAGATCTAAGACCTCTTTAATAGTGTTCAAGTTAATTTGATACGTTCTGGGCCATCCATTCTTTGGGGCTCATCGATGTAAGTTTCTTGAAGCTTCTGTTGAAAGTGGCTTTACTGTTGAAGCCTGAATCCAGGGCAATGCCCAAAAGTGTTTGGTTCCGGTGTTCGCCCAATTTCAGTTTAGCCATCAGTTCGCGGATACGATATTCATTAATAAAGTCGTTGAAATTCAGCCCGAACCCTTCGTTGATCAGTTTAGAAAGGACGGCTGGGGTGGTTGTCAATTGTTTGGCAAGGTCGTTCAAAGAAAGCTCCGGTTCCAGGTATGGCTTATTGATGGCCAGGTGTTCAAGGAGCAGAGCCCTCAGTGATTCGTCTACCGGCTGCGATTTATTGGCAACTTCGGTCATGGCTAGGGTGGAAGGCGGGTCGCTTTCAGGTATGAAATGAAGCCTGTAGATATTCCTGTTGACTGACAGCAGGCCGGATATGCTGATATAGAATATGATGATGCCCATACAGAAATAGGCATACCAGTCAATCGTGTACCTGTTGGTGGCTGGGATAAGAATGCCAAGTATTTCGAAGACAACAAAGATGACAATGGCTGCACCAACGGCATATAGGATATTTCGTATCCATTCGAATTCAATGATATCAGTAGTCGAGAAGTTTTCGCTGATATATTTTCGATAGTTTGTGTACAGTTTACGGGTAAGGAACAGGTAATAGAAAAAAGAGAGATAGCTGATGATCTGGGCTGGAGTTGATCGAAGGATGTCGGCCCAAGGTCCTTTTGTACCGTATTGATTGTATTCTTCTTTTGGGAACGGGAAGAAGATGGCAAAATCTACAGCGAGTTTAATCCAACAGAGGCTGAAAAAGACCAGCGGCAGTATTAAATGGGGAAGATGTTTTGCTGAGAATTTGAAATCAGCATCTGTAAGGCTGAGGAAGTAGAAATACAGGGTTGGTCCGATCCAGATGGTTGTTTCAAATGGAAAATAGAACATGAAACTGGTGTAAGCGTCATGGGTATCATACCAACCTGCAAATCCAAGCATCCAGAATGCAACTTTGATGGTACACAGCAGGATCAGGAATGCGAGCAGTTTATCGCTCAGCCTTTCGTCGCGGACACCTCGGATGAACAAGATCAGGGTCATGATCAGTCCCTGGAAAAACGCTGGGAGCAACAGGCTGCTGTAGAAGTTGAAATAGAAAAGCATGGGCTTATCGAAAATAGAGGAAATCAGCTTTAATAACTTTTGCATGCGTGCTGAAGTTGCGGTATCATGGTCTCAAATCATGATTTGAGATGAAATTGGATAAAAAAAGACCGTCCTACAAACGTGGGACGGCCTTTTAAATATTTAAACCAGGAGGTCTATCAGAGTACCAGCACGCCTTTAGCAACGAACTGGACTTCTTTCCTGGGTTCTTTGATCTTCTTGATCTCTTCGTCTGATTTACCAGCGTCCTTAGCGTAGTGCTGGAGTTGTTTCACCGACACTTCTTTCACGATGGCCTCGCCATCCAGGACAACTTCTTTGCCCACGATGTTCTTTGGCATGAAATACTTGTAGTCTTTGAACTTGACCATCAGGTTTTCACCATTCGCCTGCTCCACTTTCATCCAACAGCCTTTCTCCTGGCATACTTCAACCACTTTTCCCTGGATCTTACCGCTGAATTTATCGTTGGTCATTTTGGAACCGAGTTCATTTACGGCAATGGCACCTTCGGCGGTAGTGCCTGCGCCATAGGTTACTCCTTTCGCCGCCGGGGTAGGGTCCTGTGCATATAAGAAAGCACTAAAACTCATGGCGAAAAGGAATACGAATACATGTTTCATAGCATAAAATTTAAGTCAGTAAAGATATCATCTAAAGTTTGAAACAATATAATCTACATGAACGGTAGGACAAATGCGTTTTTTCCCGTTATATTCATAGAAGCAAACAGTACCGCAATAGTACTTGATTTCTCATGTTCCCCCAGTTGTTCCCAGCCGGGGGATTTTTATGTTCCGACCCCGGACTTTCTATGGTGAAAAAACTAAAAATTTTGGTGGAAAAAATGCTAAAAAAATTAGTGTTGATAAAATATTTCCCCTACCTTTACTTTAACATTTACATTGGAAACCAAAATTTTAAGACATGTCGAACGAAAAACTCAAGGCGCTGAAACTCACTCTGGATAAGATCGAAAAGGATTTTGGGAAGGGGAGTGTAATGATGATGAATGAAAAGGGTGACCACGTTCAGGAAGTGATTTCGACCGGATCTATAGGCTTGGATATTGCACTTGGAATTGGCGGCTTACCGAAGGGCAGGGTGATCGAGATCTACGGCCCTGAAAGTTCGGGTAAAACGACCGTGGCTACTCACGTGATCGCGGAAGCCCAGAAGAAAGGCGGTATTTGTGCCATTATAGATGCGGAACATGCGTTCGACAGTGCATATGCCCAGAAGTTGGGTGTGGATGTAGACAATTTGCTGATCTCTCAACCGGATTATGGAGAGCAGGCGTTGGAAATAGCTGACAGGTTGATTTTGTCCGGCGCACTTGATGTTGTGGTGATCGATTCCGTGGCAGCATTGGTACCGAAAGGTGAATTGGAGGGTGAGATGGGTGACAGCAAGATGGGTCTGCAGGCGAGGTTGATGTCCCAAGCTTTACGCAAACTGACAGCGACTATTTCTAAGACCAATACGATTTGTATTTTTATAAACCAGCTGAGGGAAAAGATCGGTGTGATGTTTGGAAACCCTGAAACCACCACGGGTGGTAATGCACTGAAGTTTTATGCTTCGGTTCGTTTAGATATCCGTCGTATTGCCCAGATCAAAGATGGTGATGAGGCTGTTGGTAACAGGGTGAAGGTGAAAGTAGTGAAGAACAAAGTGGCTCCGCCTTTCCGTGCAGCGGAATTCGACATCATTTTCGGGGAAGGAATTTCCAAGACCGGTGAGATCCTGGATCTGGGCGTGGAGTTGGGAATAGTGGGAAAGAGTGGATCCTGGTTCAGTTATAACAATGATAAGCTTGGACAGGGAAGGGATACGGTAAAGCAATTGCTGATCGATAATCCTGAACTGGCCAATGAAATAGAAACCAAGATCAGGGAAAAGATCAAAGAAACAACTGCAGGGGCGGCCTAATCAATTAGCGAATTAGCTGATTGTCGGATTGGCGGATTCTTGGGATGTATTTTTGGTCAGATTCATGGTCATCAATACATCCTCAAATGGTAAGAACATTGAATAAGAGCAAGCGCATTGCTCTTGTTGCCCATGATAACAAGAAAAAGGACCTGGTTGAATGGTGCGTCTACAACAAAAAGGTTTTAGCGGGTCATAAACTGATTGCTACCGGAACCACCGGGAAGTTATTGAGTGAGAAACTGGATACGAAAGTCCGGCGCTTGCTCAGTGGGCCTCTCGGTGGCGACCAGCAGATCGGCTCCATGATCGCAGAAGGCAAGGTCGATATCCTGATCTTTTTCTGGGATCCCATGGAGGCTCAGCCTCATGATCCGGATATCAAAGCACTACTCCGCTTAGCCGTCACCTGGAACCTACCTTTTGCCTGCGACCGTGCTACGGCCGACTTCCTCCTCACGTCTCCATTGATGCATGACGATTACGAATGCATGATACCCGACTACGACCAGTATCTTAAGCGTAAAGTATAAGGGAATGGTTGAGTTGAGACATTGGCAATGGTCGGACAGCAAAAAGCTGACTCGGCTGATCAACAACCGGAAGATCTGGGACAATGTCCGGGATCATTTGCCACATCCTTATTCCTACAAGGACGCAGATATTTTCCTGCAGCATAATGTTGACCAGATATTGCACACCAATTTTGCAATATTGTGGAACGGTGAGCTGGTGGGGGGTATAGGATATATTCCCAAGGACGATGTTTATAAATTCACAGCGGAGATAGGCTACTGGATCGGGGAACCTTTCTGGGGTAAGGGCATAGCTACCGAGGCAGTTCGTTTAGTGGTCAGGAAGATCAGGGAACAGTCGCCCCTGATCGTAAGGGTTTATGCAGAAGTGTTTGACTACAACAAAGCTTCGATGCGCACCCTGGAAAAGAACGGCTTTTACGTAGAAGCTATACGCAGAAAAGGAGTCGTGAAAAATGGAGTAATTCGGGACGACTACGTATTTGTATTGTTACTTTGATCAAAGATGAGTCGCTTTAATCTACATACTCCGTTTCAGCCTTCAGGCGATCAGCCTGAAGCGATTCGGCAGTTGACCGAGGGCATACTTCAGGGTGAACGGCACCAGACCCTACTGGGTGTAACAGGTTCTGGCAAGACCTTCACCATTGCTAATGTGATTCAGCAGATGCAGCGACCTACGCTTGTGCTGACACATAACAAGACCCTTGTGGCCCAGCTATATGGTGAGTTCAAACAGTTCTTTCCAGAGAATGCAGTGGGTTATTTTGTTTCTTACTACGATTATTACCAGCCAGAGGCCTATATGCCAGTGACAGATACCTATATCGAAAAAGATGCGCAAATCAATGAGCAAATTGAGCGCATGCGGCTTAAGGCAACAAGCAGCCTTTTGGCAAGAGACGACGTGATTGTGGTCTCATCAATTAGCTGCA
>Ga0209594_1001788_pt1 | contig 10449 bp, 7 predicted proteins | sample AshMeaCrysSpring_FD_184126 | JGI IMG/M metagenome (GOLD analysis project Ga0209594, IMG submission 184126) | Groundwater microbial communities from Big Spring, Nevada to study Microbial Dark Matter (Phase II) - Ash Meadows Crystal Spring... | ecosystem: Environmental > Aquatic > Deep subsurface >...
CGGCCGACCACGCGCGTGCCACGCCCGAACGCCGGCTCCGGCCTTCCAATTCGACGATATCGCCGCTGCCAATCAACACGACAGGCACATCGCCGACCGTATCATTGATAACCTGTTCCGTCACAAACGCCTCAATCGGGTAAGCCTTCGGCTCACCATCCACCTGGAGGGCGAAGATCTGATCTTTTTGGTCCAGCAGATCGCTGCGCTGCCAGACCGGGAACATAGTCCCGGTGTCAGCGAAGTAATCGGCGTAGGCCGCACCGGTCGAGTAATCACGATTGAAACCGGTGTCGATGTCGACCACCAACGTGTTGGGGTGTTGCTTTTGCCAATCATCCCAGGTCGTCAGCACCACCGGCAGCAAATTCAGGCGAAAATCGGTTCCGGCCAATTCGCCCAACACCGGCTCGCCGGTCAGGTGATTCCAGAGCGTCCGCGTCGGCCGGTCGTACATCAGCTTGTTGCTGCGATAGAGGAAACCCGACGAGCCGAAGGTATAGGTAACACCGTCCGGCCCGCGGCCGTCATAGGCAATAGCCGCGCCACACAGGGTACAGTAGGCCAGCGACACCGGCACACCGCCGATGACGTCGTTGGCCATCTCGTGCCAGTCAAGGATTCGCAACGGGTAAGCCCGCGACTCACCGTTTACTGTCAGGCCGAAAACGGCATCGCCCGGTTGCAGGTAGTCAGCCTCTGCCGCCGCAAGCATTTTCGGGTTGTCGAGTGCCGGGATACCATCGACGCGCACGCCACCCCATTGAATCTCCTCAACCCGCGCCCGCGATGGAAATTTGTCCTGCAAAAAAGCAGCGAACCCGGGGTCAATCGGCGCCAGCAACAAGCCTTTCCAACTGGTGAAGCCTGGCGGCGGGGTCAGGTCAGAGCGTCCGTACCATTCAAACCAGGCCACCCAATCGTCACCAAACGATTCGCCGCTCAGACTTTCAAGCGCTTCGATATAACGCTGATAATCGGAACCATCGACCAATCCGATGTGGGCCGCGCGCATCAAGTCGATGAATACGGCGATAAAGCGCACATCGCCGGCGGCGATGATTCGATCCAGCGCCGCGCTTGTGTCGCCTTCTGTCGACCCGGCCAGGACTGCCATCAGGCGGCGCGCTTCATCATCGGGCAAGGAGGCATTTAATAGTCCCGCGTCGACATCAGGCGCGGAGACCGTGGCGACAACCGTTGGCTCTGGAGGTTGGGTGGCAACCGCTTGGCCTGGCGATGTTGCCGGACGGCAAGCCGAAGCGATCGCGATGAAGAGCAAACCGGCCGGAAGCAGTCGAGCACAGTGTTTATTCATATAGTCCTCTCCGTTCGAGCAACTCTTGACTAGAGTGTAGCAAAACGGGATAGAGGACGGATCGGACACCCATCATTTTGTAAGGATCGGCTCGACCAATAAAAAAGGCCCGCTTGGGCGGACCCTTGACCGCTCGCCCCCCGGCACATAGCCGTGGGTTCGGCGGGATCTGTTTATCCTGGTTCAGTGGCGGGCCGCGCCTGCGTTCCGTCACCTCTCCGAACGAAGTGGACTCGACTAGTTAGCGTTATAGGTCTCGACGACGCTGTTGTGCGTGCCGTACTCGTTCGCCTCGTAGCCATCGGCGGCGGAGTCGTTGACCCACTCGCTCTTATCGATCAAGTAACGATACTGGTAGCGGCCGTTGGCCGGGATACGCATCTTGACCGTGAAGGCGCCCTTGCTCTTCTTCATCGCGACCGGCTCCCAGCCGTTCGCTTCGCAAACCAGCATGGCCTCTTGGGCCTCGCTCGGTAACTCAAAGGTCACCTCGTATTCATCCTTCGACTTGAAATAACGCTTCTTCAGCATGGTAATATCTCCTCAGTTGGGTATGGTTTTTGAAATTATAGATTTGGGAAAGCGTTCGGAGCTTTTTAAAGGCTAAACCAGTTGCATTATAAGGAAGGTAACCACAGTGTCAAGACGCCCCCCAGCCTCGAGACAGCCCTTTCTCAGGGAATTATCAGCAAAACGGGGGTTTTCAGGGCCAAACAAGGGAGTTCTGTCGATTTTGTTCAACCGTCATTCCGGCCGGTAGAATGATGGCGGCAAGATGCCGTTCCCTTTCGGGCTATCCTCCGGCAAGCAGACCACCGATTTGACGTTGGGCAACGTCTCGATTTGGTGCAGGATGCGCACCATCCGGCGCGGGGTCGTCACTTCGAGTTCCATCTCGATGACCAGTTCGCCCGGCCGTTTGCGGCGGTAGGTGCAGATGTGGGGGATATTGACCTCTTTGTCGCGCATCAATTGGGTGATCTCGTGCAACAATCCCGGCCGGTCATAGACATCGATGTTGAGCAAGATGATCCGGGCTTCACGTGTGCCGGTCTCGCCCCAGCCCAACCGCAGTCGCTGCGGCGCGAACTCCGATCCTTCGCGGATGGTATTGAGCGTGTGGCAGCCCTCGCGATGAACCGTGACGGTGCCGTCCTGGCGCAGGAAGCCGACGATGTTATCGCGCGGCCGTGGGTCGCAAGTGGCGCACAGTCGGAGCTTGCGGTTGTCAGCGTTGGTGATCACAAAAGTCGAGCCATCCGGTCCGGTGATGACGCTGTCGAGAGGTAAACAACGACCTTCGTCCCAGCGCTCCGACATGATCCGGGTGGACATGACGGTCGGGAGTAACTCAGCCCGGCCCAGGCGATAGTAGAGATCGGTGGCGTCGCTGAAACCAAACATCCCGGCGATCTCATGATGGTCGAAATCGGGCAAACCCAGCATGTCCAACTCGTGGGCCAGGATGCGTCGCCCCTGGCGAATGGCTTCCGGTTTCGGCAGCCGGCGGAACCAGCGGCGGGCGTGGGTGCGGGCATAGGTTGAAGTGATGAAGCCCAAGTCCTCATCTAACCAGGCCCGTTTGGGTTGGGCGCGGGTACTGCTGACGATTCGCACCAGATCGCCGTTTTTTAGTGGCCTGTTCAGGGGAAAAGGCAGCTCATTGACGAAAGCCGCCTGACACTCGTTGCCGATCTCGGTATGAATTTTGTAGGCGAAGTCAATCGGGGTGCTGCCCTCGGCCAGATCGATCGGCTCGCCGTCGGGCGTGTAGACGCGGATCTGGTTGCTGAAAACGTCCTCGACGACGGATTGGACGCCCAGCGCCGGGTTGTGAGGTTCGACGCTGATGCTCTCATTGATGGTCGTGAACAAGGCTTCCAGACGCTCGGCAAGGCCGGTAGACCAGAGGGGCGTGCCGGCATAAAACCAGCGAGCCAGGACGCCGATTTGGGCGATGCGGTCCATGTCGATCGTGCGCAGGCGAATCTTCAGCATCTGGCCGTTGGGTTGTACGACGGTTGTATGAAGCGACTGGTAAAGGTTTTCGCGCCGGACCGATATGTAATCGTCGAATGTCAGGGGAACAGCCCGCCATAATTGGTGCAGGCGGCCCATGGCGGTGTAACAATCGATGGTGTCTTCCAGTAAAACGGTCAGCCGCAACATCCGGTCGACCTCGCGGTAGCCGCCGCCATGCTTCTCCAGATCGGCATAAACGGTGTAGACGTTCTCCGGTGACAAGCGGATGTCGTAGATAGGCAAACCGGCCTGGCCCAGGCAGGTTTCGATCTCTTGTCGAACGGCGGTGAAGATCGGCTCGTGATATCTCTGCAACCGGTCCAGTTCGGACTGAATAACCTCGTAAGCACGCGGGTCCAGCACGCGCAGCGAACTTCCTTCCAGTTCGCTCTTGACTTCCCACATGCCTAACCGATTGGCGAGGGGTGCAAACACCGACAGTGTTTCGCGCGCCTTCTCGATTTGCTTGTGCACCGGGAGCGCGCTGATGGTGCGCATATTGTGCAGCCGGTCGAATAATTTGATGATAACCGTGCGCACATCAAGTGTCATCGCCTCGAAGAGTTTTTTCAGGGTAGCATCCCGTAGCTCTGCTTCGGTAAGCTTCCGTTCCTCCTTAACGACAACACGGGTGACTTCTTTCAGCTTCGTCACGCCATTCACCAGCCGGGCCACGTGCGGCCCGAACTCGGTCTTGATCTCTTCGATGGAAACTCGTGTGTCCTCGGCGATGTCGTGGAGCAGCGCAGCCGTTAAGGCGTCGGCATCCAGTCGATACTGGGCCAGGTAGGTGGCAACGGTGACAGGGTGGTTAAAAAAAGGCTCGCCGGATTTGCGGCGTTGATCTCCATGTTCCCGGCGAGCGAAATCGAGCGCTTCCTCTACTTGAAGGCGGTCGATAGTATTCAGATAACTAAGGTGTTGCCTGAACAACGCTTCCGTGTTGTCAGTCACAGTCGTAAACTCGATCATATTGTCACCGCAGGGCCGGGAACCGTCGACGGCCGGTTTCCACGTGATTCACCCCGTCATAGGCTGATGCGCCCACGGTCCGGTGGCCGGATATTCCCACAAGTATACTCCATCCGCGACCTTGGGTCACGCGGTTCGCGAGAAGTTGTGTGCGTCAGTTTTGGCGATAACCGGGTGTTTGTAGTGGCGATTTGCCAAAATCACTCCACTCCTATCACCAGATGTGACGCCCACCCGCAAAAACCTTGCGCCTTCGTTGGAACCATGGTCGGGCGACAAAGGGTGATTCTGCCAAGTCACCCCACAACTCCCAAGCCATGCGGCGCGTAAAATACCCCAGGCCCCATGCTTGCCGAAGGCAAACATGTCCAGGTCAAAAAAGCGGCCGGCATTTATTCGGTTGTCAGGCTTGCGCTTTCTTAAAATCGACGAAGCGATAACCGACGCCGCGTTCCGTCAGGATGTACTTGGGGTTGGCGGGGTCTTCTTCTATTTTCTTGCGCAGATAGTTGATATATAGGCGAAGATAGTGGGTTTCGTCGCGGTATTCGTAGCCCCAAACTTTGGCCAGCAAGGTGTCGTGGGGAACGACCCAACCGGCATTTTGAATCAGGTGATTCAACAGGCGATATTCCGTCGGCCGCAGATCAATACGCTCGCCGTTGACGATGACTTGGTGGCGGTTGAAATCGATCGAGAGGCGATCATCGATACGCAATACAGTCCGGGGTGGTGGGGCCGGCCAATGGGCGCGGCGCAGAACAGCGGCCACCCGGCTGGTCAGCACGCGCGGGCTGAAGGGCTTGGTGATGTAATCATCAGCCCCCAGCGCCAGGCCACGGGTGATGTCTTCCTCGTCGGCGCGCACCGTCAACAAGATAACCGGCACGGTCGAGATCTCGCGTAACAGTTTCAGCGTCTCGAAGCCATCCATCTCCGGCATCATGACATCCATGACGACCAGGTCGGGGTTGAACTGGCGAATCTGATCGAGCGCGTGTATGCCGTTTTCGGCCTCAATCACCTGGTACCCTTCCAATTCCAGGTTCATGCGGATGAATCGCCGCATCCGTAACTCATCATCGACGATCAGGATCATTTGTGGCCCGACCGGCTCCAGGCTATCGGGAACTTGTTCCACCATAACGCAAATTTCCTCTACTCGCGAACAAAGCCGATCACCTGCTCCAGATTCGCTTGCGGCAACAACTGGACGTGGGTAATGCGGTGCCAGGCGAAGAGAACAGTTTCAACGTTGGCGTCGAGGAAAGTCGCCGTGCGACCATCGCGTCGCCGCGGATTGTAGAGCGTGACAAATTGAGCCGCCGGATCGGGCAGGCCTTCGAGTTCGCCCAAAACCGGGTCTTCGTCCACAAAGTGAATGATCGCTGACAAACGCATGGCTTTGCTACGCTATTGCGCTGTACCTTAAATAATCGCCCTTGTTCGTAGCGGGTAATTCATTGCCTCCGGAAAGCGATAAATCGCCGGCTACAAACCGTAACCATACAGCACCGGATAGTATTGATGATTACTATACCAATAAGTTTAATCCGCTGTCGATAGTTGTACCAACAAATCGCCAAAACGAACCGCGGCCCGCGGCGGCAGCCGGTGGGCTTGCCCGACAGCCAACCGGACTCCCTCCAGCCAGGTCCCGTTGCTGCTATGCTGATCGATCAGAACGTAGCCGCGGCCATCCCACTGGATGGTGGCGTGACGCCGGGAAACGCCCTTTTCCAGACCGCCGAAAGGGGTCAGGTCCAGTTCGGGTTTGAAACCAAGCTCCGGATCGGCCCGGCCTACGTTAATAACCGCGGCGCGAATGGTTAGCCGCTGCCGGTAAGCGGGAACGAAGATCCTCAATTCTCCGGTCTTCGCATCCATTTGAGTCGATCCGCGATCGTCACCGGCCATCAGTGGCGGCCGGCGTTCGCCGACGAGCCGTTCCTTTCGCCTGGCTTTTTGCGCGGCGACATGGGCCTTAGCGGCCGGGTGAACAGCCGCGCCGCAGGTTTCACAAAATAAAGCGCCGGGATAATGCCCGGTGCCACACTCAGAACAAGTGATCATGAGTCCAACAATCCCCCAAGCGAACGCGTCCCATACTTCAAAACCTTGCGTCCTTCGGGCGAGATCGTCCCCATATTGGCCAGGCGCTGCGATTCCAGCTGGGCCTGCCGGGCCAAACGCAGGTCGCCCGTCTCCTGATAGCGGGTCGTCAACCGGCGCATGCGATCCGCGGCCGTGTCCGGCCGGCCCGACTGGACATCTTCCCAGACCTGTTCCTGTACCCGATAGAGATTCATCTGCCGTACGGCGTCGATCAGCGCGGACGGCGGCTCGTTCTCGGTTTCGCCCCGATCGATGATCAACTGGATGCTTCGTTGTAAGGTCAGGAACTGCCCGCTATCGGCCGACACCCGATAGTGAATCTCGAGAGGCAGACGGACGCGGACCGGTATCGTCTGGGGGGCTACCAGGAATTCCAGGATAAAGGTCAAAGGCGCGCGCCCTTCGAGATTGCCCAGCGGGATGGGCTCGTCCTCCAGGATCATCGGCTGGGCAAACGGCGACAGCTTGAATCCGTGGCGTAATTGGAGTTGGCTGGGCCAGTTCTGGCTCAGCGTCACATTACGGCCATAGGCGGCGGCTAGTCCCTTCAACCTGCTTTCCAGCAGCGGGAGTAAATCCCCCGGTTGCTCGATAAAGCCTGACTGACCGCCGGATGGCGCGACCAGCGCGTCGAGGAACTGGTCGTTCCAATCCGCGCCGATGCCCAGCGCCGTCATGTCGATCCCTTCTGTGGCCACTTCTTCGGCCAATTTCAGGCAATCAGCGTCGTCGCCATAGGTATGGCCATCCGTCAGCAGGATCACGTGGCTGTTGCGCCCGGCAGCCATGCGCCGCGCTTGGGCCACACCTTCTTTCAGCCCTTGGTAGATTTCCGTCCCCCCCGAAGCAATGATTGACCGCAATCGATCATGGGGGTTTTGACGGGCAATGGCGATTGCCGGATCAGAGGTGTCGGCCACACCTCCGCGTTGGTGGGCCGGCAGCACGACCTCTGCCCGGTCGCTGAAACTGATCACGGCCAGCGAATCTTCCGGTCCCAACTTGTCCAATACCAGGCTAACCGCGCGGATAACCGTTTCCAAGCGCTCGCCCTTCATCGACGTACTGCGGTCTATCACCAGCGTCAGGTTGAGCGGCAGGCGATAGGCGGCGCGGCTCTCGGCCGAATTGACGGTGGCCAGCACGTAGAACAGTTGCGGCTCATCGAGCAGCGGTAGCCGGGTGCCGCTAAGGACCATGTCAATATTGAGGACGGGCGGCGCGGTCTCGGCCACCAGCGAGTCGTACAGGTCGCGTCGCCGGGGATCGCTTAAGACCTCGTAAGCGTAGCGCAGGCGTTCCCATTCCGCCGCGGACAGGTCGCGGCCGGACGCGGCGTCGCTCTGGCGGGCCTCGTAAGCGGCATCAATCTCATCCGTCGTCGCGGACGGCTTGACTCCCAAGGTGGCGTAAAGGTCAGTCGAATCCTGGCTTATCATGCGTCAGAGATTGATCGTGCGGCCGCCGGTCGCGGGGAGTAATTCCAGGCCTCGGACCGCCATTACGTCAGAGGACGAATCGAACCACAAGGGCGGTGATATTGTCCTCACCGCCGTTGGCCATTGCCGCCTCGAATAAGTGGTCGGCCATTTCTTGAACCGGACCTTCCTGATCAAGGATTGACGCTATATCCGCCTCAGGCACGTAACCACACAGGCCATCCGTGCATAGCAGAAGTTTGCCCGCCGGCGGGACGTCCAGGGCAAAGGTGTCGGTATTGAGGGCGACTTCCTGTCCGAGCGCTTGCAACAACACGTTACGATACTGGTAGTTCCGGGCATCTTCGTCGGATAAGCGTCCTTGATCCAGCAGGCGGCGCAACAGTGAATGGTCTTTCGTCAGGAGGCGCAGCTCGCCGTTTTCCTGCAAATAAGCGCGGGAGTCGCCGACATGAGCCACAAAAAGGCGGCGGCCCAGCAAGACCACAGCCGTGAGAGTCGTTCCACGGTTTTTGCCCGTCTCCGGATGATAAACCGCTTCGTGAGCCGTCTGGACGGCCTCATCCATCAAATCCAACAACCTGGCCTCGTCTGGTTCCGGCCGGCCGCGCAACAATGGGAAATAAACATTGGTCAGGATGAATTCGACGAAGGTCCGCGCGGCGGCGCTGCTGGCGATATGGCCATCGACCTGGCCACCCATCCCGTCGGCAACAACATAAACGCCCAAAGGACGAAAGTCAAAGTGGCCGCCGTAGCGCAAATTGACCGTTAGACAGGCGTCTTCATTGCGCTCGCGCACCGCGCCGATCTCGCAACGAAACGCACTTTCAATACCGGGTGGCGTGGGTTGATTCATCGGCGGTTTACACAGGCAGAGCGTAGAGATTATGGTTCGTCGCGCCAACGTAGATGACGCCATTGATGATGGCTGGCGAGCCGACGATCGGGCTGCCAGCATCAAATCGCCACTGTAACTCTCCCCGGCGCACGCTAACGCCGTAGAAACTGCCGTCAACCGAGCCAAAATAGACGGTGTTCCCCCACACCGCCGGGGTCGAATTGACCTGGCCATTTACCGGGAAAGCCCATAATTGGCGGCCGGTGGCGATATCGATGGCATACAAATGTCCGTCGGCCGAACCGATGAAGAGCACACTTTCATGAATAACCGGCGTGGACAAGACCGGCCCGTTTGTGCGGAAGCGCCAGATCGGCCAGCCGGAACTGGCATCCATCGCGTAGACCATCCCATCTAGCGAGCCTACATAGAGAATATCGTCGGCCACTTTGGGTGAAGAAGTGACGGAGCGTTGAGCCTTGGTCTGCCACTTTGTCTTGCCCGCCGTTAATTCCAGGCTGACGATCTGGCCGCTTTCGGTGCCGAAATAAACCAATTCGTCCGAGACATAAGGGGTCGAGCGCACCGGGCTGTAGACGTTGGTCTTCCAAAACAGCTGGCCGCGCATGGCGTTGACAACGTAAAAGAAGCCGTCATCAGCGCCGAAGAAGGCGTGGTCAAACCGCACCGCCGGCGTGGAATAGATCGGCCCCTCGGCCTTGAACTGCCAGTTCAGCCGCCCCTTGCGCAATTGGAGGGAATAGATCGAATGATCGGATGAACCGATCAGAACGGCATCTTCATTAACGATGGGAGACGCGCCAATTCCGCCACCGGTGGGGAACTTCCATAAAAATTCACCCTTGTCGGCTGTGACGGCATAGAGATTATTATCGTAAGCGCTGACGAAGATGATGCCCTTGGCCCCGGCCGGTTTGGTGCGAATCTCATCTTCGCAGCGGAATGTCCACAGGGGTTTGACCTTGCTGACGCCGCTCTTAAGCGTGGCCGCCGGAGTGCCCACCGCCACCTGATCATCGAACCCGCGACCGCCCTCAGTGCCCAGGCTGAGGCGCTGGTCGAGATCGGTTTCGTCTCCACCGCTTTCCGACAGGACCAATAGCGCCTCGCGCAGAGCCATCGCGTCCGGATAGCGATCCTTGGGATCATAGGCCAGGCAGCGCATGATGATGGCCTCGAAGGCGCGGGAGATGCCCGGATTGGCGGCGCGAATCGGCCGCTCGCTAAACGTGAAGGGCGTTTCCTGGCGCGGGTCCTGCCGGGTCAACAGGTGGTGGAAAGTCGCGCCCAGCGCATAGACATCGACGGCGGGTGTGGCTTCGCCCCGGTATTGCTCAGGCGGGGTATAGCCGGCGGTCCCGATCATTGTGCCCCGATCCTCGTTTGGCTCAAATAGTTTGGCGATGCCGAAATCGATGAGCCGGATATGGTTGTAGGGATCGATCATGATGTTCGACGGTTTCAGATCGCGGAAGACGACCGGTTGCGGCTTCTGGCTGTGGAGGTAAGCCAGCGCGTCGCAAATCTGTAGCGCCCAATCGACTGCCTCCGGCTCATCCAGGTATTCATCCGTTTCATCCAGCCACTGTTGCAGGTTTTGGCCGGGGACAAACTCCAACACCAGGTAGCTGCGGTTCCCGTCGGTGAAGTAGTCATAGATGTCGGGGATGGCCGGGTGGTTGAGCGTGGCCAGCATGCCGGCCTCCCGTTCGAAGGATTTG
>Ga0209594_1001789_pt1 | contig 10447 bp, 14 predicted proteins | sample AshMeaCrysSpring_FD_184126 | JGI IMG/M metagenome (GOLD analysis project Ga0209594, IMG submission 184126) | Groundwater microbial communities from Big Spring, Nevada to study Microbial Dark Matter (Phase II) - Ash Meadows Crystal Spring... | ecosystem: Environmental > Aquatic > Deep subsurface...
AATTTGAAGCTGAACACCCGGATACGATTTATAAGAGCCTGGTAGATTTTCCATGGGAGAATTTTCTACCTGATGATGGATATTTCTCTATTACCAGCAATGTCAATAATCCTACGATCAATAACAGCATGTATGCTAATCTGCGCGTGAAAGATGCGATCGTTGACAGGTTGAGGGAAAAAAGAGGTGTAAGACCAACAACTGGATCAGAACTCAGCGGTGCTGTGATACACTTGTTCTGGAAAAATGAACATGCAGAAGTTTTCATAGACACAACGGGCGATTCTTTGGGCAGGCATGGTTACAGGAAAATACCCGGACAGGCACCCATGCTGGAATCACTGGCAGCAGCAACTATCCTGGCTACGCGTTGGGACAGGCGATCTCCTTTTGTCAACCCAATGTGTGGATCAGGGACGGTTGCCATTGAAGCAGCTATGATAGCGACCAACCGCAGGCCAGGACTGTTCAGGACCAATTATGCCTTTATGCATTTGACAGGTTATGACGAAGAAGTTTATTTTAGGGAAGATGCATTGCTGGAAGCGCAGATCGTTGAGGTACCCGAACTCCGTGTCATAGCAACAGATAACAGTCGCAGGGCCATCGAAAATAGCAGGAAGAATGCGATCGCCGCTGGTGTGGCGGATCTGATCGAATTTGACGTATGTGATTTTGCCGATACGGAGATCCCTTCTGATGTACCCGGTGTATTTTATGTGAACCCTGAGTATGGTGAACGACTTGGAGAGTTGGAAGAACTGGAAGCTACCTATGGCAGGATCGGAGACTTCATGAAGCAGAAATGTGGCGGATATTTTGGCTACGTATTTACCGGCAACCTGGAATTAGCCAAGAAGATCGGTTTGAAAGCAAAACGCCGTATAGAATTCTACACGGCAAAGATCGATTGCCGTCTCTTTGAATATGAATTATACAGCGGTAGCAAGTCCATGCCAAGGGAGCTCATATTGTCTTAGAACAAAACATCATTTATGGAAATTTCAGCACTGCAGCAAATCGTAAGAGAACGCTATTTCAAAACAGACCAAGAAAGAGGCATATACCATACTGCCTTATGGTTTCATGAAGAAGTTGGCGAGCTTTCTTCCGCCATTGCCAGTGGAGACCAGCAGAATGCCAAAGAAGAATTCGCAGACGTGCTCATGTGGCTGATGACCCTCGCTAACCTTATGGAAATCGATATGGAAGATGCAGTTGCTGCTTATCTCAGTAATCCCCGGAAACTTCCAACAAAGTAGTACCTCCAAGGAGATGATAAAGTACAATATTCTGACTACTCCGTTGTAAATTATAGATGAAGTGGGAACGATTAATGGGCGGATAACAGACGTTCAAGAAATATCGTAATATCGCGATCAATGGGAATTACAAAAACAGAAATATTCACTACTAAGCAGAATAAACTGGCTAATATATTGAAAGCACTTGCTCACCCAGCCAGAATAGCAACCATTTCCCAGCATTTAAACGAACTGAAGAATATTGGGATAATTAAAGGATGTGTAGAAGGAACAAGTATAAGTTATTGTATTGATGAAAAAGTGTGGAAACAGGTGAAAAACGAATTTGACAGTTTTCTTGTATCCTTTCAGGCAAAAGAAAATTGCAGCTGATTTTTTTACTCTTTTAATCGTTATATAGCAATAAACCAATAAAAAAAAATGACTGCAAACAATTGTGCCCCTGGATTAGAAAGAAAGAAACTTAGTTTCCTAGATCGCTATCTGACACTTTGGATATTCTTAGCAATGGTTCTGGGTGTGGGAATTGGCTACCTGTTTCCTTCATCATCAAATTTTATCAATTCATTTTCAACTGGCACAACCAATATACCCTTAGCGATCGGCCTTATCTTAATGATGTATCCCCCATTTACCAAAGTAAAATACGATAAACTTAAGGAGGTATTCAAGAATACTAAAGTACTGGGCGTATCATTGTTCCTGAACTGGGTGATCGGTCCTGTACTCATGTTTATTCTGGCAATCACCTTTCTGCGAAACTACCCGGAATACATGATAGGCTTGATCTTAATTGGTCTTGCCCGATGTATAGCTATGGTTATTGTATGGAATGAACTGGCGGAAGGAAGTCGCGAATATGCTGCAGGGTTAGTGGCCCTGAACAGTATTTTCCAGGTTCTGCTATATAGTGTCTATGCCTATATTTTCATCACCATCCTGCCACCATTATTTGGAATTACCGGAGCTGTTGTAGATATCACAATTGGACAAATTGCGGAAAGCGTTGCCATATATCTGGGTATCCCGTTTCTGGCAGGATTTCTGACCCGCTATTTCTTACTCAGAATCAAAGGCGAACGTTGGTATCAGGATAGATTCATCCCATTTGTTTCACCAATCACACTAATTGCTTTATTATTTACCATAGTGATCATGTTCAGCCTCAAAGGCGAACTAATAGTTCAGATCCCGTTGGATGTGATAAGAATTGCTGTTCCCTTGGTTATTTACTTTGCCATAATGTTCCTTGTCAGCTTTCTTATTGGCAAAAAAATGGGCGCCGACTATTCAACAAATACCTCAATTGCTTTCACCGCAGCCGGCAACAATTTCGAACTGGCCATAGCTGTTGCTATCGGAGTTTTTGGCATTAATAGCGGACAGGCTTTTGCAGGAGTTATCGGACCGCTGGTGGAGGTTCCTGCATTAATTGCTTTGGTGAATGTGGCATTCTGGCTTCGTGATAAATACTATATCAAATCACAAACTGCTTAAAATATTCAATATGAGAATTGCTTTGTTTTCTGATATCCATGCGAATCTTCCTGCACTCGAAGCGTGTTTTAAAAGCATTGAAGAACAAAAACCAGATGCAATATATTGTCTTGGTGACCTGGTAGGTTATAATATCTGGCCCAATGAGGTTATCAATGAAATTCGCAAAAGAGGTATTCCAACAATAGCCGGTAACTATGACCAGGGAATAGGCTTAATGAGCGATGAATGCGGTTGTGCTTATAAATCTGATTCTGAGAAGGATATGGGCAAGATCTCTATTTCTTACACAAATTGGCTAGTAAAGCCAGAAGAACGGCGATACCTCAGAACACTGCCATCACATATCAGAGTTGAGTTTCAGTTAAATAATGACAAGCTGAACTTGCTATTGGTGCATGGAAGTCCGAGAAAAATAAATGAATACCTGTTTGAAGACAGGGATGAAAAGAGTTTATTGAGGATAATGGAACAAGCCGACGCAGATATCATGTGTTTTGGACATACCCACAAACCATATCACAGGATACTACCTACAGAAACTTCTGAAAACATTCACTTCAGGCACGCAGTTAATATAGGATCGGTTGGTAAACCAAAAGATGGTAATCCATTGGGCTGTTATGTGATATTGTCGATCAATCCCGTTAGTTCCATCAACGATAAGAACACTGTGCAGGTGGAATTCATCAGATTTGAATATAATATAGAAATGGCTGCAAAAGCTGTAGAGGACAGTGAGCTGCCCAATGAATATGCTGATATGCTTAGAAAAGGGTATTAAGATTTTAATATTTTATTTCGAACTAAGAATTTCACTCCCTAATTGTGACTTAATTTCAGAATACTAATATGACACTCCTTATTATTCTACTGGGTTTTGCTTTCGGTTTGGCTTTACAGTACTCCAAGGTCAATACGTACAACACCATTTCCGGAATGGCCATCCTTGAAGATGATACCGTTGCGAAAACGATCGCCACAGCCATTGGGATAGGGGCAATTATACTAATAGTGCTTACTGGCGTGGGATTGGCAAGTTATCATGTAAAACCTTTCATAGTAGGAAGTATAATTATAGGCGGATTGATCTTCGGTATCGGTATGGCAATACTTGGTTACTGCCCAGGCACTATGCCGGTATCTCTAGGCCAGGGATCACTGGATGCGCTATGGGGCTTTTTCGGGGGACTGATAGCTTCAGCTACTTATACTGTGCTCAGCCCCAGGATACACAATGTTTTTGGCCCGGATCTTGGACAACTTTCGATCACAAATATCACATCCCTGCCAGCCTTACAATATCTGATAGTATTTACAATAGCAGCCATCTTCATTGGGGTTGCTTTCTGGCTGAATAAGATCGAAAAGAAAAAGGATATCAAATGGTTCTATTCCGCCCTGCTTATGGCCATAGTCGCGGCTACGATATTTGCGGTTTCTGACAGGGTACTGGGCGCATCAACTTTTTATCCTTATCTGGCCGACAATATTGTCGGCCTCACCGATAATGATTACTACAGGCAATCTGAAAAATCCGGGAACTACGAAATGAAATTCCTGGTGGGGGCATTCTTATCCGGCCTTGTACTTTCCTTGTTTAAAGGGGAGTTCAAACTAAAACTCGTTCACGAGAATTGGGCGCGGTTCAAAGGAAATTCAAAGGCTAAGCGGATACTATGGGCACTCGTGGGAGGATTTCTGCTTTTGTTCGGTGCTAGGCTGGCCAACGGATGTACCAGTGGACATGTCATATCAGGAGGAATGCAAATGGCCGTAAGTAGCCTTGTATTTGCCATTTTTGTTTTTATAGGTTTTCTTACTAGCGGGAAGCTGTTTTATCAGAAGCGCTAAAGAATATTTTTTGTTTTCTAAAATGTATTCTCAGATATGCAAGAACCCGAATTAAAAAAAGCTGGCCCTGCCGACCATCTCGCCAACGAGCGAACTTTTCTTGCCTGGATTAGGACTAGTATCGCCTTAATAGGATTTGGATTTGTAATTGTAAAATTTGCTTTGTTTGTGACCCAGATCTCCCTGGTAATGGGAGGCAAGGAGATTACACCTGGTAAGGGTCACTCAGCTACCATCGGTGTAATAATGGTTGCATTTGGAGCATTAATGGCTACGCTTTCTTATTTCCGCTACAGGCAGATCGAGAAAAGACTTAACAATGGAAAGTTCTATGCATCACCCTTGCTGGCAGCTATAGTTACTGTCAGTATAATTATTGCAAGTATACTGATGTTGATCTACTTCTTGCCAAGCCTTTGATCAATCCCAAGAAAATTTTACTTAAGTCTTTGACAGAGTCTTTTTCCTTTTATTTTCCGCAAGCTTACTGACCAGGAAACCTACTGCAAGCGTAGCTACTTTACCTATCAAAGCTGCTTTCCTTTGCTTAGCCATTAGATTATTGGCTACAAATCCTGCACCTAATCCTAAAGCAGCTTTTGCAGTTTCAGCCGCAGTACCATGTTTATCTTTGAATACACCTGATACCATCCCTTTTGCAAAACCCATGGGCGTTGCATTCTTTTGGATGTTTGTGGCCAATGCCTTCATCTCTTCCTTAAGACGTTTCTCCTGGACCTCAAGCTCAGCCAATCTCTGCTGCAGATCTGATAATGGATCTTTTTTATTCATGTTTTTCTTCGAGCTTTCGGATGATTTCATTTTGAATATTCCGCTTCAAAAAAGTCTTACCAATCAAAAACATAATTCCGCAGACAACAAGGTAACCCGCGCCAACCAGGTAAAAACCAAGAGCCCGGTCGCCTAACCTATTTCCGAGCGATTCCGCCAAACCAAAACTGAGGATAAGCAGTCCTCCCCCCAACAATACAGCTACTATGATGGCGACCACCATCGTACTGATCACTTCGGACGCCGCGATCTTGACTTTCGCCTTGATCACTTCAAGTTTAACATCGAGATACTTACGGGTTACGTTCGAATACTCTTTTATATCATCTATGATCTCTGCCATAATTTTCAATTATGAGAACCTGGTTGAAACATCGTTCTTCACTTCGCTAACTTTCTCTGCTGCTCTTTCAACAAATTTTTCTCCTTCTTCTACAACACCTGCATACTTTTCCTTCACTTTATCCAGGGCATTGTGCAAACTATCACCTACGGCATCAGTGAGGTCTTCAGCCATATCACTGATCGCCTTCCTGGTATTAGAACCCTTATCCGGAGCCAGCAAGATCCCTGCTATTGCTCCAACTGCTATGCCGCCAATAAATGCCAAAATGACTTTTGAACCATTCATAAACTAAAATTTTAGAGGGTTTTTTGGTGATCCGGTTAATCACCTCGTCTTTAAATTACAAAAAAATAGCGGTAACGGGAATCAAAATGATGTAAATCACCTTTCTCGATACACCAATGCAGACAATCTAGAAACTTTTGCGGTAAATGGAATCAAAATGCCCCTTATGATCATACACATTATTATTCCGGGCATATTCAGTCCATGCCTTGATCAGTTCGTCTTTGATTTCAGGGTGTTTTGAGCTCAGATCTGTGGTTTCGCCGGGATCAATGCTGAGATCATACAGTTCCCATTGGCCGCTCCCCATGGGCAAGGGTAATCTCAAAATCTTCCATTTACCCTTTATAAACGCCTTCATTTCGAATAATTCATACCCCATACCATCATTGGGATGTATATCGGTACCAACATTCTCAATAGTGGGAACCATAGACTTCCCTAACAGCGGATGAATGGCTTTTGATCTGAATGTTTGAGGGTAAGATGAACCCGTGACCTCTAACAGTGTGGGCATGATATCGGTAACGTGAATGAAGTTGCGATTCCACTGTCCGGCATTCTTATGAGTGCCCGGCATTTTGATCATCAAAGGCGCCCTGATACCTCCCTCAGTGGTGAAGGTTTTGAAATACCTGAATGGAGCGGTTGAGGCCCAGGCCCATCCGGGCCCCATCTCAACATATGATCCCTTAAGACCCCGGTTGTCCATACTATTGTTAAACGATTTCAGATAAGAGCCATCCTCATTCCCTGGATATGTTGTTGCCATGGCACCATTGGCTCCGTTATCAGACATAAAAATGATCAGGGTGTTATCGTATTTTCCTGACTTCTTCAGGTAATCAAATAACCTGCCGATGCTCATGTCCATATAATCCAGCATGGCGGCATATACTTCCATATCCCTTGCAGATTCCGCTTTGTGTTCAGGCGATAGCTTGTCCCATTTGGGGATAGAAGGATTAGGAAGGGACTTGACATCCTTGGGCACAATTCCAAGGAATTTCAAATTAGTAAGTCGTTCAACCCAAAGGCTGTCCCAGCCTTTATCAAACTTGCCCTTGTATTTATCGATATACTCCTTAGGTGCATGAAGGGGATCATGCACTGCTGTATAAGACAGAAAAGCAAAGAATGGTTTTTCATCGGCCTTATCTCTTTCCAGAAACTGGATAAGCGAATCGGTATAATTTCTAGAAGAATAGAAATCTGTTGGGGGTTCAATGATTACAGCATTGCGTGAGTACTCCATTTTCTGCGGAGGAGCCAGTGCACGCCTGTCGTTCCAGTGGCTTCCGCCACCCGTACCCAATATAAAAGTTTGCTCAAATCCCCTATCATAGGGATCCTGTCCCTTATTGTCGCCCAAATGCCATTTACCAACCATATAAGTATGGTAATTATTTTCTCTGAGGATCTCCGGGATAGTCACCACCTGGTCAGACAATGCAGCCGAATATCCGGGAAGCGCAAGGTTATGTAATGCCGGATAGTCCATTTCGCCCATGATGCCAAATCCCGCCACATGGTTATCATTACCCGTTAATAATGCGGATCTGGTTGGAGAACAGGTAGGTAACACATGAAAATTTGAGAAAAGCACCGATTGCTTACTTAACTCATCCAGTACCGGTGTTTTAATGTTACCTCCAAAAGGTTCAATATCACTGAAACCCATATCATCCGCCACTATTAAAAGAATATTAGGCGAAGCAGGGGCAGCTTTCCCATCGTTATTATTCCCATCCTTGGGCTGACTGCATGCAATACAAAAGCAGATCGCAAAAACAACCGAAAAATATCTAATTGTCATAATTGAAAAAACTTGGCTCCAAGTTAAAGAAATTAAATTTCTATAAATTTACCCCGTACAAAGCAGATTAATTAACGGTAACATGAATCTTCCCTGTCTCCGTGCGGCACTTTGAAATAAGAACCGTCACTGGCCAGTGCAAGCCTGGAAATTAGCCTCTGACAATCCTAAATAAAAAGAATGACGCAAGTGAAGATTAGGAAAATAACGACTAAAGACCTTGATGAATTACAAAAGATCAGTCGTCAGACGTTTAACGAAACCTTCGCAGCGGTGAACAGTGCGGAGAACATGGAAAAGTACCTGGAAATAGAATTATCTGCTGCAAAATTATTGAGTGAGCTGGCAAACCCTGATTCTGCATTTTATTTTGCTGAGTATGATAACCAGGTGATAGGTTATCTGAAGTTGAATTTTGGTAAGGCACAAACCGAACTGAAAGATGGCAAGGCCCTGGAGATCGAGCGAATTTATGTGCTGGCAGCATACCAGGGAAAACAGATCGGGCAGCTGCTATATCAACAAGCTATACAAGCTGCCAAAAAGATAAACGCTGAATATGTCTGGTTGGGAGTTTGGGAAGAGAACACGAAAGCCATTAACTTCTATGTGAAAAACGGGTTCGTTGAATTTGATAAACATATATTCTACTTAGGTGATGATGCGCAGACCGATATCATGATGAAACTGGAATTACCAGAAAAAATCTGCATAAGATGATAAAACCCAGACCGAAATGGATCTATTATACGGGCCTTACCCTTTTGGGAGCTATTATATTGATCGCCTGTAGCTTTATTCAACCTACAGCAACTCCAAAGCCGGGAGAATACTACTATTCATCATTTTTTAAGGATAACTACACAGTTCTATCCAATATTATTTTTGTCGTTACTTCTTTTTTAATTGGCTATTATACCGATCTCAATACACTGATAGCAGGTCTTTGCCTTTTCCTCGTATTCCCAATAACTTCCATGGTGGAAGCCACAGTTTTCAAAGGTAGTCATAACCTTATCCCATTTGAATTCGTCATGCATTTCATTATGGCAATACCTACATTGCTTGCAGGATACATCGGTAATTTTGCCAGTAAAAGAAAGTGAAAGGGCGAATTCATCAAACAACCAGAAGCATAGAACTTTTTAACCTCTGCAACTGAGTAACCTCAAAAGATATCAATCGAAATCAAAAAGATCTCCGAGGAAACCCTTCTTTTTTCTATAGGGATAGTTTTTATCGGAATCCTTATAACAATGATCCTGCCTTTTCTCCTGGTATCGCTCTTGCTTGGGATAATCATCTGCTGAAGAGGAGCTGGCTGACCTTTCAATGATCTTGTCCAATTCTCCCTTGTCCAGCCACACCCCCCGGCATTTAGGGCAATAGTCGATCTCGATCCCTTGCCGTTCAGACATGATCAGCGTTTCATTACAATTTGGACATTGCATATTTAGATATTTGCACAAATAGACATCATCGGGGATATTGCTGTGGTTGCTTGGATGTTGACGAAATGAGATTCGTGACTTGTCATCTACCGGGGTTCAGGTAGCGAGCGGAAACAGGATTTGATTAAGCGCATTTTCAAAAATTATCACCACCCGGTATATCTTGGCGGCTGTAGTTTGTTCAACCTTAGATAAACGATCAATTGACCCCTATGATGAGTCTGATGGTCATGGATCAGGTTCATGAACTGGATCTTGTTCATCTTACCACCCGACCATTTGAATTCCTTTGATAATGAAGTAGCATCAACAGCCCGAAAAGATGAAACCGCATACTCGTACGCTTCTGAAACAAAATTCAGCACTTGAACTTTGGTAAGACTATCGGCGTTCAGTTCCATTTTTTTAACGGGATCATCCGTTTCGTTGATATAGGTAGAGCTTAGCCAATATAAATTTTTACCGATATGGATCAATTGTTCCTTAAAACTCATTTCGCTTTCCACAGGCTTATAACCATATAAATTTTCCGGCATCAGATCAGCAACCTGCAAAGTGTAGGTTTTGGCATTATTCATCTTTGTGATATGGCTCCTGATCAGGAGGCTGTCCTGGGCATTTATTTGCGATATAAAGGAACCCAGCATAAATATTAGCAGGCCCCGCTTGCTTGAACTTCTATTGATCTGCATAGGCAATTTCTTGATTCGATGGTTAATAGTAGTCAATTTGTCTTAAAATTGGTAGAAATGAATGAGCAAATTTCATATCGCCACATTACTAAGTTTTCACCTTTCGTAAAACAACTAATATTTCTGGCATGCATAATTTTTCCAATGGCATGCCATAAAACTCTGCATATCAGCTACCATCATGATGCCAAAAACACGATCACTGGAACTGCATTCTATAAACAGGCTGCCGCATACAACTGGAAGCAACGCGATTCTCTTTTTCTGGATCATTTTAATCTGGGGAATCTGCCTCAATTCTTCTTTCGATTTAAACCCATCAGCTTCGCCTACAAAGATTCACTGGGCAATACCTACCACATCAGTTTCTATTGCTCACCGGATTATGCCATGATAGGAACCAAAAAGGATTGGGCGAGGGTTCCATTAACTCCCCTGGCAGCGCAGGT
>Ga0209594_1001796_pt1 | contig 10422 bp, 7 predicted proteins | sample AshMeaCrysSpring_FD_184126 | JGI IMG/M metagenome (GOLD analysis project Ga0209594, IMG submission 184126) | Groundwater microbial communities from Big Spring, Nevada to study Microbial Dark Matter (Phase II) - Ash Meadows Crystal Spring... | ecosystem: Environmental > Aquatic > Deep subsurface >...
GTCGCAGGTCCGCTCGGTCTTCTCGCGGCTGCCCAGCGTCTTGTAAGGCGACTGCTTGTCCGAACGGCTGTCCCAGCCGCTCTTGTAGCGCACTTCGGGCTTGAGCTTGTCGGCCGAGATTGCCGCAACGTAGTGCGGCTCACCCAGCGGCAGCGGCATGTCGTACAGCAGTTCCATCTTCTCGCCGCTGATGTCGATCAGCTGGTGGTTCTGCGGGTGCAGAGGCCCGACCGGGTTGAAGCGGTCGATCGCCAGCTTGTTGAGCGACACGAGGTACTTGCCCTTGGGCGTGACCGTGTCGCCCTCCATCGTCATCAGATGGCCGACGTTGTAGTGGATGTTGATCTTGTCGATCACCTTGCCTTCGCAGTAGTTGTACTTGACGATCTGCGAGTCGACGTACAACGACGTGTAGGCGATGCAGGGCTTGGAGTCGTACTGCGTGTGCAGTGGGCCGAGGCCCGCCTCGATCTGCTTGTGGACCACGTCCTGCAGGGCGATGATCGGCAGGCCGTACGGGTCCTTGCCCTCGAACTTCTTCGCCTCGATGGCTTTCTGGATCTTGTCGAAGCTGTACACCGTGATGTGCGTGTCCAGCTTGCCCGAGACGATGACGTACTTGCCGTCCGGCGTGACGTCCACGCCGTGCGGGCTCTTTGGCTCGGGGATCAGGTACACCAGGCCCTCGTCGATCGCCTGCTGCATCGGGATGTAGTAATTCCCTTTCTCCTTCTTGATCTTGCCGGCCTTGACGAGCTCTTCGGCCTTCTTCCAGTTCGTCACGTGCATGAAGTCTGTGTCTTTCGAGGAGCAGCCGGCCTCGAAGGGCGGGCGACCGCGCTCGATGCCGCCGACGTAGCGCTCGGTGCAGAAGGAGTTGGTGAAGCCCCAACCCATGCTCGGGCCCTTGCCCGCGTCGGAAAGATCCTGGCTGTACGGCGGCAGCTCGAAGGTGAAGGACTCCTCGGGAACGAGGCGCCCCTTCTCCTTGTTGAATTTCCAATAGGTGAGGCCGCCGCGGTACTTGTCGTTGAACTCCTCGAGCGGGACGAAGCCGTCCTCGAGCAGCGGGGCGGCGTACTGCGTGGCCTCCATGACGTACTCGGTGTTCGGCGTGACGAAGGCGCCGCCGTGCTCAGACTTGAAGAAGGGGTTGACGACGATCTGCTTGGTCTCGAAGTCGTGCAGATCGATGACCGCGACGCGTGGGTTCGCCTTGTCATTGATGAAGAGATAGCGCCCATCCGACTCGCCGTTGGTCTCGGAGAACGCCGGGTGGTGCGTGTCGCCGTAGTTCAGGTCCTTGCCGCGAATCCGACCCTGGGCGAGCACGGCCTTGGACTCGTCGTCAAAACCGTAGCCCTGCCAGGGCTCGGGCGTGAAGACGCCGATGTACTTCAGGATGCGCATCGATGGGATGCCGTACACGATCACCTGCCCGCTCTGGCCACCCGAGCTGAAGGCGAGGAATTCGTCACGGCCACCCGTGGGTGTGTAAGTCTTGGCCGCGGCCAGCAGGTCTTTCTGGGTCAGGCCGCGCCGCTTCATGACATCCTGCAGGGTATCCTGGGACCAGGCGGTGCCGGTGGCGGCCACGCCGAGCCCCAGCCCGACCAGCAGGGCCAGAGTGCGCTGGGCAAATCGTTTCATACGGATCGCTCCCCTCGAGTGACGGTTGAGTGCAGGTGCGGAACGCACCTGGCGCGGCCGCAAGTTCACTCCGGAGGGAGGTGTAAACCTTGATCGCAGTCAAAACGTGTGGGTGATATGAGGCGATGTTGCGGCAAATCACCTAATCGGCACCTGTCCTGGGGTGCCGTCTTGCCGAATCTACGCGCTCAGCGGAACGGGGTCACGATCGACTCAGGGCGGGGGGAGCTTGGCAGGCCACCTTGGGCGGGCCATGTCGCCCATCTGCCCGGTCATCTCCCCCATGTCGCCTGTCAATCTGGTCGGGTCTCGGCCCATCTGGCCGAGGGGTTCGGTCATGCCGCTCCCGTCGCGGCCCACGTTGAACAGGAACAGACCCCTGCCGATACACGCAGCCGCCGCGTGGGCAGCGGAGGCCCGCGCCGAGCCGTTCGGCTCGGGTTGCGGGACGGCTGGCTTTCGTAGCTAATCGCGCTTCCGTCTGCGGCGCGGCGCGCCTCGGGAGAAAAGCGATGGGACACGACCAGGATGACTGGGACTTCCGCACGCGAGCGGTGCGCGTCGGTTCGCGGCGCACACCGGAGGGGGAGCACTCCGAGCCGCTGTTCCTGACCTCGAGCTACGTGTTCGAGAGCGCCGCCGAGGCGGCCGCCCGTTTCTCGGGTGCCGAAGCCGGCAACATCTACTCTCGTTTCACGAACCCGACGGTGCAGGCCTTCGAGGCGCGGCTGGCGGCGCTCGAAGGCGGGGAGTCTTGCGTGGCCACTGCCAGCGGCATGGCAGCGATCCTCGCCACCTGCATGGGCCTGCTCACGGCCGGCGACCACGTCGTCTGCTCGCGCAGCGTCTTCGGAAGCACGGTAATTCTGTTCGACAAGTATTTGAAAAAGTTTGGGATAGATGTCACCTACGTCGATCTCGCGGATGCAATCGCCTGGGCCGGGGCGGTCACGCCGGCGACCCGCCTCTTCTTTCTCGAGACGCCCTCCAATCCACTGACGGAGCTGGGAGACATTGCGGCCCTGGCCGATCTCGCCCACCGGCACGGCGCGCTGCTGGCCGTCGACAACTGCTTCTGCACCCCGGCCCTGCAGCGCCCGCTCGCGCTCGGCGCCGACTTGGTGATCCACTCGGCCACCAAGTATCTGGACGGACAGGGGCGTTGCATCGGCGGGGCGGTGGTCGGCGATCGCAAACGCGTCGGCGAGGACGTGTTCGGGGTGATCCGCACCGCAGGACCCTCGCTCAGCCCCTTCAACGCCTGGGTGTTCCTTAAGGGCCTCGAGACCCTCGACCTGCGGATGCGCGAGCACAGCCGCAGCGCGCTCGCGCTGGCGCGTTGGCTCGAGGGGCAGCCGGGAATCGCGCGGGTCCACTACCCGGGCCTCGCCTCCCACCCGCAGAACGCCCTCGCCGGACGGCAGCAGAGCGCACCGGGGGGCATCCTCGCCTTCGAGGTGGCGGGCGGGCGCGAGGCGGCCTGGCGCGTGATCGACGCCACCCGGATGCTCTCGATCACGGCGAACCTCGGCGACGTGCGCACCACCATCACGCACCCGGCCACGACCACGCACGGCCGGCTGAGCCCCGAGGAGCGCGCCCGCGCGGGCATCGGCGAGGGGCTGATCCGCATCGCGGTGGGGCTCGAGAACGTCGCGGACATCGAGGCCGATCTCGCCCGCGGTCTTGCCACCGTTCGTGGCTGACACGCCCGGCGCCGATCCCCAGCGGGTCCGCTGGGATCGCCGGCACGCCGAGGCGGCCGAGATCGGCGCCCCAGCCGAGGTGCTGCTGCGCAACGCGCACCTGCTCCCCGCGCGCGGCACGGCGCTCGACCTCGCCTGCGGGCGCGGCGCAAATGCCCTGTGGCTCGCGGAGCACACGGCGCTCGCGGTCGAGGCCTGGGACTTCTCGCCGGTGGCGATCGCGCGGCTTGCGGAGGCGGCAGCGGCGCGTGGCCTGCGCGTCGATGCCGTGCTCCGCGACGTCGTTGCCCACCCGCCGGCAGCGGATTCCTGCGACGTCCTCGTCGTCACGCATTTCCTCGAGCGCGCGCTCGTGCCCGCCCTGCGCGCCGCGGTGCGGCCTGGCGGGCTCGTGCTTTACCAGACCTTCACGCGCGAGGCAGTCTCGTCCCGCGGCCCGTCGACGCCACAGTGGCGTCTCGCGCGCAACGAGCTGCTCGCGCTGTTCGCAGGCTTCGTCGTCCGCGCGTACCGGGAGGAGGGAGCGCTCGGCGACACGGCACGCGGTCTGCGGGACGTTTCCAGCCTCGTGGCTCAGAAGACACGTTGAATGAGGGGTGCCGCGCCGCGTGCAAGCTATCACCTGTTGCCCTGGATGCGTTTGGCGCCGGGTTGGCGGACCATGCGCCGGGTGCTGCTCGCCGCCCTGGGATCCATCCGGGATCCACGGGCTACCGCGGACATCCCTGTCCGCTGCTCGCAGCACGCCGGCTCCGGCCCGCCGTGAGGTTGTACCGCGACGAACGGGCGGCGGGCGCTCTTGACCTGCACAGAGTCATGGGGCGCGAAGTACGTCAATCGTGACGCCGAACGTCGCCGTCGATACCATGTCGCGCCTCGCCGCATCACCCGCCGCCCCATGACCCCCGCGCTGTCCCTCCATGACCTCCGCAAGACCTACCGCAGCGGCGTCGTGGCCCTGAAGGGCATCGACCTCGCGGTGGCGGAAGGAGAGTTTTGCGCGCTGCTCGGGCCGAACGGCGCGGGCAAGTCCACGGCGATCGGCATCGTCAGCTCGCTCGTGCGCAAGACGGGCGGCGAGGTCAATGTCTTCGGCCACGACCTCGACCGCGACGCGGCGGCCGTCAAGTCCTGCATCGGGCTCGTGCCGCAGGAGTTCAACTTCAACCAGTTCGAGCCGGTCGCCGAGATCGTGGTGAACCAGGCGGGCTACTACGGCGTGCCCCGACGCGAGGCGTGGGCGCGGGCCGAGGCAGTGCTGCGTCAGCTCGACCTGTGGGACAGGCGAGCGGTGATGGCGCGCACGCTCTCGGGCGGCATGAAGCGACGCCTGATGATCGCGCGCGCCCTGGTGCACCGCCCGCGCCTGCTGATCCTCGACGAGCCGACGGCGGGCGTCGACATCGAGATCCGCCGCGCGATGTGGGACTTCCTGCGCGAGACCAACCGCCAGGGAACGACGATCATCCTGACCACGCACTACCTGGAAGAGGCCGAACGCCTCTGCCGTCAGGTCGCCATCATCAACCACGGCGAGATCGTCGAGAACGCGAGCATCGGGGCGCTGCTCGAGAAGCTGCACACCGAATCCTTCGTGCTCAACCTGCGCGAGCCGCTGCGCTACCTGCCCGCGCTGCCGGGCTATGCGCTGAGCCGGGTGGACGACCTCACGCTCGAGGCCGCGGTGCCGCGGGGCCGGTCGGTGAGCGGCCTCTTCGACGGGCTTTCGCGCTGCGGCATCGAGGTCGCGAGCCTGCGCAACAAGCAGAACCGCCTCGAGCAGTTCTTCATCGACATGGTGGATCGCGGCCGGCAGGCGCGGGGCGGGGCAGAGTGAGTCCCTGGCGGCTGTCGGCCAACGCCTTCCGCACGATACTCACGAAGGAGATCCTGCGGTTCTCGCGCATCTGGATCCAGACCGTGCTGCCGCCGATGGTGACGACGGCGCTCTATTTCGTGATCTTCGGCCAGTTGATCGGCAGCCGGCTGGGCGAGATGGACGGGCATGCGTACATCGATTTCATCGTCCCGGGGCTGATCCTCATGTCGGTGATCTCGAACAGCTATGCGAACGTCGTCTCGAGCTTCTACAACGCCAAGTTCCAGCGTCATGTCGAGGAGCTGCTGATCTCGCCCGTGCCGAATGCCGTCATCCTCGGCGGCTACGTTGCGGGCGGCGTGGCGCGCGGCATCGTGGTGGGCACGGCGGTGACGATCGTCGCTTCGCTCTTCACCGACCTCGCGGTGCACAGCTATGCGGTGACCTTCGCCGTGCTCCTGCTGACCTCGACGCTGTTCGCGACGGCCGGCTTCGTGAACGCCGTGTTCGCCAACAGCTTCGACGACATCTCGGTCGTCCCGACCTTCGTGCTCACGCCGCTCACCTACCTCGGCGGCGTGTTCTATTCGGTCAGCCTGCTGCCGGAGATCTGGCAGCGCCTGTCGCTTGCCAACCCCGTGCTCTACATGATCAACGCCTTCCGCTACGGGCTGCTCGGGGTCAGCGACATCGATCTGCGGCTCGCCATCGGCCTGATCCTCGCGTTCATCGCCACCCTAAGCGGCTTCGCCCTGTGGCTGTTGCGCCGCGGCATCGGCCTCAAGTCGTGATCCGCGTCCGTCGCTGTGCTAGCGTGGCGGCCCGAGAGAAGGCCATCGGGTTCCCGCCGCTTCATGCCTGCCGGTCGTCGTAGTCCCCCAAGACGCAGCAAGCGGCGCACGCGCCGTGCGCGCGGCGGATTTCTGCGCCCCCTGGTCACGCTCCTCGTGCTCCTCGCGCTCGCCGGCGGCGGGGCGCTCTGGCTTTACTCGATGCACCTCGCGGACACCGTCCGGGTGAAGTTCGAGGGCAAGCGCTGGGCGGTGCCCGCGCGCGTTTACGGGCGGCCGATGGAGCTGTGGGCGGGCGCGCTGGTGCGCCCCGAGCAGCTCGCCGCCGAGCTAGAGCGCCTGGGCTACCGCAAGGTCGCGAAGGCGTCGGAGCCAGCGACCTGGTCGCAGGCCGGCAACCGCTACCTCTTCAGCACGCGGCCGTTCCAGTTCTGGGACGCCGCCGAGCCGAGCCGGCTCGTCGACGTGCGCGTCGGCCCGGGTGGCGTCGAGCAGATCACCGACGGGCGCACCGGCGCCGACGTGCCGATCTTCCGCCTCGAGGCGCCGCTCATCGGCAGCATCTACCCGTCGCACCACGAGGACCGCGTCCTGGTGCGCCGCGACGAGATCCCGAAGGCTCTGGTCGACGCCCTCATGGCGGTGGAGGACCGCGACTTCTACTCGCACTTCGGCCTCGACCCGAAGGCACTGCTGCGCGCCTCCTTCGCCAACCTGCGCGCCGGCCGCGTGGTGCAGGGCGGCAGCACGCTCACGCAGCAGCTGGTCAAGAACTTCTTCCTGACCGAGGAGCGGACCCTGACGCGCAAGCTGAACGAGGCGCTGATGGCGGTCATCCTCGAGACGCGCTACGCGAAGGACGAGATCCTCGAGGCCTATGCCAACGAGATCTACCTCGGCCAGGACGGCGAGCGGGCCATTCATGGCTTCGGGCTGGCGTCCTATTACTTCCTCAACCGGCCGCTGGCGGAGATCGACCTGCCGCAGGCCGCGCTGCTCGCCGGGATGGTGCGCGGTCCCTCGCTCTACGACCCGCGCCGGCATCCCGAGCGGGCGAGGAAGCGGCGCGACCTCGTGCTCGAGATGATGCGCGACGAGGGCTTCATCACCGACGAGCAGGCCAACGCCGCCAAGGCGGCGGACCTCGGCGTCGCGCCGCGGGGGAAGGGCAGCTCGGCGGCCTATCCCGCCTTCGTCGACCTCGTGCGCCGGCAGCTGCGCCGCGACTACCGCGAGGAGGACCTCACCTCGGTCGGGCTGCGCATCTACACGACCCTCGACCCCTGGGTGCAGGACCGCGCGCAGCAGGCCGTGGCGAACCGGCTCGCGCAGATCGAGAAGGAGCGCAAGCTGCCGCCGGACACGCTGGAGGGGGCGGTCGTGGTCGCGAGTCCGCAGGGGGGCGAGGTGCTCGCCGTGGTCGGCGGCCGCGACGCGCAGTACCGCGGCTTCAACCGCGCGCTCGACGCCGTTCGGCCGATCGGCTCGCTGGTGAAGCCGGCGGTCTACCTCGCGGCGCTCGCCATGCCGGAACGCTACAGCCTCGCCACGCCGCTCGAGGACGAGCCCGTGCGCATCAAGGTGCCGGGCGGGGTATGGGCGCCGGAGAACTACGACCGGCGCGCGCACGGCACCGTGCCGCTCACGACGGCGCTGGCGCAGTCCTACAATCTGGCGACCGTGCGCCTCGGCATGGCGATTGGCGTCGAGCGCGTTGCCAAGATGCTGCGGTCGCTGGGCGTCGAGCGCTCGATGGACGTCGTTCCGTCGCTGCTGCTCGGCTCGGTCTCGCTCTCGCCCGTCGAGGTCGCACAGGTCTATCAGGCGCTGGCGGCGGGCGGCTTCCGCACCCCGCTGCGGACCATCCGCGAGGTGCTGGACGAGAAGGCGCGCCCCCTACAGCGCTACCCGCTCACCGTGCAACGCGCGGTGGACTCCGGCCCCGTTTACCTGCTGGCGACCGCGATGCAGGAGGTGGTGCGCAGCGGCACGGGCCGGCCGCTGGCAAGCTTCGTCTCGTCGGAGGTCGGCGTTGCCGGCAAGACCGGCACGACGGACGGCCTGCGCGACAGTTGGTTCGCCGCGTTTGCGGGTGATATGGTGGCTGTGGCCTGGGTGGGGCGCGACGACAACAAGCCGACCGGCCTGAGCGGCGCTGCAGGTGCGCTGCGCGTGTGGGGGGAGTTGATGAAGGAAGTCCGGCCAGCACGTCTGGCCCTGACGCCGCCCGAGACCGTGGCGATGGACTGGGCCACCTGCGGCGGCGACTCCGAGCGCGTGGCCTACCTCAAGGGCCATCCGCCGGGACCGGCGCAGGGATGCGGGTCCGTCTCCCCGGCGCTGTCGGACGACTCCCCCGTGCCCGCGCCGTCGGCGCCGCACGCCCGGCAGGACGACCCGATCACGCGATTCTTCAAGAGTCTGGTGCGATGAAGACCACTCTCCCCCTTGCCTTGCTCGGCCTCGCCTTCGCGTTGGCCGCGTGTACCCCTGCGGTCCGGCAGGGTCCGCCCGCGCCGATCATCGGTCCCGGCGGGGCTGGCGCGGGTCCGGTGACGACGACGCAGAAGACGCCCGCGGGTAACGTCGCGGTGACGCCGCTCGAGCCGCCGAAGGTGCAGGCCATTTCCCAGGACGGTGCCCAGCCGCTCGGCTTCCAGCGTGTCGCCCCCGAGGTCGTGGCGGCCGGCGGGGCCGCACCCGCGGCATCCTCTCCCGCGGCGAAGTCGGCCGCCGGCGCTGCGGAGGCGCGGGTGTCGGCGCCGCCACGTCCCGGTACCGAGACGGTGGCCCTGGCGACGCCGGCCGGCACCAGCAAGGCGGTGAAGACGCTGTTGCAGCAGGCGGACCTGCAGCGCGCCTCGGGGGATCTCACCGGCGCGGCGGCGACGCTCGAGCGGGCGCTGCGCATCGAGCCCGAAAGTGCCTACGTGTGGAACCGCCTGGCGCACGTGCGGCTCAAGCAGGGCCAGAACGGGCTGGCGGCGGAGCTCGCGGCGAAATCCAACGCCTTTGCCGGCGCCGATGACGCCGTCCGGCGCGACAACGATGCCCTGATCGCGCGGGCCGGCAGGTGAGCGCGGCGCAGCGGCCGGCTGTCCGCTGCCGAAGCGCAACCACGGCATCGTGAGCATCTACTCCCAGGAAACCCTGATCGCCCAGGCCCGGCAGCTGGCGGCGGAATACCGCCGCGCCATGGGCAAGCCGCTGCCCGGCATCAGCACGGAGATCGCGGAGTTCGACGCGATCCGCCTGCTTGGTCTCGCACCGCGGCCGGCGGGCGAGGAGGCGGGCTACGACGCGATCGACCCCGCTCGCGGCGGCAGGCGCATCCAGATCAAGGCCCGCACGATCTTCGACGAGGAAAAGGGCGGGCAGCGCGTCGGCCAGCTCAGGCTGGGACAGGAGTGGGACAGCGTGGTGCTCGTGCTCATGGACGAGAACTACGAGCCCTACGAGATCTACGAGGCCGATCGCGCCGACCTCGAGGAGTACGCCGAGCAGGCTGGCAGCCGCAAGGCGCGCAAGGGCGCGCTCTCGGTCGCGCGCTTCAAGATCATCGGCCGCCTGCTGTGGGACCGCGTGGGGGGCCGCGATCCCGTGGCTTGGGAAGGCGGAGCCGGCTGAGCCCATGCTCCCCGTCGCCGACTACCTCGGCCCCGGCGGCCTGCTCGCGCGCCGCGTCGACGGCTTCGCGCATCGTCCGGCGCAGCACGCGATGGCACAGGCGGTCGCCGAGGCGCTGGAGGCGGGCGGTGTCCTGATCTGCGAGGCCGGCACCGGCACCGGCAAGACCTTCGCCTACCTCGTTCCCGCGCTGCTGTCGGGCCGCAAGGTGATCGTGTCGACGGGCACGCGCAACCTGCAGGACCAGCTCTACCAGCGCGACGTGCCGCGCGTGCGCGACGTGCTGGGCGTGCCGACCCGAGTCGCCGTGCTCAAGGGCCGCGCCAACTACCTCTGCCTCCACCGCCTCGAGAACGCCTGGATGGACGGGCGTCACCGCCCGCGCGAGCTTTCGGACCTGCTCGCCCGCGTACGCGGCTGGGCCGCCCGCACGGAGCGCGGCGACATCGCCGAGCTGGTCGACATCCCCGAGGATGCGTCGGTCTGGCCGCTGGTCACCTCCACCGCGGACAACTGCCTCGGCCAGGAATGCCCGAGTCACGACCGCTGCCACCTCGTGGAGGCGCGGCGGCAGGCGCAGGCCGCGGACCTCGTGATCGTCAATCACCACCTGCTCTGTGCCGACTTCGCGCTGCGCGACGACGGCTTCGGCGAGCTGCTGCCGACGGCCGACGGCTACATCGTGGACGAGGCCCACCAGCTGCCGGACACGGCGAGCGACTTCTTCGGCCGCAGCCTGTCCGCACGGCAGCTGCTCGACCTCGTGCGCGATGTCGAGATCGAGGCGCGGCGCGAGGCCTGCGATCCGGGGACGCTGTCCGCGGCCGCC
>Ga0209594_1001799_pt1 | contig 10411 bp, 8 predicted proteins | sample AshMeaCrysSpring_FD_184126 | JGI IMG/M metagenome (GOLD analysis project Ga0209594, IMG submission 184126) | Groundwater microbial communities from Big Spring, Nevada to study Microbial Dark Matter (Phase II) - Ash Meadows Crystal Spring... | ecosystem: Environmental > Aquatic > Deep subsurface >...
GGGAACGAGCACGTGTCGGGGCAGGTCGACCAACTCGCGCGGCGCATAGTCGCTCAGGAGTTCGGCGCGCGGCGCGACTGCCTGGATGACGCCGGCATCGACCGCCACTGCATGGTCGCGCAGCACGACGCCGTCGGGCTCGACGGGAACCACCCACTCGGCGGCGATGACCCGCTCGACGGGTCGCATCAACGGGCGCGCCGACAAAGCGGCCGAAAGCGCATCGATGCGACGAGTGCCGTGGCTGCAGGCACGGCGTGTAGGCGGGGCGGGGGCGGAACGAGGATCATCCGGGCGGCGAGCGACACGCGATCGATTGTAGCGACCACGCTCCGCATGCGCCGCGTCGTCGCTGCCGACCGGGACGGCGCGACGCCGGGGTGAGCTCGCTTCGAGCCGGGCGGAGAGCGGGCATCGAGCGCGCGGGAGACGCTTCGCGCAACAGTGCGAAAGTTCGCGCGCAGATCGTGCAACCTGCTAAAATCTAAAGCTTTTGGCCTTTCCGGTGACGGTGGCTCGGGAGCTTCCTTCCGCGTCCGCCGCAGCCGCACCGCACCCCGCCGGCATGGATTCGTTCGCCAAGGAGACGCTTCCCGTCAGCCTCGAGGAAGAGATGCGCCGCTCCTACCTCGATTACGCGATGAGCGTGATCGTCGGGCGGGCGCTGCCGGACGTCCGGGACGGGCTCAAGCCCGTCCATCGCCGGGTGCTCTTCGCGATGTACGAGGCGAACAACGTCCACAACCGCCCCTACGTCAAGTGCGCGCGCGTGGTGGGCGACGTGCTCGGCAAGTACCACCCGCACGGCGACTCGGCGACGTACGAGGCCCTCGTGCGCATGGCGCAGGATTTCTCCATGCGCTACACGCTCATCGACGGCCAGGGCAATTTCGGCTCCGTCGACGGGGATGCGGCCGCCGCCTACCGCTATACCGAGTGCCGGCTGGAGCGCATGACCGGCGAGATGCTCGCCGACATCGACCGCGAGACCGTCGACTTCGTCCCGAACTACGACGGCAAGGAGCGCGAGCCGGTCTGCCTGCCGACGAAGGTGCCGAACCTGCTGGTGAACGGCTCGTCGGGCATTGCGGTGGGGATGGCGACGAACATCCCGCCGCACAACCTGGGCGAGGTCGTGGACGCCTGCCTGGCGCTGCTCGCCGATCCGGCGATCGAGATCGATGCCCTGATCAAGCTGATGCCGGCGCCGGACTTCCCGACGAAGGGCCTCATCTACGGGCTCGCCGGCGTCCACGAGGGATACCGCACCGGGCGCGGCCGCGTCGTGATGCGCGCGCGCACCCACTTCGAGGAGCTCGACAAGGGCGCGCGCAGCGCCATCGTCGTCGACGAGCTGCCCTACCAGGTCAACAAGAAGACGCTCCTCGAGCGGATCGCCGAGCTCATCAAGGAAGGCCGGCTGGAGGGCATCGCGCACATCGCCGACGAGTCGGACAAGCGCGGCATCCGCGTCGTGTTCGAGCTCAAGCGCGGCGAGATGCCCGAGGTCGTGCTGAACAACCTCTTCAAGCTCACGCAGCTGCAGGACACTTTCGGCATCAACATGGTCGCGCTGGTGGACGGCCGGCCGCGGCTGCTGAACGTGAAGCAGATGCTGGAGGCCTTCCTCGCGCACCGGCGCGAGGTCGTGATCCGGCGCACGATCTTCGAGCTGCGCAAGGCGCGCGAGCGCGCGCACCTGCAGGAAGGGCTTGCCGTCGCGCTGTCGAACGTCGACGAGATCATCGCCCTGATCAAGGCAGCCCGGACGCCGGCCGAGGCGAAGGCGGCCCTGATGGGGCGCGCCTGGCAGAGCGCGCTCGTGGCGGAGATGCTTGCCCGGTCGTCCGCCGACTTCTCGAGGCCGGAGGACCTGGGGCCGGAGCTCGGCCTCTCCGACGCGGGCTACCGCCTTTCCGAGGCCCAGGCGCAGCGCATTCTCGAGCTGCAGCTGCAGCGGCTGACCGGACTAGAGCAGGACAAGATCGTCGCCGAGTACAGGGAGCTGCTGGAGAAGATCGGCGACTACCTCGACCTGCTGGCGCAGCCCGCGCGCATCACGGGGGTGATTGCCGAGGAGCTGCGGAAGCTCAAGGCCGACTACGGCGACCCGCGCCAGAGCGAGGTCGTCCTCGATACCGAGGAGATCGGCATCGAGGACCTCATCACCCCCGAGGACATGGTGGTGACCTTCTCGCACTCCGGCTACATCAAGGCGCAGCCGGTCGCGGACTACCGCGCCCAGCGCCGCGGCGGACGTGGCAAGCAGGCGACGGCGACGAAGGAGGACGACTTCATCGACCGGCTCTTCGTCGCCAACACGCACGACTACGTGCTCTGCTTCTCCAGCCGCGGCAAGGTTTACTGGCTGAAGGTGTACGAGGTGCCGCAGGGCACCCGCGCGAGCCGCGGGCGGCCGATCGTCAACCTGTTCCCGCTCGAGGACGGCGAGAAGATCAACGCCGTCCTGCCCGTCAAGCAGTTCGACGAGCACCACTACGTCTTCTTCGCCACTGCGAACGGCACCGTGAAGAAGACGCCGCTCACCGATTTCTCGCGGCCGCTCAAGAAGGGCATCATCGCCATCGACCTCGAGCCGGGCGACTACTTGATCGGTGCCGCGATCACCGACGGCTCGCACCACATCATGCTGTTCTCGGATGCGGGCAAGGCGGTCCGCTTCGAGGAGGCCGACGTGCGGCCGATGGGACGCGCGGCGCGGGGCGTGATCGGGATGCGGCTGCCCGATGCCGCACGCGTCGTGTCGATGCTCACCGCGGCCGACGAGAGCCGGACCGTGCTCACGGCGACCGAGAACGGCTTCGGCAAGCGCACCCCGATCGCCGATTACACGCTGCACGGCCGCGGCACCCAGGGAATGATCGCCATCCAGACGAACGAGCGGAACGGCCGCGTCGTCGGCGCGGTGCTGGTCGAGGAGCGGGACGAGATCATGCTCGTGTCCACCGGCGGCGTGCTGGTGCGCATCAAGGTCGACCAGATCCGCGAGATGGGGCGCTCCACCCAGGGCGTCACGCTCATCAACCTCGACGCGGGTGATCGGCTCGCGTGCATCGAGAAGGTGCTGGAAGCCGCGGAGGAGAACGGCGCCGACCCTGCGGGTGAGAACCCCGCGGGCGAAGGGGCGACCGAATGAGCGCAAACGGCGCGGAACGCCGCTTGCGTGCGCGCGGCACCTGCCGCACGGCGCGCCTCCCGCGTCCCGCCCCTGCAGGTTACCTCACCCTTCCGGAGAAGCGATGACACGAGTGTTCAACTTCAGCGCGGGACCCGCCGTGTTGCCCGAGGAAGTGCTCGCGCAGGCCGCGGCCGAGATGCTCGACTGGCACGGCAGCGGCATGTCCGTGATGGAGATGAGCCACCGTGGCAAGGAATTCGTCGGCATCGCGGAAGGCGCGGAGCGCGACCTGCGCGAGCTGCTCGCAGTGCCCGAGGGCTACACGGTGCTCTTCCTGCAGGGCGGTGCGTCGCTGCAGTTCGCGATGGTGCCGATGAACCTGCTCGGCGGCGCCAAGCGTGCCGACTACGTGAACACCGGCGAGTGGTCGAAGAAGGCGATCAAGGAGGCGAAGGCCTTCTGCGAGGTGAACGTGGCCGCGTCCTCCGAGGACCGCAACTTCTCCTACGTGCCCGAGCAGTCGGGCTGGAAGCTCGACCCCGACGCAGCGTATGTCCACGTCTGCACCAACGAGACGATCGGCGGCGTCGAGTTCCAGTGGGTGCCCGACGCGGGCCGCGTCCCGCTCGTCGCCGACATGTCCTCGCACATCCTCTCGCGCCCCGTGGACGTATCGCGCTACGCGCTCATCTACGCCGGTGCGCAGAAGAACATCGGCCCCGCCGGCCTCACCATCGTCATCGTCCGCAACGACCTTCTCGGCAGGGCGCCCAGGGGTACGCCGTCGATGCTCGACTACAAGGTGCACGCCGAGGCGCAGTCGATGTCGAACACGCCGCCGACCTACGCGATCTACATCGCTGGGCTGGTCTTCGCGTGGCTGAAGCGGCAGGGCGGCGTCGCGGCGATGGAGCAGAAGAACATCGCCAAGGCGAAGTTGATCTACGATCTGCTCGATGCGTCCCCCTTCTATGCGAGCCCGGTGCGCAAGTCCGACCGCTCCCGCATGAACGTGCCGTTCACGCTGCCCGACGAGCGGCTCGACGCCGAGTTCCTCAAGGGCGCCGAGGCGCGCGGGATGTTTCAGCTCAAGGGCCATCGCTCGGTGGGCGGCATGCGCGCTTCGATCTACAACGCGATGCCGTTGGCGGGCGTGGAACGACTCGTCCGGTATATGCGCGAGTTCGCGCAGAAGCACGGCTGACAGCTTGTGAATCAATCTACTGCACCCCGCGATCGCGGCGTTACGCGGTACTCGCTCCTCGCCGATTTATCCGATACGTCTCGTCGCTGCGCGCCGCGTGCCTTGCGCTCGGGTGGCTCGCGACGATTTCTTCACAAGGCCTGAGGCGAACGCGATGGCGCCGCAACGTAGCGAGATCCTCGTCCTCAATCACATCTCCCCGACCGGGCTCAAGCGCCTGCCGGCGGAGCGCTACCACGTCGTGCGCGAGAGCGCCCGGCCCGACGCCGTGCTGGTGCGCTCCGCCGACATGCACGGCACGCCCGTGCCGCAGTCGGTTCTCGCGATTGCGCGTGCCGGCGCCGGCGTCAACAACATCCCGGTTGCCGATATGAGCACGCGCGGCGTGCCGGTCTTCAACGCGCCCGGCGCGAATGCGAACGCGGTGAAGGAGCTGGTGCTCGCCGGGCTGCTCGTCGCGGCCCGCAACCTTGCCCCGGCCCTCGCCTTCGTGAGCCGTCTCGACGGGGACGATGCCACGCTCGCGCGCCGGGTCGAGGAAGGCAAGAAGGAGTTCGCCGGCTGCGAGCTGCCGCATCACACTCTGGGCGTCATCGGACTCGGGCGGATCGGCTCGCTCGTCGCCGATGCCGGCATCAAGCTCGGCATGAACGTGCTCGGTTACGATCCCGAGATCACCGTGGATGCGGCCTGGAAGCTGCCGTCGGAGGTCAAGCGAGCGCATTCGGTGGACGAAGTGCTGCGCGGCTCGCACTTCGTCACCGTGCACGTGCCGCTCAACGGGGCCACCCGCTCGTTGATCGGGCCGGCGAACATGCAGCACGTGCGCCAGGGCGCCGTGCTGCTCAACTTCTCGCGCGACGGCATCTTCGACGACGAGGCCGTTATCGGCGCACTCGAGTCGGGGCGGGTGAAGAGCTACGTCACGGACTTCCCGTCGCGGCGCCTGCTCGGGCACAAGGGCGTCGTCGCCCTGCCGCACCTCGGTGCGTCGACGCGCGAAGCGGAGGAGAATTGTGCCGTCATGGTGATCGACCAGCTGCGCGACTTCCTAGAGCAGGGCAACGTCACCAACGCCGTGAACTTCCCGAACGTGGCTATGCCGCGCGAGACGGCCTACCGCCTCGCCATCGCCAACCGCAACGTGCCGAACATGGTCGGGCAGATCTCCGCGGCGCTCGGCCGCGCCGGCGTGAACATCCACAACATGATGAACAAGTCGCGCGGCGAGATGGCCTACACCCTGGTCGACGTGGACAGCGAAGTGCAGCAGCCGGTCGTCGACGCGATCGCGTCCATCGACGGCGTGCTCTCGGTGCGATACGTGCCGGCCAGCGCCTGAGCGGCCCGGCCGAGATCCCGGTGAGCGACGAGATCGCGAAGCGGCGCGCCGAGATCGACGCGATCGACGCCGAGCTCGTGGCGCGACTCTCGCGCCGCGCGGAGCTCGCGCGCGAGATCGGGCGGCTGAAGGGAGACGGGCCGGTCTACCGTCCGGAACGCGAGGCAGAGGTGCTGCGCAAGGCGCGGGCCGCCAACGAGGGGCCGCTCGCCGCGGACGCGATCACGCGCATCTTCACGGAGGTGATCTCCGCCTGCCGCGCGCTCGAGCAGCCGCTGCGTATCGCCTATCTCGGCCCCGAGGGCACCTTCACCGAGCTCGCCCTGCACAAGCAATTCGGCCATGGCGTCGAGGGCGTACCCTGCGCGACGATCGACGAGGTGTTCCGTCAGGCCGAGACGGGCGCAGCGCACTACGCGGTCGTCCCGGTCGAGAACTCCACCGAGGGTGCCGTCGGGCGTACGCTCGACCTGCTGCTGGCCACGCCGCTGCGCGTCTGCGCCCAGGTGGTCCTGGCCATCCACCAGAACGCGATGCGCAAGGTCGCCTCGCTCCACGGGGCGACCCGCGTGTACTCGCACCCGCAATCGCTCGCACAATGCCAGAGCTGGCTCGCGCGCCACCTGCCCGAGGCCGAGCGCGTGCCGGTGTCGTCCAACGCCGAGGCGGCGCGGCTCGCGGCGCAAGAGCCGAACGCGTGTGCGATCGGGCCGGCGAACGCCGCCGAGCGCTACGGCCTGGCGCTGCTCGCCGAGAACATCGAGGACCAGGCCAGTAATCGCACGCGGTTCCTGGTCCTCGGCCGTCAGGACACTGCGCCCACCGGTGCCGACCAGACCTCGCTCGTCATGTCTGCGCCGAATCGACCGGGCGCGATGCACGCGTTGCTCGCGCCGCTCGCGAAGCACGGCGTGAGCATGTGCCGCATCGAGTCGCGTCCGGCGCGGCTCGGCACCTGGGAGTACATGTTCTACGTCGACGTCGTCGGTCACGAGCGCGACGCCGCGGTCGCAGCGGCGCTCGCCGAGCTGCGCTCGCTGGCGCCATTCCTCAAGATCCTCGGCTCCTATCCGGTCCAGTCCGCATGAGCGCGCTCCCCCTCGTTCCCGAGCCCCTCGACGTCTGCGAGCGCGCGCCCGCGCACGTGCGCGCGATCTCGCCCTACCAGCCGGGCAAGCCGATCACCGAGCTCGCGCGCGACCTGGGCATGGACGAGAAGGCGATCGTCAAGCTCGCCTCGAACGAGAACCCGATGGGCCTCTCGCCCAAGGCGCGCACCGCGATCGAGGCGGCGATCCCGGACCTCGGGCGCTACCCCGATCAGTTCTCGCTGGTGCGCGCGATCGCGGAGCGCACGGGCGTGCCGCCGGCGGGCGTCGTGCTCGGCAACGGCTCGAACGACCTGCTCGAGATGGTCGCGGCGGTGTTCCTGAGCGCGGGGCGGTCGAGCGTCTACGCGCAGCATGCGTTCGCCGTCTATCCGCTCGCAACACTCGCGCGCGGCGCGACCGGCATCGTCGTGCCGGCGAAGGACTACGGCCACGACCTCGACGCGATGCGCGCCGCGATCCGCGGCGACACGACCGTCGTTTTCGTGGCGAATCCGAACAACCCCACCGGGACGTTCCTCGACGCGGACGCGCTCGCACGTTTCCTCGCCGCCGTGCCCGCGCACGTCGCGGTCGTGCTCGACGAGGCGTATAACGAGTACCTGCCGCCGTCGCGCCGGATCGAGAGCACGGCCTGGCTCGCGCGCCACCCGAACCTCGTCGTCACGCGCACGTTCTCGAAGGCCTATGGTCTCGCCGGGCTGCGCGTCGGCTACGCACTGTGCCACGCGAGCGTCGCCGACCTGCTGCACCGTGTTCGTCAGCCCTTCAACGTGAACAACATCGCGCTCGCCGCCGCCGAGGCGGCGCTCGGCGACGATGCGTTCGTCGCCGCGAGCCGCGAGGTCAACGACCGCGGTATGGCGCAGGTCACCGAGGGCCTGCGCGCGCTCGGGCTCGAGTGGATCCCCTCCTGCGGCAACTTCGTCGCGGTGCGCATTCCGCGCCAGGACGGCGCGGCGCCGCGTGCAGGTGCCGTCTACCAGGCGATGCTGCGGCAGGGCGTCATCGTGCGGCCGGTGGCGGGCTACGAGATGCCCGATTACTTGCGGGTGACCATCGGCCTGCCCGGGGAGAACGCGCGGTTCCTGGCCGCACTGCGCGCCGCGCTGTGAGCTTCCGGCTCGACAAGGTCGCCGTCGTCGGGGTCGGCCTGATCGGCGGTTCGTTCGCGCTGGCCCTCAAGCGCGCGGGGGCGGTGGGCACGGTGGCCGGCCTCGGGCGGACACCAGCGAGCCTGGCACGCGCGGTCGAGCTCGGCGTCATCGACGCCGCTCACGAGGAGCCGCGCGCGGCGCTCGAAGGCGCGCAACTGGTGCTGCTCGCGATGCCCGTCGGGCAGACACGCGCCGTGCTCGAACGCGTGGCGCCGCACGTGGACGCGGAGGCCGTCGTCACCGACGCGGGCAGCACGAAGTCGGACGTGATCGCGGCGGCGCGCGCGGTGCTCGGGCCGCGCATCGCGCGTTTCGTGCCCGCACACCCGATCGCCGGCGCGGAAGCGAGCGGCGCCGAGGCGGCGCGCGCCGATCTGTATCGCGGCCGGCGGGCCGTCGTCACCCCGCTCGCGGAGAATTCCCCGGGTGCCGTCGCGCTGGTGCGCGATGCGTGGCGTGCCTGCGGAGCGGAGGTCCACGAGATGGACGCGGCGGAGCACGACCGTGTGTTCGCGGTGGTGAGCCACCTGCCGCATCTGCTCGCCTTCGCGCTGGTGTGCGACGTGCTCGGACAGGACGACGCCGAGCGGCTCTTCGACTACGCGGCCGGCGGCTTTCGCGACTTCACCCGCATCGCCTCGAGCCATCCCGAGATGTGGCGCGACATCTGCCTCGCGAACCGGGAGCGGCTGGGTGTCGAGCTCGACCGGTACATGGATGTGCTGGGGTCGTTCCGCGGCCATTTGCGCTCGGGCGACGGCAGGGCGCTCGAGGCGGCCTTCGCGGCTGCCCGGGAGGCGCGCAACGCCTGGCTCGCGCGCATCGAAAGCGGGGCGGCGAAATGAGCGGTGCCGCGAAAGGGCTGCCGGCGTACCTCGACCTGCCCGCGCTCGCGAGCGCGAGCGGCGTCGTGCGGCTTCCGGGATCGAAGAGCATTTCCAACCGCACGCTGCTGCTTGCCGCAATCGCGTCCGGCGACACGGAGGTGCACGGCCTGCTCGCTTCCGACGACACCGGGCACATGCTCGAAGCGCTCCATCGGCTCGGGGTTCGCGTGGACCGGCAGGACGGCGGAACGTGCGTCGTGCACGGCGCGGCCGGCCCGCCGCCAGGAAAGGAGGCCGATCTATTCCTCGGCAACGCCGGAACTGCGTTCCGCCCGCTCACGGCGGTGCTCGCGTTCTCCGGCGGGCACTACCGGCTCTCGGGCGTGCCGCGCATGCACGAGCGGCCGATCCGCGATCTCGTCGATGCGCTGCGGCCGCTCGGCGCCGACATTCGCTACGCCGGCGACGAAGGCTTCCCCCCGCTCGTCATCGCACCGATGCGCCCCGCGGAAAGCAACGCCGACCGCGACGTGCACGTGCGCGGCGACGTGTCGAGCCAGTTCCTCACCGCGCTGCTCATAGCGTTGCCGCTCGCGCGCGATGCGCGCGCGATCGTAGTCGAGGGCGACCTGATCTCGAAGCCCTACGTCGAGATCACGCTCAACCTGATGGAACGCTTCGGGGTGTGCGTGAAGCGCCACGGCTGGTCGCGATTCGAGATCCCGGTGGGCGCGGCGTACCGAAGCCCGGACGTGATCCATGTCGAGGGCGACGCGTCGTCGGCGTCCTACTTCCTCGCGGCGGGGGCGATCGCCGGCGGGCCGGTCCGCGTCGAGGGCGTCGGGCGGCGCAGTATCCAGGGCGACGTGCGGTTCACGGAGATTCTCGAGCGCATGGGCGCGAGCGTCATCACGGGCGACGACTGGATCGAGTGCAGCCGTGCGCGGCCGCTGGGCCCGATCGATGCCGACCTGAACCACATCCCCGATGCCGCCATGACGCTCGCCGTCCTCGCGCTCTTCGCGGACTCGCCGAGCACGCTGCGCAACATCGCGAGCTGGCGGGTGAAGGAGACCGACCGCATCGCGGCGATGGCCACCGAGTTGCGCAAGGTGGGCGCGACCGTGGAGGAGGGCACCGATTTCCTGCGCGTCGCGCCGCCCGCGGGCGGGCTGGTACCGAACGCAACGATCGACACCTACGACGACCACCGCATGGCGATGTGCTTCTCGCTCGTCGCGCTCGGCGGCGTCCCGGTGCGGATCAACGACCCGGGCTGCGTCGCGAAAACGTTCCCCGGCTACTTCGATGCGTTCCTGTCCGTGGCGCGTGCCTGAAGCGGCTCACGCGGCCGCGAGCGTCGTGTTTGCGCCCGTTTCGTTTGCGCGGGCCGGCCCGACCGCCTGCACGCCTTTCCTGCCGAGGCGCTGCCACACCTTCTCGTGGAAGAAGTACGCGACGGTGTTGACGAGCGGTTCGACGAGCGCAAGTGCGCCGCCGACCGATGCGCTGCCGGTCATGGCATAGCCGACGCCGAACGCCACGCTCATGTGCACCGCGCCGAAGGTGAGCGTCTTCGCCATAGGTCCTCCTGCATGCTCTCTCGGCTCCGATGCTAGTGTAGTGCTTCGTT
>Ga0209594_1001803_pt1 | contig 10406 bp, 10 predicted proteins | sample AshMeaCrysSpring_FD_184126 | JGI IMG/M metagenome (GOLD analysis project Ga0209594, IMG submission 184126) | Groundwater microbial communities from Big Spring, Nevada to study Microbial Dark Matter (Phase II) - Ash Meadows Crystal Spring... | ecosystem: Environmental > Aquatic > Deep subsurface...
GGACTCCTACACTCCCAACTGGTAAGGAACCACGGTTATAGGTGGAAGAAATCAAGGTACAGGTACGTATGGGTTCCAAAGGATTCTCGGCGCCGATGCGAACTGTTACGCGACGCTTACCCTTGTCTTCCACCTCTGGTTCTTCAAAGATTAAGGGTAACAGCTGGTCTTGTTCTTCTTCCAAGAGTTGGATAATTGTTTGCACCTGCTGTAATTGGGAAAATTCCGGTTGACGTAAAACTTCTGACACACCCCGTACCATAATTTGCGTCATGGCTGGGACTCTTTGACGACGAGCTAGTTCTGTGACTGATACCTTTAAAAAATCACCATACCTTTGGAATTCTTGGTCTAGGAGAGTCCAATCGAGGGAAGCTATTTCTGTGAGCGATCGCCCCCGCAAATGGTTGTTCAGGAAGTTAGAAACAATTTGTAACTCTCGCTCCATGACTTCCGGATCACTAACTTCATCATCCTGTTTTGGTGGTAAATCCATCAGTGTAGAATGGGTTTCGTAGCCATCAGTGACTACAATCAGCATTACCCGTCCTGGATCCACTTGCACCAGTTGCAGATGGCGTAAAAGTGCTGTTGTGGCTTGCGGCATAGTCACTAAGGTAATACAGCCGCTGACCCTGGCTAAAATTTGCGCTGCTCCTTGTAAAATGAGTTCTAAGCTGCGATCTTCCCAGTTTAGGCGGTCTTGTAGTACTTGTTCTACTAGACGGGTGCTACTTTCACTTGGTGTCATCAACTGGTCTACATAAATCCGATACCCAGAATCGGAAGGAACCCTTCCAGCCGAGGTATGGGGTTGATATAGCAATCCCGATTTTTCTAATACCCCCATAGCATTGCGAATCGTGGCTGGGCTAAGATGCAAGTTGTACTCCTCCACTAGCGCCTTAGAACCAACAGGTTCTGCTGTGGCGATATAATGACGTACCGTTGCCCAGAGGATATGCTGTTGCCGATTAGTAAGCTGAACTTGCATAGTTAGTAATTTATTAAAGCCGAGTTTCAGAAAGAAATTAAAAAAAATCTCCAGAGATGACGTATGTACCACTGTTTAATATTTGTTAAGCAATATAGCAAAAAGTTTATTTATTTTTGATAAAGTTACAATTATAAATTATCAGATCCTATTCTTGATATTTATTTGTTGATATATATTTAATAGGGTAATCAACAACATCAGGAATTGTCAGGTTTACTCGCACAAATGAGCATCCTTGAACAAAGTCTAATTTTTTAGTCAAAGTATTATTTGCACTATTATCCCACGCTTCCAGCCAAAAGTGTGTATCTACGGTAACTAACTATAGGGATGAATACTCAAACACATAGTGAATGGGCATTGGGCATTGGGCATTGGGCATTGGGCATTGGGCATTGGGCATTGGGCATTGGGCATTCGCAGAAAATAACTATTCCCCATGCCCCATTATCTATTCCCCATGCCCCATTACCTATTCCCCATGCCCTATTACCTATTCCCCATGCCCTATTCCCTAGACCCTAATACTGGGGAATAGTCGAATCTACTAAAATAGAGTAGGCGTCAATGCCACCAGAGATGTTTTTGACGTTGGTGAACCCTTGATTAATTAACCACTGACACATTTGGGCAGAACGAATGCCATGATGACAAATAACCAGTGTTTCAGCATCAGGATTGAGGCGAGCATGGATATTATCTCCCCATTCGGCAAACTGGCTCAAGGGTAAGTTGACAAACCCTTCAATACTGGCGATCGCTACCTCCGAGGGTTCGCGTACATCCACTAGCTGGAAATCATCAACGCCGGAATCTAGACGCTCAGCTAGTTCTTTAACACTAATTTGGGTAATCGGTTGAGCAGAGTATTGAGATGACATTAAGTTTTTGCTAAAAGCGAAATTTTTTGGTTACACTTCTAGCTTGGCAGGATTTATTCATCTTGAAAACTGTCACAGACAGGATTCTTACCCAAGGAATCTAGTTGTTGCTTGTGCTGTGGAAACTGTTGCATGGCTTGACGGCGATTCGTCATAAAGCGATGCCAAAACCCTGGAAAGATATCGTCCATAGTTTTAGCTATCGACCAAGCTTCCACCGCCATTAAGATGAACATCTGACGATCAGAGCGCTTAAGAGCTTCAATCCATCCTTGTATAATTGTCCCAGTAGCGGGTGGTTGCAAGTCCCTGGGTGGTACGTGTTGAGGTGAATCAGAGGGCACAGTAGACATAGTAATCACCTGATGAAAAAAAAATACTCTAGAAAATCAAAAATAATCAACTTAACCATTAAGTTGGACTCACCTGTGAGATAAATTTTTATGTAGCTTACGGGACTAAACTAACTTTGAGCATTCCTGTCACCGAACTTCTAACTGCTGGAACAATGATTTAAAGGAAGTTGCGGTTGATTTGACCAGGAAAATGCTCACTATGGGTAGATGGAAAAGAAACAAGAAACATCGTCTCTCTTCCCAGCCATCTATGTATCACTTTACGCTATTCAGTTGTCTGTGTATAACATTATGAAGCAACGCTCTTTTGTACAGTTCCTCGCAGTAACTTTGATAGCACTGATATTTATTAGCATCAGTGGTTGTAATTCTCTTTCTTCCCAAAGTCCTCTTCCCATAGGGAGTAGCAGGAATCCTAGCGCACCTGGTGCTGCAATTTTTGTCTCACGTCAAGCACCAGTGATGCTGTCAATGCTGATGAATCCAGACCGCTTGAGTCTAGGTAACACAGCTACAGACCTAGAAAAATTGAAAACAGGCTTCTTAGCTAACACAGGTTTAAACTACAAAGAAGATATTCAACCGTGGCTGGGTGAGGAAATTACTCTAGCTGTGACTACCCTAGATATCGACCGCGACCCAGAAAACGGTAAGCAACTAGGTTATTTAATCGCACTTGCTACCAATGAACCAGCCCATAGCCGTCAGTTTGTGGAGTTGTTTTTTTCCAAAAAGGCTATTGCTGGCGCTAATATCCTCTCAGAACTCTACAAAGGCGTCAAGGTCATTTATGACAATTCCCATCCCGAAAAAGGGTTGTTGTCAGGTGCAGCAGTAGGGAATAAATTTGTGTTATTTGCTAACGATCCGAAAGTGCTGCGGGATGCAATTAACAACGTCCAAGCTGCTGAGTTAAATTTAAGTAGTGATAGTAAATACCAACAAGCCACCAAACAAATACCTTCCCGTGCGGCTGTGGTTGCTTTTTTGAATCTCCCTAAAGTCGGAAAGTGGCAAGGATTAAACTTAGAAAATGCCACCTATGACAACGAAATTCTGGCATTAGTATTAAATCCTCAAGGATTATTGGCAGAAACTACTTTCCTAGCTGCAGCAGACCAAGAAACTTTACCACCACCAGCCTCACTATCTGATGCAACCGGAGTATTACAATATATTCCTGATACAGCAGCGGTAGTAATTTCTGGATTAAATTTGAGCAGTTTGAATAACACTAATTTAGCCCAACTGTGGAAACAAATTGTCACAGCAATATCTGCTTCTCACAACCAAGGAAGTGTACTATCGCTGCAATCATTCACAGATTTAGAAAAACGCTGGGGTATAAATCTAGCAGATGATATTTTCAGTTGGGTACAAGGAGAATACTCCATTGGATTATTACCCGGAAAAAAACAAGAAAATCCTGATTGGATTTTTATTGCTGAAAAAACTCCCGATGCAACTGTGGGTATTTCCCATTTGGATAGCATTGCTGCTGATAAAGGATTTAGCATTAGTTCCCTGAATCTTGGAGAGCAAAAATTAGCCGTTTGGACTGAGTTAACTACTTCTACTAAGAAATCTAGCAAAGCAGCCAATGATGAATCAATTACTCTCACAGCTAAAGTTAGAGGACTGCATACTACATTAGGCAAATATGAAGTTTTCAGTAACTCCATTGAGGCTATTAATCAAGTCCTAAAAGCTCAAGAAAATTCTTTAGCTGATAATCGTAATTTCCAAAATAGTATCGCTGCTATTCCCCAAGACAATCATGGATACGTGTATATTGACTGGACAAAGAGCCAAGATATTTTGCAACAGCAACTGCCTATCTTAAAGCTACTAAAACTAGTTGGTAAACCGTTTTTTACTAATCTCCGCTCGTTAACAATTAGTAGCTATGACAGCGAACAAAATTTACTAAAAGCTGGGATGTTTGTTAAATTCGATAGTTCCAAAAGTCTTGAGAAGATACAAGGTAACAATTAAAAGCTTTCAAATCTTCTAACGCAGCAGATTTTAGATTGAGGATTTTGGATTCAGAAAAGACAGATATATACTTCGATTTATCTATCTATGGAGACCATCTAAAATCCTTAAATCTAAAATCAAATCTAACAGTTTCAATTCAAAACTTTATGACTTAAGAATTACTTTTTTAGTCTCCAAAACACCAGAAAATAAACAATATTAATGACCCCAGCGTAAACCAAGTGGGTATGTTGAAGTTTCTGACAAATTCTAAGGGACTCAAAACTATTACTTCCATGCCCTGAATACCTATACATAAGACTACAAGGAACCAAATAATTGCTAGCATAACCAAGAGGTAAAATTGCTGTTAATTTGATTTATCACTAGCATCACACAGATTTTTTATAGGGATGCACATATATTAATGATAGCTTAGACATGAGCAGGTAAACAACTAGCTAGTAACCACATGTTGAAATAGATTGCTTCCAGAGATAATTGAGGATGGGTACAAAAATTTTTTTATACTCTGAGAATAACTATTGATGTTTATTTTGTTATTAAATTTAAATGGCTGGTTGAAAATGACTAAAGTCCCAATAACAAAGTAGATAAAAGAGAATTTTTGTATTGATAAAATCTTTAAAAAAATCATGTATGAATTCAAAAAAAGAAACGAAAACTTAAAGTATAAACTACTATTTTACGTTAAGCTAAAAAATATAAACAGCTAAGTTTAATCAGCTTTCTTTGGAGTGGCTCAAAAGTGAAATTAAATCACAGCCTAGTTGCGCTTCGATATGGTGTGGCTTTGGCAATGGTTGTATCTGTCACGGCAACACCAGTGCTGGGACAACAGGCAAATTTTGGTACATTACGGCTGTCACCAGGTTTTAACCAGTCCCAAGGGACAGTCACAGGTTATACAGGTGGTTCTTACTCATTGTCTGCCATTGCTAACCGCGATCGCAACAAAAAACCCTGTATTGGCTTTGCCGATCCAACTCCAGATCACATTATGGTGTTGGAGAAAGACTTTTCTAGCTTGACAGTCCAAGTTAACAGTAATGGTTACGACACCACTTTACTAATTCAAGGACCGAACAACACTATGGTTCGTTGTGGTGATGACTCTGGTTCAAGTAAAGACGCTAGTATTTCTGACAACAAATGGGAATCTGGTACTTATCGCATTTGGGTAGGTGGTGTGAATCCAGGACAAAAGCGCAACTACACCTTGACAGTGAGGGAGTAGTGAGAAAAACTTCCATACTTTTAGCAGTTCATACAGAACAGTTACTTGACGTACTCCCCGCCCTTTTAGGGACGGGGATTCTAAATATTACTATTTAGGTTTTCTCTTTCGCGGAGTTCCCTTACTTTTCTCTGTTTCCAGAGCTAAGCAGAGGGGAAACTCTCCAGAGACTTCACATTCCGTGCGCCCCACGGTAGTTGACCATTCTTTTAAGGCAGACTTGAGAATGTTGATTGCTGCGTTTTCGTCTCTATCTGCGATATAGCCGCAGTGCGGACATTTATGGGTTCTAGTACTTAAAGTTTTAACCACTTTTTGTCCGCAATTAGAACAATCTTGGCTGGTATAGCTTGGATTAACAGGTATGACTGGAACGCCATACACCACACCAAAATATTCAAGCCATTCTCGAAAACGATACCATGCAGCATCAGATATAGATTTAGCTAAACAATGGTTTTTTACCAGATTACGCACTTTTAGGTTCTCTATCGCTACTAAGTCGTTAGACCGTATGACGCGCTGAGCTAATTTACAAACCCAGTCGTTACGCCTGCGTGATACCTTAAGATGCGCTCTACCCAATTTGCTTCTTGCTTTGGCTCGATTTTTACTTCCTTTTTCTGTCTTGGATAATTGACGCTGCAATCGTTTGATTTTGCGCTCATCTTTTTGCAAGAATCTAGGATTCTCAACTTTCTCACCAAGGCTATCAGTCAAGAAATGGCTCAAACCTACATCTAGTCCTATGTGTCTACCTGTTAGTTCTCTATTTTCCTCCCGCTTGTGGTCGATTAAAAACTGAGCATAATAGCCATCATGTCTTCTAACTACTCGAACTCGTTTAATTTGGTTGAGTTGATAGCGAAAAATGCGGTCTTGGGGTCTCCCCAAGTGGAGCAATTTTTCAAGACAGAAGTGCAAATCTCGACTACCCCAAAGCTTGAAAACACCAGCAGAAAAACCATCCGTGAAATTAAGATATCGTCTATCTTCCGAGAGTTTCCAGCCACTAGTTTTGTACTCTACTGAGTCTCTAACTTGATATTTCCGAAATTTTGGAAACCCTTTCTTGCCTGGAATTTTAGCTTGACAATTACGATAAAACCGCTCTATGGCTGCCCAAGCTCTTTCAGCGTGAGCTTGTCTAGCTTGAGAGTTTAATTGTTTTGCCCAAGGAAAATCAGGATTATCCGCTAGAACTTTGCAATGTTTATAAGCGTCGTTACGACTTTTGATTTGATTATCCATCCAAGCACGGATAATAGAATTACGCACAAAGCGACCAGCTTGAATAGCTGCATCAAGCTTTTCATACTGGTCTTGCGTTCCCTCTAGTTTGCTTTCGTAGATAATCATCTTATCGTCTTCGCTCACGATAAGATAATAGCACAAATCCAAAAAAGCCGTCCTCCGCTACGCGCTCATGACGGGGCTTTAAACCCAAATTTTCGGTAAAAAGCTAATATAGGATATGGCGTGTTTTGCCCTACGAGGGTACTATCTCGTGCTATCTACACTCCTTGCAGACTTTCGGATTATTTTTGAACGTGACCCAGCGGCTCGTAACTGGTTGGAAGTTTTATTTTGCTATCCAGGGTTACAAGCACTTCTTTTACACCGGCTGGCTCACTGGTTATATAGCATTGGTATTCCCTTTATCCCTCGCTTAATGTCTCACATTGCTCGGTTTTTCACCGGCATTGAAATTCACCCCGGTGCAGTCATCGGTAAGGGTGTATTTATTGACCACGGCATGGGTGTAGTGATTGGGGAAACAGCCATTGTTGGTGATTATGCGTTGATATATCAAGGCGTTACCCTCGGTGGTACTGGTAAACAAAGTGGTAAGCGTCACCCAACTTTAGGTGAAAATGTGGTGGTGGGAGCCGGAGCAAAGGTATTAGGTAATCTGCAAATAGGTAACAATGTCCGCATCGGTGCTGGGTCAGTTGTCCTGCGGGATGTGCCTTCTGATTGCACAGTTGTTGGTGTACCAGGTCGTATTGTTTATCGCTCTGGAGTAAGGGTTAACCCCCTAGAACACGGCAGTTTACCAGATTCGGAAGCACAAGTAATACGTGCTTTAGTTGACCGGATTGAGGCACTGGAACAACAAATCCAAACTATACAGCAGCCACAGCCTGTGTACGATAGTGCTATTGTCGCAGGTCAGCTAAAATTGCCCGAATTACCTATGGCAGATTTAGATTTATCAGATGCTACTGTTACTGCTGGTAATTGTTGCAATATCAGAGACAAAGAAATTCAGCAGTTTCTAGACGGGGCAGGAATTTGAAGTGGGGCTAAAGCATTTGGAAGATAGGTTGTGATTGCTCAGCTAATTTAATTTTGTTTTCCAAATGCTTTGCTTTTGTTTGTAAACTGGTCCTAGTCCATAGGAAGTTATTATGCGCTCAACAGCGCACGCTGAGTCCCAAAGGGACGCGGGAATGCTGAGGGCGTTTCAAGAGCGTTTTATGCGGTATTAGGGACTTCCAGAAAATAAATCATGCCCTTAGTGAATTGATACCCCCAGGTCAAAAACCTGGAAGCGCTACCTAAGACTTACAGCTACTCGTCTAAAAGTTCCTTCGCGGTTGCATCCAGTCTTTTGTTTGCGTCATCCGAGAGCTTGAAGCAATACATGCTGACAGCACCAGATGTAAGTCCTAAACCTGCCGCTGCTGTTGCTTCCGAAACTTTCTCCATGCAAACTGACACAGCAAACGCAACACTTAAAAGGGCCGTTATCCCTGCCAAACCAACAGCAACATTAAAGCTTACTTTGGCTTGACGAGAGCGTTCCCGATACCAGCTTGCTGCAATATCGTTACGGCTGGCACTAACTACCGTAGCGCCATCTGAGGTAGCCTTCATGGTGGCATTGCCGCTGGAACTCACTTCTGTTTTAGTGGCGGAAATGCTTTCTACTTGAGTTTGATTCATGATAGTTTTAAGCTGAATGTACGTTTTAGTTCCTTGAAGGAAGGTTTCTGAGCGCTTACCCGGAAGCTGGGAACTACCGGGTAGCTTTGTGGAGGTTTGACCTCTACATATGCTTTTGTCCAATAAAGACCTCCTTTGAGGAAACAGTTTTTTTTGAAAGAGCCTGCCTGGAAGCTGCGAACTACCGGGTAGGCTTTTGATTTAGCACTATCGCACCGCACTATAGTATTCCCACCCTGACAAGCACGCGGGTGAGACGCTAGGCATCAAGTGTATTAGTGGATCGTTCTAGCTCTAGCTCACGAACCATAGAAATATTTTTGATGCTGGGTGACAGATTAAGACTATACGTCATGCTAGATATAGGGGTCAAAGCCTTGAAAATTTCAAAGCTTTGCGCTACCTACAGGGATGCCCTAATTACTTTATTTCACCATGTCTGTTGCTCAAGGACGGGGTGCGCTTTTCTGCGCTCCGCGCTTTACAAGGGAGCTATCGCCGGAGCGCCTAAGTCAGCACAGAAGGTGGATGAGTTGGCGGTGCAATGAAGTTCTGACCTAAAATAAAACCCCAGCAGATACCCCTTACCAAAGCACCAGTGACGCGAATAACTAAAAAAATACCAACTGCGATCGCTAGTGTTAAAGATACTGGAGTGTTAACCGCCGTCACAGCAACCGTCCAACCCCTTACCAAATACTGTTAGTTGTCCACCATCAGCAAGTGGAAAATATACAGCAGTGATAGTACCTGCGGAAGTGGGCGCACCTTTTTGCAATGACCCAGGGGCGGCAGAACTGGCTATTCTCGGTTCTTGGTGGGGAATAGCCGCCGATTTTGTGAAAGTTTCTGCTGAAAAACGGCGATTTTTATAAAATCCTTGTAAAGATTGGCACAAATCCTCAAGGATGTACTAACATAAAATTATATATACAGAAGCACTAAACCTAAACCAAACTAAACTTAAACGGAGACCGATATGGTCTATAACTTCTAGGGGTACAACAGCGTTGTGCCCCTATCTCATTTGAGCTAATCTATGTGAGTTAAATTCCGTGACTTTTGCCAATTACCCAATGGCGCCGGAAGTACCGAGCTAAAGCTGACTCCTCCAGAGATAGATAAATCGGACGACCGTGGGGACAGGTACGGGGGTTACGAGTGCGCTGCCATTCATCTAAGATTGTTTGCATTTCCTCCAAGCTTAGGTGTTTACCGTTGCGAATCGCACTACGACAAGCAACAGCTACTTGGGCTGATTTTAAGTCACCTCCCCAACTGAGTTCAACAACAGCGGCGCTACAGTCAGAACGAGAATGCAACATTGCTGGTACTTTGCGGACTGCCCAAATTTGTTCGCCAAACGGTTCGATTTCTAATCCAATGCGTTGGAGTTGCTCTATTTGCGCGGGTGATAAATTATTGAGAATGATTGGGGGTTCGACTGCTACTAGCTGCCAGTTATCACACAATTGTTCATATAAAACTCGCTCGTGAGCAATGTGCTGTTCCACTAACCATACGCCACCAGGATATTCGGCAACTATATAAGTATTGTTAACTTGAGCAACTGCTTTGAGGAAGTGGCGAATGGTTTGTCCTGAGTCCTGAGTGGGGTTGGGTAAAATGGAACGATTAACTTTGTAGCCGCCTTTTTCTTCTGCGGCTTTGATGAGTTGGCTGACTCGTGAATTGTGGAATTCGAGGTTCAGATGGGTAGAATTAAGGCGTAGTGCTTGTTCGATAGCGGCGGATATTTGTTCTTGCCAGTAACTGAGTTCTTGAAGATAAATTTCTGTTTTGGCAGGATGACGGTTCCAGTTGATTTGCTCAGGAGGAATTTGTAAATGCACAAAGCAAATGGGGTAGCGATCGCGTGGTAATGTCTTGTGAAATCCCGCCAAGATTGTTTGTTCTAGTTCCGGCAATTTTACCATCCGTCCATTAACAGCTAGGCGTACCCAGTCTGGACGATGGCGATGGCATCT
>Ga0209594_1001804_pt1 | contig 10393 bp, 7 predicted proteins | sample AshMeaCrysSpring_FD_184126 | JGI IMG/M metagenome (GOLD analysis project Ga0209594, IMG submission 184126) | Groundwater microbial communities from Big Spring, Nevada to study Microbial Dark Matter (Phase II) - Ash Meadows Crystal Spring... | ecosystem: Environmental > Aquatic > Deep subsurface >...
TCGGTCCAGGGCTCCGCGTCGATGGCCTCGAGGCCGTGGTCCGACGCGCGGCAGCCGGCCTCGTGGAATGCCGCGTGCCGCGTCTCGAGGGCGTCCCAGAAGTCGGTGATGCAACTGATATCGGTCCCGCTCGCGGCGCCGAGGCGGTCGAGCCACGCGTTGAAGGCCTCCGGCTGGTCGACGGTGAGCGCCCGGTCCGGGCGCCAGGTCGGGAACAGGCCGGGGCCGCCCCGGCGCGTGGCGGCATAGTCCCGGTGCGCCTCGAGCGAATCCGACGGGTCGTCGGTCGAGCACACCACCTCGACGTTGAAGCCCGCGAGCAGCGCCCGCACGGTGCCGGCCGGACCGGCGAGGAACGCGTTGGCGCGGTCGTAGGCGCTGCGCGCGGTGCGCGCGTCGAGGCGGTCGGTGATGCCGAACGGCGTGCGGAGCTCCAGGCAGGTCCAGTGGAACAGCGGGTTCCCGACCGTGAGCGGCACGGTGGCCGCCCACGCCGCGAACTTCGTCCAGTCGTCGGCCGGCCCGGTGATGGCCGCCTCCGGCACGCCTGCCGTCCGCATGGCGCGCCACTTGTAGTGGTCGCCGTCGAGCCAGATCTCCGTGACGCTGCGGAAGCGGTGGTCCGCGGCGATCTGCGCGGGCGGGAGGTGACAGTGGAAGTCGATGCACGGGAGCGGCGCCGCCACGTCGTGGAAGAGCGCCGCCGCCACGTCGGACTCGAGCAGGAAATCGTCGCCCGGGAACATGCGCACCTCGGCGGGGGAAGCCGCGACCGGCGTGGAGCCGGGTGGCGCGGCGCCGGGGTGGCCAGAGAGGTCAAGCCAGTTCCGGCGGAGAACAGGGTGCATCGTGCAACGCCAGACTGTCAAGCGTGTCAGCAGCGCCAACGACGGTGCAATCCGGCGTGGCCGTGTGGACAGACCACATCTGCGCTGGCGGGCGCGCCGCGGCTGGGGCGTGCGGTATACTCGGGCTTGTCGGGGCCGGCCGCCGGCTCCGAGAGAGGCGCGCACGGTGCCTGCACCACCCGAGCCCACCCACGTCCGAGAAGACAGCACCGCCCTGGTGATCGAATACGTCCGCGACCGGATCGCCCGGGGTGAAATCGGCCCCGGCGATCGCCTGCCGCCCGAGCGTGAGCTCGCCGCCCGCGTGGGGGTGAGCCGGCCCACCGTCCGTGCGGGCCTGCGCGCCCTCGCGGCCATGGGTGTCGTCGAGTCGCGCCACGGATCGGGCACCTACATCCCGTCTGGCCCACCCCGGCTCGGCACCGATCCGCTGCGCTTCATGGCCGACCTGCACGGGTTCACCCGCGAGGAGATGTACGAGGCGCGTCGGATCCTCGAGGTGGGGGTGGCGGGCCTGGCGGCCGAACGGGCCTTGCCCGAGCACATGACCACGATCGCCGAGGAGGTGGCGAACCTCTTTGCGGCCATGCAGGACCCCGAGCAGTTCCTCGTGCACGACATCGCGTTCCACCGTGCCGTGGCCGCCGCCGCGGGCAACCCGCTGCTTGCGTCGATCGTCGAGATGGTGGCGGCGCTCTACTACGAGCGGCGACGGGAGACGGCCGCGCGGGCGACGGATCGCAACCTGCAGGACGCAGCCGAGATGCACCGGGCGATCTTCCAGGCCATCCGGGCCCGCAATGCCGAGCGCGCCCGGGGCCTCATGCACGAGCACCTCGTCCACTCGGCCGCCTACCAGGCCGAGGAGGAGCTCACGCGAGGCAGGCGTGCCGAGCCGGGCCCGAGCGGGCCAGCTTCGACCCCGCGTGCCGCTGCGCGTCCCGCCGCGCGCGAGCCGGGCCCGCGCCGTTCGGCGCGCGCCCGCGACCGTTGAGCCCTCCGAGCGGGCTCACCCAGGCGGACCAGGAGGTCCGCCCTCCGACGCTCACGGTGCCGTCAGGCCCGGGTCGGCGCGCGGCCACGCCGCCTCGAGCCGCGCCTGCACGAGCGCGGCGTCGCGTTCCTTCTTCTGCGCCCGCAACGCCTCGACGAGCCCGCGGAGCGCCCAGCCGTTGGCGGGGTGTCGCGTCAGGTCCTCCCAGTACACCGTCTCGGCCTCGCGCGGGCGGCCGGCCGCGAGCAACACCGCCCCGAGCGCGTGCCGCGGCGGGAAGTGCCACTCCTCGGGCTCGGTGTAGACGAGGCCGTCCTCGAGCCGAACGGCGCGCTCCAGGTGGGCGATCGCCCGGTCGTAGTCCTGCTGCGCGGCGGCAAGCTCACCGGCCAGGACCTCGGGGCCGATCGCCAGGATGTCGCGCGCCAGGTTGGGCGAGAACATCGGGAAGTCCAGGGTCCCCTCGGCGATCACCGCGCGCAGCGTCGCGAGTTCGCCCGTGGCCTCGGCCACCCGCCCCTTCCCCAGTTGCGCCAGCCCACGCGCGTAATGCCAGACACCGGTGAGGAATGCGTTGTCGGCGGGCGGACGCGGTTCGGCAAGCATCTCGTCCCACCGCGCGAATCGCGTCAGCGCGTAGTACGGGGTCACCTTGAAGCCCGCCAGCAAGGGCATGTCCCGCATCGCCTCGTCGGGAACGCCCGCCGCCACCTTGCGTGCGGCCTCGATCGCCGTCTGGCCCCGCCCGTCCATCGTCGCGGCGAACCACAGGAAGTGCACGTTGTGGGGGTAATACGCCATCGGGTACATGCCCTGCGCCCGGCACTGCGTGATGTAGTCTTCGTCGGCCGCGATGGCCAGCTCGTTGGCGCGCACCGCATCGGCGTAGCGGCCCACGCGCTGGTAGATGTGGGCCGGCATGTGCACGAGGTGGCCGGCGGCCGGCGCAAGGGTGAGCAGCGCGTCGGCGGCCGCTTCGGCCGCACGCGCGTTGCTCGTCGATTCCATCAGGTGGATGTAGAGGTGCAGCGCCCCGGGGTGTTTCGGGTGGCGCCGGATCATCTCCTCGGTGAGGGCGACGATCTCGCGCGTGCCCTCGTGCGGCGTCCCGTCGGGCATCCAGTAGCCCCACGGGCGCAGGTCCATCGCCGATTCCACGTAGAGCATCGCGACGTCGGGATCGTCGGGGAAGCGCTGCCAGGCCGACCGCATGGCGGCGGCGTACGCCGCGTCGCGCGCGGCGCGGTCCTCGGCCCGCCCGGAGTACCGCTCGACGAGCGCCGTGATCAGTGCCTGCTCGCGCGGGGTTGCCGCTGCCGAGCGCGACTGCGCCTTCAGCGCCAGGTCCCGCGCGACGGGTTCCTGGGCGGGGTCCATCGGCGCATTGATGTTCGGGCCGAGCACGAGCGCCTGTCCCCAGTACGCCATCGCGCACTGCGGGTCGAGCCGCGCCGCCTCGCGGAAGGCGCGCCCGGCCTCGGCGTGATTGAACCCGTAGCTGAGGTTCAGTCCCTGGTTGACGAACAACTGCGCCTGCTCGGACCGTGTGGACACCGGGAAGATGTGCGGACCGAGGTTCTGCAGCCGCGGCGCGAGCGCCCCCGTCGGCGAAGGCGCCGGCGGAGCGGCCGGCTCGGCATAGTGCTGGTGGCTGGGTTGCTGGGCCTCGGCCGGCTGTGGCGCCAGTGCGCCCAGCAGGCAGAACACGGCGCACGAGGACAGGAGTCGTGGGGGCATGGGCTCCTCCGTGACGCAGCCTGAACCGCTGGTTTGCCCTCTTCTACGACGGCGCCGTGACGGCTGGCAAGCACGACCGTGCCAGTGCCATCGCGCGGCACCCGGAAGCCAACCGGGTTACCGAGCCAGCCAGCCCCCGTCCACGGCCAGCACCTGCCCGGTCACATAACTGGAGGCCCGGGAGCACAGGAACACGGCCGCGCCGGCCAGGTCGGCCGGCTCGCCCCAGCGCCCGGCGGGGATCCGCTCGAGGATCTGCCGGCTGCGCACGGGATCGGCTCGCAGCGGTGCGGTGTTGGACGTCGCCATGTAGCCGGGCGCGATCGCGTTGACCGTGATGCCCTTCGCGGCCCACTCGTTGGCCAGCGCCTTGGTGAGCTGCGCGAGCCCGCCCTTCGACGCCGCGTACGACGGCACGAGGATGCCGCCCTGGAACGAGAGCAGCGAGGCGGTGTTGAGGATGTTGCCGGACGCGCCGCGCGCGATCAGACGGCGACCGAACTCCCGGGCGATCCGGAACGGGCTCGACAGGTTGACCGCGATCACCCGATCCCAGTCCGCGTCGGCGTGCTCGGCTGCCGGGGCGCGGTGGATCGTGCCGGCGTTGTTGACGAGGATGTCGAGCGCGCCGAGCGCCGCTTCGGCGGTCTCGACGATGCGGACGGGCGCGGTCGGGTCGGCGAGGTCGCCGAGGACCGGCGCGGCCCGGCGCCCCAGCGCGGAGATGCGCGCGAGGGTGTCGGCGGGCGTCGTGTCCCGATCGTGGCAGGCCACATCGGCGCCCGCCTCGGCCAGCGCCACGGCCATGGCGGCGCCGAGGCCGGTGCCGGCGCCGGTGACGAGCGCGACGCGGCCATCGAGACGGAAGGTGTCGAGAACGGTCATGGCGTGCTCCCCACTCGGCGGGCGCCTGGCGGGGCGCCGGAGTCGCGGGCCCCCGACCACCCCGGCGCCAACGTTTCACGAGTATAGACAACCTCAATCCGACAGCATCACGTCGGTTCTTGGCCCATGGTACTTGGTTCGTGGTCCGATCTGCGTTCGTGGTGCTCGGTTCGTGCGTCACGCCGCCGGACCACACGGTTCGCGTCACCGCCGGTGGCGTGACGTGAGGGTGTGGCCGTCGGGACTTGGCGCCACGAACGAGGCACCAGGAACCGACCAGGCACGAAGAACCAGGCACCAGGAACTGGCCGCGTCCTGACGGATCCGGGACAATACGCGCCTCCAGCGGCGAGTGATGCCGGGGCACGGTCAGTTTGAGGTTCAATCTTCCAGGCGCATTGCCACGCGTCGAGGGCCGATCGCTCCAGAGCTGACGCACTGCACGTTGACGAACGTGAAACAGGCGTATAGTCTGACACGCGTCCACTCGACGTCGCCGCACTCGGCTCTGGCCTCGACACGGGCCGCTCGGATCAGGAATGAGCATGTGCGCTTCGGTCCTCGCCGCCCGGCACACGAGCTGGTCCGCACTGCCCGCCGACGCGGGGGGCTGCGCATGACCCCCGCCACCGCGCGCGCCGACGTGGTGGCCGCCATTGCCGACACCGGCGTCGTCGCGGTCATCCGCTTGACGGACCCGGACCGGCTGCGCGCCGTGGCCGAGGCCCTGCTCGCTGGCGGTGTACGGGCGCTCGAAGTGACGATGACCGTGCCGCGCGCGGTGCCGCTCATCGAGTCGCTCGCCGCGTCGCTCCCGCCGGCGGCGATCGTGGGCGCCGGCACGGTGCTCGACGCCGAGACGGCGCGCCAGGTGATCCTCGCCGGCGCGCGGTTCGTGGTGGGCCCGGTCTACCGGCCCGAGGTCATCGCCCTCTGCCACCGGTACGACGTGGCGGTGATGCCGGGCTGCTTCACGCCAACCGAGATCCTCGCGGCGTGGGAGCACGGCGCCGACGTGGTGAAGGTGTTCCCGGCGACGGCGCTCGGTCCGGGGTTCTTCAGGGACGTGCGCGGCCCGCTGCCCCAGGTGCGGATGATGCCCACCGGCGGCGTGACGCGCGACAACGCGGGCGAGTGGATCCGCGCCGGGGCGGTGGCCATCGGCGTCGGGACGGCACTGGTGGAGCGCGCGGCAGTGGCGGAGGGACGGTACGACGCCATCACCGCCAACGCGCGCCACTTCATCGACGCGGTGCGGCGCGCGCGCGGGCACGCGCCGTCGGCCGCGTAGGGCCCTCGACCCCGGCCGGGCAACGGCCACTCAGGCGCTGGCCGACCCGGACCCGGCCAACAACCCGGTCATCGAGTCCGGCGGCCAGACCAGGCAGTCGCCGACGTCGAGGGCGGCCTCGTGACGGCCTCGGCCATACCGTCCGCGCTCTTCGCGGCAGGATCCCGCGAGGTGGGCTTCAGGAGCGTCCGGTCGTGGGCGCTGCCGCGAGCGCGCCTGGTCTACACTCTTGCGCGTGACGTTCACACGCGCCGCAGCAGCCACCCTCGCGCTCGCGCTCGGCCCGCTGGCTCCCGGGGCCAGCGCCGACACCTACCCGCGCCAGCCCGGCATCGACATCGAGCACTACGTGTTCCGGTTGGTGCTCGAGGACGCCTCCGACGAGATCCGCGGCGAGGCCAGCGTGGACGTGCGGTTCATCACTGCCGGGGTGGATCGGGTCACGCTCGATCTCGCGGGGCGTGCCGCGTCGCGAAACGGCCGCGGCATGCTGGTGGGCGCGGTGACCGAGGACGGGGCGGCCCGCCCGTTCGAGCACGCGGGGGATCGCCTGTCGATTCCGCTGTCCCGCCCGGCGCAGGCCGGTGAACGCCGCCGCCTCACCGTGACCTACGCCGGCGTGCCGGCCACCGGGCTGCGCATCGCCCCGACGCGCCACGGCGACCGCGCCTTCTTCAGCGACAACTGGCCGGACCTCGCGCGCCATTGGCTGCCGACGCTCGACCACATCGCCGACAAGGCCACCGGCGAGATGGTCGTCACCGCACCGGCCCCCTACCAGGTCGTGTCCAACGGGTTGCTCGTCGAGGAGACCGACCTCGGCGACGGCCGGCGCCGCACGCACTGGCGCATGGATCAGCCGATCCCGCCGTGGCTCTTCGCACTGGGGGCGACGCGCTTCGCGGTGGACCACCGCCCGGCCTGGCGGGGCCGTCCGGTCCAGACGTGGGTCTTTGCCCCGGACCGCGACGCCGGCTTCTTCGACTTTGCCGAGCCCACCGTTGCCGCGCTGGACTTCTTCGACCAGCGCATCGGCGCCTACGCGTACGACAGGCTGGCGCACGTGCAGTCCAACAGCGTGTCGGGCGGCATGGAATCGGCCACCGCGATCTTCTACGACGACGATGCGGTGACCGGACGGCGCGAGCCGCGCTGGCAGCGGGTGATCGTGCACGAGATCGCGCACCAGTGGTTCGGCAATGCCGTCACCGAGGCCAACTGGGACCACGTGTGGCTGAGCGAGGGCTTCGCCACCTACATGACGCTCTGCTTCTTCGAGTACCGGGACGGGCGCGACGCGTTCGTCGAGGGACTGCTGCGCTCGCGCGACTCGGTGCGCACCTTTGCCGCCGCGCGGCCCGGCTACCGGATCCTCCACGAGAACCTCGCCGACACCGCGCAGGTGGTGACGCGGCAGATCTACGAGAAGGGCGCGTGGCTGCTGCACATGCTGCGGGGGCTCGTCGGCGACACGGCCTTCTGGGCCGGCGTGCGCGACTACTACGCCACGCACCTCCACGGCAGCGCCCTCACGGCCGACCTGCAGCGCGCGATGGAGCGCGCCGCGGGGCGCGACCTCGGCTGGTTCTTCGACCAGTGGCTCACGCGCGGCGACCTGCCCGACCTGCAGGGCAGCTGGTCCTACGACGCCGCGCGCGCCGGCGTCGTGCTCGACCTGCGCCAGGAGCAGCCCGGGCCGCCCTATCGCCTCTCGATGGACGTGGAGGTCCGCGTGCCGGACGCACCGACGACGCTGTCCCGGATCGACGTGTCGGAGCGCGTCGCGCAGGTGGTGATTCCCGCATCGGGCGTGCCGACGGCCGTCACGGTGGACCCCGGCACCCGGCTCCTCACGAAGGGAGACGTGGTGCTGGCGCGAAGGCAGCCTGGCGGCTAGCGCCGAGCGCCCAACGCCGCCTCACGGCGTGGCGCGGGCCCGACCGGGACGCGAGACGCCGCGGGCGGCCACCTTCACGGCCGCGCGCATCAGCGAGAAGGCGAGGGCCGAGGCCACCATGTAGAGCGGCGCCCGTCCCAGATCCGTCTGCTCGGTCGGGGTGGCGCACGCGGCACATTGTAGGGGCAGGCGCGTCACGCCGCCGTCACGCGCGCGAGATTTCCCTTGGCCTGGCGGATTGCCTTGGTACAATGACCTTGTCGTCGTTCGCCGCGCGCCCTTGCCCGTCGCAGTCGGCCGTCGCGGCCCGGGAGGCCCCTGAATGCCCGAGGACAGACCGGCGCTACGCAAGGTCTACGTCGTCGACACCAGCGTCATCGTTTCCGCCCCGGACGCCCTGCAGCACCTCGCCGCGGGCAACACCGTCCTCGTTCCCTTCCCCGTCCTCCAGGAACTCGATCGCCGCCGCACCGACACCAACGGGATCGGCTACACGGCGCGCTCAACCATCCGCTTTCTCGACCAGCTGCAGTCGGAGGCCTCCTCCACCGAGCTGCAGCACGGCATCCCGCTCAACGGCGGCGTGCTGCGCTTCCACGGCGGCGAGCTGGACCTCGGGCGTGCGTGGGCCGGGTTCAACCCGGGGTACGCCGACGACGCCATCATCCTCCTCGCCGCGGCCGAACAGGCCCGGCACCCCGAGGTGTCCGTGGTGCTCGTCACGCGCGATGCGGCGATGCGCTGCAAGGCCCGCGCGCGGGGCCTCGCCGCGGAGGACTACTGGAGCGACAGGCCGGTGGCCTCGCCCGAGAAGTTCTACTCGGGCCGCCTGCGCATCGAGCTGCCGCCCGAGCAGGCAGGGATGCTCTCCACGCTGCACCACGAGCAGCGGCTGCCGGCCGACGCCATCGCCGACTACACCGATGTGACGCAGCTCCTCGCCAACCAGTGCTGCGAATTGCACGTCCGCGGCAACGGCAAGAGCGCCTGGGGCATCTACAAGACACACGACGGCGCAGGGTACCTCCGGCGCGTCAACACGAAGACCGGCGAGCGCTTCGGCCCCTGCAACCCGGAGCAGGCGTGCGCGCGCGACCTGATTCTCGACGACCAGACGCTCGTCGTGAGCCTGGTGGGCATCGCCGGCACCGGCAAGACGCTCATGGCGCTGCTCTCGGCGTACGAGCTGTACCGCAGCGGCCGCGTGTCGAAGATCGAGGTCTACCGGCTCAACGCGGAGGCGGGCAAGCAGCTCGGGTTCCTGCCCGGCGACCTCGGCGAGAAGATGGCGCCGTGGGCCAAGCCGATCATCGACAACCTCGACTTCATCATGCGGCGCCTGCACAACGGCCAGCGGTTCAGCAACCAGTTGGCCGACCACCACGGCGAGCGACGCGACCCGCCGCCGAGCGCGGCCACCGGGCCCACCGTGGATGAGCTGATCGCCAGCCGTGCGCTGGAGATTGCGCCGATCAACTACCTGCGCGGCCGGTCCATCCACGACGCGGTGATCATCGTGGACGACGGGCAGAACCTCACGCAGGAGGACATGAAGCTCGTGCTCACCCGGGCGGGCGAGGGCACGCGGATCATCCTCACCGGCGATCCCGACCAGATCGACCGCGCCGAGATCGACGCGCTGAGCAACGGCCTCGTGAAGGTGGTGGAGCGCTTCAAGGGCGAGGCGTGCTTCGCGCACCTGACGATGAAGGAGGTCGTCCGGTCGCGCGTCGCCGAGCTGGCGGCGAAGCTGCTGTAACAGGCTTGAGGCTCGAGGCTTGAGGCTCGAGGCGGTGCCTGGCTCGTGGCTCAGTGTTCCACCAGCATCGTGATCCTCGACGCTTTCGTGGCTGACCGGTAGACGCGCTGGGTCGCGCATTGGAAGTCCTCCGGACGAGCCCGCGGGATGTCCGTGAACGTCTGCGGGTTGAGGTCGGTCAGCGGGAACCACGAGCTCTGCACCTGCACCATCAGGCGGTGGCCGCGCCGGAACGTGTGCGCGACGTCGCCGAGATCGAACGACACGACGTCGGCGACGCCTGGCGTGAACGGCTGCGGCGTTTCGAGGCTGCGGCGAAACTTGCCGCGGAACGGCTCGCCCCGCACGAGCGGCTGGGGGCCGGCCTCGTCGCCGTCGCACGCGGCGGCGACGTCAGCCGATGGCGATCATGGTGATGACGGCGACGACGAGCAGCGCTCCGGTCGTCGCCACGACGCGGCGCTTCAGCGCGGTCGCGCCGAGCGTCGCTGCGAGCCCCGCCTTGACGAGCGTGTTCGAGAGCGCGGCGAGGGCGATGGCCCGCGTGGCCACGGCGACGTCGCCGCCGCCGTTGGCGAAGCCAGCCATCGAGAGCGTGATGGCGTCCACGTCGGTCAACCCGGCCAGGACCGCCACCACGTAGAGCCCCTCCTGCGCGTGGTTCGCGTCGTCGGGGCCGGTGTCGTTCTCGAACGTGTGGACGCCCTCGTCGCCGCCGATCGTCCCGACCGAGCGCCAGAGCAGGTCGCCGAAGACGACGATCAGGTCAGGGGCGACGCCGTTCACCTGCGGGTACAGCTCCTCCGGCTTGTGGACGGCGGTCGCGAGCGGTCGGCCCTGCTCGTCGGGGATCGCCGCCAGCCGCCGGGCGAGGTCGTCCCGCACCGCCTCGTACGCATCCGGCTCCACGACCCCCTCCGGCTCGCGCCCCTTCACGTTCATGAAGATGCGCGCGTAGTAGCCGCCCTCGCCCCAGGCGACG
>Ga0209594_1001805_pt1 | contig 10391 bp, 13 predicted proteins | sample AshMeaCrysSpring_FD_184126 | JGI IMG/M metagenome (GOLD analysis project Ga0209594, IMG submission 184126) | Groundwater microbial communities from Big Spring, Nevada to study Microbial Dark Matter (Phase II) - Ash Meadows Crystal Spring... | ecosystem: Environmental > Aquatic > Deep subsurface...
GATTGAGAACCGCCCCGCCCACGCCGAGCCATCGATCGCATGCGGCCCGGCGCGCGACGCGTGCCGAGCCGCCGCTGGCTGGCATCACTGCCAGCCGCGCATGCGCGGGCGCGGTCGCCGGCGATCGACGGTCTTGCCGGTTGTCGGCGCCGTGGCGAGCGCCGCCGCTGCGGTGATTTCGTTCGATCGACGCGGCTCCGCGATCGCGGCCGTCGCTTATCCCTGCACCGATACCGCCATCCGGCGCTCGGTTCGGACTTCGCCCCCGCGGCGCAGGTCAAGCCGCCGTTGCCACACGGACACCCGGACGTCGCCGCCTACGTCGATTCGCACCTGCCGCAGTTCCTCGGCAGCCGCAGCAACGGCGCGATCGCGCATTACGTGATCTACGGCCAGCACGAACTGCGGCCGGCGTTCGACCTGGTGGGGCAGCCGATCGACCTGGGGTACACGGTCGATCTGGGCGGGTGACTGGCGGGCCGGCAGTCGCAACCCGACCAGGAACCGACGCTCGTCTCTGGCGGAAGCGGTGAGATTCGAACTCACGAAGGGTTGCCCCTTGCCGGTTTTCAAGACCGGTGCCTTAAGCCGCTCGGCCACGCTTCCCGCGCCGCCAGCATAAACGGCCCGTCGGTCTTGGTTCTGACGGCGCACGCGCGCGCTGCTCGCCTTCAGCCCCTCTGCCCCGCTCCGGCCAACGCGAGCACCAGCAGCCTGTCTGCTCCGGCGCAGGGCGGCCATGGCGTTCGCCATCGTCCGGTGAACCTGGCCGGGGCGGGATGACCACCGTCAATCGGCGCGTGGTCGCCGCCGTTACGATGCGTCGAGGCTGTCGCCGCGAGCCGCGCCTGCTTCCCCTGCTCCGCTTCGGATCATTGGCCGGGTGGAGACGAGGCGCCGCTCGCCGCACGGCGAGGCGTTTGCGGCCTTCGGCGGGCAGGCGCAATGCCGCAGCCTCCTTTCCTAACGCAGTGCCGCCCAACGGAGGCAAGATGGACCATCGCTGCTCGATCGTTGCAGCCGCCATGCTGCTGGCCGCTTCGCTGATGCCGGGAGACTCCGCCGGCCAGCCGCGCACGCCGGCCGCGACAACTCCACCGTCGACCTCGGCGGGCAAGGCACCGCCCGCAGCGACAGCCGGTGGCCAGACGGTGCTCGATTCGTTCAACCCGCAGAGCGTCAGCAACGGTCCGACGGCGGCGACCGTGTTCACGCTGATCGTGCCGGCGGTGATCACGCAGATTCAGACCTACCACTGGAACGGCGGCAAGGGGGCCAAGCCGGGCACACTGGCGCTGCGCGACCAGAACGGCAGGTTCTACGGGCCCTGGCCGGCCAAGGGCGAACCCGGCGGCAAAGATGCGACGCCGAACGCTCTTTGGACCGTCAGCCCGAACGTGACCCTCCCGGCCGGCACCTATGCGGTGGTCGACTCCGACCTCAGCACCTGGTCGACCAACCTGATCGCCGGCAACCGCGGCTTTGCCAGGGTACTGGGGCGGCCGGCGAAGTAACCCGGCGATTGCGCCGCACGCAGCCGGTCGCCGTGCGACGACCGGCGGCCCGGTTCAGCGCGACGGCAGCCGATGCATGGCCGCGTCGATCGCGCGGGCCAGATAGGCGCCATAGAAGTCGGCGACACCGATGCCGACCATCGGCTCGGCGAGCGGTCTCAGCTCCGCATCGACCAGCACGACGTGCGGCACCATCCGCACATTTTGCGAGCTGGCGAAGTCGTGCTCGGTGGTCTTGCGTCCGTCGAGCCCGATGAAAGTGCGCTCCGACGAAATCTCGACCTCGCGGATCAGCGGCCCACGGTTCTCGCGCCCCAGCGGCCCGAGATGCGAACGCCGCACCTCGAGGCAGAACGGGCAGCCGGGAACCGTGAAGAACAACAGCAACGGGCGCTGCTCGCGCCGCACCTGGCCCACCAGCGCACGCAGATCCTCGATGCGCGTCAGTGGCTCGTGGCCCGAGGACGGCGCTTGCGCTGCGGCGCCGGCCGCCCCGGCAGCGGCAACGGCGGCCAGTGCGGCAAGCACACGTCGTCGGCAGCGGCCGTCTGGACAGGCGGCGGTGCTCACGCGGCCATCATGCCAGGCCCGGATTGCCCTTCATCCCCTTGATCTCGGGCAGGTTCAGCGCGTGCGCCTTGACCACCTTCTGTTCGCGCAGGTAGCGGGCGACGAGGTCCCAGATCGGCTCGCCCTTGACGCCCTCCTGCACCGAGGCCCAGCCGGCGACCTTGTAGGTCTTGCCGGGCTCGATCGGCTTGCCGGCCAGCCGCATGTCGGCGATGCGCTTGCCCATCGGCGCGGCGGGGTCGATCGCGTAGGCGAGCCCGCCGACGCGGACCATGTCGCCGCCCTGCTGCATGTACGGGTCGGGATTGAACAGGTTGTCGGCGACGTCCTCGAGCACCGTCTTGAGCATCTCGCCAGACATTTCGTTCACCGTCGTCGCCGGATAGGTGATCGCGGTCTGGTCGAGCACGTGCTCCATCAGGATATCCTGCCCGGGCAGCAGCGTGGTGCCCCAGCGGAAGCCCGGCGAGAACGCGATCTCGGCCCCCTTGACCGCCATCAGCGCATCGCAGATCAGCTGGTCGAAGGTGCCGTTGAAGTTGCCGCGCCGGTAAAGCAGACCCTCGGTGACGGCCAGCTTCTCGCCGAGCTTCGCCTCGTAGGGCCCGCGCACCTTGCGGATGAACGCGGCCATCTCGGCGTCGGCCGGCAGCAGGTTGGCGAACACCGGCAGCAGCCGGTAGCGGAAGTCGGCCACCTTGCCGCCCTTCACCTCGAAGTCGAGCACGCCGAGGAACTTGCCGTTGCTGCCGGCGTTGGTGACCAGCGTCTGGCCACCGGCGTTCTTCACGACCACCGGCGCCGGCACGCCGTCGTGCGTGTGCCCGCCGAGGATGGCATCGATGCCGCGCACGCGGCCGGCCATCTTCAGGTCGACGTCCATGCCGTTGTGCGACAGCACCACCACGACCTGCGCGCCCTTGCCGCGCGCCTCGTCGACGAACTTCTGCATGCTGTCGTCGCGCACGCCGAAGCTCCAGTCGGCGACCAGGTGGCGCGGGTTGGCGATCGGCGTGTACGGAAAGGCCTGGCCGACGATGGCGACCCTGACGCCGTTCATCTCCTTCAACGTGTAGGGCGGGAAGACCTGGTCCTCGAAGTCGGTGGTGCGCACGTTCTGCGCCACGAAGTCGATCCGGCCCCTGAAGTCGCGCTCGACGATCTCCTGCACGCGCTTCATGCCGTAGGTCATTTCCCAGTGCGCCGTCATCACGTCGACGCCGAGCAGCTTGCAGGCGTCGACCATGTCCTGCGCGTGGGTCCACAGTGCGGTGCCCGAGCCCTGCCAGGTGTCGCCGCCGTCGAGCAGCAGCGCCCCGGGTCGGCCCGCCTTCAGGCGCTTGACCAGCGTGGCCAGGTGGGCAAAGCCGCCGACCTTGCCATAGGCGCGGGCGGCGGCCTCGAAGTCGAGGTAGGTGAAGGCGTGCGCCTCGATCGACTTCGGCGCGATGTTGAAGTGGCGCAGCAGGTGTTCGCCGACCAGGTGCGGCGGCTTGCCGGCGGCGTCGGCCACGCCGATATTCACGCTCGGCTCGCGGAAGTGGATCGGCAGAAGCTGCGCGTGGCAGTCGGTGAAGTGCAGCAGGTGCACGTTGCCGAAGCGCGGCACCTCGTACAGCTTCGACTCCCGGGCTTCGGCGGCCTCGACTTCGCGCGCGGCGAGGGGGAAGCCGGCCGCCGCCGCGACGGCCAGCACCTGCAGGAACTCCCGGCGTTGCATCGACATCCGACCCTCCGTTGACCTACCGTCTCGCCGCGAAGCGCGACAGTCCGAGGATGTCCTCCTCGAACAGTTCGCCCGCCTCGTGGAAGACGATCCTGCCTGCGGGGTCGACGACGTAGACCACCGGCAGCCCCTTGCGCTTCGGAAACCACCTCGCCGCCTGCTCACCGGCCATGGCGACGGGGAAGGTGTAGTCGTGCTCCATCATGTACGGCGCGACCACCTCCGGCGCCCGGTCGATGCTGAACGTCAAAACGACCAGGTCCTTGCCGCGGTGCTTCTGATGCAGCCGCTGCAGATGGGGGTTCTGCTTCCTGCAGAACGGGCACCAGGTGGCCCAGAACTCGACGACGACCGTCCGGCCGCGCAGCTCGGCCGCTCGCAGGGTGCCACCGTCGTACAGGCGCACGTCTTCCCATCGCACGGTGTCGCCGAGCTCGGCCAGCGCGCGGCCCGCGGGCAACAGTCCCGCCAGTCCGAGCGCCGCCACCATCAGCCACCGAACCATCAGCGGCTCCTTGCCGCCAATGCGAAAAGGGCGGCGTCGCCGCCGCCCTGCCTGGCCCGGCACGACGGAGCCACCTATTTGTTCACCGGCGACTGCGGATCGAGCAGCAGCGCCATCACGTGCCTGATCTGATCCTCGGTCAGGATGCCGGCATCGCCAAAGCGCGGCATCGACGAGCAGGCGTTGAAGGAATGCGTGTTCCAGATCTTGGCCCAGGTGTACTTCTTGATGTCGTCGGAGTAGCCGCGCAGCTTGCCGTAGTTGTTCAGCGACGGACCGATGTTGCCGTAGGAGATCTCCGCCTTGCTCAGCTCGTGGCAGGCGTAGCAGTTGCCGCCGGCCGCAGCCCCTGCCTGGTCGCTCCACTGCATGCCGACCCCGGTCTGGGCGATCCGCTCGCCCAGCTTGTAGTCGCCCAGCCACTTGCCGTCGGCCGGATACCTGACCCCCGCCAGCGCCGCCTTCTCCAGCCGCTCGCGCACGTCCTTCGGCGGGTTGTTGCCGGTCTCCGTGCACACCTTCTGCAGTTCGGTCTGGTTCAGCCGGTCCACCTTGGCCTGGCCGCGATCGCGGAAGCTCGACTTGATGACCGCCATCGTCTCCTGATCGCTCGGCGGCGAATAGGTGGCGCAGGCAGCCAGGGCGACGGCGGCAGCGGAAACGAGGATCGTCGTCTTCATGGTCGCGTCTCCCTCTCAGCGCTTGATCGCCGGCGAATCCATCTTGCCGCCTGCCGCCTTCACGCCGAGGAAGGTGATCAGGTCGATCGTTCCCTGGGAAATGAAGACCGGCTCCGGCCAGCGCTGCTGCCGGAAGCAGTCGTTCAGGCGCCACTGCATCGTGCGCAGCGCGCCCTGCGAGACCCGATAGGCGGGCCAGGTCGAAAACGCCCGCTGCGCCGGCGGGACCCTCTCGAAATTCGGCAGGTCCTGCAGCCGGATGCGCTGGTTGTCGACACCGTGGCAGGTGGAGCAGGCGAAGTCGTACGGGCCCGAGCGCATGTAAAAGAGGCGCTTGCCGCGCTCGAACGCATCCCGTTCCTTCGGGTGGGACTGCGGCACCGCGATGGGCATGCCGCGCGACTGCTCGACGACGAAGGCGGTGATCGCCTCGATCTCGGTCTGCCGCTGGCCGGCGCCGGAAAACGGACTCTTCACGGCCGCTGCGCGGTCGAAGCCCTGCAGCGTCACCATGCAGTGGACCAGCCGCGCCTCGAAGTCCATCACCTGGTCCGCGTCGGCGAAGTAGCGCGGCAGTTGCGCATAGGCACCCTTGACCACGCCCGGCCCCAGCCCGAGGTCGCATTTCTCCAGCGACGCCTTCGCCGGGCCCCGTGGCGTCTTCCACAGTTCCTCGCCGCGCATGGCCACCAGTTCCGCCGGGTTGCCCTCGAGCAGCGCCTGCCGGTAACGCTCGATCTCCTGCAGCGTCTTGTCGTCGCCCTGGGCGACCGCGGCTGGAACGCAGGCGAAGGCGCCGGCGAGCGCCAGCAACGCCGCACGAAGATGGCACAGTGGCCGACGGTTCAGCATGTTGTCTCCTTCGACGGGCCTCGCGCGGGCCCTGATGTTTCCGGAGCCGATCGCGAACGAGCGGCGCCCGGCTGCGGTGGCGCCTGTCCCGACGCCTGCCGCCCTGCTCCCTGCCCCGGGGCCCCGCCTGACCGCGCGGCAGCGCCCGTATTGCTAGTTGATCACCGCCTTGTCGGTGCGGGTGTCACCCTTGTTGTCGGTCCACGTGACGGTGACCTCGTCACCCTTCTTGCCGCCGGCGAACCTGAACTGCAGGAACGGGTTCTTGGCGATGGCCGCACCCCATTCGGCCGACAGCACGACCTTGCCGGCGTGGGTCACGGTCACGTTCGAGATGTAATGCGCCGGCACGAGCTTGCCGGAGGCGTCCTTGCGCTGGCCGGTCTCCATCTCGTGCGCCATCAGCACGCGCACCTCGGTCGAATCGCCCTGCGCGGTGGCGCGGATTCGCATCGGATCGCCCATCGTCTGCTCCTCGGTCTGGTCTTGGTGGGGATCGATCCCGGGTCAGCCGCCGCAGCCGCCGAGCGTGACCTTCACTTCCTTGCTGCCCATGAACCACTGGTTGTTCGCCTTGACCAGCCCGATCACGTTCGAGCTCTCGCCCATCTTGATCCGCGTCGAGACGTTGGCCTCGGTGCCGGCGGGGATGTTGAAGCTCGCCGCGAGCAGGCTCGGATTCTTCTCGACCAGGATGTGGACAGCCTGCGTGCCCGGCACCTTGCTCGCCACGCCGACCGGCACCACCGCGCCGTTCTCGGCGATGTCCGGCCCGGTGATCGTAATGTCCTTGCTCTCCTTCACGCCGCTGCCGCCGAGCGCCTTGACCGCGTCGGCCAGGCTCTTGGCCTCGAACGCCGACTTGTTCCATGCGGCCTGCTGGGCCAGCGCCTGCTCGGCGCTGAGCAGGCCGGTGGACACAAGCGCGCCGAGCACGCCGGTGAACTGGAGGAAGTCTCGCCTGTGGGTCATCACCGTCTCCCTGCGTCGGCCGCGACGCATCTGCAATCAACGCCCGGGGCCCGGGCCTCAAGGCTGCGGCGAATGTTACCCACGACCGGTCGGAGCTTTCACCCCTTCCAATGGGCTATGCACGCCCGCCCTTATGGGCGCGGCGGCCCCGCGCCCCCACGTAAACCCTCGCCGATGGCGGTCAGATGTACAGACAGACGTCGGTGTCGCCGGCGAAGCCGAGGAAGGTCGCCGCGCCGCCAAACTCGGCCTGCGGGATGAATTCGCTCTTGTCGAACTCGAACAGGTCCACCGTCATCTGGCAGGCGATCAGCTTCACGTCGGCCTCAATGCAGACGTTGCGCAGGTCCTCCAGCGCGGCCACGCCCTTGGACTTCATCTTGTTCTTCATCATCATCGTCGCCATGCTTTCCATGCCGGGCAGCGCCTGCACCAGCACCGGCATCGGCACCGGCATCGGCATCGCCGGGTTGGCGAGCGGGCTGATCTTGATGCTGGAAAGATCCTTGCGCAGCAGCTGCAGGCCGTAGAAGGTGAAGAAGATCTGCACCTCCCAGCCGAGCGAGGCCGCGGTCGAGGCGAGGATGTAGGGCGGATAGGCCCAGTCCAGCGTGCCCTTCGTGGCGATCAGCGCCATCTTCTTGGCGGTCATGGCTTCTCCCTCTGGTCGGTGACCCGGCGCCGGCGACGTCGCGGCGCGCGGCCCGTGGCGGACGCGGCTAACGCCGCTTCAGGTAGAACACGTACAGGTTGCCCTCCTGCGTGGAGGACAGCAGCTCATTGCCGGTCTGCTCGGAAAAGGCCTTCATGTCGGCCGTCGAGCCCGAGTCGGTCGCCGTGACCTTCAGCACCTGGCCGCTCGCCAGTTCGTTCAGCGCCTTGCGCGTCTTCACGATCGGCAGCGGGCAGGCCAGCCCGCGCGCATCGAGTTCCTTGTCGAAGTTCACTGGCGATCTCCTCCGTGACATGCGCGACCCCGCGCGGTCGCGCGAACGGCGGGAGTCTAACCAGTCGGGACCGCGCCGCCGCCTGTCATGCATCGCTGCGAAGGCGTGGCAACGCCTACCCTCATGGGTAATTCAGCCTCCGGCACCGGGCTCGCACAATCGCCGCACGACTGCCCGGCCGACGCGAACATCCGCGCGCCAGAGGCACCGTAGCCATCGCGCCGATGACCGAACCACGGACCCCGCTGCGCTCGATCCCGATCCGGCCGGCCGCCGAACCCGACGGCTGCGGCGGCGGCGAGCCCTTTGCGCTGATGGTGCTCGGCGATTCGATGGCGCCCGAGTTCGACGACGGCGACATCGTCGTCATCGAGCCCGACGGGCTGGCCACCGACGGCTCGTTCGTTCTCGCCCGTTGCGGCGGCGACTGGGTGTTCCGTCAGCTGCGCCGCCGCGCCGATGGCTGGACGCTGCGCGCGCTCAATCCCCGCTATCCGCCCACCGACATCGCCGACCTCGCCGCCGTCCGCGGCGTCGTCATCCAGAAGAGCCGGCCTGGACGCCGACGTGCCGCCAAGCGCTACGTCGACTGACCCCGCGCAGCCGCTGAGGGCCGATGAGCGCGCGGCGCTGGTCGCGGCCGTGCAGCGCAATTGCGACCTCGCCGACGCGCACCACGCCGACGGCCGCTCGCTGTGCACCTATCTGCTCGGCATGCGCGAGTACTTCCGCTGGGAAGCGCGCCTGCCGCCGGGCACGGCGCCCGACCGGCAGCGGTTGTCGGCGTGGATCGCCGAGCGCGAGGGCCGCTGGGAAGCGCTGCGCGAGCAGGCCGGCGCGTTCGTGCCGCTGCCGCTCGACGATGGCTTCGACGCCTTCGACGAAGCGAGCGTCAACCACCGTCTCACCGGCAGCGGCCTGGTCTATGGCGCCGGCGTCGGCCTGTTCGGCGCCCCGCTGTTCTTTCTCGCCGAGGCACGCTCGGAGCAGGAGCGCGACGGCGTGCGGGTGATCGTCGCCGGCGAGGAGTTCGCCCGCAGCATCGTGGCGCCGCCGGCGGCGAGCCGCGACGGCGCGGTGACGGTGCGGCTGGACGCGCTGCGCCGCTGGCTCTTCACCCGCTTCGAGGCCGCGCGCCGCGGCCCGGCCGACACCGCCTTCATGGCGGCACTGCGCGCCTACGGCGATCCGGCCGACGCCGCCACCGTGGCGCGGATGGCCGAAGGCGAGGCCGAAACGCTCGTCCTGCACGAACTCGGCGAACAGCAGGCCGGCGAGCAGCTCGGCGCGGAATGGAAAGCGATGCTGGCCGGGATTGCCGACCGGCGCACCGAGCTGGCCGTGCGCGCGGTCCGCGACCTGCTCGCCGATTGCCTGGTGACGCTGCCGACGCTCGCCGAGCGGCAGGCGCTTGCATCGTTGAACTTCTGGCGTTCCAGCTTCGATGGCCTGCGCCGCGAGCTGGCGCCGGAACTGATGTCGGCCTTCGGCGCGCCGGCGCCAGACATCGACCTGGTTCAGCTCGACCGCAGCGCCCGCACCGGGCGCGCGCGCTGGCGGGCGACGGCGGAGGCGCTGCTTTCGAGCTGGCGGCGCGGCGGGCCAGCCGCGCTGCAGTCACACGCGACGTCCCTGAGCGGCCAAGGCTGAGCGGGCGGCTCAGGCCGGGGGCGCGGCGGTCGCCTGGACGGCGTCGATCTCGTACCAGTTCAGCGTGTCGCGCAGCTTCACCACGTCGCCGACGATGACCAGCGTCGGCGGCTTCAGCGCCGCCGCCTCGACCCGTTCGGCCAGGTCGGCCAGCGTGCCGGTGACGACGCGCTGCTGCGGCCGCGTGGCCTGCTGCACCACGGCCGCCGGCATGTCGGTCGGCATGCCGTGCTCGACCAGCCGCTCGCACAGCTCCTTCAGCCCGAGCAGGCCCATGTAGACGACGACAGTCTGCCGCGGCCGCGCCAGGCCGTGCCAGTCGAGGTTCATCGTGCCGTCCTTCAGGTGGCCGGTCACCAGCACGCAGGACTGCGCATAGTCGCGGTGCGTGAGCGGGATGCCGGCATAGGCGGCGACACCACAGGCGGCGGTCACGCCGGGCACGACGCGGAAGCGCACGCCGCTGGCCGCCAGCGTCTCGATCTCCTCGCCGCCGCGGCCGAACACGTAAGGGTCGCCGCCCTTCAGCCGCAGCACGCGCTTGCCCTCCCTGGCCAGCTTCACCAGCAGCGCGTTGATCTCCTCCTGCCGCAGGGTGTGCAGCGCGCGCTGCTTGCCGACGTAGATGCGCTGCGCATCGCGCCGGCACAGTTCCATGATCTCGGGCGACACGAGCGCGTCGTGCAGCACCACGTCGGCCTGCTGCATCAGCCGCAGCGCGGCGAAGGTCAGCAGTTCCGGGTTGCCCGGCCCGGCGCCGACCAGATACACCTCGCCCTCGGCCGGGCCGCGATGCGCGGTGTCGTCGATCGCCTGCGCCAGCGCATGCTCGGCCTGCGGCAGGCGGCCGGAGAAGACGAGTTCGGCGATCGGCCCGGTCAGCACGCGCTCCCAGAACGGACGCCGCGCCGGCTGCGGCAGCGCCGACTTCACCCGCTCGCGGAAGCGCTGTGCCAGCGCCGCCAGCTCGCCGTA
>Ga0209594_1001812_pt1 | contig 10369 bp, 10 predicted proteins | sample AshMeaCrysSpring_FD_184126 | JGI IMG/M metagenome (GOLD analysis project Ga0209594, IMG submission 184126) | Groundwater microbial communities from Big Spring, Nevada to study Microbial Dark Matter (Phase II) - Ash Meadows Crystal Spring... | ecosystem: Environmental > Aquatic > Deep subsurface...
CAAGGAGGCCGAACAGGAAACGGGCTCCTGCCGACCGTTAGCACTCAACGCCAACGAGTGCTAGCAACCAAATTATAGGGGCGCCGCATCCGACTTCAAGTGTGCTGGGTCAGAGATAGGCCCGGGACCGGCACTTCCGCCGGCAGCGGCCGACCGCCGACCGCAGGTCTCGGGCAGCCTCAGTGCGGGGCTGGCGGCGGCGCCTCGGCGTCCTCAGGCGCTGCCGGGCCCTGCGATGCGACGCGATAGCTCTCGCTGGCCCAGGCACCCAGGTCCACGCTGCGGCAGCGCATGCTGCAGAAAGGCCGCGCAGGATTGTCGGTGCTGTACGGCGTCTGCTTGCCGCAGGCGGGACAACGCACCCAGCGCTCGCGCTTCGGGCTCGCAATGCTCACCGGACGACCCTCCGCACTGCTTGCTCCGGGATTCTTCGCGCCTGGGAGCGGCCCGGCGCGCACTGCATGGCGGGCTCCAGACCATGCCCCGAACGGCCGGGGGCTGACACAGGGGGTCTCATGCGCACAGCGTCAGCTCGAACTCGGTGTTGCCGGTGCTGGGCCTCAGCCGCCCCTCCGTATCCGGCTGCATCATCCGCACCATGGCCATCAGCCGGTGGCCGCTGATTTCGGGAACCACGGGCGCATCTTCGCCCAGGCGAACGCGCATCAGCTGGTAGGTCCGTCCTTGCGGCAGGCTCTGCTGATACTGGCCGTTCACCGCCACCACGCGCTGCGCCGAGCCGCTGTCGCGCAGCAGGCCCAGCAGCACCTGCAGCGCCTCGGCCAGCGGCATCAGGCTGCCGGTCCAGCGGGCGAGGTCCGCACGCCGCGACTCCGCCGGGTGCTGTTGCCAGGCGAAATAGCCGGGCAGGTCGAACTCGCAGGTGCCGCCGGGAATGCTGATGCGGCTGCGGATGCTCATCAGCCATTCGTTGGTCGTCAGCGCCTGGCCAGCCTTGCCCGGCAGCTGGTTCAGGCCGGCAAAGGCGTGATCGATGCGTGCGACGACCTCGTCCAGCGCGGCTTCGGAGATCTGCGGGTTGCCTCGATAGCCCTGCAGCAGACCGCGATGGCGCTCGAGTTCCTTCAGCAGATCGGACTTCAGGTCGGCGCGCGACGCCACGTCCATGATCTCGAACATGGTGACCAGCGCGAAGTGGTGGTCGATCGCCGTGTCCCGACGCATCAAGTGGCCCAGGCGATCGAACAGATGCTCCAGGCGCAGCATCGTGCGGATGCCTTCGTTGAACGGGTACTCGTAAAGAACCAAGGCCGGGCTCTCCGGAAGCATGCATTCCCGCAGGCGACGGGGTTGGCACCCGCCTGCGGCTGCGATTGTTTCACAGGCCCGTCGCGATCCCCGTGGCCATGACGCTCCAACGCTGCCAAAGCCATCGCACCTCGGACTGCAACTGCTGCAGTGGCAGTTCGTCGTTGAAGATCACCGCGTCGGCAATGGCGCGCCTGGCGGCCCTGGGCACCTGCTGCGCGATCACCCGCCGCACTTGTTCCTCGGTCCAGCCGGAGCGCTGCACGACGCGCCGGACCTGGGTGCCCTCGCGACAGTCGACCACGAGCAACCGGTCCACTCGCTGCCGCCACGGGCTCGCCGCAGACAGCAGCGGCACGTCGAACACGACCGGGCGTGGGCCGGCCTGCCCCGCCTGGCGCAGCGCCTCGTGGCCGATCATCGGGTGCAGGATCGCTTCCAGCCGGCGCCTGGCGGAGGCGTCGCCGAAGGCCAGCGCGCGCATGCGGGCGCGGTCCATCGAGCCGTCCGCCGCGATGATCTGCGGCCCGAACTCGCGCGCCAGAGCGTCCAGGGCAGCGCCCCCGGGGGCGGTGAGGGCGTGGGCGATCGCGTCGGTGTCGACGAGGCAGGCGCCGCAGTCCACCAGCATGGCGGCGACCGTGCTCTTGCCACTGCCGATGCCGCCGGTCAGGCCGATGCGCACCGCGCTCATTGCCAAGCCCTCCGCACTGCGTGCTCCGGGATTCGCGCTTGGGAACGGCCCGGCGCGCTCATTGCAAAGCCCCCCGCACTGCGTGCTCCGGGATTCGCGCTTGGCAACGGCTCGGCGCGCTCATGAAACACGTCGTGGCTTGACCACCTTGCTCGACTCCCACGGCGGGCGGGCCGGGCCGGGCCCGGGCCCGCGGGCGCTCAGAGGGTCGGAAACCACAGCCGCGTCAGCGTCTGCCCGAAGAAGATCGCCGCGATGCCGCCGCCCACGAGGTAGGGGCCGAAGGGGATCGGCACCTCGCGCTTGTGGCCGCCGAAGGCGATCAGCGACAGGCCCACGGCAGCGCCCACGGCCGACGCCAGCAACACGATCGAGGGCAGCAACTGCCAGCCCAGCAACGCACCCAGGCCGGCCAGCAGCTTGAAGTCGCCTTCGCCCATGCCTTCGACGCCGCGGATCTTCTTGTAGCTGAAGGCCAGCAGCCAGAGCGCGCCGTAGCCGGCGAACGCGCCCCAGGCGGCGTCCTCCAGCCGCGTGCCGGACCAGCCCAGGCCGGCTCCCGCCAGGCCCAGCCCGATCAGCGGCAGGGTCAGGTCGTCCGGCAGGTAGGTCGTGTCCAGGTCGACCAGGGCCATCGCCACCATGAGCGCGATCGCCGCACACCACAACAGGGTCTGCGGCTGGGCGCCGAACTTCCAGCCGCAGGCGGCGAACAGCAGCCCGGTGAACAGTTCGACCAGCGGATAGCGGCCGGAGATCGACGCGCGGCAGGCCGAGCAGCGGCCGCGCAGGCGCAGCCAGCCGATCAGCGGCAGGTTCTCGTGCCAGCGCAGCACGTGGCCGCATTGCGGGCAGCGCGAACGGGGGCGCGACAGGCTCAGCGGCGGCAGCGCCTCGATGGCATCCGCGATGGCCTTGGCCGACTGCTCGAAGGACGCCGGCGCGTGGCCCTTGCGGCCGCTGACGCGCTGCCAGGCCTGTGCATCGCCGAGCTGGTTCTCGGCGACGTCCAGCCACCATTGGCGCTCCAGCACCTGCGGCAGCCGGTGCGCCACGACGTTGAGGAAGCTGCCCACGCAAAGGCCGAGCACGGCCAATGCCAGCGGCGAGAGCCAGAAATCCGCCGCCATGCCGGCGTTCAGACCACCGCGCCCAGCTTGAAGATCGGCAGGTACATCGAGACCACGATGCCGCCGATCAGCGTGCCGAGGATGACGATGATGAACGGCTCCATCAGGCTGGACAGGCCCTTGACCATCTCGTCGACCTCGTCCTCGTAGAACTCGGCGCACTTGGCCAGCATGTGGTCGAGCGAGCCGGATTCCTCGCCGATGGCCGCCATCTGCAGCACCATGGTCGGGAACACGCCGGTCTGCGTCATCGCCGTGGTCAGCGCCGAGCCCGTGGACACGTCCTTCTGGATCTGCGTGGTGGCCTGCGCATAGACCGCGTTGCCCGAAGCGCCGCCCACGGAATCGAGCGCCTCCACCAGCGGCACGCCGGCGGCGAACATCGTCGACAGCGTGCGCGTCCAGCGCGCGATCACCGACTTGTTGATGAGATCACCAAAGACCGGCAGCCGCAGAAGCAGGCGATCCATGAACATCTGCATCTTCTCGGAGCGCTTCCAGGATTCCAGGAAGAAGTACCCGCCGCCGAACAGCAGCCCGAAGATGGCCCACCAGTAGGCGACGAAGAACTCGGACATCGCGATCACGGCCAGCGTCGGCGCGGGCAAGTCCGCGCCGAAGGAGCGAAACACCTCCTTGAACGCCGGGATCACGAAGATCATGATCACCGTGAGCACGACGAAGGCGACGACGATCACCGCCACCGGATACATCAGGGCCGACTTGATCTTGCTCTTGATGGCGAGCGTCTTCTCCTGGTAGATGGCCAGGCGGTCGAGCAGCGCCTCCAGGATGCCTCCCGCCTCGCCGGCCTCGACCAGGTTGCAGTAAAGCGCGTCGAACTGCATCGGGTGCTTGCGGAAGGCCGACGACAGGCTGGTGCCGGTCTCGACGTCGCCGCGGATGTCGTTCAGCAGCCGCGTCAGGCGCGGGTTGGTGCTGCCCCGGGCGACGATGTCGAAGGCCTGCAGCAGCGGCACGCCGGCCTTCATCATCGTCGCCAGCTGGCGCGTGAAGATGGCGATGTCCTTCTGCTTGATCGCCTTGCCGCCGCTGGTGCGGCGCTTCTTCACCTTGGTGATGAGGATGCCCTGGCGGCGCAGGCTGGCGTTGACCACGGCCTCGCCGCCGGCGCGGATCTCGCCGCGCACCAGCTTGCCGTTCTTGTCCTTGCCTTCCCACTCGAAGATCGAGTCCTTGGTGTTCCTGGCGGCTACTGCAGTTGCCATCGTGTCTCCGGCGCGAACCTGTTCAAACCTGTGGCGTGGGCCAACCCGACTATTCGTTGGTCACGGAGATGACCTCTTCCAGCGTGGTCGTGCCGCTGCGCACCTTCACGAGCCCCGACTGGCGCAGGTCTCGCACGCCCTCCTTCTGGGCCTGGGCGGCAATGTCCATCGAGGTGCCCTCCGCGAGGATGATGCGCTGGATGGCCTCCGTGACGGGCATCACCTGGTAGAGGCCCACCCGGCCCTTGTAGCCGCCGTTGCACGCGGAACACCCGACCGCCCTGTAGGGCCTCCAGCTTCCGTCCAGGTCGGTCTCGGCGAACCCCGCGCGCAACAGCGCTTCGCGAGGATAGTCGGCCGGGGCCTTGCAGTTCTCGCACAGGCGGCGCGCCAGGCGCTGCGCCGTGATCAGTAGCACGCTTGCAGCGATGTTGAACGGCGCCACGCCCATGTTCAGCATCCGCGTCAGCGTCGTCGGCGCGTCGTTGGTGTGCAGCGTGGACATGACCATGTGGCCCGTCTGCGCCGCCTTGATGGCGATGTCGGCGGTCTCCAGATCGCGGATCTCGCCGACCATGATGATGTCCGGGTCCTGCCGCAGGAAGGACTTCAGCGCCGCCGCGAAGGTCAGCCCGGCCTTGTCGTTGACGTTGACCTGGTTCACGCCGGGGAGGTTGATTTCGGCCGGGTCCTCGACCGTGCAGATGTTCACGCCCGGCTGGTTCAGGATGTTCAGGCAGGTGTAGAGCGACACCGTCTTGCCGCTGCCGGTCGGGCCGGTGACCAGCACCATGCCGTAGGGCCGCTGGATCGCGGCGAGCAGGCGGTCGCGCTCGATCTTCTCGTAGCCCAGCGCCTCGATGCCGAGCTTGGCGCTGGACGGGTCGAGGATCCGGATGACGATCTTCTCGCCGAACAGCGTGGGCAGCGTGCTGATGCGGAAGTCGATGGCCTTGCTGCCGAACTTGAGCTTCAGCCGGCCGTCCTGCGGCACGCGCTTCTCGGCGATGTCGAGCCGGGAGATGACCTTGATGCGCGACGCCAGCTTGTCCTTGATGGCGATGGGCGGCTGCGTGATCTCGCGCAACTCGCCGTCGATGCGGAAGCGCACCCGGTAGTTGTATTCGTAGGGCTCGAAGTGCAGGTCCGACGCGCGCATGTTGATCGCGTCGATCAGCATCTTCTGCAGGAAGCGCACGACCGGGGCGTCCTCGACCTCCTGCGAGACCTCGGCGCCTTCCTGCGCAGCGGTGTCCTCGTCGGTGACGTCGAACTCGAAGTCGCCGCCCGCCAGCTGCTCCATCGTCTCGTTCGCGCTGGCGCCCTGGCTTTCCAGCACGCGCATCAGCTTGTCGTACTCGACGATCACCCATTCCGGGGAGAGCTGCGTGGCGAACTTGATGCGTTCGACGGCTTCCTGGTCGGTGGGGTCGGCGGCGGCGATGAACAGGCGGCTGCCGCGCTTGCCCAGCACCATCAGCTGGTACTGCAAGGCCAGCTTCGGGTCGACGATGCCGCGCGGCAGCTTCGTCATGTCGACGGCATTGAGATCGAGGAGAGGCAGCGCCAGCGCCGTCGACAGGGTGTGTGCCAGCTCCGCCGGAGGCACGGCGCCGGCCGCCACGACTGCCGACACGAAGCTCGCGCGACGCTCCTTGGCGCTGCGCGCCAGGTCTTCGGCGGTCTTGGCACCGAGCTTGCCGGCGTGCACCAGCACGCGGGCCACACCCGTCAGGGCCGACTGAGGCGGCTCGACGATCGTGTCAGCAGGCATCGGCTGCGTACTTCCTCATGGCGATCGGGGCATCATCGCCGATGCATCGGGGCGTGTAAACCTGACCGACACCGGCACGTGCATTCGTTCATGCCGGTGCGCCAGGGCCCTTCATCGGCTTGCCGCGATGGCGTCGCGGGAATGCGGTGCAGCGGGCCGCGACGGCCGAAACTGCGGACCGCCTGGGCGGGCCGGCTGGGCGACACACCGTGCTGCAGGGCGAGCGCATTCCCGGGTTGGTTCACGATGAAATCGAGTGTAGACCAGCACCTCGGGCGCAGCGGCCCGAATTGGCCGGGTTTCCCGTGCCTTCGCCGGACATGGGGCCATGGCGAAGGGTGCGCCGCCCTGGAAGGGGTCGGCGGCTGGCAGGGACGCGGCTTCAGGGAGAGCGAGCCCCGGCGCGAGCGCGCGGCGTCCGCGGCCGACGACCATGCGGCGAAGGTGCCGGCAATGCAGGAGCGTGCGGCGCACCACGCGGCCATCGCAGCGGGCGGCACGCCGGCCGGATGCGCGCGCGTCATCGACGCCGGGCAGTAGCGCAGGAAGCCGGTGATCGCGCGGGCCAAGATCAAGCCGGTTCGGACGACCGGCCCCGGCCACCTGGCGACTGCCCCCCAAGGGTCACCGAGCCCGACCGGGAGAGCCGAGTCGGGTTCGGCCCGCCAGACTGCGCCGCTCCCCTTCGCCGCCTGCGGCGACGTATGCCCGCGGGGAGCTGCGCGAGAACGCGTCACAGCAAGGGCGTCAGCCGCTCCAGCGCGATGACGGCGAAGAAGCCCAGGCCGGCGAGCACGGTCCACTTCAGCACGATCAGCCCGCGCTGCATCCACACCCGCTGCTGCGTGCCGATGTACATCGCAAAGCACAGCAGCGCCGCCAGCAGCAGCGCGCCGAACACCAGCCGGAAGATCACCATGCCGGAGCCAGTTCGGCAAAGCCCAGCGGCGCCAGCAGTTCGTCGTCGAACACGACGCTGTCGTAGGCCTGCGGGTCGGCCAGCAGCGCACGCAGCAGCCGGTTGTTCAGCGCATGGCCGCTGCGGTAGGCGCTGTAGGCCGCCAGCAGCGGCTGGCCCAGCACGTGCAGGTCGCCGATGGCGTCCAGGATCTTGTGCTTGGCGAACTCGTCGCCGTAGCGCAGCCCCTCGGCGTTGAGCACGCGGCTGTCGTCGACCACGATCACGTTGTCCATGCTGCCGCCCAGGCCGAGGCCGCGCGCGCGCATCGTTTCCACGTCCTTGGTGAAACCGAAGGTGCGCGCGCGCGCGATGTCGCGCTTGTACTGCCCGTGGCTGAAATCGAACACCACCTGCTGGCCGGTCTCGTCGACCGCCGGGTGGTTGAACTCGATCTCGAAGCTCAGCCGGTAACCGAAGTAGGGCTCCAGACGCGCCCACTTCAGCGTCGCGCCTTCGCCTTCGCGCACCTCCACCGGCTTCTTCACGCGCAGGAAGCGCTTCGGCGCGTCCTGGGTGACGATGCCCGCGCTCTGCAGCAGGTACACGAAACTCGCGGCCGAGCCGTCGAGCACCGGCACCTCCTCGCCGTTGATGTCGATGCTCAGATTGTCCAGCCCCAGTCCGGCGCAGGCCGACAGCAGGTGCTCGATGGTCTGCACGGTCGGCAGGCCCGGCTGGCCGCCGGGCGAGATGGTGGTGGCCATGCGCGTGTCGCTGACCGCTGTCACCGACACCGGGATGTCCACCGGCACCGGCAGGTCGATGCGGCGGAAGACGATGCCGCTGTCCGGCGGCGCCGGCCGCAGCGTCAGTTCCACCTTCTGGCCGCTGTGCACGCCCAGCCCGACGGCGCGGGTGATGGACTTCAGCGTGCGTTGGGCGAGCATGGCGGGATTATGGCTATGGCACGGCGGCGCTGCCGCCTTCACGTTGCTGCGCGACATGAGCCTCGCCGCAACGCGATGCGTTGTCGGCCAAACCGGCCCGGGCCCGCCGCTGTGGCCTAATCGCGCCTTTGCTCGAAATCGACGGAGCCAGCCATGGGCAACAAGATCATCACCGAAGCCGACCGGCGCGCCACCCCGCGCCCCGCCGCCCCCAAGGGCGTGACCCTCACCACCAAGCGCGGCCAGCGCGTCAGCCTGGAGCGCGGCTCGCACACCCGCAGCAAGAAGAGCCCGGGCAAGCGCGCCAAGAAGGGTGGGTGAGCTGCGCGACCCCAAGCCCGCCTGCGCGGGCCTGGGCGGACCGAACGCCCGCCGGCTCTGACGGCGGGCGGGGCGAAGACCCGCGCGCCACGGCGCGTCGCGACGACTTGCGATGCTGCGCATCACCGAACTGCGCCTGCCGCTCGACCACGACGACGGCGCGCTGCGCGCCGCCGTGGCCACCCGCCTGGGCCTGGACGATGCGCAGCTGGGCACGCTGAAGGTCTTCCGCCGCGCCTGGGATGCGCGGCGCCAGGCCGCGGTGGTGCTGATCTACACCGTCGACGTCACGCTGGCCGGCGGCGTGGACGAGGCCGCCGTGCTGGCACGCCGGGCCGACGACCGGCACGTGCGGCCGGCGCCGGACATGCGCTACCGCTTCGTCGGCCACGCGCCGGCGGACTTTGCCGCCACGTCGACCCACGGTGGCCGGCCGCGGCCGGTGGTGGTGGGTTTCGGGCCCTGCGGCATCTTCGCCGCGCTGATCCTGGCGCAGATGGGCCTGGCGCCGATCGTGCTGGAGCGCGGCAAGCCGGTGCGCGAGCGCACGCAGGACACCTGGGGGCTGTGGCGGCGCGGCGTGCTGAACCCGCAGTCGAACGTGCAGTTCGGCGAAGGCGGCGCCGGCACCTTCAGCGACGGCAAGCTGTGGAGCCAGATCGGCGATCCGCGCTTTCTGACGCGCAAGGTGCTGGAAGAGTTCGTCAAGGCCGGCGCGCCGGAGGAGATCCTCTTCGTGGCCAAGCCGCACATCGGCACCTTCCGCCTGGTGGGCATGGTCGAGAAGATGCGCGCCGAGATCGAATCGCTGGGTGGCGAGATCCGCTTCGGCCGGCAGGTGGTGGACCTGCTGATCGAGCCGCAGCCCGAGCGCGAAGGCCGTGCGCTGGCGCTGCGCGGCCTGCGCCTGGCCGACGGCAGCGAGCTGCGCACCGACCACCTGGTGCTGGCGCCGGGCCACAGCGCGCGCGACACCTTCGCCATGCTGCAGCGGCGCGGCGTGGCGCTGCAGGCCAAGCCCTTCTCGGTGGGCTTGCGCATCGAGCATCCGCAAAGCCTGATCGACCGCGCCCGCTTCGGGCCGGCGGCCGGCCACCCGATCCTGGGCGCGGCCGACTACAAGCTGGTGCACCACGCGAAGAACGGCCGTGGCGTCTACAGCTTCTGCATGTGCCCGGGCGGCACGGTGGTCGCGGCGACCAGCGAGGAAGGGCGCGTGGTCACCAACGGCATGAGCCAGTATTCGCGCAACGAGCGCAATGCCAACGCCGGCATCGTCGTCGGCATCGACCCGCAGGACTACCGGCAGGACGGCCGGCGCGACGGCAGCACAGTGAACCCGCTGGACGGCGTGGCCTTCCAGCGCGCACTGGAATCTCGCGCCTACGAGCTCGGCGGCGGCGGCTATGTCGCGCCGGGGCAGCGCGTCGGCGACTTCCTGGCCGGCCGCGCCTCGACCGCCTTCGACAGCGTGCAGCCCTCCTACAAGCCCGGCGTGCGGCCGACGGACCTGGCCGAGCCGGGCCGCGAGAGCCTGCCGCCGTACGCGCTGGAGGCCATCCGCGAAGCGCTGCCCGCCTTCGAGAAGCAGATCCCCGGATTCGCGATGGCCGATGCGCTGCTCACCGGCGTGGAGACGCGCACCTCGTCGCCGCTGCGCATCCCGCGCGGCCGCGACTGCCAGAGCCTCAACGTCGCCGGCCTGTACCCGGCCGGCGAAGGCGCGGGCTATGCCGGCGGCATCATGTCGGCCGGCGTGGACGGCATCGAGGTGGCGGAGGCGCTGGGGGCGCGGCTGCTGGCCGAACTCGCAGTCGCCTGAGGCACTACTCGAACTGCAGCCCGGCCTGCTGGATCGGCGGCACCCACTGGGCGCTGAAGGCCGACAGCATGCGCCGCGTCTCGTCGGCCCCGGAGGACACCGGTTCGATCTTGGCCTGCAGGAACTTCTCGCGCACTGCAGGCAGCGCCATCACGGCGGCGATCTCGCGCGACAGGCGTTCGGCCTGCGCCGCCGGCATCGAGGCCCTGGCAAAGGCCACGTTCCAGCCGCTGGCCGTGAGCTTGGTGCCGGCCTCCTGGAAGGTAGGCAGCGAGGGCAGCG
>Ga0209594_1001813_pt1 | contig 10366 bp, 7 predicted proteins | sample AshMeaCrysSpring_FD_184126 | JGI IMG/M metagenome (GOLD analysis project Ga0209594, IMG submission 184126) | Groundwater microbial communities from Big Spring, Nevada to study Microbial Dark Matter (Phase II) - Ash Meadows Crystal Spring... | ecosystem: Environmental > Aquatic > Deep subsurface >...
TGGAATTACACTCAGTCCAGTACAAGCAGCAAGAGCAACAGCAAGAGCAGAAGCTGCAGGATTGAGCAATAGGACTGAATTTCTAGTCGCAAATGCCCAAAATATGCCTTTTGCTGATCATACTTTTGACTTGGTTTGGTCTTTGGAAAGCGGGGAGCATATGCCGGATAAGACTCAGTTTATGCAAGAATGCTACCGTGTCCTCAAACCAGGTGGAACGTTGATAATGGTGACTTGGTGTCATCGTCCCACGGATGAGGCTCCACTGACGGCGGATGAGGTGAAACATTTGCAAGATATATATCAGGTGTATTGTTTACCTTATGTGATTTCCTTGCCAGAATATGAAGCGATCGCTCGTGCTTTAAGATTACAAAATATTCGCACAGCGGACTGGTCTGACGCGGTGGCACCATTTTGGAATGTGGTGATTGATTCCGCTGTCAATCCCCAAGCAATTTTCGGCTTATTGCGTTCTGGTTGGAGTACAATTCGCGGTGCTTTGTCTTTGGGTTTGATGAGTCGCGGTTATCAGCGGGGGTTGATTCGATTTGGATTGTTGTGTGGAAATAAGTAAAAAACCACCCTTGTTACCAAGAACCCCAAAACAACAGAGGAGAGCAAAGGATGAGCAATATTTTCAAGCCAGAAACATCAACTCCCCAGTCCCTTATTAAGAATCCCCTCTACAGTTTCTGGAAATTCTCCCGACCCCACACGATTATTGGTACTAGTTTGAGTGTGTGGGGATTGTATATCATTGCAGTTGCTGTGGGTAATACTAATCCCACTCTATTACCTGTTTTGGGAGCCTGGATTGCCTGTTTGTCTGGCAATATTTATATTGTAGGGTTGAACCAACTAGAAGATGTGGAAATAGACCGGATTAATAAGCCTCATTTACCTATAGCGGCTGGGGAATTTTCCCACAAAACTGGGCAAATAATTGTGGGAATTACCGGGATTTTGGCTCTGGTGTTGGCATGGCTCTTGGGTCCGTTTTTATTGGGGATGGTAGGTTTGAGTTTAGCCATTGGTACTGCCTATTCTTTACCACCAATTCGCTTGAAACGCTTCCCTTTTTGGGCGGCTATGTGTATTTTTGGCGTCCGGGGAACAATTGTTAATTTAGGATTGTTTCTGCACTTTAGTTGGGTGTTAAAAATTAATCAATCAATACCCCCGGTTGTCTGGGCACTGACACTGTTTATTTTGGTGTTTACTTTTGCCATTGCCATCTTTAAAGATATTCCCGATATGGAAGGCGATCGGCAATACAACATCACTACTTTTACCATCACACTGGGTCAAAAAGCGGTTTTCAATCTGGCGCTTTGGGTGTTGACTGCTTGTTATTTGGGAATGATTTTAGCTGGTTTATTCCCAATAGATGGAGTGAATCAGTTGTTCTTAATTAGCACCCATGTAGGTTTGTTAGCTTTGATGTGGTGGCGCAGTCGTTCGGTGGATTTACAAGATAAAAGTTCCATCGCAAATTGTTATCAATTCATCTGGAAACTGTTTTATCTTGAATATCTCATTTTCCCAGCCGCTTGTGTTTTGAGGTAATTACCCTCACCCCGAACCCCTCTCCCTAGGGGAGAGGGGTACAGGAATGATTTAGAGGATGTTTGAAGGTACATAATAGCCCCTACCCCCTAAAAGGGGAGGATGACTTGGGAAATTTTAAATTTTCTCAATAAATATTGGAGGTATAAAAATGTTAGAAAATTCTCCCCTCATCTCGATTATTGCCATCGGGTTAGTTAGTGGCATTCTGATTATCTTGGTATATTTTCTGTGGAAGACTATAATTACTTCCGATTCTTATCAGCAAGGAGTTAATCTTTATCAACAACAAGATTATTCAGGGGCAGAAGCAGCTTTTCGCCAAGTAATTGCGATGAATTCTACTAATGATATGGTGCGGTTGCTATTAGGAGATTCTCTATTACAACAAAATAAATTAGAGGAAGCAAGTCAAATTTTTCAAGATGTCATCGCTAACTCTCCTAAAAATGTCGATGCTTACTTGCGATTAGCGAAGGTGCTGATGCAGCAAGAAAAGCGAGAAGCAGCTATTTCTACTCTGCAACAAGTCAGAGATTTATTCCAGACCCAGCGCAACCCAGAAAAAGCAGCACAAATTGAGCAAATTTTACAACAAATGAACGCCCAGTCAGGTTAATCTATTTCCAACAGGTGCAGCAGGTGGAAGACTAAAGGCAATCATGACTCAAAGACTGGGCAAAGTTTACTTAGTAGGTGCTGGACTTGGCAATCTCACCTATCTTACTCTCAGAGCGCATCAGCTTTTGGCGCAAGCTGAGGTGTTAGTGTATGATGCCCTAGTAGATAGACAATTGTTACAGCTAGTCCCATATAATTGTTTGCATCTGGATGTCGGGAAACGCGGTGGTAAACCCAGCACAAATCAGATAGAAATTAACAACTTGTTGGTGCAATATTGTCAGCAGGGGAAACAAGTTATTCGCCTAAAATCCGGCGATCCGTTTATTTTTGGACGCAGTGCTGCAGAAATTGAAGCATTAATTGCAGCGGGGTGTAATTTTGAAGTCGTACCGGGAATTTCTTCCGCATTAGCTGCACCTCTACTAGCGGGAATTCCACTGACAGACCCGGTGATGAGTCGTTGTTTTGGGGTGTTAACTGCTCACCAACCGGATGATTTAGATTGGGAAGCGCTGTCTCGATTGGACACGCTGGTAATTTTAATGGGTGGGAAAAATCTGGCGGAAATTGTCCATCAACTAGTGCGTCACGGACGTTCTCCCCATACACCAGTTGCTGTCATCCGCTGGGGTGGTACTCCCCAACAACAAATCTGGACTAGTCAATTAGGGACTATTGTCCAGCAAACCACAGGAGTATCGCTCTCACCGGCTGTAATTGTTGTCGGTGAGGTCGTGGGGTTACGTACCTATTTACAAGCCCCCGTCAAGGTGGACAATGATGCTGTAGAACTATTAACGGCCAAAACTTCACCTATGACCTCTACCGAATCATTTCCACACCATAAAAACTCCCCCACCCCTCTGTTGGGAAAAACTATCCTGGTTACTCGTGCTGCAGGACAGTCGAGTCAATTTAGTGCTACCCTGACCCAGCTTGGAGCAAATGTTGTAGAAATGCCTGCACTGTTAATTGTACCGCCTTCGAGTTGGGCAGCTTTGGATGATGCGATCGCTCACTTGGCTGAGTTTGACTGGTTAATTCTCACTTCCAGCAATGCGGTTGACTACTTTTTTGAACGGCTGTTGTTCCACGGTCAAGATACCCGTTCTTTAGCCACAGTTAAAATTGCTGTCGTAGGAGAAAAAACTGCCCAAAGTCTCCAACAACGTTCCCTATCTCCTGATTTTATTCCCCCCAACTTTGTCGCAGATTCCTTAGTAGCAAATTTCCCAGAAACCCTGATGGGGAAAAAAGTTCTGTTTCCCAGGGTTGAAACTGGAGGACGGGACGTTTTGGTCAAAGAATTAACTACCCAAGGTGCCGATGTGGTAGAAGTGGCTGCATATGAATCTTCCATTCCCACAGATATCCCACCCGCAGCTAAGAAAGTTCTGTTGGAAGGTAGCGTGAGTGTAATTACTTTTGCTAGCTCCAAAACCGTGAAAAATTTTTGTTCCTTGCTAGAAAATTTATTTTCGGGAATAAATAATGATAATCAGCAGCCGGTCACAGCAAAATCTAAATTAGATGGTGTTTGTATTGCTTCTATTGGTCCGCAAACCTCGAAAACTTGTCTGTCTTTGCTGGGACGGGTGGACATAGAGGCTGAGGAATATACCTTAGACGGGTTAACCGCAGCACTTGTGAAATGGGCTTCTCAGAGATCATAATTGATTAGGGACTGGGGAGTGGGAAAAAACTTATATTTTTATGAATATATTTTCCTGAATATATTTTCATTAATTCTCGTACAAGCAGATCATAACCAGCTACTATGACACTAAAGATATTTATACTTAAAGCAATTGACAACTGTAACTCGCTAAAATGTTGTTAATTGCTACTTAGTAACAACAGTTGGGAGATTATTAATACCGTAAATATTTTATGTATCAAGTTGCGCTTACTCGTTCTTGCCTGATAACGTAATATACAGCATAAGAAATGCCCAATTAAGGCGTTGCTCATTTGAGACATGAAATTTGGTTACCGATTACAAAATCTCGAAAAAAAATCTTTTGCGAGACTTAGCAAGTCGCGTCTGTAAACCAAATAAAAACCAAAGAATTACACTTGAATTTAGCAACGCCCATGTTAGTTGCGCCTTGTAATTTCTGACTCAGTATTATCTGATTCAGCTAGTAATAATAAGAAAACAACTAAAATGTCAGAGGTAATCTTGTACACATAGGTAGATTAAATAAATCTACCCAGCAGATTCTTACAACCAATTTTATTTTTTAACACCCGTTAGCTTACTATGAAATTTTTTTCGTCTGCCATATCAAAGATAACTAAAAGCCGAATTGGACAGCAACAGTTTTTATACTTAATTGAAAATATATTTTATACATGTAACTATTGTCAACTACTCAAACTATAAAACACAGATAGAGGCTGGGGATGGAATTACCTATGCGTTTACGTTCGCGTACCTCTGGCGGTGAAAGTTCCTTAACACCTGGAGTGTCTGTAGATACTCCCAAGCGAAGGCATAACCAGTCCCTAATGGAGATGCCTGACAATCAAGCAGAAGATAATCAGCTACAAGAGCAGGAAATAGCACTGGCTCTAGGCGCTGGTCAATCTAAAAAAATTGTTCCCAGGCTGTGTACGGCTATAAGTAGTTTACGCTGCCGCTTAATTTTATTAATTTTACTCGCTTTAATTCCAGCTTTTGGGTTAGCACTTTATACTAACATGGATTCGCGCCAGCCAGAAATAAGATTGGTGCAGGAACATGGTTTACATCTGACTAGACGAACTTCCCATAGTCAAGAGCAATTAATCGAGACTGCAAAGGAAGCGGACAAGACATTAGCCCTGAAACTGACTGGGTTGGGGGTAGTTGCCATTTTAGGGATGATTACTGCAGGGTTGGGCAGCGAATTGTTTGTCTTGCGGCAAGTCAGAGCTATACTTGCAGCAACGCAGAAGTTAAGCTCTGGTGATTTGAGCGTCCGCACAGGATTATCGGACAAATATGGCGAACTCAGCCAGCTAGCCCATGCCTTTGATACAATGGCTGAGTCGCTGCAACAGTTAAACAGGCGGCGGAATTGGGCAGAAGCAACGCTGCGATCGCGGGAGAAGCAGTATCGTTCCGTTGTCAACAATCTCAAAGAAGTACTGTTTCAAACCGATGAAACCGGCGTTTGGATGTTTCTCAATCCAGCATGGACAGAAATTACCGGGTTTTCCCTGGCAGAAACTATCGGTAGAAATGTCTGGGATTTTATCCATCCTGATGACCGAGAATCAGCCAATTCAGAATTTCAAGCACTGGTTTCTCAGGAAAAAGACTACATTCGCTACGAGGTGAGATGCCTAACTAAAGCTGGCAGAGAGTATGATGCTGAGCAAGTATTACCAGAAACTGACTGGGACGACAACTATCGGTGGATGGAATTTAATGCCCGATTAACCTTAGCTCCCGATGGTAAAATTATTGGTATCTCTGGGACCTTGATTGACATCACCGAACGAGCCTTTGCGGTTAGAGAACGGAATAGATTATTTGAGCAACTGCAACGGGAAAGGGAAGACTTAGCAGCCCTGAGCAAGGTGACAGCCAATGCTATCAGCACTTTGAATCTGGAACAACTGCTGGACGTACTGCTGCAACGGATTGTGGAAGTCACCCATGCGGATACCGCAGTGATTTTGTTGGCAGAAAATCAAGGTCTCTCAGAAGGGGAACCACCTAAGCTCGCTGTCCGTGCCAGTATAGGGCTAGAGGAAGAATTGCGCTCTTGTTTCGCTGTTGCTATTGGGGAAGGCTTTGCTGGGACAATTGCCGCTACCATGCAGCCGCTATACTTGGAAGATGCCCAAGCTAATCCACTGATTGCTAGTCACGTGGTTAAAGAGCGTGGTATTCGCTCGATGTTGGGGGTGCCACTAAAACGTCACGGCTCCTTAGTGGGTGTTCTGCATGTCGATTGGTGTAGTGTCCATCCCCGCAACGAACGGGTACTGCATATGTTGGAAATCACTGCCGAACGCTGCACGATGGCAATTTTGAATGCTCAGCTTTATGAAACCACCAAACAACTGCAAGAACACTTGCAACTGCAAATTGACCGGATGCCGATCGCTTGCATTCTCCTAGATAAAGACTTTCGCTGTACGGATTGGAATCCAGCGGCAGCAAAAATCTTTGGTTATCACAAAGCTGAAGTATTGGGGTCATTTTTGCCTGATTTAATTGTACCGCCGGAAAATCGACCCCAGGTAGACAAGATTTTGCAGCGGCTGAAAGCTGGGGATATGCGGACAAACTGTGTTTACGAAAACGTGACTAAACTAGGAAGGCGGATTATCTGCGAGTGGCAAAATACACCCCTCAAGCAAGCCGATGGCACGATTATTGGCTTTTTGTTGATGGCGCAAGATGTTACCCAAAAACACCAAGCACAACAAGAACTCAGGGAAAGCGAGCGCCGTTATCATACCCTGGCAAAAGTTGTTCCCGTGGGTATATTCCGTACAAATGCGGTGGGAGATTGTATATATGTTAACGAAAGATGGGGCGATTTAACGGGATTGACAGCGGAGGAATCGCTAGCAGATGGTTGGATAATCAGCTTGCATCCAGAAGACAGACACCGCTTTTTACAGACATGGCATCAGACAATCCGAGAAAACCTGGTGTTGCAGATAGAATATCGCGTCAAACATCCCGATGGCTCAATAATTTGGGTCTTTTGTCAAGCAGTAGCGGAAACAGGAAAGGGGGGGGAAGTTTCTGGTTATGTGGGGACGATTACAGATATTAGCGATCGCGTCTTAGCAGAAGCGCAAATGCGACAGCGGACATTTTATGATGCTCTGACGGGACTACCTAACCGCGTGTTGTTTGTCGAACGGTTGCAAACTGCAATTAGCAAAAGATTGACGGAGCAAAACAGTTTATTTGCCATTTTATTGTTAGATTTAGACCGCTTCCAAATTGTAAAATACAGTCTCGGACACCGGGTAGCGGAAGATTTGCTAGTTGCTTCCGCAGAGAAGTTAGGGATATGTCTGCGTCCCCAGGATACCCTAGCGCGTGTCGGTTCTACGAGTTTGCGATTCTGATACCAGATATTAATCACCTCGAAGAAGCTATTCAAATTGCTGACCGCATTCATCACCAGATGAAATCACCTTTAAATCTGGATGGATGCGAAGTATTTTCTAATCTTAGTATTGGGATTGTTTCTGGTTCTCTCAGTTACGACTCTCCAGAGGATTTTCTCCAAGCTGCTGACACAGCCTTGCATCATGCTAAACGACTGGGGAAAGGAAGTCACGTAGTTTTTCACCCTACTATGCATTATGGCGCCGTCGAGCGCTTGCAGCTAGAAACCGATTTATTGCGGGCTATTGAACAGCAGCAGTTTAAAGTTTGCTATCAACCAATAATATCTATTGTTACTGGAAAACTCAGTGGTTTTGAGGCACTGGTGCGTTGGTTTCACCCTACGAAAGGCTTGATTTCTCCGACCGAGTTTATCCCCTTAGCAGAGGATACGGGATTAATTAGTTGGATTGACCGCTGGGTACTGTGGGAAGCTTGTCGTCAAATGAGTCTTTGGCAAGAACAATTATCTCATCCTCTATCTGTAACGATGAGTGTCAATCTTTCCGGTTTGCAACTGTCACAGTTGGGATTAATTGAACGGATAGATAGAATCATCCAAGAAACAGGAATTAATGGCAAGAATTTAAAATTAGAAATCACCGAAAGCGTGATGATGGACAATACATCTTTAGAAATTAATATGTTACAGCAGTTAAAGTCCCTGGGAATTAAATTGTCAATTGATGATTTTGGCACTGGTTATTCATCTTTAGCTCGACTGCATCAACTACCGATTGATACTTTAAAAATTGACCGTTCTTTTGTTAACCGCATGGGAAATGACAATGAAAGCTCAGAAATTGTCCGGACAATTATCACCCTAGCACATACCTTAGATATGGATGTGATTGCTGAAGGGGTGGAAAAACAAGAACATTTGTCACAACTAGCATCAATGGAATGCGAATATGGACAGGGATTCTTATTTTCTGAACCAGTGGATAGCGAAATGGCGCTAAAATTAATTAAGGAATATAGCTGAATAATTAGTTATTTGTAATTATGGCGGTGCTGAATATGAATAGGAATTAAACAATTCTGTGTAGAGTCGAGAATCTCTTGATCAACGGGTAGGGATTCTCATCCCTCCAAACCATCGTTGATAACTAAAATTGCTATATTGGCAGAAATCCGGAATTCAAATAATCAAAAATACTCCAAACTAGGATGTAAGCGGTAATATGATAACTAGCGCATTCCCAACAGTCTTTTCATTCTAAAATCTGGAGTTGACCTAATGGCAAATATTCTGCATATTGACAGCAGTCCCCGTGGCGATCGCTCCCAAAGTCGCACTCTCACAAAAGAATTCATCACCGCTTGGAAAGCTTCCCATCCACAGGATACAGTGACATATCGCGATGTCGGACGTCATCCCGTTCCCCACGTTGATGAAGCTTGGATAGCTGCAGCTTTCACACCGCCAGAAAATTATACTCCAGAACTACAAGCAGCAATTAAAGTTTCCAATGATTTAGTAGATGAGTTTCTCACTGCTGATTACTACGTCTTTGGTATACCGATGTATAACTTTGGTGTTCCTTCTACTTTTAAAGCATACATTGACCAAATTGTTCGCGTTGGACGGACATTTACTATGACAAGTGATGGTGCTTTTGAGGGTTTGGTAAACAACAAAAAAATGTTGATTATCACCGCACGGGGTGGTAGTTTTCCACCGGGAACACCAATGGCAGAATTTGATTTTCAGGAACCATATTTACGCACAGTATTTGGTTTTTTAGGGATTACAGATATCAGGTTTATTCACGCGGAAAACCTGAATGGGGGTGGTGATGTTCGCGAACAATCTTTAACAGCAGCGCGTAGTGGAATTGACACAGCGGTTGCTAATTGGTAATGCAGTTTTAAGACTGGGGAGGAGGGGATAAATCCACATCTTCATAGACATCTAGCACAGCACACTCAAAATCTACCGTTGCCAGATGAATTTTATCCCCTTCCCCATAGGAATAAAGCACCCATAGACCCTCAGTGTTACGACGAAAACATTCTACCCGCTTACGGGTTTGACTGACTAGTACATATTCTTGAAGTGACTCTAAATTGCGGTAATCTGCAAATTTATCACCTCGGTCAAATGCTTCAGTCGTATCAGATAGCACTTCTATAATTAGGCAAGGATAACGCAGAAAGTTCTTAAATGCCCTATCTCTCTGGTCACAAGTCACCACGACATCGGGATAGTAATAGGTATCTAGAGATTCAATATTTACCTTGGTGTCTGATATATAAGGAAGACACCCACGTCCCCGGAGATGATTTCTCAGCAATACATACAGATTTCCTGCAATTAGGACATGAACATTACTCGCACCTGCCATTGCGTAAACCTGTCCTTGGCGATATTCATGTTTAATCGGACTGTTCTCCTCTAGCAGGAGATATTCTTCTTTTGAGATATAGCTAAAATCGGGAGTCGCAATCATACAAAATTACCTCTGTGCCCATACCTCAGTGTATATAGGATAAATATCTATGACAAAAAATAAAAATCAGAGAGTAATTAACCACAGATGAACACGAGATTTACACAGATAAATCATCTGTGTTCCGAAGTGTTTATCTGTGGTTAAATTTTAATAATTCATCTTTCACTTGACTAATGACTAAACGAATTATTGGTTTAACTGGAGGTATCGCTACAGGTAAAACTACTGTGGCAAATTATTTAGCTGAAAGATACAATTTCCCGATTTTAGATGCAGATATTTATGCTAGAGAAGCTGTAGCTGTAGGTTCACCACTTTTGCAAGAAATAGTAGCCCGTTATGGTTCGGAAATTTTGCTGGCAGATGGTAGTCTTGACCGTCAGCATCTGGGGGTAATTATCTTTAATAATCCCACAGAACGACAGTGGTTAGAGCAGTTAATTCATCCTTATGTGCGGGGTAGATTTATTAACAAAATGGCGGAGTTATTTGCACAAACTGTGGTGTGGGTTGTGCCGTTATTATTTGAAGCGGGAATGACTGATTCGGTGACGGAAATTTGGGTAGTAATTTGTTCTGAACAACAACAGTT
>Ga0209594_1001816_pt1 | contig 10357 bp, 15 predicted proteins | sample AshMeaCrysSpring_FD_184126 | JGI IMG/M metagenome (GOLD analysis project Ga0209594, IMG submission 184126) | Groundwater microbial communities from Big Spring, Nevada to study Microbial Dark Matter (Phase II) - Ash Meadows Crystal Spring... | ecosystem: Environmental > Aquatic > Deep subsurface...
ATCTCATTATCTTGATTGTCAGCAAGCCTTACTGCCAGTCTGTGGGCAGATTCAGGAGCTCTAGGTACTTGTTGAGTACCAACTATAGTGATAGTACCTCCAGCCGGGGCTCTAATTTGGATTGCGGAGCCGATTTCTCCAGCATTAATATTATTTGTCGATGCTATACTATTGTTATGTTCCTGTATGGTTAATTGCTCTCGTCTCCATCCAGAGGCTTCCATATGTCTGACAAACTCAACATATGTAGATACTCCTTCACGTCCTGGTTCGATATCATGTGGATTATATATGTTGGTTTTATTTGCAACAATTTCTACAGTACTGGTTCTATATTTGAGCCAAGCATATTTGATCGCAAGGATGTCAAATGAAGGAATGCCATCTCTATCGGGAGTCCCAGGGGCGAGAATGACACAATATCTTTGATTCTTTGTTTTATTAATTACTGTTCCGTCGGTAGTTAACTCGTATGTATATCTTCCAGATTTAATTTCTATTTTTCCTTCTGTGATGAATTTATTGTATGTCTCCCATCCCATCACGTCCCGTAAGAATTTTTTCGCCTTTTCTTCAGGTTTCGGAAACATATTTAGATATCAGTTAAAATTTGTATGTCAAGTCTTTTGGTTATATTGGCCAATTATGCTGGGATAATCACTCGTAACATCTTCTACAGATACTCGATATAATCTGATATCCTCAAAAAATTTCCATATAACTGGTAATCTTTAATATAGTAGTCAATCACTTCCTTAGTTATTTCATTGATATTTTCAAAATCTATTAGTCTACTTGTCTTATATTCAACGTCGTTGGCACTATGACCTCTGATTTGCAAAATCAGCTTTGTTTTACCTTTAATTATTGATATAAATGCTGAATGTTTTCCTTGTTCAATTCTATAACCAGCAGAACCCATATTTTATCCTTCTTATTTATATATTGTGTTATATAAAACTATTAGACAAATCCAAACCTTTCCATTTCTTCTTCTGTCAAATCGTTTATACGATCCCACCATTCTAGTATTTCTGGAAATCTTTTCGCTGCATCTTTCATAATCAATTCAATTCCGAAAGGGGTTTGATTTAAAAGTGCCCTACAGCCCCAGCAGACTACATTTGTATAGGCCAACTCAAATCCTTCTCTACTTCCGCATATTGGACAATTAGCCATAGAAATTATCGGCCTTCCTCTTATTTTTATAATTACTCTTATTTTTTCTTCAATAGTCAACGGTCTACAAGATGATAACTTATACTGTCTTCCGCTGATTGTTATAATTTCATTTATTTCATTCATTTATAGAAAATTCTATATCTCCTTACCTTTCGTCAACTTACCAAACATTATCTTGCATCGCCGTACGACATAATGCCAAACCGTTCCTTACCAGGCAGAGCACAACACCGTGTAACGTTACAATACCGAACCGTACCTTGTCGTTCCTTATGATACATCGCATTACCATTCCTCATAACACCAAGCATTACATCGTATTACCTCATCTCACAGCACAATATCGTACCAATCCTTAAATATTAATTACCCCAACCGATTGGATGCTTCCTATATTTCATCCTGTATTTCATATCGTCGCATACTTTTTACGTTATATATACCCATATTTTCATCTTTATGAATGAATTTGGTTGTTTTTCCCTCCATAAATTCTATTGGTACTCTCCATTTGTATTTTGGTGGTTTTGTAAAATCAGACGTATCATACGCTCTCAAAAATAAATATTCTACTTCTTCAAGTTGACTTAATGTTACAGTGAAATTCCATCCCCAAAATCCGTGTTTTTTAGTTGGAGAAGAACTCTTTGTATCAAATAGTTCTCCTTTTGGACATATTCCGTCACAAGGACTTTTTCTATTCTCACCAGATAAATCTATTGCACCTTCTGTCTTAAATTCTGATATTGTCTGGACCTCTCCTAATCTACTTTTTGTAGCTTCATCATATGGCTCAAATCCTGCGGCTATTTTAGCATTGTTCCAATTTCCAAATTCGTTCACATATGGTTTTGTACTTGGATACTTTGGGTTATGCTCAAAATCTTCTTGTCTGGGAGGTATTCCGTCATGTTCTCTCGCCCATTGCAGCATTTTTTCTATCAGAATTTCTTTATTATAATAGTCTTGGACTAGATTTACTTCTAAACCTGATGCTTCTAAGGCTTTATTCCAGGTTCCAAATTCCTTCATATATGGCGTATAGCTAGGATAGTTTGGATTATTTTTAAAATCTTCCGCTTTTGGAGATCTTCCATTTTCTTTTACAAACTGTTGCATCCTCTGAATCAGTATCTCTCTTGTATACTTCTTTGGTTGAGTTTTAAATTTCTTCTTTCCCGGTTTTTCAACTTCTTCTATATTTACTAAATCTATCATGTACCATCTATCCTATATTTTATCTTTTAGTGTTTTATCGCTATTTATGATTTTTGTCTTCTAGATACTGAAGCCGGAGCAATAAGTCATCTTATTCTTTTGAAGAGGCGCAATATATTATACAGCTACCATAACTTGGCCTCCTGAAATTGGTGGTATAACCACGACTTCTTCTATATTATCAAGATTGGCAAGTCTCTCCATATCTACTTGCTCTCCAGCTCTTGGGTCTATAATGAGATAGTCTTTGTATTCTTCTTTTAATTCCTGTATGGTCATTGATCTGTTAGTGTCTCCTGTCATAGAAGGGAATCTTACACTTATTGTTCTATTCTCATTTCTTATACTTTCTATATCATCTTTTTTCTTTCTGCCAAGAAAATTGGCTAATATGCTCATATTGTTTACCTCCTTTACATTATTTATTTTTGTTATTACCCTTACCTTACCAGGTCTTATATCTCCGCATATCACCTTACCAAACCGTACAAAACTTTGCCATGCTCCACGTAGCCCCGCCTTATCTCACCGTACTGGACAATTCCTTACCTAGTTATAATATTTCTTAAATTCGGCTAATACCTCTGACATGTGACATTCTTCTTCATGAAGAAAGGAGATTCTCCCATTCAGCTAAAATTTCACATCTTAGCCTCATCCAAGAGTTCGAGGGTATCACTTCTCCTCCATTCTATATCTCTCATTAAGATATAGACTATATATTAACTAATTCTATATATCTATTAGCAATATTAACTGCCGAGTTCAAATCTCTATTATATACCATCCCACATTCAAGACACGTATATTCTCTTTTCTGTATCTTATATGGGGAAACATTCCCACATATATGACACGTCTTCGTTGTGTCACTTGCGGGTATATATCTAACATCAATTCCCGCAGAATTAGCTTTGTATTCGATGTATGTTTTCAACTTATAGAATGGTAGACTATGGAACCTTCTATTTAGTCTCTTGGTAGCATGAAACCCATCTCTTATATTCGTAAGATCTTCCAATACGATTATTGGACTTTCGGACTGTTTAGCATAGTCTATAATCTCATTTGCTATCTTATGTATTTCTTGATTTACCTTTCTCTTTTCTTTTTGTCCAATTTCTTTTATTTTCTTCGGAATTTTTTTTCTACCCAAACTTCTTCTTATATGACTATATTTACCTCTTATTCTTTTTATCTCTTCACCTCTCCAGAATTGGCCTTTTACAGGTTTGCCAATCGATTTTAAATTGCCTTTATCATCTTTATCAACATTGATCGATATCGCTGTAGCAAAGTTCTTTTCTCCGAGATCTATACCTATTACGGTGTTTATATCTTTAGGTTCTTCGAATTTTATCCATTTTTCTAAAATCAAGTGAACATACCATTCACTATTTTTCTTTACCATATCTATGGATTTTACATACCATCCATTGTTAAGTTTTTTCTCAAGTTTGTCTGTTTGTTTTTTGCCTAATGATATTGGGATATTGATTCTTTCTGCCATTACCCCGGTTAAGCTTAACGTCACCCAATAAGGAGTTAGGATATTGTTTGTCTTGGAGAATTTAAACGCTCTTGAATTGAATCTTATAGATGTTTTCCTAACTCTTAACTTTTTATTTTGTCTCTTTTTCTTATTTTTTACGTTTCCTGTTTTATTATACGATTTCAAGATCTCGACAGCTTTACTCCTTGCTGTATTTATAAGATTTGTATTTAGGTTGAAATCATTTTTTACATCGTCATACATCATTTCATGTAATACACTTCCAGATGTAATACCTGTAGATAAATATGATTTGACCAAACAAAAGTATTTCTCCATAGCAGTGTTTAGCCTGTAAGATTTTGTTTTATTCAAACTTTGGGCCTTACCCATTATGGTCGTTAAGAGAAATTTTTCGTTGGTCATATTTGATATAATTTGTATCTTTTCGTGCCTTATATCATTGTAACTTAGTCATATATTAATTTTATTCTACCTTGAACTGTAACAAACCTTTCTTTTTTATGTAGAAATAGGCAATCCATGTCGAAGTGATTGTTGATATAACAAGAAGGGCCGAGTACCATATTTTATCCTCCGATCCCATATTAAAAGCCGGATTACTGAAGATTGTAGCGAGTGTGTTCGGTACTAGAACTGCCGTGCCAAGTATTGTAAGCCATGTCATAACAAAAGCCAGCCTATTGTTCAACATCTGAAGTTGATTGTTGTATATACTTTGTAATACCTCAAGGCCTGAAGCCAGCACCTCCGACATATGCTCACTAAGGGCGATATGTCTATTTACGTCATCAGAAAGAATACCTATACGAGCAAGTAGCTTGCGGTCATCAGTAATTAATTCGGCATCTCCGTGGCGCAACGAGTTTATGACATCAAGAGTCGCCCATAGAGCATCCAAATAGGTTATAAGTGCATGTTTCATATTATATATTTCAGGGGCCAGTACTCCTCTAGGGGTCATTGTGTCAAGCAATCCCTTGGAGAGTTCATCTCCTTGCTCTTCAAGATATCTTAAGTGTTCAAAATTACTGTCACTATTCTCTTCGATTATCCTTGTAAGAATTATTGACAGCTTGTCCTGCAAACTAAGATTAGGTTTGATTTTTCGCATAAAGGCGTCTGCATACCGAGAGAATCTTACAAGACGTTTAACGTTATCATTATGAATTGTTACTATTAGATCTTTTCTTATCAATATCAATATTGGACTCATAGTAACATCAAATTTTTGTACCATTACTGCAGGAACCATTAGTCCCATTTCTGTGTCTCGATCTTCATAAGCTGAGAGATGGTTAGATAGGATAGCAGGTATAAGAGAAGATGTAAAGCCGAGAAACGTTGATATCATATCTGCATCTTTAGTCATATCTTTAACGGGAAAATTAAGCCATGCCACAGATGAATCTTTTAGTAAAGGTATAAATTCTTGAATATTATTTCCTGTCAGTCTTAACGGTTTTCCGCCTGTTACAGGGAGAGCGACACATACAGCTTTATTGTTAGGTTGAGGTATGATAACCTTATCAATGCCATCTTTTATTTTTTCTTCTGTTTGTTTATCTATAATCTCAGTTTTTTCATCAACCGTATTGACCACCTTCATTATATATTTTTTCTTTTATTAAATATTTTTTCATTGGACATTTTTCTTTTTTATCTTTTATCTTTCTTGACCATTTCAACCATTGATCGAATGTTATATTATCTAGATTTGCATTTTTAACTTCAGGAAGAGACAGTATATCTAAAGCTAGCATGGTGGATCTATATTTCATACTATTCTTATCAATATCTTCCTTGCAGCTTTCAATTTCTTCTTGATCTTTTCCGAACAAAATCTCGCCCAGATCGTTGTCTTCTACCCAGGAAGAAAATTGTATGACATCTTTAAATCCATATTTTTGTGCAATTTTCTGCAATTCGATTATGTCTATCATTTTTATAGTTTTCCTGTAAAGTTTTTGCAATTCAGTTTAGGTCAATAAAATATCAGTTCAAATCTTGTCTGACCACTACAAGCTAATTTTATAGCCCTATGATTGCCGTCAACTATAAAATATTTATCTCCTACTCTTTCTGCTACCAGAGCTAAACTTCTGGAATGAATATGTCCTATCTTTTCAAATTCTTTGCAGCCACATATGTCCTTGTCTTTAGCGATTCGTTCTAATGACCATTCATTTCGAAGAAGATATGCATCTATATCATTATTAATGGGTGATATGAAAATCTTAGATATATCAATGTTTTCTATTATCCAATGTTCAGGCCCTCTTGAGACAAAACCATAACCTCGGTCTTTAACATCCCATGATATGCTACAACATAATTTCTTTGCTTTTCTATCGCTAAGAGAGTTCACATAGTGTTTGAGATATTTGGCTTTGTGTTTTTTATCCTTATATGACTTTTTATTGTCTCGATATATCTCCTTAGCCATCTCATCGAAGATATATTTTCGATATATGTCACTTCTATGGATTCTCTTTTTGTCACCCATATAGATTTCTATAAATCTTTTTTCTTGATCTCATCTAGTAATAAAGATTTTATATTCTTAAGATCTATTTTCAATTTATTTTTTAATATTTCCCCTTTTTCATTTTGCTCGTAACGTAATATGTCGGTGCAGTCTGGGCAACAATCCATAAATGTGTCTTCTATTTCAATATCGAAAACACGATCGTTATACACAATGGCACTTATTGAGATATTCGAATGTTTTCCTCCAAAGTTATGCTCTTCACATATATCTTTATTACATAAAAAGCATTTTGTGTCAGCTTTTCGTTCTTTACATATATCACATATAACTATAGTCTCTTTTACCATATTTTATTTCCTTACCGTACATTATCGTACATTACCCGACATAGCCTGGCCGCACCGAATTTAACATCACCGTACGTCTCCTTAAAAGCCAGGGTCCGGACTCGAACCGGAGGCTCTATCGCTCTGCAGGCGATTGCGTTGGCCGCTCTGCCACCCTGGCATTTTAGTTAAAAATCTTTACCATCTTTTGAAGAATCGTCCACTTTTCTCTTCTGGCTGGACCGTTTCAAAGCTGTAGCTACCGCAATTTGGACATTCTATTATCTTTCCATTCTCTGCTGTATATCCACACACCTTACATATCTTTTTCATAACTATACCTCTGAATTTACATATCTTCATTTTATCATTATCAAAGAAAGAAATAGATAAATTTCTGTTCTCGCCTGAAACGATTTCATGGGTTTAGAAAGTTCTCTAGAGGATACCAAAGCTGGCGAGATTTACAGTCTATCTATCTCTTATATGTTTATATCTACTTTTATATCTTTGTTCTTCTTCTCTTGATATTATTACTCAGTATTCTCCAGCAAGTCGCTACTTTATACATTCTAATTTTTATCTAATCAAATATTCCACGCATCATCTATATTGGTTTGATTCTTTATCCACCACAAATAATCCGTTTCTCCTCTTATGATTGCATAAAAAGTCTTTTTGTCAACTGTATGTGCCCTTAAATAGTCCCAAAGTTCTTTCTTTCTTATATAACCAGGAAAATACTGAGAAATTTCGTATTTATCTATGAAATATACTCTTTCGTATTTATCTTTTTCAAAAAGGCCTGTATAAAACCCATATGATGTCACTACATATTTTATCTTATCTATACTACATGACAACATGTCACTTATATGTATGAGATTATTTATAGCCGAAAGTGAGTATGCATATTCTAACTCTCTATCAGTACGTTCTTTTCTCATTAGCCATTTGACGAAATGGACATTTTGTTTGCTATCTCGAGTTTTGAATAAATTGTACATACTGTCTATCTCATCCGTCGTAAATCCTTTTCCTTTTAATATGTTTAATGCTATCTTATATTTATTTCTTTGTAATATCCTATAATCTTCATCTTTATTTATTTTACAAGTTGTTGAACCAGAAAACAAGAATTCGAGATCTTTATCATAAACACTATTTATTGATCCACTAATAGTTATTGTAAATACCTTCATCTTTCCTGATTTCATAAATTCATATAGCCAACCCATATTCACAGAACTGCATCTACCTAAACCATTTTGGAGACTTCTTAATAATTTTTCGTCAAGAAAGAGCCAGCACTGTCCAGATATTTCTATATTCTGTTCTATTTGTCTTCTTATACGATCCTCAAAATCTGATATTCTAATATAATCTCCATCGGTATATGTGCTTTGTATCTCTACAGGTAAATTTGCGTCTAATATCATAATATCAACGTTGTTAAATTCACGTATTATAAGATTTCCAGGAAATTCCTTCTTTAAAAATTCAAGAATATATGGATAAATATCGTCAGGACGCCAATATTCATCTTTAATTTGCATGCTATCTCCAGTCATAATATTATCATACTGAGGTTTACTATTCTTGTCTATGAGTGTAAAATTGAAAATTTCTCTACATATTTCACACATTTATATAATCTCCACACCAAGACTTCTAGAAATTGTAATACTTTCTCCGTTAGGAAGTTTTCCTACACATTCATATTTAGTTTGTGTATGTGGGTCATAATATGTGTCTCCTATTTTTAAAATGTCCAACTTTTTCTTTATGTCAGATTTCTTACCTTTACATGTTAACTTTTCTGTAATTTTGTCTATTATGTCCATCGTATTTACTCCATCATCTCTTTCCTATTAATTGTGCACATTCTTCTCCTTTTATAGTTTTTCCATCAATTATGTTAGACGGAAATTTTCTATATTCAATTTCTTCTTCTCCGGGAAGAGTAATTTTCATTTATTACTATTTTTACTATTATTTTTAGATAATCTTTTATTGTTTTTTGGAGCAGGTTCTGAAGTATTATTTATAATTTCGGTACTCAAAGTAATGGTCACTTTTGTTTCAGTTCCACAATGTTCACACTTGTGAACAATTAATTCTCTCTCTCCTTGCCATGTGCCAAAAATTTCAAATGGTATATATATGTTAGTAGCAGATTTACAACAATTTCTTTTTGCACATAATATATCTATTTTAGATTCTACTATGGTCAATTGAGCTTGTGGTCTTAAAGCGTTAGTAGTAACATTTGGGCCTGCGCGGTGTATTTTTATATCTGGGTACTCTCTATATATCTCTTTTTTAAACTTTTCTGGATCTTTCTTTATTATATCGAATATATATAATAGACATTTAGGACATAACTGTGTAGTATCTTCTGAGCATTCTTCTCCACATTTGCTACACTTCATAGACTATCTCCATTCAAAACCATTTCTAATCCGGCTAATTATCTCTTCTTTACTTAGTCTTCTATCAAAACAGCCTCTAGGAATAGAGGCCAGCTGTTCGATAAGCTGTTGTACATCTGGATCGTTTTCACTTTTTCCGTCTTCCTTTATACTATATTTGATAAGGAACAACAGTCTACTTCTTTGCTCATCTCTCCATATATCTGACAATGCATCCGACATCTCATTCACCTTTATTAGCTATTTCATCGATTGGAATCTTTATACCCATTTCTTTCTCCAAAGTAATTGTGACGTGATGAAATACCGCAGATCTTAATAGTTGAGTCAAATTATTATCTTTCATGAAATATTTATCGATGTCTCCTATATCAATCTGTTCTGGTTTGTGAGATTTATGCCCTCCTATTCTTGGTATTTTGAACTTGTCTGTCCATTTACATATCTTACATCCGGTTTTTCCTTCTATCTTGATTTTTTTAATTCCTAATATCTCGTTTCTTACAAGATGTTCAACCGAATCTTCTACCTCAATTCTCTTATATTCATTATAGTCAAGTATACTGATAATGTCATTTATATCTACCGTCCCAAGATCTTCTGTAACATCTTCTTCTTGGAAATTAGTCATTAAGTCAAATATTCTTATGTCATTTATATTTCGGAATATATGTTCTAACATTCGGTCATTCTCCCTTCTTCTGGTCATATATCCAATTTTCAGATCTTCATCCGTCGGATCTCTATTTATTATATTTCCATTTATGTCAACAATCACTTTTCTGTTCTTCCCATCTATTATTCTATTTATTATAAATTTAGACCATATATTTTCTAGCATAGTTTTGACCTTTTTTATCAGATTAGTTTTAGCATTGTTTATTCTCCTTTTTTATTATTCTGCTCTTTTCGTCATCTTTTTTATCCGCAATAGCTCATTAATTTTTTCTTAAATTCTATAGCATCTTTTGTAAGTTCGTTCTCTGGATAATCTACATAATTCTCCCAGAGTTCGAGAAACTCTTCTTGGATCTCTTTAGATGCCTTATCAAGAGATTTTTGCATCGCTAATAACTTTAATTCATCGTTTGAAAGAATATAGATGTCGTAACGAATTCCTTCTTCGATGTCAATATCCAGTAAAAGAGGTCTAGATAATTTAACTTTTTTATCTCCAAAGGAGATCTCATTCAAC
>Ga0209594_1001817_pt1 | contig 10354 bp, 8 predicted proteins | sample AshMeaCrysSpring_FD_184126 | JGI IMG/M metagenome (GOLD analysis project Ga0209594, IMG submission 184126) | Groundwater microbial communities from Big Spring, Nevada to study Microbial Dark Matter (Phase II) - Ash Meadows Crystal Spring... | ecosystem: Environmental > Aquatic > Deep subsurface >...
CGAAAGGCGCTCCTCCATCCGCGCGAACCACGGCGCGAGGTCCGCTTCCCCCGTGCGTGCGAGCCCGTGCGCGGAGCGCCAGTGCGCGAGGGTGCGCGGCGGCGTCCGGAAGCTGGACGTCCAGTTGACCGTGGTGGACCCGCCGACGCTGCGGCCCTGCAGGATGGTGATCGCCTTGTCCGCGGTCTGGCGTCCCGCCGACTCCTGGTAGAGCTGCGGGTAGGCCTCGCGCTCGAGCATGCGGAAGTCGGAGGAACTCTTGAGCGGACCTTCCTCGACGATCACGACCGCGAGGCCGGCCTGTGCCAGGATTTCCGCCGTGACGCCGCCGCCCGCGCCGCTGCCGACGACGACGACATCGGCCTCCAGGCGGCGGTCGCCGTCGAGCGCAGCCGCATCGACCACCTTCCAGCCGTCGGCGATGCCTTCGCGAACCGGGTCGGGAATCATGCGCGCCGCTCGCCGAGGGAGGGGGGGCCGGGGTAGCCGATGGCCGCCCACGACGCGGGGTTGCCATACCATGCGGCGAGGATCAGCTGGCAGAGCGCCTCGCCGGCGGCGCGCAGGAGCGCGAAGCGGCTTTCGCGCCAGCGCGCCAGGAATGCGGCGGCCTGCGCGGGCGTCGCCTCGGCCCACGGCGGGGTCACCCCGGCCAGCGCGACGCGCACCGGGGGCATCGCCAGCAGGGAAAAGAGCTGCGCGATTTCAGCCTGCACGGCCGGCGCGAGGCCGGCGATGGCGCGATCGAAGGCCTCCAGCACCTCGCGCTGGGCCGTGCGGCGGGCGGCCGCGTCCTGCGGCAGCGCGCCTTCGAGAACGGCCGGGACGATCGCGGCGACGATAGGCGCGGAGGATTCGTCCAGCCACTGGAGCCCTGCCGCGGGCCGGCGATCGCCGCGCAGGGCCCACCACCCCGCGCCCGCGAGGAGGACGCCCCCGGCGATGCCGGCCTGCAGGAACTGGCGGCGCGTCGGCACCGGGGCCCTACCGGAGCAGGAAGCGCACGAGGCTCTCGAAACGCTTGCCGTAAGGGGCGCGGAAGAGCTTCAGCCCGTTCAGGCGCGACTGCCGGAAGACGGACTTGCGCTGCGAGAAAGTGTCGAAGCCCTCGCGCCCGTGGTAGCGGCCCATCCCCGACGGCCCGACGCCGCCGAAGGGCAGGTCGTCCTGCGCGACGTGCAGCAGGGTCTCGTTGACGCTCACCCCGCCGGAGACGGTTTCGCGCAGCACGCGGTCGACGGCGCCGCCGTCGTGCTCGAACAGGTAGAGCGCGAGCGGGCGCGGGCGCGCGTTCACGTAGGCGATGGCTTCGTCGAGGTCGCGGTACGGCAGCAGCGGCAGCAGCGGCCCGAAGATTTCCTCGCGCATGACTTCCATCAAGTCGTCGACACGGGTGAGGATCGTGGGCGCCATCTTGCCGGTGCCCGCGAGGCTCTCGCCGGCCGGGTTGATCTCGGTGGCGCGCGCGCCCTTGGCGAGCGCATCGGCCAGGCAACGGGCGAGCCGCTCGCGGTGACGCTCGTCGACGATGGCGGTGTAGTCGGGGTTGGCGGCGAGCGTCGGGTAGAGCGCCGCGACCGTGCGCCGCGCCGCGGCGATGAACGCGTCGACCGACTCCGCGGGCACCAGCGCGTAGTCGGGGGCGATGCACGTCTGCCCCGCATTGAGGCACTTGCCGAAGAGGATGCGGCTCGCCGCCTCCGCGACGGGGAACCCGCGCCCGACAATGGCGGGCGACTTGCCGCCGAGTTCGAGGGTCGCCGGCGTCAGGGTCTCGGCGGTCGTGCGCAGCACCTTGCGGCCGATCGCGGTCGATCCGGTGAAGAGCAGGTGGTCGAAGGGCAGGGCGCAGAAGGCCCCCGCCAGGTCCGGGCCGCCGTTGGCCACCGTCAGTTCGCCCCCGGGAAAGTGGCGGGCGGCGAGGCGGGCGAGGAGGGCGCCTGTCGCCGGCGTCGTCTCGGACATCTTCACCATCACCCGGTTGCCGGCGGCCAGCGCGGGCACGACGGGACCGATGGCGAGGTAGAGGGGGTAGTTCCACGGGACGACGATGCCCGCGACCCCCAGCGGTTGCGGCAGGACGTACGAACGGCCCGGCAGGAACCAAAGGCTGGTCGAGCGGCCCTCGGGGCGCATCCAGCGGGCCACGTGCCGGCGGGCGTGGCGAATCGCCTCCAGTGAAGGGAAGATCTCGAGCAGCTGGGTCTCGTGGCGGGAGCGACCGCCGAAGTCGGCGGCGATGGCATCCTGCCATTCGGACCGGTGGTCGCGAACGAGCTGCGCCAACTGGTCCAGCCAGGCTCGGCGCGTCGCCGCACCCGGGTAGGGCTGGCGGCGAAAGGCTTCGCGGTGGCGGGTAAAATCCGCCTGCAGCGATGCGGGCGTGTCACCCATCGGCGCGGGGATGGTGTTCAGATGTCACTTGAGGTATCAGTGGCAAGCTGTTAAAAAATAAAGCAATAGTAGTTGTTACTGCAGGGGCTTGATGACGATTCAAACGTTCGTTTCAATCGCTCGTTAGAATAGCCTGCCGCATACCCCGAGGCAACCTCGCCGCCATGGTCGAACCCGCCACCGCCCCCGAATCGATGCGCCGCAACCTCGAACGCCTGCGCGAGATGCGCGGCCGCGAGGCGCACGGGCAGATGCCGGAGCGGTTGATCGACGTGAAGGCGTGGCAGGCCGGCCGTTTGGCCAGGACCTACGCGGACCTGTCGGCCAGCCCGCGCTACGCCAAGGCAACGGCGTTTTTCCTCGGCGACCTCTACGGGGCCAAGGACTTCGGCCGGCGCGACGAGGCCATGTTGCGCATCTACCCGGTGATGGTACGCACGCTTCCGCGCGGCGCGGTGGAAAGCGCCGCCCTGGCGATCGAGGTGGATGCGCTTTCCGAGGACCTCGACCGCCGGGTGGCCAAGGTGCTCGCGCCGGGGCCGATTTCGGAATCCACGTACGCGCAGGCCTACCGGGAGGCCGGCACCCGCGCGGAACGGGAGCGGCAGATTGCGCTCATCGGCGAGGTGGGCCGGCGCCTCGACGTGCTGGTGGTGAGGCCCCTCGTCTACACGACCCTGAAGCTGATGCGCCGGCCTGCGCAGATGATGGGGATGGAGGACCTGCAGACATTCCTCGAGCACGGCTTCGAGGCCTTCAAGCACATGGGGGGCGCGGACGAGTTCCTCGCGACCATCCATGGCCGCGAGGTCGCGATCCTCAACCGGATCCTTTCCGGCCACCCGCGCCCGATTTCGGGCTGACCGGGGCTTTCGCCGCGGGCTTTGCCGGGGCGGGGGGGGGCCGTGTGCCGTGCGGCTTGGCGTGCTTCGCGAAGAGCGAATCCAGTTCGCGCACGATGGCCGCTTCCAGCGGCCCGCGCATCGCCTTGAGGAGCAGTCCCAGTTTCACGGTCAGGTGCAGTTCCTTTTCCGTGAGGTGGAGGCTGCCGGTGACGCCGGGGCGGTCGAAGTGGTGGGTATTGCCCGTCCAGCCGCCGCTCAGGCCGAACTTCCGCGCCAGGTCCTCCGCCATCTGGTCGGCAGCCTTGCGCGCCGCCTTGAGGCCGAGATCGTGGCTGCGCCGGATGTCGATGTCGGCCATGGCGCGACGGCGATCAGAGGTCGATCTTCAGGTTGGCCTGCTTGACGACCTTGCCCCAGGTCTCGATTTCGCCGCGGATGAACTTCGCGAACTCCGCCGGGGGCTGCCCACCGGCGACCGCGCCCTGCATTTCCCAGACGTTTTTCACGTCCGGCATCTGCAGCGCCTTCACCACCTCCTGGTGCATGCGGTCCACGATTTCCTTCGGCGTTCCCTTGATGGCCCAGAGGGCGTACCACGTCGTCACCTTGAAGTCGGGAAATCCCGACTCCATGAGCGTCGGGACCGATGGCGCCACCGGCGAACGGGTCGCGGAGGTGACTGCGAGCGGGCGCAGCTTTCCGGCCTTGATCTGCGGCGCCGAGGTCCCCATTCCGTCGAACGCCAGGTCGACAACGCCGCCCAGCAGGTCCTGCATCAGGGGGCCGGCGCCGCGGTAGGGCACGTGTGTGAGCTGCACCCCCGCCTGCATCTTGAAGAGTTCCCCCACAAGGTGGTGGGACGTGCCGTTGCCGGCCGAGCCGAAGTTGAGCTTACCCGGATTGGCCTTGGCGAATGCGATGAGCTCGGCAAGGGACTTGAAATCGTGCTTGGGGTGCAGCACCACCACGTTCGGGACGTAGGCGAGGACCGTGACCGGCTCGAAGTCCTTCTCCAGGCCGGCGTAGGGCAGCTTGGAATAGAGCGTCTCGGCAATCGTGTGATGGATGGCTCCTACGAAGAACGTGTAGCCGTCCGGAGCGGCCTTGGCGGCCACGCCAGCGCCTACCGTGCCGCCCGCCCCACCGAGATTTTCAATGAACACCGTCTGCCCCAAGGCGGTGGTCAGCTTGGCGGCCAGGGGACGCGCGAACGCGTCCGTGCCGCCGCCAGCCGGGAACGGATTGACCCACTTGATGGGCTTGTTCGGCCACGCCTGGGCGATTGCATTGCCCGCAAGTGTCAACAGGAAGGCGGCTAGGGCTGCCGCGACGCGCATCTGCATGGTGGTCTCCTCGTTGTGGTCGGGACCGGCTGACCCGGGCCGCCGTTGTGGGCGCTACTGTATAACAGCGTCAGGCGGCGCGGCGAGCGGCCGCCGGCGCGACCTCGGCGCTGGCCAGGTAGTCCATCGCCGCCTGCGCGCCGCCCTTGCGGTGCGGCACGCCGGCGAGCGCGAGACCCATCTCCACGCCGGCCAGGGTGCCCATCAGCGTGAGGTCGTTGAAGTCGCCGAGGTGGCCGATGCGGAAGACCTTGCCGGCCAGCCGTCCGAGGCCCATGCCCAGCGACATGTCGAAGCGCTGCAGGATCGCCTCGCGCAGGCGATCGGCGTTGTGGCCGTCCGGCATGACGAGGGCCGTGAGCGAGGAACTGCATTCCTCGGGGACGGCGCAGAGCACCTGCAGCCCCCAGGCGGCCGCCGCCCGCCGCGTGGCTTCGGCGTGGCGGTCGTGGCGGGCGAAGACGTTGTCCAGCCCCTCCTCCTCGAGCATGGCGATGGCCTCGCGCAGCCCGTAGAGCAGGTTGGTGGCCGGCGTATAGGGAAAGAAGCCCTTCTCGTTGGGGCCGAGCATCTCGGTCCAGTCCCAGTAGGCGCGCGGCAGTTTCGCGGTCCTGTGCGCGGCGAGCGCCTTTTCCGACAGGGCGTTGAAGGACAGGCCCGGCGGCAGCATGAGGCCCTTCTGCGAGCCGCCCACGGTGACGTCGACGCCCCACTCGTCGTGGCGGTAGTCGATGGAGGCGAGCGACGAGATCGTGTCCACGAGCAGGAGGGCGGGGTGGCCCGCGCCGTCGATCGCCTTGCGCACCCGCGGCACGCGCGTCGTGGCGCCCGTGGAGGTCTCGTTGTGGACCACGCACACGGCCTTGATGGCGTGCCCCGGGTCCTTGGCCAGCCGCTCGCCGATCTCGGCGGCGACCGCCCCGCGCCGCCAGTCCCCCGGGATCAGTTCCACGTCGAGACCCAGGCGCGTGGCGAGCTTGTGCCACAGGGCCGCGAACTGCCCCGATTCGTACATGAGCACCTTGTCGCCGGGCGACAGGACGTTCACGAGGGCCGCTTCCCACGCGCCGGTTCCCGAGGCGGGGTAGATCACCACGGGGTGGCGCGTCTGGAAGATGCGCTTCATCCCCGCCAGCACCTCGCGACCCAGCGCCTGGAATTCCGGGCCGCGGTGGTCGATGGTCGGTCGGTCGATGGCACGCAGCACCCGGTCGGGGACGTTGGTGGGTCCGGGAATCTGCAGAAAATGGCGTCCTGCCGGCATGGCTTCTCCTCCTCGCGGGTCGCGCGGGCCGCGCGCGTCATTGCGGCGGCCCGGGAAAATTTGCCCATAATGCCGCAGCAAACCGCCGAACTCCACCGGCGAATCGGCAAAGACCCTGATGACCGGTACGCAACCCGTCCGCTTCACCCCCGAACCCGCCAACCGCCATCCGCTCGCCGAGCGCCTGCGGCGCGAGGTCGACGGCGACGTCCTGTTCGACCGCGCCAGCCGCGGCCGCTACGCCACGGACGCCTCCATCTACCAGATCGAACCGGTGGGCATCGTGGTGCCCCGAACCATGGACGCGGCGATCGCCGCGCTCCAGATCGCCGTCGAGGCCGGCGTTCCCGTGCTTCCGCGCGGAGCCGGGTCCTCGCAGTGCGGGCAGACCGTGGGCGCGGCGCTCGTGGTCGACACGACCAAGCACCTCCATGCCCTGGTGTCCGTCGATCCCGCGAACCGGCAGGCGGTGGTCGAGCCGGGCATGGTCCTCGACCACCTGAATGCGAGGCTCAAGCCGCACGGCCTGTGGTTCCCGGTGGACGTGTCCACGTCGGCGCAGGCGACCCTCGGGGGGATGACCGGCAACAATTCCTGCGGATCGCGCTCGCTCGCCTACGGCTACATGGTGCACCGCGTGGCCGCCATCGACGCCTGGCTGCCGGACGGCACGCGCGGGCGCTTTGGCCAGGTAACCGCGGCGACGGCGCCGGCCGTGCGGTCGCTTTCCGAGCGGGCCGCGGCGCTGTGGGAGCGGGAGAAGGACGAGATCGCGGCGCGCTTCCCGAAGGTTCCGCGGCGCGTGGCCGGCTACAACCTCGATTGCCTCGCCCCCGGGGGGCAGAACCTCGCCAAGCTGCTCGTCGGCAGCGAGGGCACGCTCGCGTGGTTCGAGCGGATCACGCTCGACCTGGCCGAGATCCCGAAGCGCAAGGCGCTGGGCGTGGCGCACTTTCCGCGCTTCTACGACGCGATGGACGCGGCGCAGCACATCGTGAAGCTGGGACCGTGCGCGGTGGAACTGGTGGACCGAACGATGATCGAGCTTTCGCGCGCCATCCCCGCCTTCGCGCCCACCATCGACGCCTACGTGCGCGGGGAGCCCGACGCCATCCTGCTGGTGGAGTTCGCCGGCGCCGACCGCGACGCGCAGGTGAGGGGTGTCAAGCGCCTCGGGGAGCTGATGGCCGACCTCGGCTTCCCGGGCAGCGTGGTCGAGCTGCTCGATGCCGCGCAGCAGAGGGCCCTGTGGGAGGTGCGCAAGGCGGGCCTCAACATCATGATGTCGATGAAGGGCGACGGAAAGCCCGTCTCGTTCATCGAGGACTGCGCGGTGCCGCTGGAACACCTCGCCGACTACACGGCCCAGCTCACCGACGTGTTCCGCAAGCACGGCACCGAGGGCACCTTCTACGCGCACGCCTCGGTGGGCTGCCTGCACGTGCGTCCCGTCCTCAACATGAAGGGCGACGGCAGCATGCGGATGCGCGCCATCGCCGAGGAGGCGGCCGACCTGGTTATGCGCTACAAGGGCGCCTATTCCGGCGAGCACGGCGACGGGCTGGTGCGCTCCGAATGGATCGCGCCCTTCTTCGGCCCGCGTCTCACGGCGGCGCTGGCCGAGATCAAGGGCTGGTTCGACCCGAAAGGCCTGATGAACCCGGGCAAGATCGTGAACCCGCCGAAGCAGGACGACCGGTCGCTCTTCCGCTACGGGCCCGACTACCGCGCGAAAGCGCCGGAGACCGTGCTGGACTGGAGCGCCTGGGGCGGGCTGCCGGGGGCGGTGGAGATGTGCAACAACAACGGCCACTGCCGCAAGTTCGACGCGGGAACCATGTGCCCGAGCTACCGCGCGACGAGGGACGAAGTGCACCTCACGCGCGGGCGCGCCAACACGCTCCGCCTCGCGCTGTCCGGGCAGCTCGGCGGCGAGGGCTTCGGGTCGGAGGCGGTGCGCGAGGCTTTCGACCTGTGCGTCTCCTGCAAGGGCTGCCGGCGCGAGTGCCCCACGGGCGTGGACATGGCGCGCATGAAGATCGAGTTCCTGCAGCACGACCGTGCGCGCAACGGCTACAGCCTGCGCGACCGGCTGGTGGGCATGCTGCCGGCCTACGCGCCCTGGGCTTCGCGCTTCGCGCCCCTGGTCAATGCGGCGCAGCGGCTGCCGGGCATCTCGCAGGCGCTCGCGGCGGCGGCGGGCTTCGATTCGCGCCGCCGGCTGCCGGCCTTCAGCGGCACGAACTGGCTTTCGCGGCAGCCGGCCGCATCAGCCAATGGCGCGCGCGTAGCCGTGTTGCTCGCGGACACGTTCAACAACTGGTTCGAACCGGAAAACCTCGACGCGGCGCGCCGCGTGATGGAGGCGGCCGGCTACACCGTGGTGGCGGCTCGCGGGACCGACGACCGACCCCTTTGCTGCGGGCGCACCTACCTGTCGGCGGGAATGGCCGACCGGGCGAAGGCCGAGTCGCGACGCATGATCGAGGCGCTGGCGCCCTGGATCGGCAGGGGCGTGCCGATCGTGGGCCTCGAACCCTCCTGCCTGCATTCCCTGCACGACGAGTTCCTCGCGCTGCACCCGGGCGACGATCGCGCGGCCCGCCTCGGCGAGCTTGCCGTCACCTTCGAAAGCTTCATGGCCCGCGCCTTCCGCGAGGGGGCGAAGGCCGCCTGGCGCGAGGGCGGCACGACGGACATCCTCGTCCACGGCCACTGCCACCAGAAGTCCTTCGGCAGCTTCGACGACACGCTCTCGGCCCTGCGTGCCATCCCCGGGGCCCGCGTCACGGCAGTCGAGTCGAGCTGCTGCGGGCTCGCCGGCGCCTTCGGCTACGAGAAGGGGCACTACGAGACGTCGATGGCGATGGCCGAGGCCGCGCTGCTGCCGGCCGTGCGCGCCGCCGGGACCTCCACCGTCGTCGTGGCCGCGGGCACCAGCTGCCGGCACCAGATCGCGCATGGCGCCGCGCGCGGCGCGGTGCATCCCGCCGTTGCGCTGGCCGCGGCGCTCGCGCCATGACAGTGGACGCATCGCCGCTGGAGGCCTTGCGCGCGGCCGTCGGCTTTTCCCCCATCGGGGAGGTGGCCGGCAACCTCTTGATCGGCAAGGGTTCGCTGGACGGGCGGGCGCTTCGCGTGGCCGTGGTCGAGAACCGTGTGGCCAGCGGCTCCCTGGGCAAGGCCGAGGTGGCGAAGTTCTCGCCGCTCCTCGCCCTCACCGCCCGGGAGCGATCCCCGCTCGTGCTCTGCCTGGACTCGGCGGGGGCGCGCGTTTCCGAGGGCCTGGACGCGCTGGGCGCCTTTCGCCGGCTTTTCACCGAAGCGTTGGCCGCCCGCGCCGCGGGCGCCCCCGTCGCCGCCGTGCTGGGCCGCAACTGCTACGGCGGCGCCAGCATGCTCGCGCACGTGGCCTCGCAACGGCTGTTCGGCCCCGACACGCGCCTTGCCATGTCGGGGCCTGCGATCCTCGCGCAGGCCGCGGGGGGGAACGCCCTCGACCCGATGTACGTGGCGATGGCGGATGCGTCGATCGGCGCGGCGTCGCGGGCCCAGGCGTGCGCGGCGAATGCGGTCTGGACGCCCGGGATGGATGTCGGCGAGTGGCTGCGCGGGGCGCTCGCCCCGGGGGCCGGCGCGTGGGACGCGTATCGTGCCCGCCACCGCGAGCTGCGTGAGCGCCTGCCGTCCGTCCCGGCAGCGCGCCCGCCCGAGGGGGTGCGCCGACGGGATCTCGACCGGTTGTTCGCCGACGGGTACGAAGCCCGCGAGTGCGATGGCGTCCTTTCGGGAACGCTGGCCGGCGGCGGGTTCCTGCTGGGCCTCGTGGGCGCCGGCCACGTCGGTGCGGCGCGCGCCTGGACGTTCGCCGAGCAGGCGTGGACGCTCGCCGATGCCGCCGCCGCGCGCGTCGAGGTGGTGCTCGACTGCGAATCCCACGCTGCGCGCTTCGACGACGAAAAGGCCGTGCTGAGCGAGTACGTGGTGGACATGGCGGCCGCACTCGCGGCCGCGCGTTCGCGGGGCGCGGACGTTCGGCTCACCATCGTGGGGCGGGCGGGCGGGGGCGTCTACGTGGCGCTGGCCGCCGGCGCGACGCGCGTGGCCGCGGCGCGCGGCGCCGACATCCAGGTGCTGCCCGGCGCGGCACTGGCGAGCATACTGGGACGGCGGCAGGACGCCGGCGCGGAATGCTCCGAGTACCTGCGTGCCGGCGTTGCCGACGAGGATATCAAGCTCGGGCTGCCGCCCGGATCCCGCCCATGAACGACAACCTCTACGCCCTCTTCGAATCTCGCTTCCCGGCCGACCGGTCGCAGCCTTTCCTGCTGCTCGACGATGGCTGGGCGATGTCCTACGGCGAGGCCGAAGCCGCCTGCGCACGCTATGCCGCGCTCCTGTCGGGGCTGGGGCTGGCCCCGGGCGACCGCGTGGCCGTCCAGGTCGAAAAGTCGCCGGAAGCGCTGGTGCTCTACCTCGCGTGCCTTCGCGCCGGGCTGGTCTACCTG
>Ga0209594_1001821_pt1 | contig 10340 bp, 7 predicted proteins | sample AshMeaCrysSpring_FD_184126 | JGI IMG/M metagenome (GOLD analysis project Ga0209594, IMG submission 184126) | Groundwater microbial communities from Big Spring, Nevada to study Microbial Dark Matter (Phase II) - Ash Meadows Crystal Spring... | ecosystem: Environmental > Aquatic > Deep subsurface >...
AGAAGATTGCCGCGCAGCGGCAGCCAGTGCTCGCGGAACTCGCGTTGGTTCACGATGCCGCGCCAGCACCCGGAAAGCCAGGCGAAGTCCGACAGCGGGACCGAAGGCGGCTGCGCGCTCGCCGCGGGCGGCGCCGCGCCGGTCGGGGAGAGCTCCGGTGGCGCGGCGGCCGGCGGCGGGGACTGCGCGCCGGCGAGCGGTGCGAGCGGGAGCAGCGCGAACGCCGCCAGGAGGACGATGCGAACCGTGGGGCGAAGCGTGCTCATTGCGGGCGCGCGAGCGGGAGGTTCAAGAGGAGGTTCTGTGGCTTCAACTTCAATCGCTGCTCCGCGTCCATCGCCATCGCCAGGTACACCGGCCGCCCGGCGATGGCCGCGCGCATGTCGGCCGGGTCGTCGAACTCGAGCCGGAACAGGCACAGGAGCCGCCTCATGCGCTCCTCGTCGACGTCGACGCGATTGTAGAGGTCGTTGAGGATGCCGCTCGCCTCGGCGTCCAGCCCGACATGCCACACCCACTTGTCGTCGTCGATGCGCCGCTCCGGCGCGATGCGCACGCCGACGCCGAGGAAGTGGGCGATCCATCGCTCGAGCACGCGGCAGAGCGCCTCGATCGGCGGCTGCCCGCGGTTCAGCATCACCGACGTGTCGAAGCGCTCGTCGCGCTCCCAGTAGCTCGCGGCGTTGTCCCGGGCGAGCACGTCGAGGTCGATCGTGCGCATCGGCACGCTTTGCTGCTTGAGCAACTCGCCGAGGCTGCCGAACCCGCCGGTCGTCGCATGCAGATCGACCGTCGCGTCGTCGGCGGCCATCACCGCGCCGTCCTCGACCACCGCGATCTTCTGCGGACGGAACAGCGTCTCTGCCATTCGCGCCTCGAGGGGGTCGGCGTCCTCGCCCAGCACGTGCCGAAGCAGCACCTGCGTGAGCTGGCGCACGAACAGCGGCGGCACGTCGACGCCCTCTCCCCGGAAGAGCCCCGCGTAGGCGGCCTCGAGCGATGCCGCGCCGGCCAGCCGGTCGCGGAAGCGCAGGAAGACGCGGTAGTTGTCCCGGGCGTCGTCGTCTGCGAGCGCCGCGAGCTCGTCGTCGCGCACCGCGCGCCTCGGCGCGGCGACGAGCGCGTCGTGCAGCGCGAGCTCCGCCGGACAGGACTCGGGGACCGGCGCGAGCTCGGGCCGTGCGAGGAAGCTCCGGAGAAAGGCGTCGGTGACAGTCAGTCGTCCGTCGCCTCCGCGGGCGAGCAGCCGGTAGCCGCAGGAAGGCCAGAAGTCGGGCATGGGTGTGAATTGCCGGGGATGCGCGGAGAGACCCCGCGAATCCGCCGAAGTTCGAGGCTTCAGGGTGGCCGGCCCGGGCCGTGGGCCGGCCGGGCGGTGGTCAACCGCCGAGCATCGCCTTCTTGAGATCGGCCTGCACCGGCTTGTCGCCGAGCCAGGCGTTCAACAGCGCCTTGTTGAACGCTTCACCGGCGATCGACCCCTTTTCCGCCCCGTTGAGGGCGACCCGGGTCGCGCCGTCGACGAAGTCGAAGGTGAGCACGTTGCCTTCCTTGAGCTGCCCGATGCCCTTCAGGATGGACGCCAGCTGATCGCTCTGCGGCTTCACGGCGGCGACGTCCGCCGGCGGATTGCCATCCTTGATGCCGTCGACCAGGGCCTCGAGCATCTGGTCCGCCGACACGTCCCGCAGCATATCGAGCTGGACCCGGCGCGGCGCCTTCGCATAGACCGCCGCCGCGCTGCTCGCCTTCGCCGGCACGTACAGGCTGCCGACGTAGACCTTGAACATGAGCTTCGTGCGGATGCCGGCGCCGTTCAGCACGAGTTCCTGGCCGCCGACGGTTGCCTTGTCGCCCAGCTTGACGCCCCCCACCTCGGCCGCCAGCGCCACGCCCGCGGAGAGCGCGAACGCCACCGCCGCCACCATGATTCTCGACATCGTTCTCCTCCTCGTCCGCGGCGGCTCGGCGCCGCCTGCCCCGCCCGGCCGGGCGCTCAAAGCGCCTCGAACACCCCGGCGGCACCCATGCCCGTGCCGATGCACATCGTGATCATGCCGTACTTCCCGCCGCGGCGCTTCATGCCGTGCATCAGCGTCGCGGTACGGATCGCCCCGGTCGCCCCGAGCGGGTGCCCGAGCGCGATCGCCCCGCCCAGCGGGTTCACCTTCGCCGGGTCGAGCCCGAGGTCGCGAATCACCGCGAGGCTCTGCGCGGCGAACGCCTCGTTGAGCTCGATCCACGCGAGGTCGTCCTGCTTCACGCCGGTCGTCTTCAGCGCCTTCGGGATCGCGGCGATCGGGCCGATGCCCATGATATCCGGCGGAACGCCCGCGACGGCGTAGCCGACGAAGCGCGACAGCGGCGTGAGGCCGTATGCCTTGAGCGCCCTCTCCGACACCACGATCACCGCGCCCGCGCCGTCGGACATCTGCGAGCTGTTGCCCGCGGTCACCGACCCCTTGGCCGCGAACACCGGCCGGAGCTTCGCGAGGCCCTCGGGCGTCGTGTCGGCCCGCGGCCCCTCGTCGCGGTCGACTCGGCGCGCCTTCTCGACCACCTTGCCGGACGCCAGATCGGGCAGGTGCTCGACCACCTCGAACGGCGAGATCTCGGCGGCGAACTCGCCCGACGCCTGCGCGGCGAGCGCGCGGCGGTGCGACTCCAGCGCGAAGGCGTCCTGGTCCTCGCGCGACACCTTCCACTGCAGGGCGACCTTCTCCGCGGTGAGGCCCATGCCGTAGGCGATGCCGAGGTTCTCGTCCTTCGCGAACACCTCGGCGTTCATCGCCATGCGGCCGAGCATCGGGATCATGCTCATGCTCTCGGTGCCGGCCGCGATCATCACGTCGGCCTCGCCGGTGCGGATGCGGTCGGCCGCGATCGAGACGGCGTTGAGCCCCGACGAGCAAAAGCGGTTGATGGTCATGCCGGCGACGCTCGAAGGCAGGCCCGCGAGCAGGAGCCCGATGCGGGCGACGTTCATCCCCTGCTCGTACTCGGGGATCGCGCACCCGACGATCACGTCCTCGACCTTCTCCTTCGGCAGCGACGGCACCGCGGCCGTCACGCGCGAGAGCACGTGCGCGAGCAGCGTGTCGGGGCGCGTGGTGCGCAGCACCCCGCGCGGCGCCTTGCCCACCGGGGAGCGGGTGGCGGCGACGATGTAGGCGTCCTGGAGTTGCTTGGCCATGGCGTTCGTTCCTAGTTGCGCAGCGGCTTGCCGGTCTGCAGCGTGTGCGCGATGCGCGCGTGCGTCTTCGCGTTGCGCGCAAGGTGCATGAACTCGGCGCGCTCGAGCTCGATCAGCCAGTGCTCGTCGACCAGGCTGCCGCTGTCGACGTCCCCGCCGCACAGCACCCGCGCGACGCGCTCGCCGATCTCGGCGTCGTAGGCGCTGATGAAGCCGCCGTCGCGCATGTTGACCAGCATCATCTTCATCGTGGCGAGGCCGGTGCGCCCGGCGACCGGGATGTCGCGCGGCGACAGCGGCGGCCGGTAGCCCGCCTCGGCCATCGCGCGCGCCCCGGCCTTCGCCACGTGCAGCACCTCGCGCGAGTTGGCGACGACGACGTCGGAGGGCCTGAGGTAGCCCAGCGCCTGCGCCTCGAGCGCGCTCTTTGCGACGGTGGCCGTGGCGATCGTCTGGAAGTAGGCGCGCAGCACCGGCAGCATGTCGATCTGGCTGCCGGCCGCGCCGCGCCGCGATTCCTCGGCCGCGCGCACCGCGAATTCCTTGCACCCGCCGCCGCCCGGCAGCAGGCCCACGCCCACCTCGACCAGCCCGATGTAGGACTCGAGCGCGGCGACGGTGCGGTCGCAGTGGAGCACGAACTCGCAGGAGCCGCCGAGCGCCATGCCGCGCACGGCCGCCACCGTGGGCACGTGGCAATAACGCAGCGCGAGCGAGGTCTGCTGGAACTTCTTCACCACGGCCTCGACCGCCGACCACTGGCCGGCCGCGGCGGCGGGCGCGATCGCCGACAGGTCGGCGCCGAGCGAGAACGGCTCGGCGCGCTGCCACAGCACGAGGCCCGCGAAGCCGCGCTCGGCCTCCTCGCAGGCGCGCAGCACGCCGTCGAGCACGGCCTCGCTCACCGTGCTCTTCTTGGTCTTGAACGACACGATGGCGACGTCGTCGCCCAGGTGCCACAGGCGCACCGCGTCGGTCTCGAACACCGTGGTGCCCGCGTCCGCGCGCTCGCCGAGCACCGCGTCTGGGAACGACTGGCGGCGGTACACCGGCAGCGTCGAGCGGCCGTGGAACGCGTCCGCCGCCGGCGCGTACGAGCCCTGCGGCGTGTGCACGCCGGGCACGGCCGAGACCTTCGCACCGGTCACCCACGCGGGCAGCGGCGCCTTCGCGAGGGCCTTGCCCGCGGCGATGTCCTCGGCGATCCAGCCGGCGACGTCCTTCCAGCCGGCCGCCTGCCACGTCTCGAACGGGCCCATGTCCCAGCCGAAGCCCCAGCGGATCGCGAGGTCGACGTCGCGCGCGTTGTCGGCGATGCCCGCGAGGTGGTGGGCGGCGTAGTGGAACACGTCGCGGAACGTCGCCCAGAGGAACTGCGCCTGCGGGTGGGCGCTCGCGCGGAGCTTGCCGAGCTTCTCGCCGGGGTGGCGGATCTTCAGGATCTCGGCGACCTCGGGGGCGACCTCGCCCGCGCTCGGCCGGTAGTCGGCCTTGGCGGGGTCGAGCACCTGGATCTCGCGGCCCTGCTTGCGATAGAAGCCGGCGCCGGCCTTCTGGCCGAGCGCGCCCTTGGCGATCAGCGCCGCCATCACCTTCGGCACGTCGAAGTGCGCGTGCCAGGGATCGTCCTTCAGCGTGTCGCGCATCGTGCCGATCACGTGCGCGGTGGTGTCGAGGCCGACGACGTCGACGGTGCGGAACGACGCGCTCTTCGGCCGGCCGATCGCGGGCCCGGTCAGCGCGTCGACCACATCGTAGCCGAGGCCCGAGCGCTCCGTGTGCACCATCGTCGCGACGATCGAGAACACGCCGATGCGGTTGGCGATGAAGTTCGGCGTGTCCTTGGCGCGCACCACGCCCTTGCCGAGCGTCGTCACCATGAAGCGCTCGAGCTCGTCCAAGAGGCGCGGCTCGGTGGCCGGGCCCGGGATGAGTTCCAGCAGGTGCATGTAGCGCGGCGGGTTGAAGAAGTGCACGCCGCAGAAACGCGGACGAATCGCCGCAGGCAGCGCGTCGGAGAGCGCCGCGAGCGACAGCCCCGAGGTATTGGTGGCGAGGATCGCGTGGGGTGCCAAGTGCGGCACGATCTTCGCGTAAAGGTCGCGCTTCCAGTCGAGGCGCTCGGCGATCGCTTCGATCACGAGGTCGCACTCGGCGAGCCGGGCGAGCCCGGTCGCGTAGTTGGCGACCCCGATGTGCGCGGCGCGGTCCTTCGCGCCAAGCGGCGCGGGCTCGAGCTTCGCGAGGCCGGCGATGCCCTTCCGCACGATGCCGTCGGGGTCCCCCTCCTTCGGCGGGAGGTCGAACAGGATCACCGGGACGTTGCAGTTGACGAGGTGCGCGGCGATCTGCGCACCCATGACGCCGGCGCCGAGGACGGCGACCTTGCGGACGATCATAGGCGATGTGGACATGTGGGGAGCACCGACGAGGCCCGTCGCGGCGCGGGCGATTGGACAGGACTTGCCGCGCGACTGCGTCCGATTCTACCCGCCGGAATTTGGTGCTTTCCTCTAGAAACGCACGACGTCCGCGGGCCCTCGCGGCCTGCCGGATTCGCGGGCCCCGAAACGAGGACGGCCGGGTTGCCCCGGCCGTCCTGGCCTCTTCGCGGTAGGTCGCCGCGGCGCGCGCGGCGACGGATCAGAACGAGTAGGTGACCTGGCCCGACAGGATCCACACGCTCGCGTCGTACGAGCCGTTGATGAGGCCGTAGGTCGGGGTGCTGCCGAGGTTCTGGTTGAAGTCGGCGTCCTTGGCGAAGATGTAGACGAAGCCCGCGTCGAACTTCCAGTCGCGCGTCCACTTGTACTCGCCGCCGAAGGCGAGCCACCAGCGGTCCGAGTCGGGCAAGCGCGGCGTCGGGTGGGTCGTCACCGGCGTCTGGTCGAACGCGACGCCGACCCGCGCCTTCCACTGGTCGTTGTAGCGGTAGCTCGCGCCGACCGCGAGCTTCCAGGAGTCGTCCCACTCGAGCGGCACCGGGGGAAGCGGCGGCGGCTCGTTCGCGACGAACGCGAGCTCGGGCACGCTCGACCACTGCGTCCACTGCGCGTCGGCCATGAACTCCCACTGCTTGCCGTAGCGCCACAGCACGGAGAGGTTGGCGAAGGCCGGGATCTCGATGTCGGACGTCACGCCGCGGTTGCGGAACACGGTCGTGTTGAGGGTATTGGTGAGCGAGTTCACCACCGGCTGCAGCGCGGGCGAAACCGAGACCGTCGGGTTGTTGTAGTCGACGTCGCCGCCGAGCTCGTACTTGATCTTCGAGCGATAGGAGGCGGCGAGGCGCAGGTCGGGGGTCGCGTCCCACGCGGCGCCGATGTTCCAGCCCCACGCGGTGTCGTCGCCCGTGATCGTGACCTTGGTATCGTAGCCGGGCGTCGCGCCGACGATCTGCGGCACGAGCGCCGCGGGGATCAGCCCCCCCTGCGCGGCGGCCGTGGCCGCGGCCGCGATCCCCCCCGAGTAGTTGGCGTTCTGCGTGAACTTGCCGTCGATGTACTGGAAGTTGATGCCCAAGCCCACCGAGAACTCCGGCGTGACCTTCCAGGCCACCGCCGGGTTGACGTTGATCGTCAGGATCTCGGAGAGCAGCGCCTGGTAGCGGCCGATCCAGCCGTCGTCGTACTCGGTCTTGTTGCCCCAGCCGCCGTTGACGCCGATGCCGAACGACCACTGGTTGTTGATCGGCGTGCTGAAGTACAGGTTGGGAATGAAGTTGTAGCCGCCGGCGTCGCCACCGGAGTTGCCGAGCGGCTGGTTCGCCGCCGGCTGCGAGGCATTGTTGTTGAACTCGATCGACGGCGTGACGATGTGCAGCGCCTGGACGAACTGCCGCCGCTCGAACTTCGAGATCGCCGCGGGGTTCCACCACATCGCCGAGACGTCGTCGGTGAACGCGGCGCCGGCGGCGAACGCGTTGCCAAGCCCGCTCGCGCTCTGCTCGTTCAGCTGGAAGCCGGTGGCGAGCGCCTGCGTGGCGCCCACGGCAAGCACCGCGCCGGCGACGGCGACGGCGACACGGTTGCGGCGAAAGCTCGGGGTCCTCATTGCGTTTCTCCTCGGGTGTTCTTGTGGGTGTTCGCTGCTGCGCGGAGGCACGGGTCGGCCAGAACGGGTCGTCGCGTGCGCGAGCGGAATCCGCGCCGCCGGTAGACGTTGAAAATATGCCACTTCTGCCCGCCGGGGAGGGCGCTTTCCGGCCTGCGGCGACCCCGGGCCTGCGCCGACTGTTGCGTAACGGGGACAGGTCCCCGCCTGCCGATATTCCATCCCGTCGCGGGTCCGCCGGCCCCTGCCCGGCCCCGGGGGCTCTCCCGGGTTCCGCGCTCGCCGGCGCGCCGTCCGTCGCCCTCTCAGGGCGGGGGAAGCTCGCGCGGACGCCGGTCCGGGCCCACCGCCACGTAGGTGAGCGTCGCCTCCGTCACCTTGACCGTGATCTCCTCGTGGGGATTGCGCGTCGCGTAGACCTCGACGTCGACGGTGAGCGAGGTGCGACCGGTCTTCGCGATGCACGCGAAGAACGTGACCACGTCGCCCACCATCACCGGCTCCTTGAACGCGAACGAGTTCACGGCGACCGTGGCGACCCGCCCGCGCGCCCGCTTCGCCGCGGGAATCGACCCGGCGATGTCCACCTGCGCCATGATCCAGCCGCCGAAGATGTCCCCGTGCTGGTTCACGTCGGCCGGCATCGGCACGACGCGCAGTACCGGCGCCCGGTCGGGGAGGATGGCCATCGGAGCGGCCCGCCGGGTGACAGACCCGGCCGGCGCGGCAGGATCGGCGCCTTAAGCCGCCTTCTTCTTGCCCTCGTCGCGAAGCTCGCGACGCAGGATCTTGCCGACGTTGGTCTTCGGCAGCTCGGTGCGGAACTCGACCTCGCGCGGCACCTTGTAGCCGGTCAGGTGCTCGCGGCAGTGCTTGATCACCTGCTCCGCGGTGAGCGAAGGATCCTTCCGGACGATGAAGAGCTTCACCGCCTCGCCCGACTTGTCGTCGGGAACGCCGACCGCCGCGCACTCGAGCACGCCGTCGTGCATCACCACCACGCCCTCGATCTCGTTCGGGTACACGTTGAAGCCCGAGACCAGGATCATGTCCTTCTTGCGGTCGACGATGCGCACCAGGCCCTTCTCGTCCATGACGCCGATGTCGCCGGTCGCGAACCACCCGTCCTTGTCCATCACCTTCGCGGTCTCGTCGGGCCGGTTCCAGTAGCCGGCCATCACCTGCGGCCCGCGGATGCAGATCTCCCCCGCCTGGCCGAGCGGCACCGCCTTGCCCTGGTCGTCTCGCAGCTCGATCTCGGTCGAGGAGATCGGCAGGCCGATCGCGCCCGTGTAGTCCTTGATGTCGAACGAGTTGATCGTCGCGGCGGGCGAGGTCTCGGTGAGCCCGTAAGCCTCGATCAGCGGCTTGCCGGTGACCTGCTTCCAGCGCTTGGCCACCGCCTCCTGCACCGCCATGCCGCCGCCGAGCGAGATGTGCAGGTTCGAGAAGTCGAGCTTGGCGAAGTCCGGGTTGTTGAGCAGCGCGTTGAACAGCGTGTTGACGCCGGTGATCGCCGTGAACTTGTACTTGCCGAGCTCCTTCACGAACCCCGTGATGTCGCGCGGATTGGGTATCAGGATGTTCTCGCCGCCGATCGACATGAACACGAGGCAGTTCGCGGTCAGCGAGAAGATGTGGTAGAGCGGCAGCGGCGTGATGATGATCTCGCGCCGGTCGTGGTCGAGCGCCGGCTCGAGCCAGGCGCGCGCCTGCAGCATGTTGGCGACGATGTTGCGGTGGAGCAGCATCGCGCCCTTGGCGACCCCGGTGGTGCCGCCGGTGTACTGGAGGAACGCGATGTCGTCGTGCGTGAGCGGCACGCGCTCGAGCTTGCGGCCGCGCCCGCCGGCGAGCGCGTCGCGCAGGCGGATCGCCCCCGGCAGCGAGTAGGCCGGGATCATCTTCTTCACGTTGCGCAGCACGAAGTCGACGAGGATCCCCTTGACCCCGAGCAGCTCGCCGATCGAGGTCAGCACCACCTGCCGGACCTTGGTCGTGCCCACCACCTCCGAGACCGTCTTCGCGAAGTTCTCGACGACGACCAGCACCTCGGCGCCGGAGTCGTTGAGCTGGTGCTGCAGCTCGCGCGCCGTGTAAAGCGGGTTGACGTTGACCACCGTGCAGCCGGCGCGAATCGCCCCGAACAGGCACACCGGGTACTGGAGGATGTTGGGCATCATCAGCGCGACCCGCGAGCCCTTCTTGCAGCCGTTCGCCTGCAGCCACGCGCCGAACGCGGCCGAGAGCGCCTCGAGCTCGGCGAACGTCATCGACTTGCCCATGCAGGTGAACGCCGGGCGGGTCGCGTACTTCGCGCAACTCTCCTCGAAGAGCTCGCGAATGGACTCGTACGTGCCGACGTCGATCTTCTCGGGCACGCCGGGCGGGTAGCTCTTGAGCCAGATCTTATCCACGACACCTCCTTGTCGCCGGCACGGGAACGTGCGGCGGAACGCTGTTCTTGTCGTCGCCCCGGCGCGCCGCCGGGGCGTGGCTCGGAAATGCTACACCACCGCCGCCGGCTCCGGCGCCGCGCGCGCGGGGCGCACGCCGGACACGCCCGCGTGCTGCAGCGGCCCCCCACGGAAGGGCGCGAACCCCGTGCCGAAAATCGCCCCGGCGTCGACCAGGTCGGCGTCCTCGACGATGCCCTCCGCGAGCGCTGCCCGTGCCTCGGCGACGAGGGGCTGCACCAGACGGTCGGAAAGCCCTGCGGGCGCCGCGCCGGCCGCCTGTTTCTCGGCCTTCCCGCCCTTCCAGACGTAGAAGCCGTGCCCGGTCTTCTTGCCCAGGTGGCCGGCCCCGACGAGCTCCATCAGCCTTCGCGGCGGCTCGCCGCGCCCGGCCAAGAGCTTGCCGACGGCCACACAGATGTCGAGGCCGACCGTGTCGGCGAGCTCGATCGGGCCCATCGGCATGCCGAAGGCGAGCGCGGCCTCGTCGACCGTTTCCGGCGCGATGCCGTCGTCGACCGCCTGCATCGCCGCCATCAGGTAGGGCGCGAGCACGCGGTTCACCAGGAATCCCGGCGCGCTCCGGACCGGCAGCGGGAGCTTGTCGATCTGGCGCACGAATCCGGCCGCCGCGGCCA
>Ga0209594_1001824_pt1 | contig 10334 bp, 6 predicted proteins | sample AshMeaCrysSpring_FD_184126 | JGI IMG/M metagenome (GOLD analysis project Ga0209594, IMG submission 184126) | Groundwater microbial communities from Big Spring, Nevada to study Microbial Dark Matter (Phase II) - Ash Meadows Crystal Spring... | ecosystem: Environmental > Aquatic > Deep subsurface >...
TAGGCTGGTCTTGGGACGAGAAGAAGGATGTGCTGTTCCTTAGAGCATATTTACCGTAGAATTCCCAGCGCCAGTTGGGAGCATAGATAGCTTCGGCGGCAAATAAATGGTCAGCGTAACCAGTACCAGACTCCAGCAAGACGGAATCTGGAATCCGGGCTGGGTTTTCCCGGTATTCGTAGCGCAATAGAGCGTTGAATTTATCGTTGCTGGGGTCGCGGTAGGCTAAACCAATTCGCAGGTTTCTGGTGTCACCTAATTCTTGCACTCCCCCTACTTGGGAAATGGTGGATGCGGGGACGAAAATGTTTGCACCACCGGCTTGTTGGTAGCGAACCAATGCTGTGAGGGCTGGTGATAACTTCCCTGCAGCAGCTGCGGAAATTACGGTATTATTCCCTTCACTACCATTGCGACGTTCAAATCTAGCGCTAGCTTGGAAGTTGGGATTGTCGGTATATTCCATCCCCACACTGTAAACATCGCCGGAGAACAGCCCTAGGGTCGCCCCGGTTTGGGAAATAGCAAAGGGTTGTTCATACCGAGAACCTGCGGCTGTGTTGGTGAACACATTACGGAATACATGTTCGTAACCCAGACTGAGGCGTAATCCAGGAGCAATACGATAGCGATGATTTAGTCCAATCGCCCCCTGTCCGGTCATGCCATTAAACCCAGACAGCACCGAGTAGCGTCCAGTTACCCCCGTATCTTCACTGAATTTATGTTCAAGAATGGTGTCTAAAGTTGTAATGGCATTCCCCCGCAGCAACCCACCATCAAAGAATTGGTGGGCTAAACGGAAGGTGACACCTTGCATTGCGCGCCAATCTAGCGCTAGGGTAGTGCGGTTGGGATAGAGGGGGTCACTGTCCCCTAAATTCAACTCGTTCTGTGCTAGGAACCGCAATGATTGACCTAAAGGTAGCGCTAGCCGTGAAACCAACTGACTAGCATCACCGTCAAAGGTATCGCTGACCCTATCTTCACGGGAGCGGTTGACAAACTCCAGACTCCCCTGAGCATCACCAAACCTTTGCAGGATTCCAGCCCGGAAGGTGGAAAGGCTGTTATCGACCCTTGCTCCGGGAGTGGGTTGGGGTTGGGGGTTGAAAATATCAAAGAATTGTACCTGTTGGACGGGAGCGACACCGAAGTTTTCTTCGCGGTCGTAGGCTACCTGGAAGTTGGTAGTATCACCGAGTCTAGCGAGCAACCCGGCACCATAGCGCGTCTGTCCAGGGGAATAACTAAAGGTGGCGTTGTTCGCAAAGTTTTCTTCCACCGACCGCCAGTAAGCTCGTGCTTCTAAGGCACGTCCAAAGCTGTTATAGGCTTCTAATCTGTAAGCGGAACCCGATACATCATCACCAAAAATATTATGGTTAGAACGGGAAAATTCCCCCACTACCTGACCGGAGTCACCTAAAGAAACTAGGAAATCTGCACCATACAGTTCAAACTCCTGGTCTCCCCTATCTTCCCGCAGGAAGGTTGCACCAGCAAAGGTGTTTTGTTCCAAGCCTTGGGTGAAGTTAAATTGCAGTCTACCCCCCCAAAGGTTGGAATTTTTACCGCTTTCGTTTTGGTAGGTGGTGACAATCCGCCGTACCAAGGTGTTACCAAAGGGGTTTAACTCGGTGGCGAAAATCGGTCGTCGAAACAGCAGAGTACCTCGGTCGTAGTCAATTTCGTAATCTTGACCCCGACTTAGGGGTTCCCGTTTGACGACTGTTCCGGGACGGTTAATTTCTTCGTATTCCACGAAGACATTTTCACTACCGGGAATAATCAACCGTTGGGACAGGAAGTAAAAGCCGCTCGTACCGTTGGGGGTAATGGTATCGCGCTGGAAACCCTCAATATCATTGGAATACAAAGCCGTGAGTTGCAGCGGTCCAAAGCTGTAGTTCCCTTTAAAGCCATGCAACTGTCTCGTGGTAGCGCTATATAATTGCGACGAACGCGCAAATTCGGTGGTGTTATAATCACCCCACATTACATAGTCTGGTTCGGCTCCCGCTACGGGGGAGGAACGCTCTAGACGAGCAAATACGCTGTCTATAGAAGGTGCGGTGGGGGTGGAAGTGGAACTGTCACCGTATACAGGATAGGGCTGTTCGCAGAACTGGGTACCCCCAAACAGACGGTTTCTCCCTTCACAGTCTTGGTTCAGGGGACGGTAGCTGTTATACGCTCCGGTAAACAACCAGTCTCCTACCTTCCCTGTGGCAAAGAATGCCGCTTTGAAGTCAACCTCAGTACCTTCATCGATATTATCTGGGTTGAGGAATTCGACCCGACTACCCCAGAAGTCTGTCCCCGCTTGTCCAATTCGCAGATTTACTATCCCCGTCGCCAAGGAGGGACGCAGGTAAGTGGTAAACTCTACCAGGGTGTACGCCTCTAGGGTATCGTCTTGTAGAGGCGGGTTAACCCCACCGGTACTATCCGATTGTTGGGGAAAAGCTGGGTTACTCAGAGCGCTATCGTTACCCCGGTTGAGGGAAGTATCTGTGCGGATGGGGTCTTCGTTATCAAAGGGGAAAGGGTTAGATAGGGGTGGAAACAGGGTGGGATTTTGCTGTCCTTGCTGTTGTTGGGTGCGTCTTCGCGGTGCCGGTTTGCGGTCGGTTTCCACCGCTGCTCTCACCCGCACCCGTTGCGCTTGAATGGTAGATTGTAAAAGAGCGGTGAATTGACCTTGACGCGCAATTACTTGAAACCCTGGTACATCTTTATCTTGGTCAGCACCAACAAATTTACCAGCGCTGCTGGTTAAGGTGACGATGAAGTCTTCTGGGATAATCGCACCGTCTTCGTCGGTAATCGTCCCTAAGAGCGCTAGAGTAGATCGTCCATCGGCTTGTACTCTCCCCTCACCTACAGGTCGGATGTCTATTTGCGCTTTTTTAGCTTCCGCTGTTACGGTGACGCTGGTTGGTGTCCCATCCTCTATTTGGGCTGTGATGGTGTTTTCCCCTTTCTTCAAGGGGATGTTATGCCAAACCTGGGTAGCAATCCCTTGAGCATCTTTATCAATTTGGGTAGAAATTTTCTTCTCATCAACCGGTTTACCGTTGACTATCACCGTTGGTTTAGCATTAGCGTTGTATTGAATTACCAGGTTGGTTGTTCTGGTTTTCACCTCTCCCGGTTGGGGACTGATAATTCTCACTTCCTTTTCACCCAGCACTGGGGATGTACTAGGTGCCTCGGTGGGTGTTTCTGGGGGTGCTGTTTCTGGTGGTGGTGCTGTGGGAAGTGGTTCTACAACTGGTGTTTCTGGTGGTGATGTTTCTGGTGGTGATGTTTCTGGTGGTGATGTTTCTGGTGGTGATGTTTCTTGGGCGATAGTTGTAGCGGTTGGTAACTCTTGATTAGTGAGTGGGGACTCAGCAGGTGATTGTTCCCCAATCTCTAACAGGGGTGATTCTTGATTGGTGAGTGAGGACTCAGCAGGTGATTGTTCAGAGGAAGAGAGTTGTTCACCGCTTTTAACTTCATCGTCAGGTGTCCTATCTTTACCCTCCCGCAGTAAGGCGATTAATCGCTGTTTTGCTTGCTCTTTTGGGGTGTTGTATTCTTCCGACTTGCTGTCTGTAACTGGTGAGCGCGAAACAGATGCTTCGCTTGGGTCGTGATTTTCGTTGGTTTGGGCGATCGCACTCATGGAAGCAAGCGCCTCTACTACTACCAAAGAAGAGAGAAATATTCCCAAAAATAAAGCATTCTGAACCCTCACCCCTACTCTATCCCTAGGGTGGAGGGAGTTTTTCGGGTCAGATCCAGGAAGCAATGCTTTTGGTGATGGTTGCGTCCGGTCGTCAGCTTTCTGGAAAAACCCGCTGCTGTTGCTCAATTTATTGCCCAAAACTGGCAAGTTATTTGTGAATTTTGCTCCTTGCTTTTTCTTTTTCATCGCCCCTCACCCTCTGCAAATGCAGGTGTTACCCCAAAATTTACCCGTCCCATGCTACCTGGTGCAATTCTCACGCTTCGTGACTGGCTATTCCTTTCAATGAAGTATGCGTTAGGAGCGAGGGAATAGCCTGGTAAACTTGTTAAATCTAGTGTTGCTGAGCGATAACCAGCAATCACGTTTGCTAGGGAGAATAACCCATTAGCATCGGTGACAATCCGATTCCCGTCATCCATATAAACCACAGCATTGGGTACACCAGGTTCTCCTGGCTGCTGTTCGCCATCAAAATTTTTATCAACAAACACTCGCCCTATTAAAGTGCCGCAGTCGGATAAAATACCAGGTCTAATCCGCAATAAGTGACTAGCGTTGGTGGTTCTTAAGGCTCCCGACCTAGCAAAAGCGGAGTTTCTACCTGTTCCCCGAATAGCATCCGGTGTTACCAAAGCAGTATAAACTACATTTAAAGTTGCCCCAGGGGGCAGTATAATCCCTGGTGTAGGGGTAATTGTTACCGTCCGTTGGTTGCTGGTAGCTGTTAACGGGACTTCTGTTGGTGGTCTACCAGGAATTACCAAGGAACCTTTGAGGGTCTTATCCCGGAATCTTATCCCCAAGGGTAGGGTGTCTGTAATTGTAATATTGCTCGATGTGGTCGATGTCCCAGCATTTCTCACGGCTATGCGATAAAGTATCGTATCACCCGGTTCGGCTGCAGCTCGGTCTCCTGTTTTTACAATTACCAAATCTGCTTGTCCCGCAGTTACTGTTACTGGGTTGGATTCTACTCTTGGTAAATTGCTACCGCTGGCACCACCAATATTAGTAATAACTCCTGGTGTCTGCGCCGCAATTGGTAGATTTGAGGAAGTAAAAATCCCGGAAATCAAAAAAGTTAACAAGAGGCATCTATGCCTCAAACCTTGTTTCTTTGGTATCATTGTTAAGGCATGAACCAATGGCAAATAATTTTTCGTAATTTCGGCTTTTATTAACTAAAAATAGGATTTTTAGCTGACGAGCGAAACTGCTATTAAATGTTGTTTTGTTTTTCTAGCTATATCTTTCACCACACACTCCTCATCACTCCACAGGTCTACTCACAAGTCAATTTAATCACATACAATGTGCAAAATCCAAAACCTTTAGCACTTCGCTATTAAGGCATTTTTTTTCTTTTTTGTCAAGGTAAATACCACTGGTTATATTTACAAATAAAAAGCACAAGTAGCACTTGACCAAATATTACTAGAGACAAATACATAAATAAAAATTGTCTAATCTAGTTCATACTATCTGGTCATAAAGTAACTATAGAGTTAGAAGTTAAATTAACTCATATTCCTTAACTGTTACTTGCTTGATTTTATTTGTGGTTTTGCTTATCCAGGTAAGTTAATTCACAGATGAAAGCTACAAGATTTCTTTTCATGTCCGTCGTTAAATTCACGCAATAATTAGGTGAAATTGACAACATAAATTAGAATGCAAACATTTAGTGAAATAATGCCGCACCCAGATGTAAGCACAACATTCCTAGCTTACTGTGAAAAACAATTAAGATTTGGGAATCTAATTGTTTGATTAGTTCTACAGAATGTTTAAATCCAGCTACTGGATCTTAACCAGTATTCACCTAAGTATTTAACCCACCCTAATGATCCAAGGCTACATTGTAAGGGAAACACACTCCAAGTAACCAATCCAGGCAATCACCATCTAGCCGAGTAGGTGAACCTATGTTTGGTTAGACATTCTTTAATTGGGTATACCCATAACTGAGAAAAATGTATCAGTTATCTCCGAATTAATCAAGGGTTTTTTCTGAATTACCAACTTTTTTATTTCCTGACAACCGTTAATTTACTTATACTGATGAATAATGGTATTCCACAATACTATTTGTTTGGGCAAATTTAACCAATTACTTACAGGTCAATTGCCTGATTGCAGAACAATAAAAATTTGTGTTTAGCAAGAAATTCATAAATATGCTCCTGGTAGAATAGCTATAAGACTTATATTAATTAATACTTTAGACAACTTAGATAAATGCTTATCTCTAGGATTTGAAATAAGTATAATTACGTCATAGTTGCAAATTTGCTAGCTTGTCGCTAACGATTTGGATAAATGGAAATAGAGGTTTGGTACTGTTTCATTTACTTGTATAGTTTATGTACATTAAAAATTATACTGCATAAGTAACTGGTGGAACCCAGCAAATCATTAAATTCACATTAACTACAAAGAGTGTTAAGTAATTAAGAAGTTACGGTTTAAAGTAAGTAAATATACGTATAAAATCTATAAGAGGAGTATCTGCAATCAGATATGGAAAAAATGAATTGGTAATAATTTTTTCTGGTTTGATGGACTCAACTGTCAACGTTGAAACGACTTCCAAAGGTCATGAAGGTATTTGAAATTCAACACCAGTTTGGTTTAGATTCACTCACCCTGACAAATAAACCTGAACCTATCCCTAATTATGGACAGGTACTGATTAAATTGCGGGCAACTTCCTTGAATTATCGTGATTTGATGGTAGTCAAGGGTTTGTACAATCCCAACCTCCCTTTACCTTTAATTCCCTTCTCCGATGCTGTGGGAGAAGTCCTAGCAGTGGGGGAAGGAGTAACAAGGGTAAAAGTGGGCGTTAGCGAAGCTCCTCCGAAGGAGGCTCGCTTAGCGGGAATTTTCTTTCAAAAGTGGCTGAGTGGTGAATTCACAGACGCACAAGCTAAGTCAGACTTGGGTGGTAATCTCCCTGGTTTACTAGCAGAATATGCTGTATTACACCAAGATGGTGTTGTTCATGTACCGCAACACCTCACAGACGAAGAAGCTGCCACCCTACCCTGTGCAGCAGTCACAGCTTGGCAAGCGCTAGTTACTCAAGGGACGGTAAAGGCAGGGGATACGGTATTAATTCAAGGTACGGGAGGAGTTTCCCTATTTGCTTTGCAGTTTGCTCAATTGCTGGGTGCGCGGGTAATTGTCACTTCCAGCAGCGATGAAAAGTTAGAGCGCGTATTAGTGATGGGTGCATCAAATGGCATCAACTACAAACGCACCCCCAACTGGGACAAAGTTGTCCGGGAATTAACTGATGGTGTGGGAGTAGACCATATTGTCGAAGTTGGTGGTGCTGGGACTTTAGAGAAGTCTATGCGTGCTGTACGTCGGGGTGGTTGCATCAGCTTAATAGGTGTTCTTGCTGGTGGGACACAGGTGAACCCTTTACCCATCGTGATGAAAAACATCCGCGTCCAGGGAATTTATGTCGGTTCGCGGGAAATGTTTAAAACCATGAACCGTGCTATTTCCCTGCACAAACTACGTCCGGTGGTAGATAGAGTGTTTACTTTCGAGGAAGCACCTCAAGCACTGGAATATATGCAAAGTGGTCTCCACTTCGGCAAGATTTGTCTGCGGGTTTAACCAGAGCGCTGGTGAATAGTAACAACAACAGACCTAACTATTCACTATTCACATCAGACACCATTCCTGGTGTGGGTCAGCATCCAGTTGCGACAAGATTTGTCTGCGGGTTTAACTGAATGCTGGTGAATAGTAACAATCACAGGACTTACTATTCACTATTCACATCAGACACCATTCCCGGACTGGGTAAGCATCCAGTTGACTACCCAAGGAATTAGTTCGACAAGATTTGTCTGCCGGTTTAGCTCAACACTGGTGAATAGTAATAACAACAGCACTAACTATTCACTATTCACATCCAGACCATTCCCAGTGTGGGGTAAGCATCCAGTTGACGACACTCGGAACTAATACTATTGAGGATTGCGAAATGCTGATTAAACACTTCCAAACTCTAGCGCTATACAACACGACCGCTAACCGCAAACTCTATGAAGCCTGTGCTCAACTGACTAATCAGGAACGTCAATAGTCAAAAGTCAACAGTTAGCAATGACTAATAACTAATGACTAATGACTAATGACTAATGACTACCTATCGTACTCCCGGTCGTAGTCGTACTGTTCAGTTCTCCTAGATTCTGCACGGGGAGGTAAATATTCAGCCCGACGCATGGGTACCAAGGGATAGGTGGTATCGCTTGGTGGTTGCATCACTTGGATGGTACGGCTAGAACGTTGCGAATTACCAGAAAACAAAGCAAATACCCCAGCTACTACAATCCCACCGCCAATCGTTAGAGCAGCCCCTCCTACAGCCCAGACAATCCCCGAACTCCACCAAGGAGTAGTTGTCGAGGATGCCGTTAGAAATGATGTTTGAGCCCCGGGGGTATTGGAATTAGGTAGTGGTGGAGTTGTAGCATTAGTCTTTAACTGAGCATTTTGGGAATCAATCACAAACTGCTGATTTTGTACCTGCGCTTTGAGCTGTTCGTTTTCCATTTGCAGGCGATCGCGTTCCATTGTCAGCCGTTGACTTTCCACCCCGCAGTTGGGAGCAGCTTGTGTACCGAAACCGGGCTGCATTTGAGGGTTTTGCTGCATCCACGGATTCTGCTGCATGTTTTGTACTGGCATTTGCGGGGGAATAGCGACGTTGGCTTGTAGGGGATTTCCTCCGCCTTTGAACATTACCAGAGCCGCCAGTCCCGCTATGGCAACCCCACCGATAAATGCCATACTTTCACTCATCGCCCTTCCCCTCTAACAGCCACTGAGATTACAAACATTTGTAACTGATGCACTCTAACATGCATAACAGCAATCTTACTCAAATTTAGTTAAACTCCCCAAGCACATGGGTTCAGCATCGCGTAGGTTTTAACCACCTGATATCTGCTCTTAATATTCAAAACTACATCAGTTAAATTGTCTAGCCGGAACGTCAGGATTTTACAATTCAGGTGGCGATCGCCGCTTTCAAATCGGAGCAAAATTCACCAATCGCCTTCAATCCCTGTTGGTGAGTCCCTTCCGCTAGTCGGTTAACAAATGCACTACCGACAATTACTCCATCTGCACCCCAAGCGCGGACTTGTTGAGCCTGTTGGGGTTGGGAAATCCCAAACCCGACAGCAATGGGTTTGTTTGTCACTTTGCGTAATTGTTGTAATAATTCTGCGACTCGTGTTTCCATTTGCGATCGCATTCCTGTCACACCAGTAACGCTGACTAAATATATAAATCCTTGAGAAGCCCGTGCTATTGCTTCTATTCGTTCTGGGGAACTCGTAGGAGCTACTAATAAAATTACCTCAATCCCCACTTCCACAGCCGGGACGAGCAGCCCTTCGGCTTCTTCTAGAGGTAAATCAGGCACTACTAACCCCGTGACTCCTGCTGCGGCAATTTCTTGGAGGAACTTTTCAATGCCCCGGTTTAAAATTGGGTTGTAGTAGGTAAACAGTACTATCGGCGCCCGCAAATTAGGAGTCACCGTTGAGAGCATTTCCAGTACCTGCTCTAATTTTGTCCCTTTTTGCAGAGCGCGGGTAGCGGCTGCTTGAATAACCGGACCATCCGCTAAGGGGTCTGAGTAGGGAACTCCCAGTTCAATCATATCCGCACCACTGCGATCGAGAATTTGCAGTGCTTGTGCGGTGGTTGCTAAATCTGGGTCTCCCGCAGTGATAAACGGAATCAAAGCACACTGGGAGTTCCGGGCTAAATTTTCAAAGCAATGGGAAATCGAAGTCATTAGTCAGTCATTGGTCATTAGTCATTAGTCATTAGTTCAGAGTTGGTACTCAAAAGTCAAGCTAGGGACTGGTGATTGTTGACGAATAACCAATCCAGTTAACCCTGAGCTTTCTTTTGTTGTTCTATTTCAGCTTGAAGTTTTGCCAATTCTTCTGGGGTCATTTCCTCTAGACGCTTTTGGAGAACTGCTTGTTCATATTCTTCCCGTTGTTGGTGATAGGTCAGGTTATTGTTAAGCGCTCGCCAAATATAAGTTAACAACCAGCCTATCAATCCCAAAACTAATAAAGCTTGGCTCCAGATACCGGCTTGTTGGCTATCTAATCCCAGCATCTGGAAAATGACATACAGCAAACCACCAGCGATGAAAATCCCTAAGCCAATTCCAATAGCATCAATGCGTCGCATTCGAGGTATTTCCTAGATATTTTTAAGCTTCAATTTGTCGCCGTTGGGGTCGCAAATTGACGAAGGGAGCCAAAACCAACAAACCTGGCAAGAAAAAGAATACCAGGAAGTACATCAACAGACGTTCTACTGAGCTAGCCACATACCACCGCTGTTTCATGTAGAACAATACAGCAATGGGAACTACCAACAAGTAAGCTCCAGCTAACACCAAATACAGTAGGGGTACAATCAAGCTGAGTTCCATCGTGGACAAAACCTCTGCGATATAGCTGTTTTCTATCTTAAAATGATGCGCCTCTATTAGGGAAGCTAAGCTTCCTGTTGTGATTTCGATAGGTATGATTAACTT
>Ga0209594_1001828_pt1 | contig 10327 bp, 7 predicted proteins | sample AshMeaCrysSpring_FD_184126 | JGI IMG/M metagenome (GOLD analysis project Ga0209594, IMG submission 184126) | Groundwater microbial communities from Big Spring, Nevada to study Microbial Dark Matter (Phase II) - Ash Meadows Crystal Spring... | ecosystem: Environmental > Aquatic > Deep subsurface >...
CGGCGGTTGCACCCTCTCGCTGCTCAACGCGGAGCAGCCGCACCTCTACCTCCGCCTCGAGCAGGCGGGCATCCGCCTGCTCTGGCACCCCAGCCTGAGCGTCGAGACGGGGGCAGCGGTGGTCGACCTCCTCAGCGCTTGCACCGAGGGGCGCGAGCGGCTGGACATCCTGTGCGTGGAGGGCTCGCTGCTGACCGGCCCACGGGGGACCGGCCGCTTCCACCTGCTGGCCGGAACGGGACGACCGATGACCGAGTGGGTGCGCGAGCTCGCAGCCCGGGCGCACCAAGTGCTGGCCATCGGGACCTGTGCTGCGTTCGGGGGCATCACGGCGGCGGGCGGCAACCCGGCCGGCGCGACCGGCCTGCAGTATGACGGCGACGTGCAGGGCGGTCTGCTCGGGCCCGGATTCCGGGCCGGAGCCGGGCTGCCTGTCATCAACGTCGCGGGCTGCCCCACCCACCCCGGCTGGGTGCTGGACACCCTCCTTGCGCTCGCACTGGCCCGCTTCACTGCGGCCGACCTCGACTCGCTCAACCGGCCGCGTCTCTATGCCGACCACCTCGTGCACCACGGTTGCCCGCGCAACGAGTTCTACGAGTTCAAGGCGAGCGCCGAAAAGCCATCCGATCAGGGCTGCCTGATGGAGCACCTGGGATGCAAGGGCACGCAGGCGCACGCGGACTGCAACACCCGGCTCTGGAACGGCACCGGCTCCTGTCTGCGCGGCGGCTATGCCTGCGTCAGCTGCACCGAGCCACGCTTCGAAGAGCCCGGCCACCCGTTTGCCGAGACGCCCAAGATCGCCGGCATCCCGATCGGCCTGCCCTCCGACATGCCCAAGGCCTGGTTTGTCGCGCTCGCTGCGCTATCGAAATCGGCCACGCCGAAGCGGGTACGCGAGAACGCGGTGGCGGATCACAACCGGGTGACGCCGGCGGTCCGCAGGACGGGCCTCAAGTGAGTCTTGTCCCGCGATGACGCAGCGCATCGTCGGCCCCTTCAACCGGGTGGAAGGCGACTTGGAGGTCAGCCTCGACATCGCCGACGGCCGTGTCGGCGCGGCCCGGGTGAGCTCGCCTCTGTTCCGTGGCTTCGAAGAGATCCTCACCGGCAAGGCACCGACCGATGCGCTGGTGATCGTGCCACGCATCTGCGGCATCTGCTCCACGTCGCAGAGCAGTGCCGCGGCCATGGCCTTGCGCCGCCTGACAGCCCGCGAGCCGCCGCCCAACGGCCAGCTGGCCATCTGCCTCATCACGGCCTGCGAGAACCTCGCCGATCACCTGACGCATTTCTATCTGTTCTTCATGCCCGACTTCGCGCGCCCCATCTACCAGGCGCGCCCCTGGTTCGCGCAGACGCAGGCGCGCTTCCAGGCCGTTTCGGGCGCGGCGCTGAACGAGGTATTGCCGGCGCGGACCGAGTTCTTGCACCTGATGGGCCTGATGGCTGGGAAGTGGCCGCACACCCTCAGCATCCAGCCTGGTGGCACGGCGCGGCCGCTTGGGCAGGCGGAGGTGCTGCACATCATCAGCCTACTGCGCGCCTTTCGCCGCTTCCTCGAGCGCCAAACGTTCGGCGATGCCTTGGAAGGCATAGCCGAGCTGGCCAGCCTGGAAGCGCTGCAGCGATGGCGTGCCGGACGCAGTGGCGACCTAGCCCTGTTTCTCGACATCGCGCAGGACCTGGGTCTGGAGCGGCTGGGCCGGGCCACGGACCGCTTCATCAGCTACGGCGCCTACCGGACGCCGGACGGCGACCTGTTCCCCAGCGGCGTCTGGGACGGCGTGCCGCATGCCCTCGACAGCCAGCTCATCAGCGAGGACGTCAGCCACGCCTGGCTGGGCGGTGACACCCGCGCGCCGGCACACGGGCTGACCCGCCCCGCTCCGGAAAAGCCGGGCGCTTACACGTGGTGCAAGGCACCGCGCTACGGCGGCCGGGTGATGGAGACGGGCGCGCTGGCGCGTCAGACGGTCGCCGGTCACCCGCTGGTGCGCGAGCTGGTCACCACAGCCGGGGGCAGCGTCCTCGCCCGAGTGCTGGCGCGCCTGCTGGAGCTGGCCATCGTGGTGCCAGCCATGGAGCGCTGGGCGCAGGCCCTGCGCCCCGGAGAGCCTTGGTGCCACCAAGACCCCCTGCCCGCTGAGGGGGCCAGCGTCGGCCTGGTCGAGGCGGCGCGCGGCGCACTCGGCCACTGGCTGACGGTCCACCAAGGCCGTATCGCGGCGTATCAGATCATCGCCCCGACCACCTGGAACTTCTCGCCACGCGATCAGGCGGGCACGCCGGGCAGCCTGGAGCAGGCCCTGGTCGGAGCGGCGGTATCGGACGGCGAGGACACCCCCGTCACGGTCCAGCACATCGTGCGCTCCTTCGACCCCTGCATGGTGTGCACGGTGCACTGACGCCATGAGTCCCGAACCCCGCCCCATCCCCCGTCCCGACGCCCTGCAGGAGCTCGGGGAGGACGTGTGGATCGAGGTCATCCAGAAGATGGACGAGGTCTACAACGACCTCCTCCTGTACGAAGTGGCGCTCGAGGAGAAGAATGCCGCGCTCGAGGAGTCCCAGGGATTCGTCTTCTCGGTGCTGGCCGCCATGTCCGACCTCCTCCTGGTGTGCGACCGGGACGGCCGCATCGAGGTGGTGAACGACGCCGTCGTGCGGTTATTGGGCGAATCGGAGCGGGAATTGCTCGGCAACTCCATTCTCGACCTGTTCGCCGATGCAGCGGCGCGTGCCAAGGCCGAGCAGGTGCTGATCGCGTCGGAACCCACGCGCCTGTCCGACTGCGAGCTGCCTTTGAAGACAGGCGATGGCAGTGCCGTGGGCGTGTCGCTCAACTGCACCCCACGCTTCAACCGCCAGGGCGTTCGCGTCGGCATGGTGATCACTGGCCGCCCGGTTGGCGAGCTCCGCCGGGCCTACAAGGCCCTGCACGAGGCCCACGAAGACCTGAAGCGCACGCAGCAGCAGCTCCTCCATTCGGAAAAAATGGCCTCGCTCGGCCGTCTGGTGGCCGGCGTCGCCCACGAGCTCAACAACCCCATCAGTTTCGTCCTCGGCAATGCCCACGCCCTGCAACGCTATGCGCAACGCCTCGCGACCTACCTGACCGCGGTGCATGCGGGCGCCCCGAGGGAGGAGATCGACCACCTGCGCCGCGATCTGCGCATCGACCGCCTCCTGGAGGACCTTCCGCCACTGATCGAAGGCACCGTGGAAGGCGCGGAGCGCACGCGCGACATCGTCGACAGCCTGAAGCGCTTCTCCGCCCTCGACCACAACGACAGGCAGACCTTCAACCTCACCGAGGTCATCGAGCGCGCCGTGCACTGGGTGACCAAGGCCGCCGCCGATCGGTTCCGCGTGGACATGCAGTTGCCGGAAGGCATCACCGTGATCGGCTCGCCCGGCCAGATGCAGCAGGTGCTGATGAATCTCGTGCAGAACGCCTGCGATGCCACCGCCGAGCTGGCGCACCCCCGTCTCGAGATCACCGCCGAACGGCAGGCCGACCAGATCCAGGTCTGCTTTCGCGACAGCGGCCCTGGCATCGCCAAGGAGCATCTGGCCCACGTGTTCGAGCCGTTCTTCACTACCAAGGACGTCGGCAAGGGGACCGGATTGGGCCTCGCCATCTCCTACGGCATCGTCGAGCGGCACGGCGGCACGTTGCGTGCTGCCAATCATCCGGAGGGCGGCGCGATGTTCTGCCTCAGCCTGCCGCTCGCAAGAGCCCCTTCGGACCGCGGCGCCGCCTGAATGGTCGCCCTTCCACTGCCAATCTCTACTCGGCTATCGCGTTGGCCATCAGCACCCGTTCGCCGTCGGGACGATGCACGTCCAGCATCCCCCGGACGATCGCCCAGGTCGTGGCACTCTCGAGCGCACGCAGGAACTCCCGCTCCTGGGCCATCACCTCGTCTTCACAGGCCTTTGGGGTGGTCGCCAGCGGCCCAACTTTCAGTGCGTTTCCTTCCACCCTGAATGCCCCGTGGAGCCGGTTGCAGCCGCTCCTGCCCGATACCTCGCCATTCCGGACCGTCAGGGTGAGCCGGGTGCCGGTCTTCGGGCTGACCACCGCCTGCCGCCCGTTGATGTAATCCCGCGCATTCATCGGCGGGCGCGGCCCGCCCTATCGAGAGGTACGTCCATACATCGCAAGGCGTATCGACAGGGATAGGGCGCCCCGTGGGCGCCGTGATCCCCTCGACCGCCAGCGCGCATCCTTCGCATTCGTCGGCGGGCGCGGCCCACCCTATCGAGACGTGCGTCGATACATCGCAAGGTGTATCGACAGGGATAGGGCGCCCCGTGGGCGCCGTGATCCCCTCGACCGCCAGCGCGCATCCTTCGCATTCGTCGGCGGGCAAGGCCCGCCCTATCGAGAGGTGCGTCGATACATCGCAAGGCGTATCGACAGGGATAGGGCGCCCCGTGGGCGCCGTCAATGCGCCGCCTCGGCCGGTCGTTGAAGGCGCCGCAGCCACAGCATCCGCAGCACCAGCACGCTGCCCACCGCCGCGGCGACGTGCTTGAGCGAATGGCCGCTCATGAGATGGCCGAGCGCCAGGATCTCGTGGTCGAAGGTCTCGAGGACCTTCGCCGCGACATAGGCGGTGAACACCCAGTAGATGTCGCTGCCGCGCGTGTAGCGCGACGGGTAGAGCAGCGCCAGCACGATCAGCATCACGACCGAATAGAACTGGAGGACCCCGTACGGCATCACGTTGCCCGCCCCGGCGCGCTCGGTCGCGATCCAGTAGACGACGGAGCCCATGCCGACGAGCAGCAGCGGCAGAAGCAGCGCGAGCCCGGTCCGGATGCTGATGCGATCCACCACCTGCGCCGAGATGAGCGACATGAAGGCGATCGTCATCGGCAGCCGGTCCCAGAACAGGGTCTCGTTGTCGGGGGCGAGGTGGTAGTAGCCGGAGCCGAGGCCCGTCAACGCCACGCCGACGAAGAACACCAGGTAGGGTAGCCGCTCGCGGGCGTATTCGAAGGGCGTGCGCGGGAGGAGCACGACGATCAGGCCGGCGAGGCCGGCCAGCACGAACGCGCCGTTCGAGACGACGTCGAGAAAGTTCGCGACCCCGGCGATGCGCCGGTCGTCGGCAAAGTCGTGGTAGTCCACGGGCTGCGGCATCGCCGGCAGCAGAAACGCCGCCGCGACGCTCGCCAGGGTGAACGCAAGGATGGCCCAGTGGCGCTGCGTCATGAATGACCTCCCCGGCGCGGTGATCGGCGTGTTGTCGCCGCCCCACGAATCAGTGCTTCGCCCCGGCAGCGATGCGATCCATCCACGCGAGCAGCACGCCGGAGACCACCAGCACGACGTGGATGCCGACCTTCCACGAGAGATCCTCGTGGTTGTAGCCGCTGGTGTTGACGAAGGCCTTGAGGAGCTCGATGCCGGAGATGGCGACGATGCTCGCGACGAGCTTGAGCTTGAGGCCCGAGAAGTCGACCTTGCCCATCCACTCCGGCCGGTCCTCGTGGTTATCGGTGTGGATCTTGGACACGAAGTTCTCGTAGCCGCTGAAGATGACGATGAGCAGCAGGTTCGCCACCAGCGACAGGTCCACCAGCGTCAGCACGGCGAGGATCACGTCGGACTCGCTCGCCGTGAACATGTGCATGAGGATGTGGAAGAACTCCTGCACGAACTTGACGAGCAGCAGCACGACGCTGAGCACCAGGCCGACATAGATCGGCGCCAGCAGCCAGCGGCTGTTGAAGATCACCAGTTCGAGGCCGTGCTCGATACGCTTCATGCCGCACCCTCGCTTCCCCGGCCCGACTGCCGGCGGCGCCACCATGCCCGCATGCCCGCGTGATGGCAACCTTCCCGGGCCGTCGGTACGATCGGGAAAGGCTGGGCGCGATGGACCTGCCGCCGGGAGGTTGATCCCGGTCACTTCGGCTGGGCGCCACGTGCCGCGGATACCGATCGGGCGATGAGACCGAACCCTGGAACGGCGGAGCGGACCGATGCGACCGCGACCGCATGGCACGCGCTGGACGCGACGGCCGCCGTCGCCGCGCTCGGCAGCGGGCACGCGGGGCTGGCCATGGCGGAGGCGCGCGCGCGCCTGGACCGGCACGGGCCCAACGTCCTCGCGCGGGCCGGCGGCGACCGGGCGCTCCGAATCCTCTGGCGCCAGATCGACAACCCGCTGATCCTGGTGCTGCTCGCCTCGTCGGTTGTCGCGATGGCGCTCGGCAAGGCGACCGACGGCCTGGTGGTGCTCGCGGTCGTCGTGCTCAACAGCGTGATCGGCTTCGTCCAGGAGTTTCGCGCCAGCCGCGCCATCGAGGCGCTGCGTGACATGGTCCCCGAGTACGCGACGGTGCTGCGCGACGGCGAGCGGCAGACCGTGCCGGTCGGCGCCGTCGTGCCGGGCGACCTGGTCCTGCTGGCCTCGGGGGACAAGGTCCCGGCGGACCTGCGGCTCGCGGCGGTGCGCAACCTGCGCGTGGAGGAGGCCGCGCTCACCGGCGAATCCCTGCCGGTCGAGAAGGCCGTCGGCCCCGTGCCGGCCGACACCCCGATCGGCGACCGCACCTCGATGGCGTTCGGCGGCACGCTGGTGAGCTATGGCACGGCGACCGGCGTGGTGGTCGCGACCGGGACCGACACCGAGCTCGGCCGCATCTCGCGCCTGCTGCTGCAGACCACCGACCTCGAGACGCCGCTGACGCGCGCGCTCGGCACCATCGGCAAGGCGATCGCGATCGCCGTCGTGGCGATCTCCGCGATCATCCTCACCCTCGGCGTGTTCCGCGCGACCGGCGCCGGACTGCCGCTCGGCGCGTCGCTGCGCGAGACCCTCATCTTCGCGATCGCCCTGGCGGTCGGCGCGATTCCCGAGGGGCTGCCGGCGATCGTGACGATCTCGCTCGCCATCGGCGTGCAGCGCATGGCCCGGCGGCGCGCCATCATCCGCAAGCTGCCCGCCGTGGAGACGCTCGGCTCGACCACGGTGATCTGCTCGGACAAGACGGGCACCCTGACGCGCAACGAGATGACGGTGGTCGCGGCGTGGACGCCGTCCGGCGGGCGCTGCGAGGTCGAGGGGGTCGGCTACGCGCCGGTCGGCGGCTTTCGTCGCACCGATGGCGCGACCGGCGGAGCGCCGGCCGAGGTGCGGCAGCTGCTGCTCGACGCGGCGCTGTGCAGCGACGCAACGCTGACCGCGCGCGACGGCCAGTGGTCCATCACCGGCGATCCGACGGAGGCCGCGCTGGTCGTCGCGGCGGAGAAGGCCGGCGTCCGCGTGGAGGAGGCGCGGGCCGAGCACCTGCGGCGCGACGCCATCCCCTTCGAATCCGAGAACCAGTTCATGGCCACGCTGCACGACACGCCGGACGGCGCCCAGCGCGTGATCGTGAAGGGGGCGCCCGAGGTCGTGCTCGCCCGTTGCGGCGACGGCCCGGACGGCATAGACCCCGCAGCGCTGCACGCCGAGGTCGACCGGATGGCCGCCGGCGGGATGCGCGTGCTCGCGCTCGCCGAGAAGCCCTGGCGCGCCGGCCATCGCGAGCTGCACCTCGACGACGTGGCGGGCGGCCTGCGCTTTCTCGGGCTGGTCGGCATGATCGACCCGCCGCGCCCGGAGGCCATCGCTGCCGTGAAGGCCTGCCAGGCCGCCGGCATCGCGGTGAAGATGATCACCGGCGACCACAAGGCGACGGCGCAGGCGATCGGGCGCCAGCTCGGGCTCGCCGGAGACGGCGCGGCGATCGCCGGCGCGGCGCTCGACGGGCTGCCGCCGGAACGGCTGCGCGAGATCGCGCGCGCGACCGCGGTGTTCGCGCGCGTCGCCCCGGAGCACAAGCTGCGGCTCGTCCAGGCGCTGCAGGCCGACGGCCACGTCACGGCGATGACGGGCGACGGCGTGAACGACGCCCCCGCGCTCAAGCAGTCGGACATCGGCGTGGCGATGGGCATCACCGGCACCGCCGCGGCCAAGGAGGCCGCCGACGTGGTCCTCACCGACGACAACTTCGCGACCATCGTCGCGGCGGTCGAAGAGGGCCGGCGGGTCTACGACAACCTGATCAAGAGCCTCGCGTTCGTGCTCCCGACCAACCTGGGCCTCGCGCTGATCCTGATCTACGCCGTGCTGTTCTTTCCCTTCGATCCGCAGACACGGCTGCTCCTGCTCCCGATCCAGCCGGTGCAGATCCTCTGGATCAACCTCGTGGCCGCCGTCGCCCTGGCGCTGCCGATCGCGTTCGAGGCGAAGGAGGCGGACCTCATGCGGCGTCCGCCCCGCGATCCGAATGCCCCCGTGCTCTCACGCTTCGTGATCTGGCGCACCGCCGTCGCCGCGCTCCTGATGACCGCGGGCGCCGTCGGCCTGTTCGAATGGGAGTACGGCCAGTACGTCGCCGCCGGCCAGGCGCGCGACGCCGCGCTCGCAAAGGCGCAGACGATGGCCGTCACCACCGTCGTCCTATTCCAGATCTTCTACCTGCTCAACAGCCGCTCGCTGCGCGACTCGATGCGGAAGATCGGCGTGTTCAGCAATCCCCTGGTCTACGCCGGCATCGCCACGGTGCTGCTCGCGCAGGCCGCCTACATCTACTGGCCGCCGCTGCAAGCCGTGTTCGGCAGCGCGGCGCTGGAGGGAGACGATCTGCTGATCGCCACGCTGGTCGGGCTGCTGATCGTGCCGGTCGTGGCGTTGGAGAAGCGGCTGGCGCGCCGCGCGCCGTCAGCATGAACCCGGCGCGAGTCGCCACTACGCTCGACGCTCGCCGACCCGCGCACGGGAGGGGGATGGCCGAGCGATCTCGGACGGGCAGGTTCAAGAACTATCTTTACCAAGGAGGCAGTGGAACATGGGCATCTTCGATCAGGGTCGGGGTGACGCACAGGCGCCGCGCCCGCTCGCGGCCAGGGCCGGTTCGGCGATCGGCCGCATCGTCGGTCTCGGGGTCGTGGCGATTGCCGCAGTCGCCCTGCTCGGCGGGGTCGTGGGCACGATCGGCACGGGCAATGTGGGCGTGCGCACGACCCTCGGCGTGATCTCGCCCGACGAGGTTGGACCCGGCATCTACCTGAAGTGGCCGGTGATCTCGGCGGTGCAGGAGTTCACCGCGAAGGAGATCGCCATCGATCTGCAGGATCTGACGCCGAAGGCGAGAGACAACCTCAGCCTGCAGGACATGGATATCACCGTCTACTATCGCGCGGAGCCTGGTGCCATCGCGGAGCTGCAGGCGCGCTACTCGGGACAGTCGGTGTTCGACGAGGCGAACCGCGTGTGGATGCCCGCCTACGGGCTCGTGTTCCGCGTCGCGCGCAACGCCTCCTACGAGGAGGTTGCCCAGGTTGACTCGCTGGTGATGCACGTGCGCCGCGATGCCCTCGCCGAGGCAATTCGTGCCAACATGCAGGCCGAGCTCGACCGGACCGATCCGGGCGTTTTCGCCGTCAGCCGCGTCGTCATCCGCGCGGTGCGCACCGATCCGTCCATCGAGCAGTCGATCCGCGACGCGGTGGCAAACCAGAAGAAGCTCGAGGCGATGACGATCCAGACGGAGATCGCCAAGCGCGAGGCGGAGATCCGGATCACCGAGGCCGAGGGCATCGCGAAGGCGAACAAGATCATCGCCGACAGCCTCACCCGCGAATACCTGCAGCACGAGGTCAACCAGGCGCTCCAGGAGTTTGCGCGGCGCGGCAACACGAACACCGTCGTGGTGCCGGCCAACATGGGCGTGGCGCCGCTCATCAATCTGCCGGCGGGGGCGCCCGCGAAACCCTAGCCCCGGACCGGGGCAGGACCCTTGCCGCCGTGCGGCGCGCTGTCACGCGGCTGCCACGGTTCTGCCAACGGCGGGTAACGCACCGGGCCGATCCTCTGCAGCCCTTGTCCCGCTGCCCCGAGGCCCGCCATGCTCCGCAAGCTGTTTGCGACCATCGCCGCGTTCTGGCTGCTGCTCGCCGCCTCCCTCGCGACCGGGACCGAGACCGTGAAGCTCGCCGTCACCGATCTGGTGGGGCTCGAGGAGCTGCAGCGCGAATTCGGTCCCTTCAAGTCGGAGCTCGAGAAAGCGACGGGATACAAGATCGAGTTCCTGCCGGTGACCAACCGCACGGCGGCCCTCGAGGCGCTGCGCTTCAAGAAGGTCGATTTCGTCCTCGCCGGACCGGCCGAGTACGTGGTCATGAAGAAGCGCGCCCAGTCGGACGTGGTCGTCGGGCTGTATCGACCCGACTACTACTCGATCGTCGTCGTCAAGGCCGACAGCCCCTACTTCGCCGTCAAGGACCTCAAGGGCAAGGCGATGGGGATGGGCTCCG
>Ga0209594_1001835_pt1 | contig 10309 bp, 4 predicted proteins | sample AshMeaCrysSpring_FD_184126 | JGI IMG/M metagenome (GOLD analysis project Ga0209594, IMG submission 184126) | Groundwater microbial communities from Big Spring, Nevada to study Microbial Dark Matter (Phase II) - Ash Meadows Crystal Spring... | ecosystem: Environmental > Aquatic > Deep subsurface >...
CGCGGTGCTCGCCGCACAGTACGGCGCCGGCGCCCACAAGCGCGTCGACTGCGTCGAATGCCACACGGACGCGCTGACCACGAAGCACCCACGCAACAACCTCGGCAAGGTGACGTTCGAGCCCTGCCTCGCCTGCCACGAAGACGAGATCACCCCGTTCAAGGACAGTGTGCACGCCCGGGTCAAGGGCGGCGAGCCGGCCACCTGCCAGGGCTGCCACGGCAGCGTCCACACGACTCCGAAGAGCAGTTCACCCAACGCGCCGATGTCGCCGGTGAACCAGCTCAGGAACTGCGGCCAGTGCCACAAGGAAATGATGGAGGGCTACCTCGGCAGCGTGCACGCACGCGCCCTCCTCGTCTCGGGCCTGAACAGCGCGCCGGCGTGCAGCGACTGCCACGGCAGTCACGACATCCAGCGCCACACCACCCGGGGCTCGCGTAGCTCGCACGCGAAGAGCCCCGAGACCTGCGGGTCCTGCCACGAGGGGATTCTCAAGGTCTGGGCGGACAGCGCCCACGGCGCGCTCTGGAAGGAAGGCAAGGACGGGCCCGTGTGCACCAGTTGCCACCACGCCCACTCGGTCGAGGACCCAACTACGCTCGACAGCCGTCCGCACATGGCGCACGAGTGCGGCAACTGCCACGAGAAGGAACTCGAGAGCTACCACGACGGATTCCACGGCAAGTCGGCGCACGTCGGGCGCGCGCATGCGGCTGTGTGCTCTGATTGCCACACGCCTCACGAGAACCTCGCCGCCAGCAATCCCGCGTCGACGACCCACCCCGGCCGCCTCGCCGAGACCTGCGGCACCGCCGGCTGCCACCAGCAGTTCGAGATCACGCCATCGTTCCTGACGTTCATGCCCCACAGCGACCCGATGAACCGGGACCAGAACCCGTGGGTGCACTACATCTATCTGTTCATGACGCTGCTGTTGCTCGGCGTGTTCGGCTTCTTCGGCCTGCACCTGGCACTGTGGCTGCAACGTACCCTGGTCGGCCGACTGCGCGGCGAGTTCAAGGTCATGCACGGCGGGCCGGGGCCGTACGTGCGCCGGTTCACGACGACGCAGATGTGGCTGCACGTGTCGATCATCCTCAGCTTCCTGCTGCTGTCGGTGACGGGCCTCCCGCTCAAGTTCGCGGCCGCCCCGTGGGCCCCGGGACTCATGCGGTTCCTCGGCGGCCCCGAGGTTGCTGCGTGGCTGCACCGCTTCGCCGCGATCGTGACGTTCGGCTACTTCGCCGTGCACCTCGGGATGCTGTTCCGCGACGTCGTGCTCAAGAAGGAGAAGGGGTACTTCTGGGGCTGGCGGTCGATGACGCCACAGCTGAAGGACCTCCAGGACCTGTGGGCGAACACCAGGTACTTCCTGTATCTCGGGCCGCGTCCCGCGCTCGACCGCTGGTCCTACTGGGAGAAGTTCGACTACCTCGCGGTGTTCTGGGGCGTGGGCATGATCGGGGTCTCAGGCCTGATGCTCTGGTTCCCTGGCTTCTTCACCAGGTTCCTGCCGGGCTGGGCGCTCAATGCCGCCTACATCATCCACAGCGACGAGGCCCTGCTCGCCACCGGCTTCATCTTCATGTTCCACTTCTTCCACACGCACCTGCGGCCCGAGAGCTTCCCCATGGACCCGGTGATCTTCACGGGCAGCATGCCGCTCCACCGCTTCAAGGACGAGCGGCCGCTCGAGTATGAGCGCATGGTCAGGGAGGGCACGCTCGAGCAGCACTTCGTGCCGCCGCCGACGAAGGCGCAGATCCAGGTCGCGCACGTCTTCGGCTTTGCGGCCGTCGCCGTGGGCGTCTGGCTCGCGGTGCTGATCTTCAAGGCGATCGCGAGCGGTGCCCTGCACCTCTTCTGACATCGTCCCGGCGCAGCACGGCCGGCCGGCGGAGCAATCCGCCGGCCGGCCGCCGTTCGTACGGGTGGTGGGGAACGCGGGCGGACGCTATGCTGCGCGCCGTCGGCGATTCCGCGACCGAGTGGCCACCGGCCACGAATCAGTGACTCCCGGGGTCGAGCAATGATCAAGCACTTCTTCTCGGCCATCACCGGCAACGTCGTGAGCCTCCTCGGCACGATACTCGCCGTGGTGAGCCTGCTCCTCATCACGGTGATGTTCGTCATCCTTTCGATGGGGTTCCAGGGCAGCGCCTACCTCGGGATCCTGACGTCCGTCGTGTTCCCGATGTTGTTCCTGCTCGGCCTGGCGCTGATCCCGATCGGCCTGTGGTGGCGCAAGCGCAAGGACGCGAGGCTCGCCGCCCAGGGCAAGGACGTCGGCCACCTGCCGGTGATCGACCTCAACAACGAGAGTACGCGCGGCGTCATCCTCACGTTCGTTGCACTCTCGATCCCGGTGATCGCGCTGGCCGCCGGCCTCACCTTCAAGGCCGTGCACTACATGGACTCGACCGAGTTCTGCGGCGAGGCCTGCCACAAGGTCATGCAGCCCGAGTACACCGCCTTCAGGCGCTCGCCTCACGTGCGCGTCGGCTGCGCGGGCTGCCACATCGGCCCGGGCGCCGAGTGGTTCGTAAAGGCCAAGATCTCCGGCTCCTGGCAGCTGATCGCGGTCGCCTTCGACCTCTACCCGAGGCCGATCCCGACGCCGGTGCACTCGCTGCGCCCCGCCAACGGCACCTGCGAGCAGTGCCACACGCCGACGCGCTTCGTCGGCGAACGGCTCAAGGTGCACACGCGCTACGCGGACGACGAGCAGAACACCCAGCAGATGACGGCGCTGATGGTCAAGGTGGGCGGCCGCCGGGACCGCGAGTCGCACGGCATCCACTGGCACGTGGACCCGGACCACGAGCTCCGGTACCTGAGCGATGAAAGGCGCGAGACGATCTACGAGATCGAACTGACCGACAAGGTCGCGGGCTCGAAGAGGGTCTTCAAGGCCGGGGAGCCGGCGCCCAGGGGCGCGCAGTGGCGCACCATGGACTGCGTGGACTGCCACAACCGGCCGTCCCACAACTACCGCACGCCCGAGGACGAGGTCGACTTCGCCATCAACGAAGGCCGCATCGATCGGTCCCTGCCGTTCGTCAAACGCGAGGGCGTGCGCATCCTCACGGAGACGGTGTACGAGTCGCACGAGGCGGCGCGGGACGGCGTCGCGAAGGCGCTCCATGAGTTCTACGCGAAGAACTACCCGGACCTCGGCAAGTCCGAGGCCGTCGAGCAGGCCGGCAAGGCGCTCGGCGACGCCTACACCTGGAACAACTTCCCGCACATGAAGGTCGTGTGGAACACCTACCCGAACCACATCGGCCACCAGCAGTCGCCGGGATGCTTCCGCTGCCACGACAACAAGCACAAGACCGAGACCGGCGAAAAGGTGAGCAAGAAGTGCGGCACCTGCCACGAAGTGATCGCCGAGGACGAGTCCGACTCGGCCGTGCTGCAGGAGCTCGGGCTGCAGGAGCCGCCGCCGGCACCGGCTGAGCCCGAGGCGCCGGCGGATGCGGCGACCGCGACCGCGGCGGCGACAGCGGCAGCGGCGGCGCCGGCGGACGTGAAGACGTCCTAGCGCCGACCGTTGTCCCTGGTCACGCTCCTCGGGGCCGAGCTCGCCTACGGCCTTCAGCCGCTGCTCGACGGCGCCGCGCTCGCGGTGCAGCCGGGCGAGCGGATCGGCCTGATCGGCCGCAATGGCACCGGCAAGTCGAGCCTGCTCAAAGTCATCGCGGGCGAACTGCATCTCGACGGCGGCGAGCTGCGTGTTCGCGACGGCCTGCGTATCGCCGCGGTCGAGCAGGAGCCCGCGCTGCCCGAAGCCGGGACGCTGCGCGAAAGCCTCGCGCTCCGCGGCCACTTCGAGCGGATCCTGGACGAGCGCGAGCGCTGGCGGACCGAGGCGCGACTCGTCGAGTTCCTGCACCGTTTCGGCCTCGAGGAGGATCGCGCGACGGCCACCGCCTCCGGTGGCGAGCGCAAGCGGGCCGCCCTGGCGCTGGCGCTGGCGCTCGACCCGCAGCTGCTGCTGCTCGACGAACCGACCAACCACCTCGACATCGACGGCATCACACTGCTGGAGGACCTGCTCATCAAGGGGCCGACGTGCATCGTCATCACCCATGACCGGGCGTTCCTCGACCGGGTAGCCACCCGGATCGTGGAACTCGACCGGGGCCTGCTGCGCTCCTTTCCCGGCAACTTCGCGGCATACGAGCGGCGCAAGTCCGAGCAGCTGGCGGCCGAGACCCTCGAGCGGCGCAGGTTCGACAAGTTCTGGGCGCAGGAGGAGGCCTGGATCCGCAAGGGCGTCGAGGCCCGGCGGACCCGCAGCGCCGGCCGCGTGCACCGCCTCGAAGAGCTGCGCCGGCAGCGCGCCGAGCGGCGCGAACGCCTGGGCAGCGTGCGGCTCACGCTGGACGCCGGCGAACGCTCCGGACGCCTCGTCGCCGAGCTCGAGCACGTCGCGAAGGCTTTCGACGGGCGGCCCGTGGTCGGGGACTTCTCGCTGCGCGTGATGCGCGGCGATCGGATCGGCTTCGTCGGGCCGAATGGCGCCGGCAAATCGACTTTGCTCAAGCTGATCCTGGGTGAGCTGCAGCCCGACGCTGGCACCGTGCGCCACGGCGTAAATCTGCAGGTCGCCTATTTCGACCAGCTGCGGGCGGGACTCGATCCCGAGCAGAGCGTGGCGGAGACCGTGAGCCCGACCTCCGACTGGGTGGAGATCGGGACCGTGCGCAAGCACATCGTGAGCTACCTCGGCGACTTCCTGTTCCCCGCGCAGCGGGCCGACTCACCGGTGAAGATGCTGTCGGGCGGCGAACGCAACCGGCTGCTGCTGGCGCGGCTCTTCGCACGGCCCGCGAACGTCCTCGTGCTCGACGAACCGACGAACGACCTCGACATCGACTCGCTGGAGCTCCTCGAGTCGACGCTGCAGGAGTACCCGGGCACGGTGCTGCTCGTGAGCCACGACCGCGCGTTCCTCGACAACGTCGTGACGCAGACCGTCGCACCGGAAGGCGGCGATCGCTGGCGCGAGTACGTCGGCGGCTACGGCGACTGGCTCGAGCAGCGCCCGACGGCGGCGGCCACAGACGCAACTTCCGCCGCCGCGCCCGTGCAGGCGGTGCAGCGCGCGTCGCGTGAAGCGCCGCCGGCGAAGCTGTCCTACAAGGAGTCCCGCGAGCTGGCGGAGCTGCCGGGCCGGATCGAGGCACTCGAGGTCGAGCAGCGCGAGCTGAACGAGCGCATGAGCCGCGCCGATTACCACAGGCGAGGTACCGCGCAGATCAAGGCGGACGGCCTGCGGCTCGAGGAAATCGAACGACTGCTCGCGACGGCCTTCGATCGCTGGGCCGAACTCGAGGCGCGCAGCACTGCCCCCAAAGGAAGCGGGCCGGCTTGAAGCCGGCCCGTCCCTGAAAAAGTGCGCCCGCTCCTCGCGGTACGCGGGCGCGATGCGTCACAAGGACGCCAGGGGGTCAATCACGGTAGGGTCTGCGTGCCTCCGTCGGCCGGATCCTTCGTCCAGCCGAGCGCCGTCCATTCGATCTGGTTGCCGAAGTGGCAATCCGCACAGCCGTTGTTTCTGCCGTACGCCATCTCCTTCGGTGCGACCTCGTGGTCGACCTTCAGCAGCATGACGGTGTCGACGAACTCGACCGCGCCGGTGAATACCTGGGCACCCGCGTTGTAGGCCGGCAGGTAGTTGGAGGCGTCCGTCAGCGAGCCGACCCAGTCGTACTTCGACCAGTAGGCGTTCGGGCCAGCCGCCGTGCCATAGAGGTGCGGCACCATCATGGTCTTGTTGTTCTTGTCGGCGACCTGGTTGCCCGTCATCTTCTTGAATGTGTAGATCTTGGCGGCCGGGTCCTTGTAGCTGGCCGAGGGCGAGCCGAGGTCAACGGGCTGCGTGGTCCACTTATCGTTGAAGCCGACGATCACGCGGTTCCACTTGCCGTCGTAATAGCGCAGAGACGGCCGGACGTTGGTTCCCCAGGTGAAGCAACCCTTCATCTTGGAGTACGTGCCGCGCTGCGTGACGAGGTCCGCACCGACGCCGGTCGGGGAGGCGGCGCAGGATGCCGGGCGCGCGTCGAGGCCGGCGAGCGACCACCTCCAGTCGACATAAGTGGCGACTTTGCGCGAGAACGTCGGGATGTGGCAGACCTGGCAGGCGAGACGGTCGTGTGTCCGCACGAGGTTCTCGACCGAGGTGCCGACGTGGATGTTCGTGGCCGCGCCGTGGCAGTCGGTGCAGTCCTTCATCACACCCTCGTCGGTGGAGTGGTACATGAAGCCGCCGATGCCGTGGTCGATCACGTTGCCGGCGGTGTCTTTCTTCACCTGGTGGCAGGCCACGCACTTCATGTCGCCGCCCTTCTTCGCGACCGGGTCGTAACCCATGTGCACGTCTTCGGCGCGACCGAGGTATTTCGCCGGGTCAGCCGCAGGGTCGGTCGCCTTCGCGAAGCCCATGCGCGTCGAGATGTCGCCGTGCTTGACGTTGTCGTCACCGCCAGCCCGCGCGTGGCAGAACACGCAGGTCGAGCGCGGCGGCACGCCGCCGTTCATGCCGACGCTCTGCGCCACTTTCTGCAGGTCCACCTTCGGATCCGGACCGCCGACGATGGGCGGATTGGCGAGGTTCGGGGTCGCGACCTTCGCGTACGTACCGGTCTGGTCGTGGCAGGCCAGGCAGTCGATGTTCTTCGGGTTGGCGAAGTTGAAGTTCTTGTCACCCCAGCCGTAGCTGATGTGGCACTGGTTGCAGCGGCCCTCGTTGGTCGGCACGGCGAGGCAGAAGTTGTTCAGCAGGTCCTTCTTGCCGTGGATCGTGCCTTCGAAGCCCTTGATCCCGCTGACCGTGCCTTCCCACCTCCAGTGGGCCGACTTCATGACCTGGTCACCGCTCTTGCCGTGGCAGTAGAGGCACTGCGACGTGCTGGTGTAGGGATTCTCGGTGAAGTAGCCCTTGTGCAGGCTGGCCGTGTCGTAGCCGGTGGACGTCGTGCGGCAGTCGTTCACGTCGACCTTGCCGTCCTTGTTGATGTCTTCGGTGGCGAGGTCACCCACGCCGTTGCCGTTCAGGTCCCAGCAGTTGAGCCCCGTCGCCCCGGTGGGTCCCGTGGAACCCGTGGCCCCCGGCGCGCCGGCGGCGCCCGGCGTGCCGTCCTTGCCGTCGTCACCCGAGCAACCGGCCACGAAGGATCCGGCCAGCAGCGCTATCGCGAGCACGCCGAGCGTGCGCGTGAAGGGTTTGCTTGATTTCATGAGACCGCTCCTGGAGTCGATGTATGCCGCCTGCCTCGCGGGCCCCGGCGGCCGAACTGATTAGTTGTTCCTGTTTTAGCAACCGCTCATATTGCGGGCCCCTGAGGACATGCACGCAGCGTGCCACCCGGCCCCAGAGCGACGTGTCGAGTGAAATCAGCGTGTTGCAGCGCGGAAAAACCCGTGGCCGGCCAGCTCACGGAACTAGTGTGTCGTTCTTGGCATATACTGTGCCAACTGACTGCCATTGCCTGCCAGCAGGAGCCCCAGATGGCGCAGCGCCGCCGCCAGGTTCCGGTCGAACTTGCCTCGCTCGTCGAGGCGCTGCCCGGGCCGCGCATCCTCCTCGACGCGGATTACCGCATCGTCGTCGCCAATCGCGCGTACCGGGAAGCGTACTCGGCCGGGGAGAGCGTCGTGGGACGACGCTGCTACGACGTCTCGCACGGGTACGACGTGCCCTGCGACCGCCGGGGTGAGTCCTGCCCGCTCAAGACGGCGATTGCCTCCGGCCACGTGGAGCGCGTGCTTCACGTCCACCACACGCCGCGCGGTAACGAGCACGTGCAGGTCGAACTCACGCCCCTGGGCGGGACATCGGGTCGGATCTCCCTGTTCGTCGAGCGCATGGAGACCCTCGCCTCGTCGCGCGCGGAGAGCTCGGCCGTCGGGCTCGTCGGCCGCGCACCGGCGTTCCAGGAGATGCTGTCGATGGTGTCGCGGGTCGCGCCGACCGACACGTCGGTGCTGCTGCTCGGCGAGACCGGCACGGGCAAGGAGATGGTCGCCCGCGCGATCCACGACGCGAGCGGGCGTTCGGGCGCGCCGTTCGTCGCGGTCGACTGCTCGGGACTCGCGGAGACGCTCTTCGAGAGCGAGCTGTTCGGGCACGAGCGGGGCGCCTTCACGGGCGCGCTGGCTCGAAAGAGCGGGCTCGTCGAGGTTGCCGCGGGCGGCACCCTGTTCCTGGACGAGGTCGGCGACATCCCGCTCGGCCTGCAGGTCAAGCTGTTGCGCCTGCTCGAGACCGGCGCGTTCCGTCGGGTCGGGGGCACTGAGCCGCTGCACACCGACTTCCGCCTGATCGCGGCGACGCACCGTGACCTGATGCGACTGGTGCGGGAAGAGCGCTTCCGCAGCGACCTCTATTTCCGCATCTCGGCCTTTCCCGTGCACCTGCCCGCACTCCGCGAGCGCCGCAGCGACATCCCGCTGCTGGCGGAGTCGCTGCTCTCGCGCATCGCGCCGGGACGCCACGTGGGCCTGAGCGCCGAGGCGCTCGACGCTCTTGCCCGGCACGATTTTCCCGGCAACGTGCGCGAACTGCGCAACCTGCTCGAGCGGGCCAATCTGCTCGCGGACGGCAACGTGATCGAACTCGGGCACCTGCCGCCGGGTCTGGCGGGCGCAGCGGTGCCGGCCGCCCGAACTCTGGAGGACGCGGAACTCGTCGCGCTCGCGGAGGCGCTCGCGCTGCACCGTGGCAGCCGGCGCAGCCTCGCGCGGTCACTCGGCATCAGCGAGCGGACGCTTTACCGGAAGCTGCGGCGGCTGGCTCAGGCGCGACCGTAGAGCATCACTTGCTCGGATTGCTCCCGCCCCGGAGAGGGCGGCCCGATCTCGAGCGGCAAAATAAAACGCCCGACGGATTTCTCCGTCGGGCGTTTCGGTTTAAGAGCCTGGCAGTGACCTACTCTTGCATGCCCAAAGGGCACACTACCATCGGCGCAGAGCGTTTTCACTTCCGAGTTCGGAAAGGGATCGGGTGGTTCCCGCTCGCTATAGCCGCCAGGCAAACTGGCTCACGCGCACGCGCTCGCATGCGGCGTTGAAATCGAATCGGGTATGACGACAAAGCGTGTCGCAGTCGCGCGATCAACCGCGCTGACTCACGCCATCGGCTGGAACGATCCAGGCCGATTGGGTGTTATATGGTCAAGCCGCACGGGCAATTAGTACTGGTTAGCTCAATGCATTACTGCACTTACACACCCAGCCTATCAACGTCGTAGTCTTCGACGGCCCTTCAGGGGGATCGAGTCCCCAGGGAGAACTAATCTTGGGGGGGGCTTCCCGCTTAGATGCTTTCAGCGGTTATCCCGTCCGTATATAGCTACCCGGCAGTGCCACTGGCGTGACAACCGGAACACCAGAGATACGTCCACTCCGGTCCTCTCGTACTAGGAGCAGCTCACCCTCAATTCTCCAACGCCCACGGCAGATAGGGACCGAACTGTCTCACGACGTTCTGAACCCAGCTCGCGTACCACTTTAAATGGCGAACAGCCATACCCTTGGGACCTGCTACAGCCCCAGGATGTGATGAGCCGACATCGAGGTGCCAAACTCCTCCGTCGATGTGGACTCTTGGGAGGAATAAGCCTGTTATCCCCGGAGTACCTTTTATCCGTTAAGCGATGGCCCTTCCATACAGAACCACCGGATCACTAAGACCTGCTTTCGCACCTGCTCGACCTGTCCGTCTCGCAGTTAAGCACCCTTATGCCTTTGCACTCTAGAGCGCGATGACCGACCGCGCTGAGGGTACCTTTGCACTCCTCCGTTACTCTTTGGGAGGAGACCGCCCCAGTCAAACTACCCACCATACACGGTCCCCGACCCGGATTACGGGCCTAGGTTAGAAAGTCGAACATTCCAGGGTGGTATTTCAACGCTGGCTCCATGCGATCTAGCGACCGCACTTCAAAGCCTCCCACCTATCCTACACAGAAAGGTTCAAAATTCAGTGTAAAGCTATAGTAAAGGTTCACGGGGTCTTTCCGTCTTGCCGCGGGTACGCCGCATCTTCACAGCGATTTCAACTTCACTGAGTCTCGGGTCGAGACAGTGTGGCTATCATTACTCCATTCGTGCAGGTCGGAACTTACCCGACAAGGAATTTCGCTACCTTAGGACCGTTATAGTTACGGCCGCCGTTTACCGGGGCTTCGATCAAGAGCTTCGCCTTGCGGCTGACCCCATCACTTAACCTTCCGGCACCGGGCAGGAGTCACACCCTATACATCCACTTTCGTGTTAGCAGAGTGCTGTGTTTTTG
>Ga0209594_1001839_pt1 | contig 10290 bp, 7 predicted proteins | sample AshMeaCrysSpring_FD_184126 | JGI IMG/M metagenome (GOLD analysis project Ga0209594, IMG submission 184126) | Groundwater microbial communities from Big Spring, Nevada to study Microbial Dark Matter (Phase II) - Ash Meadows Crystal Spring... | ecosystem: Environmental > Aquatic > Deep subsurface >...
GGCCGTCGACGCGCAGGGGCAGACCCAGCATCTGGTTGAAGTCGCAATCGTAGAGCCGCCCCTGCCAGTCCACGCTCACGAGCCTGCGGCACATGACGTGCTCGAGATTCGCGGCCTGGTGCGCGCCCTTGAGCAAGCCCATGTAGTCACGGAATTGTCCCTTGGAGATCAGCGCGCTGCCGAAGCGCTGGATCGGCATGTTCGAGAGCGTGAGCAGCCGGGTGAAGCGCACGCCGTAGTTCTCGAGCAGGTGCCGGCGGTAGTCGGCCTCGAGCGCCTGCTGGGCCGGCGGCAGGTAGGGCCCCTGCGGGTTGTAGACCAGCGACAGCTCGAGGCCGCTGGACGGGATGCCGTAGCCCAGGGCGTTGAGCTGGCGCAGTGCCCGCAGGCTGCGATCGAACACGCCTTCGCCGCGCTGGCGGTCGACGTTGTCTTCCAGGTAGCAGGGCAGCGAGGCGACCACGTCGACGCGCTGCGCCGCGAGGAAGCGCGCGAGATCCTCCTGGCCGGGCTCCTCGACGATCGTGAGGTTGCAGCGGTCGATCACGCGCACGCCGAGGGCGCGGGCGCCGGCGACGAGGTGGCGGAAGTGCGGATTGAGCTCGGGCGCGCCGCCGGTGAGATCGAGCGCCGCCGCCTTGCCGGCGCGCAGCACCGCGAGCACCTGCTCGACCGTCTCGCCCGTCATCTCCTCGGCGCGTTGCGGGCCCGCGTTGACGTGGCAGTGCAGGCACTGCTGGTTGCAGCGGTAGCCGAGGTTGACCTGCAGGGTCTCGAGTGGCCCGCGTACGAGCGGCGGGAAGTCGCCGTGCTCGAGAAAAGGCAGCGTCGCCAGCATGAGTGTCTCGGTCTTTGGACGATCGGGGCTAGATTACCCTGACTCGTCGAAGGAAAACCGCTCGACCAGCCCCGGAATCGCGGCCACGCGCCGGACCGACGCAGCGCCCGGACTCAGAGCGCCGGATAGTCCGTATACCCCGCCGCGCCGCCGCCGTAGAAGGTCGCCGGATCCGGCTCGTTCAGCGCCGCCTGGCGGCGGAAGCGCTCCACGAGATCCGGGTTGGCGATATACGGGCGGCCGAAGGCGATCGCGTCCGCCTCCCCGTCGGCGAGCCGGGCGCTCGCGCTCTCCCGCGTATAGCCGCCGCAGAACACCAGGGCGCCGGAGAATCGCGAGCGCAGGCCGCGGCGAAAACCGGTAGTGAGCGGCGGGCCACCGGCCCAGTCGGGCTCGGCGATGTGCAGGTAGGCCAGGCCCCGCGCGGCAAAGGCCCCGGCCAGGTGGTAGGCCATTGGCTCGGCCTCGGTGTCCGCCATGTCGTTGAACACGCCGAACGGCGACAGCCGCACGCCGACGCGGTCGGCGCCGCACGCGTCGGCCACGGCGTCGATCACCTCGAGCGGGAAGCGCGCGCGGTTCACGAGCGTCCCGCCGTAGTCGTCATCGCGCTGGTTGCTGTTGGTCGCGAGAAACTGGTTGAGCAGATAGCCGTTCGCGGCGTGGACCTCGACGAGGTCGAAGCCCGCCGCCATCGCCCGGCGGGCGGCCGCGCGGTACTGGGCGACGATCGCCGGCAGCTCGGAGGCCTCGAGGGCGCGGGGCGCGTCGCAGGGCGCGTTCTGTGGGGTTCCGTCGGGGGCGATCACGAAGCACTGCGCGTCGGCCCGCACCGCGGAGGGTGCGAGCGGCGCCTCCCCGCCGGGCTGCAGCCAGCGGTGCGAGATCCGGCCGACGTGCCACAGCTGCAGGGCGATGCGCCCGCCCGCGCCGTGCACCGCGTCGACTACCGCGCGCCAGCCCTCCTGCTGCGCGTCGTCGTAGAGGCCCGGCGTCCAGGCGTAGCCCTTGCCCTGCGGGTGCACCTGGGTCGCCTCGCTGACGATGAGCCCCGCCCCCGCGCGCTGCCGGTAGTACTCCGCGTTGAGCGCCGTGGGCACGTCCCCGGGCTGGCCCGCGCGCGAGCGCGTCAGCGGCGCCATGAACACGCGGTTCGGGCAATCGATCGCGCCGACGCGCAAGGGATCGTGCAGGCTGGGCTGGGTCATGGGGCGCACCATTTGGCAACGGGACTATTACTAAGCGGGCAGAACCGGACCGGCGTCAACCGTGCCATGCCCGCGCGCAGGACAGGGCCATTTCCCGTTGCGTAGACCTCACCGCCATGTGCCAGAAGTCACCATTGCGCAGATTCTGTCCTGGCCTCGCGGCGCGCGGGCTGGCGCTCTACGAGAGCGTGCTGGCCGAGAATCCGCGCGATTTCGATGCCCGTTTCGGCCGCTATTATGCGCTCGTGGACCTCGAGCGCCATCGCGAGGCCCATGCCGAGGTCGACGCCATCGTGGACGACGAGGCGATCTGGGTGACCTACACCGACAGCCCGGCGCAGAACGACAACCCGCGCCGTCTCACTGCGGACGTGACCGCCGGCATGGCCCGCTTCTAAGGGAATCAGCTCGGCGATGCCTGGGACCGCATCGCGCCGCGAGCCGATCGTCACGGTCGGCTTCGACGCCGCCGGCCATATTGCATCGCTGCGCGCCGGCTCGCTTCAGCGCTCGAAGGTGTAGAAGAGGTCGGCGGCCTGCTGGTCGCCGGTCTCGGTCTGCAGCTGCAGGCCCTTCATGAGGTCGTAGCGGATGCGCAGGCGGTTGATGCTCGAGCGCAGGCCGCTCACGTACTGCAGGTAGAGCTGCGGCGTCACGTACTGGCCGACGGTCAGCGCCGCCTTGTCGCCGACGCCGCTCACGCCGAACTCCTCGAGGCCGAGCTGTCGCCCGACCTGCGAGGCGAGCAGGTTGCCGCCGAGCACGCCTGCCGCATCCGCCACGCTCGACTTCTCCTCGCTCGACCCGCTCCGCCCGAGCGGCTTGCCGAACAGCAGATAGGACAGGATCTCCGCCTGCGGTCGCGCCGGCGTGGAGAACAGCGTGACCTTCGGCTGTTTCGCAGTGCCGGTCAGCGTGAGACCGGCCGTCACGTCCGCGGTCTCGTTCTTCGCCCGCATGTCGAGCCCGGGGTTGTCGAGCGGACTGCTCGCATAGTTCACCCAGCCCTTCTCGATCTTGAGATCCTTGCCGAGCCCGGTGTAAACGCCATCGACCACGCCGAGCCGACCATTGCCCACGGGATCGCGGCCGGGCAGCTGCTCCACCAGCAGGTTGCCCTCGAGCCGGCCGCGCAACTTCAACGCCTCGAAGCGCACCTGGTCGCCGAGGCGCAGCCGCACCTTGAGCGTCAGTGGCAGCGCAGCCCCGCCCTTCGACGCCTCGGCCGGCGCGTCGCGGCGCTTCACCTTCACGTCGCCCGACGGCGTCACCGCGCCCTCGGGCAACTTGGCGGGACGCAGGCGCGCCCGTGGCACGAAGAGCTCGCCCTCGAGCGCCATGCCGTCCTTGCCGCTGCGGAAGCGGAGGTCCGGCGAGAGCACCGCGACGTAGTCGAGCGTGTCGATCACGGTGAGCTCGCGGCCCTTCACCTCGACCTGCGTCGGCCAGTTCTGCGCCGCATCTAGCTGCGTGAATCCCGTCAGCCGCAGCTCGCCCTCGCCCGAGCGCGCACCGCCCTTGTACTCGATCCGTTCACCCTGCAGGCGGGCGGTGAGCTGGACGTCTTGGATGTCGAGGCCGGCATCGGGGATCTCCACGCGCCCGCCCTGGAGGGCCACCTGGCCGGTCGGCTTCGGCGCCGCGAGCGTGCCCCCGGCCGCGAGGTCCGCCGTCACCCGTCCCGCGACGGCGCCGAGGTCCGGGGCGAAGGCGCGCACAAAGGCGAGGTCGGGCACCTGTGCCTTGAGCTTTGCTTCCAGGCGCTGTTTCGCCGGGTCGTTCGCCGCCGGCGACCAGCCCGGCAGGTCCACGCGCCCCTGCGCGCTCGCGAGCTCGCCAAGCTGCAGCGCGAGCTCTGCACCCGCGCCCTTGCGGTCGATCCGCGCTGCGAGCCGGCTCGCCGAGAGATCGAGCTCCTTTTTCTGATCGCCGAAAGGCAGCGTGAGGCGCGCGCCGGGGAACGTCAGGGTCGCGTCCGCGGCGAGCGCGCCGCTCGCGTTGCCGCTCGCCCGGGCATCCAGGCTGACGGCGCCGGCGACCGTGACGTCCTTTGGCAGCTGGGGTTGCGCCAGCGCGAGCGGCAGCTTGGCAAGGTCGAGGTTGGCCTGCCAGGCGCCGTCGGCGGCGCGGCTCGCTGCCACGCATAGCCGCGCCTCGCCGCTCGCGAGGCAGAGCGGCTTCAGGGCGAGGTCGTCGCCCAGCGCGAGCTCCGCGGGCCGCGCAAGCCGCCACTCGCCCGCTTCGGCGCTGCGCAGCGTCAGCTCCTCCACCTTGCCGGCCCACGTCGCCTGCTCGCGCAGCCCGCCAGCCAGCGCAAGCTTCGCCCCGAGGCCGAGCTCGCCACCGCTGAGCGCGAGCGCCAGCCGATGTGCCGCCTGCGTGCCGTCGAGGTCGAGCGAGAGATCACCGACGGCCTTGCCGCCGCCGCGCAGACCCCTGGCCGCCAGGTCGAGTCGCAGCGGCGCCTGCTCGTCGATGCCGACATCGGCAGCGACGGCGAGAGAGGCAACGCCGCTCTCGCCGGCGCGCAGGGCATTGCCCTCGAGCTTCGCGGTGACGCGCGGCCGTGTTGCCGATCCCGCGATGCGCCCCGCGCCGCGCAGCGCCCCGGCGATGCCCGGGGCGAGCTGCTCGAGCTTCGGCGCGTCGATCGTCCAGCCGAGCTCGAGCGTCTCGCCGACCCGGCCGCTCGCGGCGAGGGTTGCCTCTCCCGAGCGGAAATCGAGCCGGTCGATCCGCGCCTCCCGACCTTCGAGGCCCAGCATCGCCGCAAGCTTTACCGGGTAGCCGCGCAGCGTGCCTTCGATCGCGTCGATCGCCACCTCGGCGGACGGCGCGCCCTCCGCCACGCGGCCGCGGCTCGCCAGCCGCCCGCCGATCCGGCCGCCCCAGTCGGCAGCGAGCACGGCGGGGTCGATGCCGTCGAGCGTGACCGCGAGATCCCAGTGGGGTTGGGGCGCCCAGCCCGCCTCGCCGCCGAGCTCGACGCTCCCGTTCAGCAGAGCGATCGTCAGGGGCTCGATGCGCACGCGGTCGTCATCCAGGCGCAGCCGCCCCTGCGCGGTCGCCGCGAGCGCGGTGCCGCTCCGCAGCACGTGCAGGCGGTCGAGCCGAAGGTCGCGCCCTTCGAGAGTGGCGTCGAGCTGCGCCTCCACGGGGCCGCGCAGGGTGTGCTCCACCCGCAGCGCCGCGCGGCTGCCGGCGATGCGCCCCTCTCCCGCCAGCGCGTCCCCCTCAGCCGGCGCAAAGGACCAGGCGAGCGCGAGATCGGTCTGCGCGTCGGCCGCGAGCCCGATCGCGCCCGAGGCATCGACAGCGACTCCCGGCGCGCGCACCCGCAACGCGTCGAGCGTCGCCGTGCTGCCGTCGGCGCGCCCGCGCAACAGCAGCTCCTCGAGCGGCGGCACGCCGTCTTGCACCACCGTCACATCGGCGATGCGCAGCCGGTCGATGGCGATCGCGATCGGCAGCCGGATCTCCGGCAGGGCGGGCAGCGCCACCGACCCGGGCGCCGGTTCAGGCGCGGGCTGCGCCGCCGGCGGAACCACGCGCACGCCCTCGACCTCGAGCAGGGCGACGTGGAGCCTTCCTTCACGCAGCGCGGCCGGGTGCCAGTCGAAGGCGACACGCTCGATCCGTACGAGATCGCCGAGCACGGCGAGGCCGCGGATCTCGAGTGGGCCGGCCAGGCTGCCCGTGACCGACTGCGTGACGACGGCGCCGGGCGCCGCCCGGTCCGCGAGCGCAAGCGTCGCGCGCAGGCCGGGCCCGGTGCCCAGCACCGCGGCGAGCATGCCGGCGAGCGCGAACGTCAGGAGTAGTACCAGGTAAATCAGACGCCGCAGCCACCGCCACGGCGAACGGTGCCGCAGGGCGGCGGGCTCGGGCGGCGGCGTCGCGCCGGGCTGGACGGGGTCGGTCATGCGGCGGGCCTAGAGGTCGGGGCCGAACACGAGATGGATGCGGAAGGAGTCGGGCGCGTCGTCGAGCGGCACCGCGACATCGAGCCGCAGCGGCCCCACCGGCGTGAGCCAGCGCACGCCAACGCCGGCCGAGCTGACGATGCCCGGATCGCCCCAGTCGTCGAAGGCATTGCCCGCGTCGACGAACGCGGCCGCCCACCACTTGCCGGTCACGTGCCGCTCCGCCTCAAGGCTCGCCGTCAGCACGTTGCGCCCACCGATCTTCTCGCCCTCGGCATCCTCGGGCGAGAGGTCCTCGTAGGCCCAGCCGCGCACGCTGTTGTCGCCGCCGGCGTAGAAGCGTCGCGAGGGCGGGATGTCGAACACGCTGTCGGCCCAGGTGGCGCCCACCTCGCCGCGCGCGATCAGGCGCCAGGCCTCTGCCGGCGAGTGGATCGCCTTGGCCCGCACGTAACCCTGAAGGAAGGTGGAGCTGGACAGCAGACCCTCGTAGGCGCCCAACAGCTTGAGATCGACGCGGGCGCCGTTGCGCGTGTAGATCGGATCGTCGAGGCGCTTCCAGATCCAGGTCGCATTCGGGATGAGGTTGTAGTACTCGGACGCACTCTCGGTCGTGCCGGCGTCGTCCGGCTTCTCGTACTCGTAGTCGACGGCCAGGATGCGCTGCCAGTTGCCATCGAGCCCGTTGTGGTCGGCGCGCACCGTGGCGACCGAGCCCTTGCGCGCGTCGGTGTCGTAGTGCTCGATGTTCGCCCGCAGCGAGGCGTATTCGCGGCGCGGGTCGCCGAGCGGGATCCTGTAGCCGGCCTCGAGCCGCTGGATCGCCGGCGACACGAGCAGCTGGGCATCCGCACTGTGGCCCTCGCGGCCGAGGTAGCGGCGCGTCCAGTCGAAGATCATCCGCGGCCCGGTGTCGGTGGCGTAGCCGACGCCGATGCGGTAGCGGTTCGGCGGGTTGCGCTCCACCCGCACCTCGACAGGCAGTCGATGGTCCGCCACCTCGTCCGGCCGAGGCTGGATCTCCACCTGGCTGAAGTAGTCGGTGTTCATCAACGCGCCCTGCAGGCCGAGCAGCGCCTCGTCGGTGAACGGCGTGCCGGGCGCGACGTCCACGAAGCGCTGCAGGAAGGCGGGCTCGAAGTCCTGCCCCTCGCCCTGCACGAAGCGGATGTCGCCGAAGTAGAAGCGCGGGCCGGTGTCCATGTGCAGGCGCACGTCGGCACGGTTGGCCTCCGGGTCGACGTCCACCTGCGCCTCGGTGAGGCGGGCGTCCAGATATCCCTGCTCGCGGGCATAGCGCTTGAGCGCGCCCTTCGCCGCCTCCCAGGCCGCGTGGGTGAAGGGCTGGCCCGGCGCGAGCTCGACTGTCGGCACGCCAGCGTCGGCGCCGCCCTCGCCGACGATCCGCACGTCGACCGTCCCGATCGCTACCGGCGGGCCGGGGTCGATGCGGTAATGGGCGCGCCAAACCCCGTCCTGTGGGCCGGCCAATTCGCCCTCGACCTGGACCCGGTAGCGGCCGAACGGCGCGAGCGCCTCGCGGATCTCCTCGGGCGCGCGCTCGTGCAGCCGCCGGATGCGGCCCTCGCCGAGGTCCTGCTCGTCGCGCTCACGCTGGATCGTGAGAAAGGCCTCGACGTTCTTGCGCTCGTCGCCGTCGACGCCCTCGAGCTCGACCTGGAGGGTCGCGGATGCTTCGGTCACCACCCCCAACGCGACGAAGGCGAGCCAATGCCGGGCAGGCGACACGACACGTCCCAGCGCAGCATCAATGGTGGTGATGGCCGTGGTGCGCGTCCGCCGGCATCGCCGTGCGACGCACCACCGCCTCGATGCTCACCGCCGCCCCGGAATCGAGATGCAGCTCGAGGGGAACCGTCTCGCCCTCGCTCAGACGCTGGCGCGGCGCGATCAGCATCAGGTGCAGGCCGCCGGGCGCGAGGCTCACGCTCTCGCCGGGGGCGAGGGGAAGACCGGGCAGCTTCTCCATCCGCGCCATCGGCCCCTCGTGCACGGTCCGATGCAGCTCGACGCTCGCGAAGGCCGGACTGGTGGCGGCTGTCACGGTCAGGGAAGCGGTGCCGCCGTTGTGCAACTGCATGTAAGCGGCCTGCACCGACGCACCGGGTGGCGCCTCGGCGATCCAGGCCTCCCGGACTTCGAGGGGCGCTGCGGCCTGCGCAGGACCGATGGCAGCGAGCAGCAGTACGAAAATCGCAGATAGGCGCCGGATCATGGCTCGGTCCTCGGGTCGGGGGCGGCTATGCTAACCGAGCCGGGCACCACCGGTGCGCCCGACTCTGGTAAGTTCATGTTGCAGCCGCGTGACGGGCGCGGCGCCACCCGGGAGGCAAGCAGGACCATGACCGCAAGTCTCAGCAAGCGTTGCTGGATGTGGACGCTCTGGCCGTCCTTCGTGGTGGCCGGCGCCGCCACCGGGGTCTTCTTCTCGCTGTTCGATCCTTTGGACCTGCACCTGTTCGGCGAGCCGATGCAGGCCTCGCGGCTGGCGGTCTACACCGTCGGCTTTCTCGGCTTCTGGGCGGTCGCCGCCTGTGCCGTGTGGCTCGCCTTCCTGCTCGCGCGCCCCTGCATGACAGCCGGCGAAAACTGAGCTCAACGCGCCGGCCGGCCGGCGAGCGCGGCAAGGTCGCGGGCGATCGCTGCCGGGTCGTGGGGCGCGCCGAAGATCGCGGCCAGCCGTGCCTGCGGGTCCAGGAGGACGAGCGTCGCGGAGTGGTCGACCAGATAGCCGAGCGCGCTCCCCGCGTCAGCGCGGCGGTAGACCACCCCCAGCTGCGAGGTCAACTGCTGCAGGGCCGCGTGCGGGCCGGTCGCGCCGCGGAACGCCGGATCGAAATAGCGCACGTATTCCTTCAATGCCGGCAGCGCGTCGCGTTCCGGATCGACGGACACGAGCACGAAGCGCACGGTGTCCGCATGGCCCGATGCCGCCAGGCGCGCGCGCAGGTCCCGGAACGTCGCCATCGTCAGCGGGCAGACATCCGGACAGCTCGCGTAGCCGAAGGCGAGCATCGTCCAGCGCCCGCGCAGGGACTCGGGCGTGAAGGGCCCCCCTTCCGTATCGGTGAGCGCGAAGGCGCCGAGCGGCCGCGGCTGCGGCAGCAGGGTGCCGGCCTCCAGCACGACGCCCGGCGGCGCGAGCAGGGCGCGGGCGGTCCACAGGCCGAACCCGAGCGCGGCCAGCGCGACGCCCAGGACCAGCAGCAGTCCCAGCACCCGCTTCATGCGCCCGGCTCCCGCTGCAACGGCGTGAGCGAATGGATCAGGGTCAGGACCGTCGCGAGGAGGATCGCGGCCCCCGCGGTGTGCGCGACGGCGACCGGCAGTGCCAGGCGGCCGAGCACGTTGCCGATGCCGAGCGCGACCTGCGCGGCCAGCACGGTCAGGAGCAGTGCCCCGAGACGACGCTGCGGCAATGCCGGCGCAGCGCGCATCACTCGGATCGCGAGTGCCCCGACGGCGACGAGGACTGCCAGCGCGCCGATCCGGTGCGCGAGATGAATGGCGGTGCGCGCCGGACTGTCGAGCGTGCCGAACTCGTAGTCCACGCCGAGCGGACGCCACGGCGAGAAGCCGGCGGCGAAATCGGCCGGTGGCCACCACAATCCGCCGTGGCAGGTCGGAAACTCGGGGCAGGCCAGAGCCGCATAGTGGGTGCTCGTCCAGCCACCCAAGAGGATCTGCAGGGCTACCAGCGCGAAGGCGCCGATGGCCACCGGGCGCAGGAGGGGGGCACGGCGCTCGCCCGTCGCCAGCAGCCAGCCGCCGGTGCGCAGCGCCAGCCACCACGCCAGCATCAGCGTCGCGAGCGCTCCCGCCAGGTGGGCCGTGACAATGGCCGGATTCACCAGATGCGTCACCGTCCACATGCCGAGCAGTCCCTGGAACACGACGAGGACGAGGAGCGTCGTCGGCAGCGCGACCGGCAGGCCGTGGTCCCGCCGCCGCCAGGCGACGGCCGCGAGGACGAGGATTGCGAGCCCCAGCGCGCTGGCCACGTAACGGTGCACCATCTCCTTCCAGGCCTTGGCCGTGTGGACCGGTCGCGCCGGGTGGACCGCGTTCGCCGCGGCGACGGCCTCGGCCGACGTCGGCGCCACGAGGCGGCCATAGCAACCCGGCCAGTCCGGGCAGCCGAGCCCGGCATCCGAGAGGCGCACGTAGGCGCCGAGCACGACCACGACCAGGGTCAGCACGGCGATGGCGGCGGCAAAGCGGGCGAAGGCGGTGCGGCTCACGCGGCGGCGGTCCTCTAGAATCGGACGGTGAAATCCCGGGCGGGGAGCGAATGATGACC